>Ga0208192_1001235_pt1 | contig 15799 bp, 9 predicted proteins | sample June2015DPH_13_1_2_FD_184711 | JGI IMG/M metagenome (GOLD analysis project Ga0208192, IMG submission 184711) | Peatland microbial communities from SPRUCE experiment site at the Marcell Experimental Forest, Minnesota, USA - June2015DPH_13_150... | ecosystem: Environmental > Terrestrial > Soil >... | reverse complement strand
AACGTCGCCCCTGAGCCGTCCGTGAGGCTGGACGGGCCCGTGAGGTTCGTAGCGGCCATGATGGGGCTCGTGGTGGTGTTCTGCGAGATGGTGAGCGACTGGGTCGCGTACCCGCTGTTGCCGTTCAGGTCCATTACGGTCAGGTTGACCGTGTAGGCCTGGGTCGAGGCGGGGAGCCAGTAGGACGGGTAGGGCTTCACCGCCGTGCGGTTGACCCCCACGTGGATCGACGTGTTCTGTGAGTTCGTGACGAGCCAGTAGTAGTGGACGATCGAACCGTTGTGTGGGTCGGTCGCGTTCGCCCCGCTGAACAGGACGTTCGCGGAGAGGTTCGTGCCGGCGACCACGCCGCTGCCCGTGACGACCTTACCGCTCGCGGTGAGGACCTGGAACGCCGAGGTCGGCTTCTGGGTGTCGTTCACGAGGATGACGAGCGTCGTCTTCGCGGTCTGGCCGGTCCCGGACCACACGGTCAGGGTGAGGTTGTACTGCCAGCCCTTGAACGGTACCGCGGTCCCGCCCACGGTTCCCGAGGTGAGGTAGCTTCCCGCACCCAGGAACTGGACGGTGAAGTTCGACCCGAAGTAGGCCCCCTGGCTGACCGTGTAGTTCGCGGTCTGCTTGAATCCCTTCGAGGAGACCAGCGAGAACGACGCGACCGAGAGGATGCCCGCGACCTTCGCCGTGGGACTGACGGCCGACGTGCTGGCGCTCGCGTTGAAGTAGAGGACGGTCCCCCAGTTGACGAACACGTAGGGCGTCGACCCCGCGGTCTTGTTCTGGCTCGCCGTGGAGTTCACGGAGATCTTCGGGACCACCGGTCCCTGGGCGACCCACACGTTGAACAGGGTCGAGTTCGTGAGCCCGCCCGAGCTCGTGACCGTGAGCTTTCCCGCGAAGGGGGTCGCGCCGCTCGCCGCCGCGTAGGTGTGGTTCGAGCTCGCGGTCGTCGAGTTGGTGGTCTTGCCGTCACCGAACGCCCAGGAGAACTTCGTCCCGTTGGTCCCGGAGGGATAGAGGGAGTTGAGGGCGCTGAACGTGACGTTCTGCCCGACCCCGACCTCAACGGTGTAGTTGCCCTCCGTGCTGTTGAGGACGTTCTGGCTCGAGAACGCGAAGTTCGACACCGAGGCGTTGACGATCGGGGTTAGCGCGGAGTACCGCACGATCGAGAACTTGGCGCTGCCCACGAGGGTGATGCTGGGGAGCGATTGGAGGGTGAAGCTCGTCCAGGTCCCTCCCGTGCCGGCCGCGCTCAAGCGCGTGTCCGTGGGGGCTTGCGTGGCGGCGGCCAGGACGTACCCCGTCGGCAGCACGAGCGTGTAGTTGTAGACGTCCGAGCTGGACGCCGGGTGCGCGAAGTTGAACGCGATCGAGTACGTGGACTGGTTGATCGGGACCGTCCCGTTGAGTCCGTAGCTCTGGGACCACGTGTAGTTCAGGCTCGCGGTCGAAGAGAGACCGCAGGGGCCCGAGCAGGAGGTGGTCCAGTTGGCGCCCTGAGCGGGAGCGGTCGGTGCGACGAACCCGGTGCCGTTGACCGCGGTCTGCGCCTGTACGGCTGGGAAGAACGGCCCCGTGGAGTTCACCCAGGTCGACACCGCGCGAAGCATGGAGCTCGGGAACGTCACGGAGTGGTTGAAGTCCAGACCCAACTGTGCCCACAACTGGCCGACGGTCGCGTTGGGGAGGTTCGGGACGACCGTGTTGTTGCCGAGGGTGGCGACGGTCGAGACCGCGAGATTGCCAGAACCCTTCGCGACGTCGATCCCCGAGAAGTTGAGGGTCGTCTGATAGCTGCCGAGCTGGCTCGGCGTCAGCGGAGAGACGAGCACGTTGTGATTGATCGAGTTGTTGTTGTCCACGCTCAGGGGGTACCAGACCGTTCCGTAGCCGACCGAGGAGAGGACGACGTCGAACGATTGCGCCCCTCCGACGAAGTTGGCCGGATACGTGCCGGCGGAGTAGAAGCCGCCCGCCGGGGTGGCACTCGAGTAGAGGTAACCGTTGGTCGGGTCGAACAGCGTGACGTTACCGGCCGACGGAACGTGCGCCGCCGGGTGCGCAGCCTGGTTGATGAATCCCCAGACAACGTAGTTCTGTAGGTTGGGGTTGATCGGCACCGGGGTGCGGTTCGGGATCGTGGCCTTGGTGTAGTTGAACTGCGTGGATGACGGCCAGACGGTCTTCAAGACCCAGCTCCCGCCCGGGACGTTACCGGTCGAGATCGGGACGTTCATGGAGAACGTGCCATTCGCGGCGGTCGTGTTGTTCACTAGAACGAGCCCGTTGTAGTAGGGGTCGAGGAGGTAGACCTGAGCCCCGGCCTCCTTGTTCGGGCCAGAGTACACCGTGCCGCTGATCCTGCCGGTATACGGTAGGACCGAAAGGTTCGTGATGGTGGGGAACGGGTAACTGGTGGTCGTGAGGGCGCTGGCGTTCTCGAACTGGAAGACCGGGACCTGGTTCGAGGGAAGGACGGCGCACTGGTACGGCCTTACCGGATTGCAGCCCGGAATGCTGACATTCCCCTGCGCGGGAACCCAGACCCCCCAGTAGCCGGGCACCAAGGCCCCGCTCGTGCTGTTGGTCGTGAACGAGTACTGTCCGCTGCCACCGGTGACCGTGGTCGTGAAGACCTGGCTCGTGGCCCGGGAAACGAGGTCGACCTGCACACCGGCCGGGGCCGGGAATCCAGACCCCAGCTCCAGGGAGCCCGTCAGCGTATAGTTCGCTGAAGAAGCGGCCTGAGCCCCAGCGATCGCAGCCAGTGAGCTCGTCACGAGCGCGACCAGTACCAGGACCCACAGTGCGGCGCGGTACTGCTGTCGAACCAAGTGTTTCACATCTCCCGTATCGGCAGCCCCCTATCGGAGGCGGCGCGCCGAACTTGGCCCTGCTACATATAGCTTGCTTTGGGGAAGGGCTGCGACCGGTGTCGGCGGCGCGCCCTAGCGGTAGATGGCCTCGACGGGCTCGTCACGGCGAGGGGCCACCCGCTCGCGCAAGAGGTGCCGCTCGAATTCGGCGTAGAACTTGAGCCCCTCCGCGTCGATGGAGGGTCGGACCTGCTTCAGGGCGGCCTCAAAGTGCGCGCGGGTGACCTTCGCGGCCTTGATGTTCTCGCGGATCGCGGTGAGCCCGGCCTCCCGGCAGAGCGCCGCGATGTCGCTTCCGACGTATCCGTCGGTCTTCGTCGCGAGGGCGTCCAGGTCGACGTCCTCCGCGAGCGGCATCGACTTGGTGTGGACCTTTAGGATCTCGAGGCGCCCAGCGACGGTGGGGGGTTCAACGTAGAGCAGGCGGTCGAACCGACCCGTCCGGAGGAGCGCCTCGTCCACGATGTCCGGCCGGTTCGTCGCGGCGATCACGAGCACCCGCTCCAGGCTCTCGAGCCCGTCGATGGAGGTGAGGAGCTGGTTGACGATCCGCTCCGTGACGCCGCTCGAGTTCTGGAGCCCCCGGCGCGGGGCGATGGAGTCGATCTCGTCGATGAACACGATCGACGGGGAGGCCTGACGGGCCTTCTTGAAGATCATCCGGATGGCCTTCTCGCTCTCGCCGACCCACTTGCTCATCACTTCGGGGCCTTTCACCGAGATGAAGTTCGCCTGGCTCTCCGTCGCCGCGGCCTTCGCGAGGAGGGTCTTCCCGACACCGGGAGGGCCGTAGAGGAGGATGCCGCGCGGCGGCTCGATGCCGATGTGGCGGTAGACCTGAGGGTTCTTGAACGGGAGCTCGACCGATTCCTCGAGGATCCGTCGGACGCGCTCGACACCTCCGACCTGCTCCCAGTGGGTGGTCGGGACCTCGACCGTGACGTCCCGCAGGCTGGACGGTTCGATCTGCTTCAACGCCTCCCGGAAGTCGTGCTCGGTGACCTTCATCCGCTCGAGCAGCGAGATCGGGATCGGCTGGTCGAAGTCGATCTCGGGCAGGTAGCGACGCAGCGCCCGCATCGCAGCCTCCCGGGCGAGCGACGAGAGGTCGGCGCCCACGAACCCGTGGCTCTGGGCCGCGAGCGCCTTGAGGATCCGTTCGCGGTCCTTGTCGGAGCCATCGATCGGCATCCCACGGGTGTGGATCTGGAGGATCTCGAGCCGCCCTTCCATCGTCGGCACGCCGATCTCGATCTCTCGGTCGAACCGACCGGGACGTCGGAGGGCGGGGTCGATTGCCTCTTCTCGGTTGGTCGCGGCGATCACGATGACGTTCCCGCGACCCGAGAGACCGTCCATGAGCGTGAGCAGGGTGGCCACGACCCGGCGCTCGACCTCGCCGGTGACCTCGTCCCGGCGGGGCGCGATGGAGTCGAGCTCGTCGATGAAGATCACGCTCGGGGCGTTCTTCTCCGCCTCCTCGAACTTCTCGCGGAGCTCCTTCTCGCTCTCCCCGTAGTACTTCGAGATGATCTCCGGACCTTGGATCCCGATGAAGTGGGCGCCGGCCTCGTTCGCGACGGCCTTGGCGATCAGCGTCTTCCCCGTTCCCGGCGGCCCGTAGAGCAGGACCCCTTTCGGGGGCGTGATGGCGAGACGGTCGAACAGCTCGGGGTGCTTCAGCGGAAGCTCGATCATCTCTCGGACGCGGCCGAGCTTCTCGGTGAGGCCACCGATGTCCTCGTAGGAGATCCGAGGCGCGGTGACCTCGGTCTCGCTGACCGTCTCCTCCTTGATCGTGATGAGCGAGGACGGGGCGACCTGGACGATCCCCTTCGGTTGGGTGGAGACCACCATGAAGGGGAGCGAGCCCCCCATGAGGAAGACCCCGGGGATCACGAAGACGTCCCCGCGGATGAACGGCCGACGGGCGAGCGCCTTCGCGACGAAGCTCTCGAGGCCGGGCCCTAGGTCCATGCGCGCGGACCCGGCGTAGATCGGGGCGATCGTGACCGCGTCGGCGTTCGGGCAGTCGACCCTCTGAACCGAGACGCGGTCGCCGATGCTAACCCCGGCGTTCCGACGGACGACCGCTTCGATCCGGACGAGCCCCTTGCCCTCGTCGTCCTGCTGGGCCCGGGCTACGACCGCCGGCGTGGGCTTGCGGCCCCGGACCTCGATGATGTCGCCGAGCCCTACCTTGAGCCGCTGCCGCGTTTGAACGTCCAGGCGGGCGGTCCCCAAGCCGATGTCCTGCTGGAACGCTTCGGCAACTCGCAGGGGGATAGCCTCGGCCATCTACGAGGGGTTTGGACCCCGGAGCGACCTAAATAGGTTGTCCTCGAAAGACGCGCCCGGTCCCTCGGGTCCGGAGCTCTATGCGACCCGTGTCCGGTCGTGGTCGGCGGCGAGCATCCCGTGCTGGCTCAAGGGGGTCGAGGCGGCGTTGTGCTTGAAGACCCTCCACCGCCCGAAGCCCTGCTTGCGTAGGCGTGCGAGCAAGGCCGTCAGCGGCGTCTCGCCCGCGGAAAGGCCGGGCGCGATCCAGTAGTACTCGATCGCGACGTGGTCGAACCGACCGATCGCCGGTTGCCGGGCCAGCTCGTGCTCGGCCCCTTTGCAATCGGCCTTGAGCAGGTGGACGCGGTCCCGACCCCCGAGGATGGTCTCAAGGCTCACGGCTTTCACTCGGCGAACGGTGCCGCCGGTTTCGTACATGCTGCTGCCCCCCCGCAGACCCACGTGGAACTCGACCTCCCCATCCGCCCCGGCGGCGTAGGGGAACGGGTGGATGTGGGGACGAAGGGTCGGGTTGAGGTCGAGGTTGGCCCGCAGGCCCTCGAAGTTGGTGGGGTCGGGCTCGTAGGCGAAAACCTCCGCACCCTGCTCGGCGAAATAGAGGGCCGTGTCGCCCACATTGGCCCCGACGTCGATGACGGTCTTCCCGCGTAGGTCGCCCGCGTAGTGGATGTCGTACAGGTAGGTCTCGGCCAGGATCACCCCGTCCGCCGACGGAAGGTGGAATCGGATCCCCGTCGGGGTCGTGATGATCCGGTCCCGGGGGTCCAGCCCCCAGGTCAATTGGGTCGGGTCGCCGGTAGGGGCGAACTTCACCCCGTTCGCGCTCAGGAACAGGAGGGTTCCTGCCTCATCTCGGGTGGCCTTCGGGAACGATGACCCCTGGCGGAAGCGAAGGGTGATGGGTCGCCCTAGGAAGCGAGCCATCCAGTAGGCGGGCCAATTCGTTAGGCCGGTCAGGCTCTGGGTACTCTGCCTCGCGAGCCCCTGAAGATGGGCACGGACCGGGTTCGGATGGTCTTCTTCGATGCCCATGGACGCCCTACCGGCGGTGGAGCTCGAGAGAACGAGCCCCTCTATTGAGCGTTGTCCCCGAGTGAGCCGGCGACAGGCGGTCACCGGCCCCGACGGCCGGGCGACGGAACAGCGTCTCTTGCACGGCCCGCCGGAGTCCATGGTGGGCCTGGACTGAATAGGTCTCTCGGTCCGCCATCGGTCGCGCGCGTTCTTCACGAAGTCGACGCGGCCACCACCGTCACGTCAGGGTTTCGCGCAACCCATTCCGGCGGCCGGAATACGGTCCGCGTCGATCCGGGTCCGGCCCTAACAGTTCGTCGCGATCCGGGCGAGCTGGTTTCCGCGGACGCGGAGCGAAGGAGGCTACTTTGGGTCCTCGGATGCGGGTTCGGTCCACTCTCGCAGCGTCGTCCTCCGAACCCCAGCAGCCCGCGCAAGGGCGTTCTTCGTCCCTTCCTTGGCAAGGTGGGGCGCATGGGCGACATCAATCTCGACGTCCTTGCCGATCCCTCCCAATGACTCCCGTATCTCGTGTAGGTGCTCTCGGAATCGCGGTCGTTCGATCTCCTCGGTCATGGACCCGGTTCAACGAGTTCGAGCTCCCGGTCCAAAAACCTTGAGGTGAATAGGAATCGAGGGAACGCGAACCGTGGGCTTCCGAACGGATGCGCATCATCTCACTGTCATTTCGCGCGCTGATCCCAGTCAGGTCATCGAACGCGCGCGGCCTTCGGGAAGGTCGCGGCGAGCAAGCCACGGGCATGGTCTCCGCCACTTTGAAGCAGGCTCTCCCCGTTCACCTCGCAGTCATGGGGAGCTACTACGAGGACCGGCTCTTTGGTTCGAAGTTGCAGCAGGTCTACGACCTGGCGTCTCCCAGAATCCGACAGTACCTCGACGCCGAGGCCCGTTACGTCATCGAGAATGTCCAGGGTACGAGCAGGGTCCTCGAACTCGGATGCGGGTACGGGCGGGCACTGAAAGAGGTCGCGCCCCATGTGACGAGGATTGTCGGCAACGACATCTCGCGTGGAAGCCTCAACCTAGCGACATCGTACCTGCGACGCTTTCGAAACTGTGATCTCGTCCGGATGGACGCATCGCGGCTGGCCTTCCGGGACGAGATGTTCGATGCCGTGTTCTGCATCCAGAACGGCATCTCGGCGTTTGGGAGGGATCGTCACGAGCTCGTTGCGGAGGCCGTTCGGGTCGCGAAAGAAGGAGGCGTGGTCCTATTCTCGAGCTACTCTCCCCGGATATGGGCGGACCGCCTCGATTGGTTCCGGGCGCAGTCGGGGGCGGGCCTCCTCGGAGAGATCGACGAGTCACGGACCCGGGATGGAACCATCGCGTGCAAGGACGGTTTCCGAGCGATGACCGTAAGCGGTGACGAGTTCCGCGCGCTCTTCGCAGAGGTAGGTCTAGCAACAACCATCCGCGAGGTTGACGGGTCGAGCATCTTCGCTCGGGTCGTGAAGAAGGGGCAAAGTTGACTTCGCCGTGTCGACGCGCGCTCTCCGCGGGCGGTCATCGCACGCGCCCGCTCAAGGCCGCAAGCACGATCACATCGTGCCATCTGCGGTTGAGTCGCACGGCCTCCCGACGAAGGACTTCGACCTGAAAGCCACACTTCTCCAGGGCGTGTACTGCGCGGCGGTTGGCACTCAGGACCAGCGCCTCGATTCGATGGAGGTGCATCTTTCCGAACCCGAAGGCACAAACCGCCCGAATGGCCTCCGGACCGAAACCCTCCTCCCACCAGCGTCGGCCAATCCAAACGCCTATCTCGGCCGTCCGGCTCTCTCGATCCCAGCCGATTAAGCGCACTTGACCGATGGGGCGACCTAACGCTTTCGGAACGATGGCGAATGCGTATCCGGTGCCGGAGCGCTGTTCTCGTATGACTCGGATAATGAACGCTCGCCCACCTTCGACTCGTACTCTCCGGGGAAGCATTCGGGCCACTTGCGGATCATGAAGGATCTTCGTGAAGGGTTCCCCGTCGGCAATCCTCAGGGGCCTGAGGTACAGGCGCGGAGTAGCCAACACGGGGGCAGTAGTGGATGGCACACCGCCCTGACGGCTCTGCCCATAATACGCATTTTCCGTCGACGGCGGTTCCAATCAATCTAGACCAGACTCGCGCGCTCCTCGCGGCCGTTCCTCGTCCCACGTGCTGATTGCAGTTCCGTCATCGGCCGCGTGCGTCCCTTCGCTTCGTTCGCCAGGGTTTCTGAACGATGGGTCCCTAAACGGAACTCATCTACTCTTGCGAAGCTACCTCAGGAATGCTCCCTAGCCCCAATCGGGCAGGCCGAGAGATCATCGACCCGGACCCTCGCCTGGAGCGAAGACGTGCGACTCGAAGTCGCAATCGTATCATTTTTTCCGTGGGGTATGTCTTAGTCGGCGTCACCTCGCTCGTGCTGGCACTAACGGCTCCGTCATCTCGATCCGTCTTTCTATTCGGATTCGCGGGAATCGGAATCTTCGGCGGGATTGGCTACTACTTTGCTGTGGGATACGATCTTGCCCATTCCATCGAGAGCGTAATTGTCGGAGAAGCCGGTGTCCAGCTCCGACGTCGGAACGGTGAGCTGCTCCTCGCCAGCTGGACGGATCCGGAACTCAATCTGACGGTTTGGGAGCGACGTTATCCGAGTCTGGCTGCGCCAGTCTGCACCCTTCATTGCAAACTGAAGGGAAGGACCTCGCGGGCAGCCATCACCAACGAGGGTGCCGCTCTCATGGGCCAAGAAGCCACAAAACGCGGTCTACAGGTCGACCTGAAACTCGACCGCACCGGCAACGTGACCCGGATTCGCGCCAAGGCGCGTGAAGACGTGTAGTTCGAAGGTCGAATCGAGATCTACGGTTCCCGCGCGCTGATTGCGGTCAGCTCATCGGGCCCGCGTGTCCCACATCCAGCCGGCTCTGGCCCGGAGCGCGACCCGCAGCCCCGAGGTCGGGGCTGGGCTCTCCCAGCACCTCGGAGATGACCGCGGCCGTCCCCGGTCCGAATCCCATGAAGTGGTTGTTCGCAAACGCGAAGACCGTATCGACCGCGCGTCCCTCGTTCTCGAGCAGGTCCTTCATAGAGACGATCTCGGGTCGCGCGTCCCTCTGAATGCGGTCGAACTGCGTGAGCGCCCGGTCGCCGATGAACCGGGCGTAGAGGAAGTCGCCGGTGACCCACGCGGGAGGCCGGGTCTCGGGAACGACGGACCAGACCAGCGCCGCCCTTCGTCCTTCGAGCGCGGAGCGCGTGGAGTCCGTCCACCACGACCGGTGCCGGAGCTCGACCGCGAGCGCGTATTCGCGGGGGATGGCTCCGAGCAGGAGGTCGAGGCGGGCCTTCCCGCTCGCGGCGTGGAACGACGGCGGGAACTGGAGGACCACCGGTCCGAGCTTGCCACGCGAGCGCAGCGGCTCGAGGCTCGAAAGGAATGGGTCGAGGACCTTGTGAACGTCCGTGGACCCCGCCTCATGCGTTACGTCCCGAGGCACCTTGAGAGCGAACCGGAAGCCCTCGGGGGTTCGCTCGGCCCACCGACGAACCAGGAAGGGGCTCGGTGCTCGGTAGAAGCTCGAATCCACCTCGACGACCCGGAACACGCGCGCGTAGCGGGTGAGGAAGTCCCCCGGTGCGGATCCCCTGGGATAGAACGGGCCGACCCAATCGTCGTACGCCCATCCCGAGCATCCGATCCAGTACCGACCCACGCTCACCCCAGGGAATGCTCAAGGCATTAGCTCTTTTTCCGTAGGAATCGGGAAACCGGTGGAGCGTTCGGAACGAGCGCACCCCCGTCGCGCTACGAACACAAGCCACATAATACCCGGCGCGCGTTCTCGACCCGATGACTCGGAGCGGACCATCTAGCTCCGTCCTCGGGAAGCTCCTCGAGGCGGCAGGCTACCACGTGGAGGTCCGGCCCGACACGCTGATCGCGGTCCGCAGCCGGGACCGGCGGGCGGTGGTGGTCCTCACGACGGCCCGGTCCCCGGCGGACGTGGAGTCGTTGTTTCCCTCGGAGAGCATCCACCGCACGATCGTCTACGACGATGAGCCCGGCGAGAACGCTCGGGCGCTCGCCGCGGACCGGGGGATCGAACTCCTGGACCCCTCTACCCTTGGCCCGGGGCTCGGGGAGATCCTGTTGCTTCCGCCCGCGGGAGCGGAGCTCTCGCCCGTGGACGCGGACCCGGCCGGCCCGCTCGAGCCCCCGTTCGCGATCGCCCCCCACAGCGAACGCACCGTGCGCCCTCGGATCGACCGCTCCGAGGCGGAAACCCTCGCCGGCGTGGACGACCCTCGCTCCACCCTGCGGCTCGTCCCGTTCTTCGTCGCGGCCTACCGCGTCCGCCCCGCCTCGCCCGATGGGGGCCATGGGGCGGTGGTCCGCAACCTGGTCGCGGTCAACGCGGTCACGCGACGCGCCGAGATCTGGGAGGACGGCGACCGAGAGCTGATCGCGGACGTCGGCGAGCCGCACCAGCGGCTCTCTCCCCAGCTCGAGGAATCCCAAGTCGTCCCGCTGGCGCTCGACGCGATCCGTCGGCACCACACGGTCCACGTCGACCACACCGAGCAGCACCAGGGAGCGCTCGTGATCGAGACCCGCCGGGTCCCGCCCACCGCCGACGACATTCGGCTCGGGCCGTTCGTGCTGCTCTACGTGCCCCACTGGTACGCCGAGGGGTCCCAGGGCCGGGTGGTCCTCGACGCGGTCACGGGTCGCCGGACCACGGCACCCGACCCGGGTGGCCCGTAACGACTTCCCCCACCCTCAAATACGCCCCCCTTCTCGCCGGGGCGTGCTCCTCGACCAGTTCCGCATCGGGCCGTATCTTAACTTCACCTACCTCGTGGCGGAGGAACCCGGTGGGGAGGGGGTCGTGATCGACCCCTCGTTCGGCATCGACCCCGTGCTCGAGGCGATCGATGCGAGGGGCGTGAAGGTCCGATACATCCTGAACACCCACAGCCACCCAGACCACATCGCCGGCAACCAGGACGTGAAGGAGCGCACCGGGGCGAAGGTCGTCGCCCACCGCGTCGCGCCGATCCACCAGGACATCTCCGTCTCCGACGGGGACGCCGTGGCGGTCGGGGGGCTCCGGTTCCATGTGGTCCACACGCCGGGCCACACCAAGGACAGCGTCCTCTACATCTTCGAGGGGAACGTCGCCACCGGCGACACGCTCTTCGTCGGGGAGTGTGGACGGACCGACCTTCCGGGCGGCGACCCGGCCGAGCTCTACGACAGCCTGCACCACCGGCTCCTCACGCTCGACGACGCCCTCGTCGTGCTGCCGGGCCATGACTACGGCACGACCCCTACGTCCACGATCGCCCGCGAGCGCGAGGAGAACTACACGCTCCAGCCTCGGACGCTCGACGAGTTCCTCAAGTTCATGCGGGAGTGACCCCTTCGATGACCCCGCTTCCACCGCCCGAGGAGCGTCCGGTCCGCGCCGTCGGCGCCCGCCGCGCCCGCGCCGGTAGTCCCACGACGCCGTCCATCATCGGTACCCTCCGAGAACTGGCCAAGGAGTCGCCGGCGCTCGTCGCCCTCTTCGATGCCAGCGCCATCGCGGGGGAGCGTCACCTCCTTTCGGCCTGGGCCCATCTCGGCCGCGCCCGCACGCGGGGCGAGACCCGCCTTCGGGACCGGGGAGCCGAGTTCGCGCTCTACGTCGCCGGCGACGACCAGCTTCCGCGCGCCCTCGCGAAGGTCGGGGTCTCCGATTCGACCGAGCAGTTCGCCCTGGTCGCCGAGCGACCACACGACCCGGTCGTCCTCCTCGAGCGGTTCGGGCTCACGTTGGACCCGAGCGCGTACCCGAGACCCGTGGACGAGAAGGTGCTCGAACGCCTCGGGATCGAGGCCGCGGAGCGGAGCGCGGTCCCCGCGTCCGGGTGGGAAGGCCTCGTCCTCGAGCGGGTCGCGCTCCTCGACCTTTCGGCTCCGGCGGCCCACAGTTCCAAGGAAAAGCATTAACCGCGCAGGGCGGTCGAGGCCCCGGTCCGGCGGCGGCCGTGCAGGTGTAATCTAGTGGTAGGATGTCAGCCCTCCAAGCTGACTACCCGGGTTCGAAACGCGGGACCCATCGGGTTCCGCGCGAACGTCCCGGCACCTGCACTCCTCCGCCCCGGACCCCCTGGGAAAGGGAGGGTTTATTCCTCCCGGCTCCGCTCTGCCCGTTGCGCTGAGGTAGCCTAGCCCGGCAAGGCGCCAGCCTTGAAAGCTGGTGGCGGTTCCGCCACGGGAGTTCAAATCTCCCCCTCAGCGTCCGCCCTCCCCCGACGTTAGATTATATGGGGCCCCTCGCTCGACGGCGAGGCCGATGCCCGATGCCGCGTCCCTCACGCCCCTCCTCGAGCAGTACGAGGGCGTGAAGGCCCGCTACCCCGGCCACCTCGTGCTGTTCCGGGTGGGAGACTTCTACGAGACCTACGGGGACGACGCGCGGCTCCTGTCGCGCGAGGTCGATGTGGTGTTGACCGCGCGTGCCGCGGACGCCCAGGGGGTCCGGACCCCGATGGCGGGCGTTCCCCACCACGCGGTCGAGACGTACCTCGGGCGGCTCGTGCGCAAGGGCTACAAGGTGGCCATCTGCGACCAAGTAGAGGACCCGCGCTTCGCGAAGGGGCTGGTCCGGCGCGAGGTCACCCGGGTGGTCACGCCGGGCACGGCGGTCGAGGACCGCATCCTCGGTGGGTCCGACCACAGCTTCCTCGTCAGCGTCGTGGCCCCGACCCGTACGGTCGGAGCCTACGCGGCGGTCGACATCACCACGGGGGAGTGGTACCACGGGTTGGCGGACGGACACGGCCCCGAAGGTCTCGTCTCGTCCCTCGCGGCATTCCAGCCCCGCGAGATCCTGTGGGCCGTCGGGGAGGAATCCCTCTCGTCCCCTCTGCTCAACGCGTTGCGACGGGAGTTCCCGTCCGCGCGGATCGAGGCCGCCCCGGCTCCCGCCGTCGCGGGAGAGCTCCCGAGCAACCTCCGCGGCGGAGCCGACCTGGCCGAGGAGGTCCTCGAGGCCGACCGACGGCTCGCGGCGTTCCTGCGGGCGACCCAGCCCCGCCTCCTCCCCCACCTCGACCTCGTCGAGCGGGGCAGCGGTGGACGGCGTCTCGTCCTGGATGCGAAGACGCTCCGTCACCTCGAGATCAATCGACCGATGAACCCGGACGACCCCAAGGGCGTGACCCTTCTTGGGACGTGGGACGAAACGGTCACCGCCCCGGGCCGGCGCACGCTCGCGTTTTGGTTGACGAACCCGCTCGCCGACGCGTCGGCGATCGCGCTCCGCCAGGATGCCGTGCAATCGCTGGTCGACCGCGGCGCCGCCCTCGAAGGGTGGCGGACGCGGCTCAAGTCGATCCCGGACCTTTCGCGCATCGCGGCCCGGGTCGCCGGACGTCGGGTTCGGCCGGTCGAGCTCGTCGCGTTAAGAGCGGGTCTCGAGGTCGCAGAGTCCCTCGGCGGCAGCCTGAACGAGGGTGGGTCCTCGGTCCGGCTGACGTTGCTCGCCGGAGAGCTTACACCCCCGGCCGGACTGGTCGCGCTCCTCGCCGGGGCGCTGGCCGAGAACCCCGCGCCCACCCAGGATGAGGGCGAACTGTTCCGGCACGGCCACGCGCCCGAGGTGGACCGGTGGCGAGAGGCCGAGCTCTCGGCGCTCGCCGAGATGACCGCGCTCGAGCGGGCCGAGCAGGAGGTGTCGGGCATCAAGACGCTCAAGGTCGGCTACAACCAGGTCTTCGGTTACTACTTCGAGGTCACCAAGTCCCACCTGGCCCGGGTCCCGCCCCACTTCCGCCGGCGGCAGACGGTCGCCCAGGCGGAGCGGTTCACCTCGGACCGGCTCGAGGAGATCGAGCGACGCATCCTGGAATCCCGGGACGAGATCAAGACCGCGGAGACGGCCCGGTGGGAGGAGCTGCTCGATTCGGTCGAGCGACACGTGCCGGCGGTCCACCGCGTCAGCCGCGCTGTGGGAGAGCTCGACGCTCTCACGACGTTCGGGCACCTCGCCCAGAGCCGGGGCTACGTCCGTCCTACGGTCGACGATTCCTCGGTCCTCGTCTTCCGGGATGGTCGGCATCCCGTGCTCGACCGGCTCCTCGGGGAATCGTTCGTCCCGAACGACCTCGACCTCGACCCGGACGCGCGGCGGATGCTGGTGTTGACCGGCCCGAACATGTCAGGGAAGTCGACCTACATGCGCCAGGTCGGCCTCTTGGTCGTGCTGGCGCAAGCCGGGTCGTTCGTACCGGCCAAGTTCGCCCGGGTGGGGCTCGTCACCCAGCTGTTCACCCGGATGGGCTTCACGGACGAGATCGGTCGGGGAAAGTCGAGCTTCATGGTCGAGATGAGCGAGGTCGCCGAGATCCTCCGGGCGGCCGACGCTCGGTCCCTCGTGCTGCTCGACGAGGTCGGTCGCGGAACGAGCACCTTCGACGGGCTCGCGATCGCGTGGGCCACGCTGCGGCACCTCCACGACACGACCCGGGCGCGCTGTCTGCTCGCGACCCACTACCACCAGCTCACCGACCTCGTTCGAGGGCTCTCGGCCGCCGAGAACGCCCACTTCGCGGTTCGCGAGGGTCCGGACGGGATCGTCTTCCTCCACCGCCTCGTCCCGGGCGCGACCGACCGCAGCTACGGCGTGCACGTCGCGCGTCTCGCCGGGGTCCCGGAGGGGGTCCTCGAGGAGGCCGAACGCCTTCTCCACCGTCTCGAGACCGAAAGCATGCTGCCGACGGCTTCGAAGGGCTCCCGCCGTCGTGGGCCTCGGTACACTCAGGCGGTGCTCCTCTCGGAGGGGGTTCCCGAGCACCCCGTGGTCGAGGAGCTGCGGCAGCTCGACCCGGACCGCCTCGCTCCCGAGGAGGCCGTCCGTACGTTGCGCGAGCTCAAGCACCGGGCGTCGGTAGGGTCCTCCCCGAAAGAGGACCCACCGTGACACAGCTCCCTCCCACACCGCGCCGACCGATCCGACGGCTCTCGAGCGAAACGGTCGAGCGGATCGCTGCCGGCGAGGTGGTGGAACGTCCCGCGTCCGTCGTGAAGGAGCTCGTGGAGAACGCCGTGGACGCCGGCGCGTCGAGCATCACGATCCGGCTCCTGGGCGGAGGGCTCGCCCGTATGGAGGTCGCCGACGATGGGTGGGGGATCCCGCCCGAGGAGCTCGAGCTCGCGGTCGAGCGACACGCGACGAGCAAGCTCGAGCCGGAGGGCCCGGTCGAGCGGATCGGGACCCTCGGCTTCCGAGGCGAAGCACTCGCGGCCATCGCCTCCGTGTCCCGCTTCCGTCTCCTATCCCGGCCTCCCGACCGTGAGGTCGCGGAGGGGATCTCGGTCGTCGGGGGCACCCTCAGCGGTCGATTCTCCGCCCCGCGCGCCCCGGGAACGACCGTGGAGGTCGAGGAGCTCTTCTTCAACACACCCGCCCGCCGGAAGTTCCTCAAGGGCGCGCCCGCGGAGCAGGTGGCGGTCCTGCAGACGGTCGAGCGGCTCTACCTCGCCCGGCCCCAGGTGGGCCTTCGCGTGGAGTCCGAGGGTCGCGAGGCCGGTACGTATCCTCCCGCG
>Ga0208192_1001208_pt1 | contig 16169 bp, 12 predicted proteins | sample June2015DPH_13_1_2_FD_184711 | JGI IMG/M metagenome (GOLD analysis project Ga0208192, IMG submission 184711) | Peatland microbial communities from SPRUCE experiment site at the Marcell Experimental Forest, Minnesota, USA - June2015DPH_13_150... | ecosystem: Environmental > Terrestrial > Soil >... | reverse complement strand
GGACCCCGCAGGAATTCACAGGCGCCGGGGCGGCTCTCCCCCCCCAGCCGCCCCGGAGAGAACAACAAAAGCAAGAAACTGCCCTGGAACTCGCTTTATGATTGGTACAGAAAACGGGGGCAGGTCAATGGCTACCAGAAATTCACGAGCGTGTCTGACTACTATATGCGACCATGGCACGTTCAGCCTAAAGATCCGTCCATTCGCAAGAAAGATAAAGACGTCGGAGCCGCACTTGAGGAGTGTATGTTCGGTCGACTTGTCTATTGACAACATGGAGTTAACGCATGGCAAAGAAAACCACGCTCATCGGCCCGGTCGTCATCTTGCTCCTCGTCTTCTATGCTGGTGCCGATGCGACCCAACCGAAGGGAATTGAGTTAGCAGTCGAACGTATTGAGGCGGGGGCAGACGGCGTTGAGATCTTCGTACGAGTCGCAAATCCAGGTTCGGAACCGGTGTTAATGGAGAAGGCCGGTGGGGGACCTCCGCTAAAACTTCAATCGTTGTCGCTTGAACAATTCCAAAGCGGGTCCCGTTGGCGCGTCATGGCACCGCTGTGGGACCTACCTCCTGTCTCGACGGTCAAACTAGCACCGGGCAGTAGTCTCGAAACCTCTGTCTTCCTTCCAAACCGCCGGCTACTTTCTCAGGGGGGGATGCGGATTGCGATTGGAGGAAGGTATCGACTTAAGCTTGCGTACTTCGTTAACGAGCAAGACCAACAGCGATTCCGAGCCGACGCGAACCGGATGACACAAAAACCGAGCGTGAGGCCTCGGATTGCCTTGTCGGAGACCTTCGACATTGCGCCTCCGCGCGAGCGAAAATAGCGGTCAATCCTGGGGCGGCAAGCGCAGAGCGCAGGGTACATGCGACACCACGCTACAGTTCAGTGCCAGCGCCAACCGGATCAGCACCTCCGGCTACAATTACGACGCGGCGGGGAATGTGACGGCGGACGGGGTGCACACGTACCAATGGGATGCGGAGGGACGGGTTAGCTCGATCGACGGGGCCTTCAACATCCACAATGCCCTGGGCGAGCGCGTGTACGACCAGGTTCCGGCCGGGCCGCTCAACCGCTTGTACGACCCGGCGGGGCAGTCGATGGGAGCCATCTGGAGCTGGGGAGCGAACTACTTCCTCTTTTTCCAGGGGCGGATGCTGGTGGACTTCGAGACAGACGGCGCGCACTTCGGGCATGCCAACGTGCTGGGCTCGGTATCGCAGTACACCGACTGGACGGGCACGACGGCGCAACCGATCCTGTTCTATCCCTGGGGACAGGTGTGGCAAAACCCCACGGGGCAGATCGGCACGGGCGGCCCGCTGCACCAGGTCTTCGCCTCGCTGCCCGACGCCGACCCGAGCCTCGACCACTACAACACCCAGTTCCGCCGCTACTCGCCCACAGCAGGCATCTGGCTCTCCCCCGACCCCCTCGCCGGCGACATCTCGAACCCCCAGTCCCTCAACCGCTATGCCTACGCGCTGAATAACCCCACCAGCTTGACCGACCCCTCAGGGCTCTGCCCAGATAGCAATCCGAATTGCCCAGGCCCCGGCCGGTCGAATTTCGGGGGCTTCAACGATGCATTTGGCTACAACCCTCCATGTTACCTGGATTACAACCCGATCTCCTGCACCGCGCTGAATCAGGCGATCGGAGCGGGCATTACCTGCATCGGCAGTTGCAGCCAGACAGTGACCGGGTCTAACGGATCCCCCTACCAGATCGTCCAGACCGCCGGTCCCACGGTCTATGTGGGCCCCAATGGCGAGGAACTTGGGGGGGGAAGCATCGCTGAGCTAGGCCTGCCCCAGATCAATGCTTTTGGGGGATTTGTCACCGGCCTATCCAATGCGAGTGGCGGCACGGCTGCCGGTTGCTCCGCGGTACTTACTTCTGGAGGCACACGCGCTGGATTCTTCAGCAACCTTGGCATCTACCAAGGCATGGCTAGCGACCTCAACACCAACGCGGACTACATAATGGCGGTATCCTCGTGGGAAAGCGGCTGGTTGGGAACGCACGCTCAGGAACTGCACAATCTCTTCGGCTTGACGAATGCCGGGGCACTCAACCTCAGCTTTCCCAGCTATCAGGCTTCGGCAGACTACTGGAGCGGACTAGTTGTTCCCTTCGTTTCCAACGCAAACACGATGGCTAAGTTCATACAAGGCCTAAAAAATGAAGGCTACAACAGCCATGCAGGATACTACGATACTATCTCTAAGCAGCTGAAATGGGTGCGAAAATGGGAGGCGAAGTGTGTGCAGTAACAAGCGAAAAGATAGAATCATTCCAGCGGACGCCCCGACGGCCAGTTGCCGCCGGTTGACACGGGCAGTCTTATCCCTGATTTTCGCGCACTCGCTGTGGCTTCCGGTATCGGTCGGGGCGGACCGGGCAAAGGTCCGAACATACGAGGGGCTGTACACCAACCAGAAGTATGGCTACTCAGTTTTGCTGCCCAAAGGGGTGGTGGCTCTCGGTACCGCACCCCCGAATCCCGATCACGGTTTCACCATCGGGTCAGCACCGGCAGGTGATTCCATAACGTTGTATAAGGCCCACGATTGCTATATCTGGGTGGACGGGAACTACGATCCTTTTGATGAGGTTCAAACTCTGGACGATGCAGTCAGATACGAGATCCACATTACCGAAAAGACCGTCGGAGCAAGAGTGCGAGTTGAATCTCGGCTCCAGACAACTTTGGGCGGCTTAATGGCAGTTCATGTGATCTATGCCTTTAAGGCGGAGGGGCAGCCAATGGTGGGCGAGGAAGTGATTGCTTTGCGGAATAACGAGCGCAACGAGCCTGTCTTCCTCTATACGGTCGGAATGCAGACCACGCCGCAGTCCCGGACCGCCAATGCTCGCATCTGGACCCAAATAGTCTCTGCCTTCAACACCCTTCCTTTCGCCCCGTGAAGCAGGTAGCGCAGAGTCTCCGCCGTTGAGACTCTGCGGCTTGAACGGATGAAATCAGGCTTATAATCCGCCTGCATGTCCCGCTTGGGGCGCTTGGTATTATCCGTGGGTGGCGCATACGTCCCGGCGGTTTTTGTCGGGATGTATGCGGCCCAGGGACGATATATCCTTTGAGTGTCTAAGCTAAAGCACTATTACGGCCTCAATCATCTGCATTATTTGACCACCCGCACGTATCGTCGCGCGTGCCGGTTTGACTCCGGGCGTTTGGCAGGCTGAGATGCCTCGGTCCTGAGTGCAACGAAGGAAGGATCTCCGTAGTTGCTTCATTCGGAACTGCTGAGGTTCTTCGCTGACGCTCAGAATGACAGCGAAGGGCTCAGAATTACAAAAGGGAAGCGTTTTTCCGGCGCGTGTTGAGCCAACAGGATTGCGCATTGGAAGTTCATAGTGTTAGCCTTGCATCCAGCGGACCGCAGCGAATCCAAATGCGAGGAAGCGCCCCATGAAACTGACGAACATCGCCGTACTGTGTGCAACTTTTCTGATGCCCCTTTCTCTTTTTGCTCAGGAGCCCATTCGAGACCCCCTTCTGCGCTGGATGAACCAGATTGCGCAGCGGCAACTTCAGGGGCGGCAGAGGGTGATTGACCAGATCCACACGGTTGCCGATGCGGAGCGCCGAAAGCAAAAGGTCCGCGAAACACTCCTGGACGTCTTGGGTGGTCTGCCCGACTACAACGGGCCGCTGAATCCCAAGATTACGGGTCAGATTCAGGCTGAGGGCTACACCATCGAGAAAGTGCTTTTCCAGAGTCTGCCGAATTTCTATGTCACCGCTGATCTCTACCGGCCCAACCAGCCGGGCCGTTATCCCGCCATTCTTTTTCAGTCCGGCCATACGCAGGAGGGAAAGCCCGAGCCGCAGAGAGCAGCCGCCAATCTGGCTTTGAAAGGCTTTGTGGTGTTGGCTACCGATCCCATCGGTCAAGGTGAAAGGGAACAGTCGTACGATCCGCAACTCTCGGGACCCTTGGGCGGGTGGTCAGTTCCCGAGCATATCCAGGCGGGAGCCCAGAGCATTCTGATTGGCGAGAGTGCAGCCCGCTTCTTCATTTGGGATGCGAAGCGCGGCCTCGACTACCTGGTCAGCCGGCCTGACGTGGACCCCACACGTCTTGGCGCCGCGGGTTGCTCGGGGGGTGGGGCATTGACCACCTTCATTGGCGCTCTGGACCCGAGGCTTAAGGCGGTCGTTCCCGCCTGCTACCCCAATTCCTATCAGTTGTTGTTTGCCGGCCCTGACCCCGATACCGAAATGAGCTTCCCCCAATTTCTGGTGCGGGGCCTCGATGTGGCGGATTATGTGGAAGTAACCGCACCCACGCCCTGGCTCATCCAGGCAACCGAGGGTGATTACTTCACGCCCGCCGGGGGTCGTCTGGTTTATGAGGAAGCTCGACACTGGTACGGCATTTACGGAGCTGAGGACAAGCTAGCCTTCTTCATCGGACCGGGTCCCCACGGCACTCCCCTGGTAAGTCGAGAAGCCGTGTATCAGTGGATGATCCGCTGGCTCAAAGACGGCCAGGGTGATTTTCATGAACAGCCTGTACATCTCTATAACAATTTCGAACTGCTGGTTACGCCCACTGGCCACGTCGACGATATCCCGGGGAGCCGCAAACTCTACCAACTGATCCTGGACGATTTTCACGCCAAGCAACGGCAGGGAACAATCTCTGAACTGCAAGCCGAATTGCGCAGGCTGCAGATTCCCTCGGATGGCTCCTCCCCGGAAATGAAGGTGTTGGATGAGTCGAACACTCCGGAAGTTCAGCGCCAGCACATTAGGTTCGAGAGTGAGCCCGGGGTTGAGATTGAAGCGAATCTCTACATCCCGTCTTCCTCCCATGGCCCCTCGGGTCGAAAGCCGGCGGTGTTGCTGGTGGCGGATGATGGCCCTTACTTCCAGGCTCCCTCCACGGATTCCCTGGCGAAAAGGATGGCAAAGAAAGGCCGCGTGGTTCTCACGCTGGAACCGCGCGACTCTCCGGGAGAAGATACCCATGCGCCATTTGTGGGGAATTGGATCACCAATTCACGGGCCAACCAGATCGGGCTGAATTTGCCGGCGATGCGCGCCCATGACATTCTGCGTGGAGTCGATCTTCTATCGGCGCGGAGTGACGTTGACCCGGCCTCCATTCATGGTGGCGCCCGGGGCGTGAAAGGGGTGTGGCTATTGCTCGCGGCTGCGGCGGACCCGCGCATCGGCAAGGTCTGGCTGGATCGAAGCCCCTATAGCTTGCGCGCTGCTCTCGAGAACACTCTGAACACCGATTTGTTTGATGCCGTGATTCCCGGCTTTGCCTTGCATTGGGACCTTGACGATCTTACCAAAGCCATGGGGAACAGGCCGGTTATGTGGACGGACCCGGCGAACTGGATGAACAGGATTGTGGCTCTGCGCGGTCCCTATCAGTATCGCTATATCCTGGGCGATACCACGGAACTTGCCGACGCACAAGACGACGCCTACATTGACGAATTCTTGAAATGATCGTTTCGGCGCCCGGCGCGGAGAGGCACGTACGTCAGTCGGTTCGCGTTTTGCGGTCAGGCGGGGGGCCATGCGGTGTGGCTTGCATCTTGACTTCCCTTTACAAACTGATTGGGTTGGGGGCCAGAAGTTCCGGGAAGACCGGCCGTGACTGAGGCCCGATCCCGCCGCGACATGCTGATCCCGCTTGAAGCTGAGGTGGTTTCCTGTAAAATACCAAGAGAAGCATGAGGCCATGGTCAAAATGAGGCGGTGGTTGACGACCAGGGAAAGGTAAGGCTGCTTCAGCCTGTGCATCGGGGGTCGAGCCGTCGGGCTCTCGTCGTGATTCTCGACGAGCCGGGAGCTACAGGTGACGAAACGGCGCTGCTTACTGAGGCGGCACTCGCAGACTGGAGCCGGCCTGAGGAGGATGCGGCATGGTCTCACCTGCAGTCGGCAAAGTAATCCTGGTTCCTTTCCCATTTTCCGATTTACATCTTCACTGTCCAATACGAGGGTCGCATACATCCCGACAAAAACCGTCAGGACGTATGCGCCACCCTTGGAGAGAGCATAGCACCCGATACCCCGAACCTGTTTGGTTCCGGCTAAGCCGGGTTAAGAAAGAGGACGGCGTATGCGTCAGTACTTGTTCATGGATGTCAGGGGGCCAAAGCGCAAGCTCGTAATCGGATCATCGGTAATCGCGCTGGTCATCGTGCTGTGGCTCTGGCCTCTGGTAACTCGGGGCGTAAACATGCTGCCGCCGGCTTCCCCTTCCGCGGGAACGCACGGAACGTACACCACCAACTTCCCTCTCGCCGAGAATCCCATTTCTGAAGGTGGCAAATGGTTAAACGGCCAGAGCGACGGTCTCGATTGGACCAACATCCGGACAACTCCAGGGTTTGCCTTTGGGACCGAAGTAGGCGGGACGAGACCAGAACTACAAAGATACGATGATTCCACAGCCCTACTGACGGGCACTTGGGGACCGAACCAAACGGCCCAAGCCACGGTCCACAGAGCAAACAAGGAGCAGGATGGCAAGATCTATCAGGAAGTGGAGCTGCGCCTGCGGAGTGCCCTTTCCCCCCACAACGCCACGGGGTATGAAATCATGTTCTCGTGCTCAAAAAGCGCGAAAGCCTACTGCAATATCGCCAGGTGGGATGGAATCTTGGGAGCCTGGATGCTTTTAAAAAAGACTGAAGGCTCGCGATACGGAGTTGCGAATGGGGATGTGGTCAAGGCCAGTATAATTGGAAACGTGATCACGGTCTACATCAACGGCGTCCAGTTGGTCCAAACCACCGACTATCTCTTTACGAGCGGCAACCCTGGCATGGGGTTTTATCTCGAAGGGGCCACCGGCGTGAACGGCGAATGTGGGTTTTCGAGTTTCACGGCGACAGACAAATGAACCACCCACGCTCGCGGTCCAGGGCATTAATTCCGAGCCGTCGCGTGCGTATCGGACTCAAAGAAGTTCGGGGATTGGGCCAGAATTTGGTGGCCGAGTGGCACGCCTGTCACGGCAGGCGGGGCGCGATAGTCTATCGGCACTTGAGAAGCAGGTAGCGCAGCGCGGCGGAGCCGCAACCAAACAGACGCGCCCGACCATGGCTGTCTCGTTTTCACCTACCAGCAGGCGCCCGTAGCGCCTCGCCTACACGGACTTCACCGGCATCTTCACGATATCGTCCACGGCCGCGGTTTCGCGGGTCACGAAGGGCTCGCCGTAGCGCACGCCGATCATCAGCCCGAAATGGCGGGCTTCCGATTCCATGCGGGCGTGCAGGTCCGCCCGGGAAGGGAAGAGGTTCTGCATTTCCTTGCGCGGTGAGAATTGCGAGGCGAAACAAAAAATGCCCTTCAGCTTCTTGTCGAACTGCTTCGAGATATCCACGACGAAGGTGGGACGGACGGACGGCACGTACTGGGAAGCGTAAATGATCTTGAAGGGGCGGTGCGGCTTGTGCTCCAGCGGCAGCTTGGCGAGGCCGGCCAGGAAACACGCTTCGTACCCGAGGCGCCCGGTGGTGTAGTGGTCCGGATGGCGGCCTTCCCAGTAAGGCAGTATCACCGTGCGCGGCCGCAACTCGCGAATCTTCTGCGCGACCTTCAGTTTGTTGCCGCGCGTGTTCTCCACCCCGGCGTCGGGAATATGAAGATTCTCCCGGTAAACGATCCCCAGCGCTTGCCCCGCGCGGTGCGCTTCCTTGGCGCGCAGGGACGCGTCACCGCGTGTGCCCGTTTCGCCGGCGGTGAGGTCGAGGATCCCCACCCGGTAGCCCGCTTCCACCATCTTGATGACGGTGCCTCCGCAGGTGATTTCAACGTCGTCCGGGTGGGCAGCAATGGCCAGAATATCAACTTCCATCATCCAGTTCGCCTCCTCCATCCGCGTATGTCAGGATTCTATGGGGAAGTGTGGAGCAGCGTCAAGGCAAGCAAGTGCTCCGTAACATAGGTTCGCTAACTAACTCCCATGAGCAAAAGCATTTCACGCAAAGGCGCAAAGTCGAAGAAGGCGCAAAGAAAACAATCAGTTGTTCTTCGCGAGTCTTTGCGCCTTGGCGTCTTTGCGTGAGATTGTTTTACTGACAGCTCTTTGCGCCGTGGGCCACATTCTTTCGCCCGCCAAGCGGGCTGACTTATCTGCTACAGGACACCAGGTCTTCACGGGGCGGACCTGCCGCAGTCACGGCCGGGTCAGCAGCACGGGATCGAAGGCGGCGCTGTTCAGATGGGGTTTCTCGGTCCCGCGGTTGATGATGAGGAGAGACGAGCCGGGTTTGGTCGCGACCTTGCACTCGATCTGGCTGGCGGACCACACGCCTTTTACCTGGCGCAGTCCAAAGTAGGTAAACACCCGCACTTCGCGCGAAGCCTTCACCACCTTTTCCACTTTCACCGCCTGATAGATCTCCCGGTCCAGCCAAGTCGTGACCGAGGTGTACTGGGTCTGGTCTCCGGTCCCGGGCTCGCTGCGCAAGACCAGACAGGAGCGCGCCCCGTAGCGCTCCTCCGGAAGCAGCGTCTGGTGGCGCCACAACAGGTGGTTCTCGAGCAAATCCTCATAGGTGAAATCCGTGCCCAGCAGGCTCTCGCCCCAGCTTCCCGCGGGGATTTCTTTCGCCGCCCGGTCGCCGGAATGGCCGGTGCGGACGGTGGCGGGTCCCTGGGAGGGAACGGACAGGAGCAGGCGGACGCGCGCCACGAGTGGGGCGGTGACCTCGCAGAAGATCCGCAGGCCGTCGGGGAAAGCGTGGGCACGAAAGGCAATCGGGAAACTCTTCCGCTCTCCGGAAGGCGAGACGCGCACCAGGCGGCCGCTGGCCGTATAGTCGGTCGAGTTGCGCAGGGTGCGGACCCGCGCCAAGACTTCCTCCCGAGTGGCCGCGGGCGGGATGGCCAGGGGTAGCAGCAACAGGGCAACGAGTTTCTGCGGTGGAAACATGGATTACGGAGACAAGATGCGGCCGTCGCGGATTCGTATGGTGCGCTCGGCCAGTTGGGCGACGGTGGATTCGTGCGTGACCACGACCAGGACCATGCGGCGTTTGGCCTGGATGCCCGCCAACATGGCCATGATCTTAACGGAGTTTTCGCTGTCGAGGTTGCCCGTGGGTTCATCGGCGAACAGGATCTCGGGGTCGTTGGCCAGGCTGCGGGCGATGGCCGCGCGCTGGCGCTCACCGGCGGAGAGCTGATTGGGATATTGCTGGAAGCGGTGCTCGAGGCCCACCTCGCGCAGCAGTGCCGCGGCCTTCTCTTCACGCTGGCTCGAGCTCAGTTCGGTTTCGAACATCGGCACCTGCACATTCTCAAGCGCGCGCAGGGTGGGAAGCAGGTGGAAGGCCTGGAAGACGAAACCCACGCGGCGAGAGCGGTAGGCATCCAGGTCGAAGGAGTTGGCCAGGGATTGGCCTCGGAAGCGGATCTCCCCGCCGGTAGGCTGGTCCAATCCGCCGAGCAGGTGCAGGAGGGTGGACTTTCCGCTGCCGCTGGGGCCGGTAACCGCCACGAACTCGCCCGCGTTCACCTCGAAATCCACGCCACGCAAGGCCTGGATGCGGCCCACATCAAAGTGCTTGGTGACGTTTCTTGCCTCGAGCAGACAATCACTCATAACGCAAGGCCTCCACGGGCGAAAGGCGCGCTCCCCGGTGGGCGGGCAGGAAGCCGGCCAGCAGGCCCACGACCACCGCGATGCCCAGCGCTTCCACGCAGTGCAGGATAGGAATCGAACTGGTGACGAAACTGGCCGTGGCCGGCACCTTGGACAGAATGCGCAGCGCCAGCCACCCGCCCGCGACGCCGAAACAGCCGCCCACCAGGCCCAGGGCGGCGGCCTCGATCAGGATAAGCTTCATTACCCGTGAGCGCTTCCAGCCCAGGGCCCGCAAGACGCCGATCTCCCGGGTGCGTTCGAAAACCGACATAGCCATGGTGTTGGCAATCCCCAGGGCCCCGATGAAAAGGGCGATGAGGGACGTGCCCCAGGCCATGGAGCGCGCCAGGGCGACGAGCTGATTGTTGCGTGCGCGGGTGAGGGCGGGGACGGCTTTCAGGCCCGGGAGCGCCGCTTCAATCGCAGCCCGAGCCTCCAGAACGCGCTGCGGGTCGAGTTCCCCCTGGGAGTCCTTGCGCAGATGCACATGGAAAGCCGTGACCTTTCCGCCGAGGTCGGACAGCTTCTGCAACTGCCGCAGGGGCAAGACGGCCGCCCCGGCTTCCAGGGCGGACCCTCCCCGGAAAACACCCACCACCTGAAAGGAGGCGCCTTGGATGTCCATCAAGTCGCCGGCTTTCTTGCCCAGGTTCTCCGCGAGCATCTCGCCCAGCATCACCTCGGGCTGATCGTCGCGAAAGCGGCGTCCCTCGAGGAGAGTGAGCCCGTCCATTTCGAAGGAATTGGCCGGCCATCCAAAGACCAGGGCGTTGACCTCGGGCGTGAGGTCCATCAGGTTCACGATCATGGGATCAGCGACCGCGACGGCAGGGAGGGAGCGCAGCTTCTCACCCACCGACTCATCCACGAAAGTGTTCAGGAATGTCTTCTGCACCACAGCCAGGTCCGTGCCCGAGCTTTCATAGAGCTTCAGCCATTGCTCTTCAAAGGAACGTGAGAATCCCACCAGTGCCACGAACGCCGCAATGCCCACCCCCACTCCGCAGAGCGTGAGTGCGGTGCGCAGGGGGCGGCGGCGGAGGTTCTTCAGCGCAATTCGGAAGAAAGACATCGCTTAAACCAGGGTGCGACAAACGTCCAGGGGATCCTCAATCAGGTTGCGGTTCGACGTCCTGAGCATGTCATTAACAACTCGCAAGCCTCTTCGCCGTCCGCCCCCGCGAACTTCCCAAGCTAACAACCTTCGGGAATGTCGAACTAGGCCGGGGACAGCGCAGACAGTTTCACCCGGAAGGCCTCCTGGGAGAGGCGGCAGCGCGCTGACGGCTTAATCTACAGCAGGTTGGCGTTCAGGCCTTCCAAGTCGCGCAGTATAACGTAGACGAACCCAGAGTCAACCTGCTTGGGGATAATTGACACTGTGTCCGGGAGGTGGAATCTAATTGGTCGAGGTCGGTTCGCTTTGGTTCGGCGCGGAGGCACAGATGGACGGGGCGCCGAGCCGTCAAAGGGGATAGCTTCCTGCAACCTTCATCAGGAAACGGTGGAGGCGGTGGACAAACGCCACTTTGGGAAGGAACATGTGCGGGCAGTAGCCTTCGATTACAGCCAAACCGCGCTTCCGGCAGAAATCCACGGCGCGATCGTGAATCGTGCCGTCGCCGCTCGCCTTGTACACCCAGACCCGCTTGATGTCAGCTTCGGTGCATTCGCGCACGGCCTGCTCGGCCAGGTTCGGGGGCGTCATCAGCAGCGCGGCATCCACGGGCGGGGTGATATCGGCAAGGCGCGCGAAACAAGGGCGCCCCTCAATTTGCCCGGCTTGGGGATTCACCGGGACGGCGTCGTAGCCCTGCGCCAGGAACTCTCGAAACAACCCGCGCGAGAAGTGCTTCGGATCGCGCGAGACTCCCACGACCGCCAGTCTCTTGGTCGCGAGGAATTCGACAATATCGTTCAGCGCGGCATCGGGCATGATGGAAACCCCGCGAAAACTCTATGCGGATTCCCCATGAGACGCAAGTGGCTAATTAGGGGCTCCCCTTGACATTGGTGATGGACGTGTTATCAATCAAGGTGCTATGAGCGAACTACCTTTGCGGAACCAAGTGGCGTTGGTAACGGGCGGCGGGAAACGGATCGGGCGGGCCATTGCTCTGGCGTTGGCGCGGGCCGGGGCGGACGTGGTGGTGAACTACCACCAGTCACGCGCGGGAGCGCAGGCCACGGTGCGCGAGATGGCCGCCCTCGGGGTTCGGGCCCTGGCCATTCGGGCTGACGTCGCGCGGCCGCGGCAAGTCGAGGCGATGTTCCGTACGGTTGAGAAGCGCTTCGGGCGGCTGGATATTCTCGTGAACAATGCCGGCGCGTTCTTTCAGGTGAGCTGGGACCGGCTCACGGAGAAGGACTGGGATCGCGTTCTGGGAATCAACCTGAAAGGACCCTTTTTCTGCGCGCAGGCTGCGGCGCGGATGATGTTGCGCCAAGGGCGCGGAAATATCATCAACATCTCCTCGCTCGGGGGCTTGCAGGCCTGGCCGGGTTACATGCACTATTGCGCGTCGAAGGCTGCGCTGATCTCCCTGACGCGCTCGCTGGCGAAAGCGCTGGCGCCGCGGGTCCGCGTGAACAGCATCGCGCCCGGCACCATCCTCTTCCCGGATGAAAAGCGCGACGCCACCCTGCGGAGGATTATCCGCTCGACGCCGCTCCTCACCGCCGGCGCGGCCCGGGACATCGCGGACATGGTCCTGTTCCTCGCGACACAGGGTGAGTTCATCACCGGGCAGGTGATGGTCGTGGACGGCGGGAAGTCGATTCCGTAACAGGCTGCTGAAAAAGGGCATCTGTCATGCTGAGCGCAGCGAAGCATCTCGCCCTGATTCGGCCCTTTCACGCAAAAACCCCGAGCCAGAACCTTCGCGGAGTTTACCCTGAGCCAGCAGAGCAAGATCCTTAGCGCAGTTTATCCTGAGCGGGCAGGGCGAGATTCTTCGCTTCGCTCAGAATGACAGCGAAGGGCTCAGGATGAAATCGGCGCGAGGCTTTTTCAGCAGCCTGCTAAGAGAAGCCCTCCGCAATCCGCGCTCAGTTTCGAAGTTTACCGCGGGCGGCTCGCCCCTACTTTTTCATCTCTTCCAGGATCCGGCGCAGGGTGGAAAGCGGGACCGGCGCCTGGCCATAGCGCAGCAAGTTGTAGAGCCGGGTGAATTCCAGCACCCCGTGGCTCCACCGGGTGCCCAGGAAAGAGAGGGCGAACTCGCGCGGCGTCTGGGAGGGCTTTTTGCGGTACCCTTTTTTCTGCAGGGTGTGGAGTAGGCGCTGATAAGTGAGCGTGGCTTCGCCGGGGCTGAGCGCCACCCCGCGCCGCGCAAATTTCCAGGTCAGAAGAAAACGGACCTCGGCCAGCGACCGGGTCTTATCGGTCAGAATCAGGGCGGCCAGGATTCCGAGCATCAGCACGAGCACCAGGAGTTTGTGCGACATCAGCCAGCCCTCGACGCGATAGGCGGCGCGAATTCCCCGGCGCTTGAATCTCTCGGAGTGTTCCCGAAAAACCTGCTGGAAGTCGCGGGAGTCCTGTTCGATCTGCCGCGCCAACTGCTCCTGGTGGCCGAAGTCGTAATTGATGATCCACTCACTCCAGAAGAGCGCGGCGGCATCGGTGTAGTCGTCCCAGGCGCCGGGCAAAACGGGGTGAGGGTCGGCGGGCGTAGGATCGAAAGGGATCCAGCCGTAGTTGGGGAAATAAACCTCCACCCAGCTATGCGCGTCGCGGGCGCGCACCACAAAATCCCTGCCGATACGATTGTACGATCCCGTCTGAAAACCATTTACGAGCCGCGCGGGGATGTTGAGGGTGCGGAGCATCACCGCCAGGGCGGCGGCGAAGTACTCGCAGTAGCCCGACTTGGAATTGAACAGGAAACTGCCGAGGGGGTCAGCCGGCTGGATGGCGGGCGGGTCAAGTGTGTACCGGAAATTGTCGCGCAGATAGGACTGGAGTGCCGCGGCACGGTCATAGTTGTTCGTGGCGGAGGCGGTAAGCGTGCGCGCCAGTTCCCCGACGCGCGGGTCAGTGGGGGGCAGGCGGAGATAAAGCAGGCGAATCTCGTCGGAATACTGCGCGGGTGCTTTGCGCAGTTCCCCCGGCGGCGGGAGGCCGACGTCGGAAACCACGTCGTAAGCGAACGGCAGGTTGGCATATTGCGGAGCGTGCAGAGAGTTGGTTTGGTCGAGGCTCAGCAAGCGCATTTGGCCGCTGAGTTCGCGCGCTTCTGCGGCGGCGAAAAGAACGTCGGTGGACAGCGCCGGGCGGATGATGCGGTAGCGTAGCGGGCGGTGCGGGCGGCGCCCGAAGCCGTCGGGGAGCGGAACGAGGAAGCGTTGATACGACGCGGGCATCAGCGGGAACTGCTCGGTGTTGTCGTTGAACCAGTGCTTGCCGTCGAAGCTGTTCAGACTCACGCCGCGCCACTTGATGCCCGCATAATCGCGCAGGCTTCCCTCCGGCATCACGCGCATCACCACCAGGGGGGAACGCAGGATTTTGCGGATATCTCCCAGGTTGACGGATTCGGAGAAGCCGGTGATGTTCTGCGCCTGCATGGAAAGGCCGGTGAGGTATCCGGTTCGATAGCGGGGAATGACGAAAAAGAGCAGCGCGGCGAAGAGGACGATCCCCACGGCCAGGCCGATCGCCGCGGTCACCAGAGCCTTCTCGATGGCCTGGCGGTTCCGCTCTGCGGCGCGGAACGGCCCTTCCGGAGCGCGGCGGGCCGCCTCCACGCCACGCTTGATTTCATAGCTGAGGAACGTGGAAATGGCGAAGAGAACATACAGCGTGAAGAACACCAGAAAGGTGGTGCCCACCGTGAGGACGGAGCTCGCCAGCATCATCAGGAACGAGAGGGTGGCCAAATAGCCGTAGTCGCGGTAAGTCCGCGCTGAAAAAATCTTCATGACCGCCGTGAAAAGCACCAGGTGGACCGTGGCGGAAAGCATGCGGTCGAGCGCGCTGGGGCCGGGAGAGAAGATCAGAAAATCGAGGCCGTAGAAGAAGATGTAAAAGATCGAAATCCGCGTGACCGTTTTGGGTGCGAGGGAATAGTCGGCGGCGCGGACGTAGCTCCACAGCTTGATGCTCAGCGCGCTGAACATCCCGGCCATGGAAACCAGATCCAGCTTGCCGGTGGTAGCCACGGTGAGGAAGCCGGTGGCCAGCATGAGCAGCAGGGAGATCTCAAAGTAACGCTGCACGCTGATGTTCGCCTGCTTCTCGCGTGGGTCCGTTGCGACGATGTGTGGGCCTTTGCTCATGGGGCGCGCTGCCCTGGTTCCGGGCTCTATTCTATTCGAGAAAACCGCCGAACGCGATGCCCACGGCCGGGCACGAGGAGAGTGGGTGGCTACGTGGGGGGCAACGGTGGGTTGTTCCTGGATAGCGCCAACACTGTTCACATAAGAGGTTCCGGGAAATTACTTCTCAATTTGTTCCTGGGAGACCCCCTCACCCGGTGCTTCGCTCCACCCTCTCCCCCAAGGGGGCGAGGGCAGTAAAATCAAATCAACGCCCCCCCCTCGGTCGCCGCGGCGAGCGCACGCGCCGCGGTGCCCCACCGCGTGCTCCAGAAACCTTCTGGACGATCTTGCGCGCCAGTTGGGAGATGGCCGCCTGCGGCAGGCGCTTGAGGTCGAACCATCGCACGGTCCCGCGGGGAATTCCGCGGCAGCCTTGCACGGGGTAGACGCGCCCCCGGATCGAGCGGAAAGTTATGGTGTGGTGAAATTCCGCCACCGGCTCGCCCAAGGAGAACGGGGGGTGAGCAAGGAGATGTAATTTCTCGCGCAGGCGGTCGCGCGCCTCCGTGGGGGAGCGCCCGAAAGCGGCGGGGAAATTCCAGAGGTCAGCGAGTAAACCCTCATCGAGCCCGCGCACCAGGGCCACACGTGGTCCGCGCCGCAGGAGGGCCACGGCAAGGTACTGGGACTCGGTGGCCCGCCGAGGGCGGGGAAGAGGGAAGGTTGCCGGGTCGCCGGAGTCGAAGCCGCGGCACCTTTTCCGCAGTGGGCAAACCGGGCAGCGCGGCGCGCGCGGCAGGCAAATCGTCTGCCCCAGCTCCATCAGGGCCTGGTTGAAATCTCCGGGCTGCCGGCGGGAAAGGAGCCGTGCGAGTTCGCGCTCGACGGCGCGCCGGAACTTGGGCTGGTGCAGATTCCCGCGCAGCGCGAACCAGCGCGCCACCACGCGCGCCACATTCCCGTCCAGCACGGCGTAGGGTTGGTGAAAGGCGATGCTCAGCACCGCCTTGGCCGTGTAATCGCCAATACCGGGAAGAGCGCGCAGGCTCGCGTAGTCATCGGGAAAGCGACCCGCGAATTTCTCCCTGAGGTGCTGTGCCGCCTGGTGCAAGTAACGAACACGGCGGTAATAGCCGAGGCCTGACCACAATTCCAGCAGGCGCTCCCGGGGGGCGTTGGCGACGTGGGTGAGCGTCGGAAAGGCCTCGAGAAAGCGCTGGTAGTAGGGGATTACCGTTGCGACC
>Ga0208192_1001194_pt1 | contig 16306 bp, 7 predicted proteins | sample June2015DPH_13_1_2_FD_184711 | JGI IMG/M metagenome (GOLD analysis project Ga0208192, IMG submission 184711) | Peatland microbial communities from SPRUCE experiment site at the Marcell Experimental Forest, Minnesota, USA - June2015DPH_13_150... | ecosystem: Environmental > Terrestrial > Soil >... | reverse complement strand
GATCAGGGAGCCAGTCGATTCCGCGAGTGTGCAGGTGCGCGCGGAAGTCACATTATGGGGGTATGCAAGAAACAGGAGCGAGCCACACACCGCGGGCGACCTTACGGCGAGAAATTCATGCGGCGCAGGAGGTCCTAGAAGGGCGGGTTAGGAGGTGAACCAGGGCGAAAACTATAGCTCAACCAACTTCACTCAACGGTCTCATTTACGCTGAAGTCGGACATTTCTCTTCATGAATCGAATCACTGTAGCTGCAACCGTTCCTCAATAATCGCCACGTCCCATGGCTTTAGCGTGATGGATTGTGACGGCGCTATGGGCGCCTGTGTCAGCAGATCAATGCCAGCGCCGTAAGGGTACTGAAAGGTCTGCGGACCGCTCGAGTAGTTCAGATAATAGTGGAGCGTCTTGCCGTTGCGATTCACGCCATGCTTCACACGCACTGCCGAAGGCAGTTGCTGATCCGGGCCCGTTAAACCTGCCAGTTTCAGTACGTGCAGTAAGACGCCTTCCTGAAGCTTCTCTGAAAGGACTGTGCCTTCGTAAGTGAGCGTGCCGTTACCGAACTGGTTCCGGGTGATAGCCGGGTATTTCCCAAAGAACGGATGTTCGTAGTACGCCAGCGGTTGCGCCCCTTCCAAGATCAGCATTTCCGCCCAATCGGAAACCCTGTTGTCCGCCCCGGCGTGGAACGGATCGCCCTTGAGCTCGAGCGGCACACGCAGATTCGAGAACTCTTGATAGCGAAATCCTGCCGCTTTACGCAGAGGTCCGGGGGCCATCGACCACCGCACTGTTGAGTACTCATTGCAGAATCCGCTCTTGAGCCCCATGACCACATGACCCCCTGCGCGAACGTAATCGACGAGTCTATTCAGCACCTCGTCGCTCGCGACATAAAGCGGAGGAACAACGATTACTCTGTAATCTGAGAGGCTTGTGCTGTTTGGGAAGATGATGTCGGTCCCGACATTGAGTTTGTACAGCGCCCGATACATATCGGTTAGGACTGTGCGGTAGTTGGCGCGGTCGCTGAAAGCCATGAATTCGATGCCGTGATAGGAGTCGTTGCTGTAGAGAACGGCGACTTGGTTGGGCCTCTTCGTATTCACGATCTGCGGCCCGATGCGCTGCAGTTCATGCGCGATGCGACCGACCTCGGCATAAGCGCGATTCGGTTCGAGGTCGTGGGAAAGAACACCCTTCCAGTACGTCTCCTGGCCATAGTGGATCGAGTGCCAATGCCAGTACTCCACCATGTTCGCGCCCGACGCGATATGCGTATACACATCCAGGCGGAGCTGACCGTCGTAAGGTGGATACTGACCCTTCGAGTCCCAGCCGATAGTTTGCGCGTTGGTCTCCGTCACCAGGTAGTTGGTCTGCTTGAGCGAGCGGGCGTAATCGCCGGCAAAGCTCGTGGTTTCCCCGTCGTAGCGTTCCTGCGTGTCGTGATACGGATTGGCCGCCACAATATCGAGCGCTCTGGAGACCTCCACCTCATTGGCGTAAGGGCGGGGCGGGCCTGCAAAATCCTGGGTCACAAACTGGTCGGGCCGCTTGTACTCATTCACGATGGCGGCCTGCCAATTCAGAAAGTCAGTTACCAGCCACTGCTGGTAGCGTTCCCACTCCAGTTTCCAACCGGGATTGATAATCCCGTCGCGCGGTGGGACCTCCGTCCAGTCGTACAACCTCTGGCCCCAATAGTTGAGGCCCCAGACCTCGTTCAGCCTGTCGATGCTCTTGAACCTCTTTCGCAAGTAATCGACAAAGCCCACCTGCACATCGTGGTTCGCCGCGCCCGCCGGGCGGGTTTCGTTGTCGATTTGATAGCCAATGATTGCCGGGTGGTCTTTATAGTGTTGAACGATTTTGCGGATGACACGCTCGCAATAGAAACGGTAGGTAGGGTTTGCCAAGTCCGTGTTCTGGCGAATCCCGTAGGAGCTGGGGCGCCCGTCCAACGTCGTTACCAAGACCTCAGGGTGCTTCTTGTATAGCCAGGCCGGAATCGAGTAAGTCGGTGTTCCCATAATGACCTTAATGCCCGCTTTGTGCATCCGGTCGACGACGCGGTCCATCCACGCGAATTCGAAACGGCCGTCCGCAGGTTCCCACAACCCCCAACTAGATTCGCCGATGCGGACTACGTTAATCCCGGCCTGCTGCATCAGTTGCACGTCCTGTTCGAGCCGCTCATAAGGCATGTACTCCGTGTAATACGCGGCGCCATAAAGGATGGTGTCCATCTTGTCGGGTGCGAACGCCGGTGGGGGTTGGGGGCAAGCTTCACTCGAACTTATGAACCAAATGGAGGCCGCGATCAACAGCCAGAAGCTTCGAAGATTTGTTTTCATAAGAGTACTCCTTCAAACGGGATGGTGGAAGACACTCCCTGTATGGTCCGATGCAACGTGGACGTCCTCCGGGACGCTCCTCGGGGGGTCGTTCCATGCGCGACCGGTGCGGGATTACATACCTAAGGCACCGAGATCTCCTTCAATGGTGTCTGCATTGTGGCGGAGTTCCATCGCCAAACCAATCACCAATACACCCTAACCACCTGTGGAACCATCAATGGCACGTCAAGTGACCTTGCCTCAGTATTGATACCGTAGAAGGAGACCGGGTCGCCTTCGTTTTTCCAGTCGCGGCGCACGTAACGGCCCCTCTCCACGTGAACCTTGCGGACACTCGGCCATCGAAATGTGTCGTCCGTCAGGGTAACGTCACAGCGGTAACCCACCAGGATGAATTCATTCGGCGCGGGATGGATGACGATCGCCTGCCCGTTGTCTTCACCACTTACAACTACCTTGGCTCTACCGACCTCCTTGGTTTCCGAGAATTTTTCTCCCGGCAGACGAGACATAAAAACTTTCAGATTTTCGGTTCCCGCATAGTAGGCGATTTGCGGGAGTGCCGCACGGAGCGAAATGTAAGTATCGCGCAGGGCGGTTGCGCCATTGGCCAGGCTGCCGTCCGGGAGCACGTAAGGCTGAAAGGGGACTGGATACGAATCGCTCAGCGCCCATGGCGCGAAAATCGGGGCGCCGAATTCGCCCACGGCAATAAAGGCGAGGCGTGGGGCCGCCGGACCGCGGTCACTATTCGTCTCCGTGATCGACGGAAGGTTCCGGCTCACTCGATAGCGCGCCAGGGCGGCACGAAGATCGCTAACCGAGCTCTCCGGTGGCAAATAGAGGTTTAGGCCGACGAACGAGAGTGCGGGGCAGTTTTCGAGATACGTCGCCGCGTCTTCCCCGGGCGCACCGCCCACCATCCAGTCCCGAATCACGCCTCCAACGAAATTCAAGAAAAACGGCAACGGATAGATTTCCGCTCCCGCATCCGTCACCCGCCGCAGCCAGTTGCTGCTCAGCCGCCAAGCGCTGTACTTGAGGTCATCGGTGAACGCCTTTTCGGTGAATAGCTTGTCGGCCACAGAAGAGTGGTCCCGCCAAAGTTTCCGGTTCTGACGGTCCGCGCCGAATACCGCGATTTCGTTTTCAACCTGAATCATGATGATGGTGTGCGTTTGGGAATCCACATCGCTGAGGTGCTTCGTAAAGGCGCGGAAAGCCGCAATTTCGCGTTCGATCACGGCATCGTACTCGTACGAAATTGCGGCGTGGTGCGGGACTTCGTCCGCGTCGATGGCCCGTGGATATCGCTCCTGATCCTCGATGATATCCATCGGGGCGAACACTTGGCCGGTAAGGTTCAAGTAAATGTTTCCGTTGCCGCTTGCGTAATGACCGAACCAGTTCAGGATCAGTTTCAGGTGATGCTTTTCCGCCATGCCTTTGACGTGGTCGATATATGAAAAGTCGAATATGCCCTTCTGCGGTTCGACCACCGACCATTTCACCGGAACCTTAAGGGTGTTCAGACCCATGGCTTCCGCCGCCGGATAGAGGTAGTCGTAGGCATGCATGGTCTCGTGGTACCTACCGTAAAGCAGCTGGTCCCACGGTACTTCGACCGCAAGGGCCGTGAAAGGCAGGCCATCGACAAATAGAATTTTCTTGCCGCGAGCGGTCTCGAAGTGCGGCGTGAGGTTTTGGCTGACTGGAATCTGTTCGCTTGAGTCCTGCCCGTGTGTACTTATGGCGGGCAACGTAAAGGCAACAAACAGCAGAAACAGGGCGGCTGCCAAACTTCTCAATGAGCAGAGGTGACGATCGAGCTGAGGTACCTTTGAGCGATGAGCCTTCATCGAATACCTGCAGGGCTGAGACGTGAGTTGTCCTTTCGCCTCTCTGCCAGCCTTCGCCGGGAGTTCTACACTTTGCCGAGAACAATAGACGGCGGAGGCCGCGAGGGGATTGGCGGGAACCCTTTTCTGTGCTCTGGTTGTGAAGTGCCTCCGAAGAAGGGAGGACGCCGTGAAGGCGCCCCCCTGGCTTCTTGTCCCGACGCTTTAGAAGTACAGGTGCAATCCCAGTTGGATGGTTCGATTGGGGATTGCAGTTGAAGTGATGGTGCCAAAGTTCCCCACCGCGGGGTCCGAATTCGGCGCAGCAAACTGCGGATGATTCACGGCGTTGTAGAAGTCCGCCCGGAACGCCAGTCGCGTTTGTTCTCCCTTGGGAATTCTGAAATCTTTCTGCAAGGAGAAGTCAATATTGTTGACGCCCGGGACGCGGACATTCGAGAAGTAGCGCGGAGAATTCCCGAACGCCTTGGTCGGATCTCCGGGCCCGGTCAAATTCACCAGCCCCGGCGCCGGCGCGGTTCCGGAAAAGTCAAAGGCTTGGGTGTTGAACCAGTGCTGAGTCGTCTGTTGGAACCCCGCCGGAAGGGGATTGCCGATCATGTCCGGACGGTCGCAGAGCACGTGCGCAGCGTTGCTGTATCCATACTTGCTATCGGTGATTCCGAACGGGTAGCCATCGCTGATCGTATAGATGCCGGTCACGCGCCAGCCGCCGACCACTTGGCTGGCAACACCGTGCTGGAGCCATTTTCTCCCGGGGCCGAACGGCAGTTCGGCAATCGGGGCGAGGGTGAAACGAAGTGGAACATCGCCGGCGCTCACCGAGCGTTCCCAGCGGCGATTGTAGAAGTCCTGGCCCAACACATCGAGCGCGCCGAAACCACCCCAATCGGAGGAGGAATCGTCAATCAGCTTGCTCCAGGTGAAATTCGCGAGCAGCGAGAAACCGTGCGAGAAGCGATGGTCAAACTTCGCCTGGAGGGAGTGATAAACAGAGCTGGAGAGTCCCCACCAGCCGGGGGTCACCAGCAGAGCGTACAGGTTGCTGCCGGCCGCGAGCAGCGCTGCCGCAGCGTTCGGACAGTACGGGCTGGTGGTGGCGTTGTAGCCAAACTCCGCCGTGCTTTCAGGTGTCTGCTGGCAAATGTTGTAAGCATAGTTGACGGGCAAGTGGACGCCGTGGCTGCCCACATAGGCGAGCTGGGCGGCCGTGCTGGGGCCGAGTTGCTTCTCCAGCGTGAAGTTCCAGAGTTGGGTATAGGTGGGTGCTTGCTGCCGCGGAGCCCAGGACTGGAATGACACGTCACCGTTCACGGGTATCGGCGCGGTGATCGCCGACGGACTCGGGTTCACGATGGGCGGCAAAGCGGACCAGTTGGTGCCGGCATTGAAGGTCGTGCTGGCAAGAAGGTTCGGGCCGGGCTGCCCGTCGCCCGCGCGGCCGTGACCCACGGTGCCTGGGAACATGATGCCGTAGCCGCCGCGCACGACGAACCCCGGGATGAGGTTGTACGCGAACCCCACGCGGGGCCCGAACTCCTTCAGCGACCTGTCGAAGGTGGCGGCGGGCGCGTTCACCCCGAATTGCTCCCACTTCACCGTGAAGGGGTTGAAGAAGGCGTTGCCGTTGTGCGTTTCATGGAACGAGTCATCAAGCTGGTACCTCAGCCCGAGGTTCAACGTCAGTTTGGATGTGAGCTTGTAGTCGTCCTGGAGGAAGAAGGCAAAAGCCCAAGCTCGCGATGAAACAAAGGCGTTCTGGACTTGAACCGAGCCACCCTGAGACAAGGCGCCCAACAGGAAGTCGGCGAAACCATTTCCCGTCTGGCCACCATTGAAAGTGAAATTTCCGGCGACGTTATTCGGCTGGTAGTTGTCGATCGCATAGTGCCGGAGTTCGGACCCCATTTTCAGGCTGTGGCGGCCGACCACCCGGGTGACCGTGTCAGCGAATTGAAGCACGGTCACTGGCTCGTAGAGAGTTTGCCCGGTGGTCAGTCCATTATACCCGTTAATGGAGACTCCGGGCGTGCCGCATTTGGTTCCATTATTCGTTTCGGGAATACTGCTCAGGCAATTGGGAATGCCGCTGAGACCGAAGTCGGAAGGCGATGTAAATCCCCCACCGAAGCTGCCACGGTCGCCTATGCGATGCATGTACCCAAAGCGGAAGTCATTCAACATGTTTCCGCTGAAGGTGTGCGTCCAGCCAATGGTCGTCGCGTAGTCGTTGCTGCGCTGGATTTGCTCGCCCGCGGGTCCAACGACCAGATCATAATCGCTGTTCCCGCCCGTTTGCCTGTGAAACACACCGAAAATATGATTGGAAGCCGAGAAGTTGTAGTCGATCCGGGGGTTGAACCTGTTTGTCGAGCTGGGGAAGGGCGAATTGAAGCTCGCCAGACTCGTTCCCGGTGACGGACCCGCCGCCGATGAGGTGGGGAAAAGCGCCAGCAGCTTCTGCGAAATCGGGTTGATATTGGTGATCTTGTCGTTCGGAATCGGAGTGGTCGTGCCCGGAAAATAGATTTGACCTGTGGCGTTGAGGCAATTCCCGGAGCTATCGAATCCCGCCGAACACAAGGCCGAAAGATCGCCGCTCCGGAAATCTGAATCAGGCACAACATTTCCGACCGAGGGCGAACTGCCCGTCTCCCGGATTCCTTGATAGTCGGTGAAGAAGAACAGCTTGTTCTTGATGATCGGCCCGCCGATGGTTCCACCGAACTCATTGTATTTGAAGGGGTTCTTCGGTTGGGTCGGATTCTCGAAGAAATTCCTAGCATCGAGTTTCTCATTCCGGAGGTATTCGTACAGGGACCCGTGGAAGCTGTTGGTCCCGCTCTTGGTCACCGAGAGGATAACCCCTCCGCTGCTCTTGCCGTATTCCGCGGACATGCTGTTGGTTTCGACCCGGAATTCCTGGATGGAATCCACTGCGGGATCAAACGCCGCTCCGCCCCAGACAGGCTGTTCAATGGTAGTCCCATCGAGAACGTAGTCATCGCTGCGAGGGCGGCCGCCATTGATCCGCAAATTGTCGTTGTCGTACCCCCCTCCACCCTTCTGTTCACTCACACCGGCAGTCAGGAACAGCAAGCTGTAGACACTGCGGCCGCCTCCGCTCTGAGTCGGCAACTCATCAAGCTGCCGCTGAGTTACCGTCTGGCCCAGGTTGGATTGCTGCGATTGGAGAAGAGATGCGGCAGCAGTGACTTCAACCACCTGGGAGGTTGCTCCGACCTGGAGAACCAAGTCGACCTTGGGGTTTGCACTCACTTCCAGCGTGATGCCTTTCACGACGGCAGTTTTGAAACCCTTGGCGTCCGCCTGCACATTGTACACGCCTGGGTTCAGGCTCGTAGCGTTGTAAACCCCTGCATTGTTTGTCGTCAGCGTCGTGGCGACGTTCGTGTTGACGTTGGTCACCTTCACCGTTGCGTCTGGAACCACGGCGCCGCTTTGATCAGTCACCACGCCGCTGATGGTTCCAAACAATCCTTGCGCTGCCACCCTCGAGGCACAGAGCACCACCAGTGCCGACAGGAAGCAGACATGGATCACCCTCAATCTCAATAGAATCTTCCATAAGAGTCTTCTTGATGTGTCCCTCATGCTTTTCTCCTTTTCAGACTTCTGAAGTCTGGCTTGCGCATTTGCCTAGACCCACTCGGACCCGAACGGCGCCCGCCCGTAAGGGCCAGCCACCGAACCTTGTGCAGCCACACTCACGAGTAGTGACCGTGGCGTCCTGATTTGGAAACGACACGGTATTCGAGGACTCTTGAGTGAAATCCCGACGCCCACTCCCATTCGGAACGTCGAGGGGAAGAGAAGCGCTTCTCTGGTTTTATAGGTGCATCTCGACACCGGGTGTGTGCCTCGTTTCTTGAGCTCCGGCCGCGGCGCCCTAACAACAGAGAGATCGCCACTCAATGTTGCCTCCGGCATGACGACGACCTGTGAACCTGCACCATAGAGAAGAAGGCATCCCGGACGTAACCGGAGCGGAAAGGGATGAGCCCTATTCCAGCGCGTACAGATTGCCGTCCGTGCTGCCTACGTAGATCACGCCTCGATCCACGGTCGGCGAGGAGACGATGGAACCGAGGGAAAACAGCTTCTCGCCGGCGCGGTACATGTCCTCGTAAAACTGGGAGCGAAAAATCGCCTTGAAGTCGGCTCTGCCATCGGGGCCGACTACGCCTAGCGCGTCCTTCTTGCCGGCCTGGGGCTGGAACTCCCAGGCGAACTGACCCGTCTTGAGGTCCACGGCGTACAGTTTGCCGTTGAAGGATCCGAAGTAAGCCATGCCACCAGCAATGGCGGGCGACGAGAAGATCATCATGCGTGCGTCTAATTGGAACCGCACCTGGCCGGTCTTGATGTCCACGGCGCGGAAGATGGCGGGAATGGGCGAACCGACGTACACTGTTCCTTCGTAAATCGCGGGAGAGGTGTTGATCCAGGACCCATGGTTGTCGAATTTCCACTTCTCCTGCCCAGTCCGGGCGTCCAGCGCGTAGAGGTGGGAATCACGGCATCCGAAATAGACCACTCCGCCATCAACAGCCGGTGAGGATTGGATCCCCACTTGGTTGAAATTCGTCTTGTCCTCGCCCGTCTTGAATTTCCACTTCTCCTGCCCCGTCGCGGCATCGAGCGCATAGAGATAGCTGTCCCAACTTCCGAAGTAAACCACACCGCCCGCGACCGCCGGAGAGGAGTGGACCACCCCCTGAGTCGCGAACTTCCATTTCAACTGCCCGGTTTCGGGGTCGAGCGCATAGACGTTGCCGTCGCCGCTGCCAAAGTAGACAAACCCCTCATTGACGGCAGGCGAAGACAAGAAGAAATCCCAGAGATCCGGTACGGTCTGGGCGCGCGGGAAGTAGCCGTGCAGGCCTTTGGCTTCGAACTGCTTCTCGCCGGCGGTTTCGAACCTCCACTTCAGTTTGCCGGAGGCCGCGTCGACGGCATAGAAGCTCCCATCGTAGCTGCCGAAGTATACCGTTCCGGCTACTACGGCCGGAGAGGAACGAACCGGCCCGCCGGTCGCGAACTTCCACTTCTCCGCCCCGGTCGATACGTCGAGGGCATAGAGATTCTTGTCGTCGCTCCCGAAGTACACGAGGCCTCCAGCAAGGGCGGGAGATGAAAGAACCCAGCCATCCGTCTTGAAGGCCCACTTGACGCCGTTGGATTGCCGGGGCCCGTCCGTGGCGTAGACGCCGATCCGGGCGGGGTTGCCCCGGAACATGTTCTGGCAAAATCCCACCGGCGATATCGTGCCGATCAGTGCCGCAAGTAAGAGTACGCGTTTCACAAGAGCCTCCGGCTCGAAGAGCCACCCCAGTTTCTGTTGCTGGCTGTCATGTTGCGACGGCCCAGGTCATTGGCTGCAATCGCGCCTGCGGGAGCTCGTCCCTACTTTCGGCCCTGAGCCTTCCCAGCCGTGCGTTTCAACTTGACATCCACCAGACCGACCGCGCCCGGGGTCAGCTTAATCCCGTGCGCGTCGGGCGGGGCTCCGAGCAGGTCTTGATTGGCGGTGTAGAAGAGGGTGAACGAGTCTTTCCCCTCGGCAATCAGCCCCAGGGGCGTGCGAACTTCGCTCGCCCAAATTCCGTTGCCCTTCTGGACGACGAGGGCCTTGCCAGGCGTCCAATCTATCCCGTCCGCGGAAAACGCATAACCTACGGAGTGCTCGACAATGGTGTCGTAGACGGCCACATAGGTTCCGTCCGGGAGTTTGGTGACAATGGGGTTCTCAATAAAGACCTTTTCGATGTTCAACGGGTTTAGTCGCGTGCATCGTTTCCAGGGTCCCGCGAGGCTCGGCGCCCACGCCAGACCCACTTGCCAGAGAGATATTGGCAACTTCTCGGTGTGGCCGGTTCCGTAGAAGGCGTACCATCTGTTCCCCGCGGTGTAAGGGAAGAATGAATCTGTTCCCTGCAATCCCTCCCAAGGGTCGGAGTCTTTTCCGCGCTGGAAGATGATGCCCACGTCCTCGTAAGGGCCATCGATGCCGCCGGGGCCCCTAACCTTCGAAACAGCGCGCCAGATCCTGCCTTCGTGGTTTGTCAGCCACTCCTTGGACGTGTCGGGTGCGGACTGATAGGCCACATAGAACAGATTCCAGCAGCCTTCCGTCTGGTCATAGATCGGCATCGGCGACCACAAGGCTGCGCGGGGGTCTTTACCCGTGAAGTCTCCGCTCGATTCAAAGAGCGTAGAAACGCGTCTCCAGTGCAAGCGGTCCCGACTGGTCCAGTGCGCCAGCTTCATCTTCACCCAGTGCGGATCACCGACCATCTCAGAAGTAAAAAGGTGATAAGTCCCATTGAGCTTTAGCACCCTGCCGCCTTCGAAGCCGTACTTATTCCCTCTGGCGGCGGCAGAATTAATTGTTAGAATCGGCTCATCGAACTGCTTTGTGACTCTCAGGTTCAGACTCTCCACCTGGGATGTAGCCAGAAGAGGTACGCACAGGACTGAAAAACTCCATAGAGCAATCCGACATGGGGACTTCATTTTGTATACCCCCTCAGGGTCATGGCGCTGGGTCGCCCTCGGCAATAGGTTTCATCCCTCCAAGTCGATCGGGAGGATCCGCATTCGGACCCCCATGACACGGCCATAACGTGAGTCCGGGGAGCGCCCTTTGTCCGCATGTCCCTGCGCAAAAGCAGGATGGGCTCCCTTGATTGGGGCTCGGATGCGCGAAAGACAGCCCGATTTGCTCTCTCTTTGCAGCTCTTGCATCGCCAGCTACATCTACGCCTGACCCCGAGGGTTCTCAAGGTAATGCCTGTTACCGAGACTGTTAACGCGCAGCATTCAGGTAGGAAGAGTCAGAAAGTGGTTGCAAATGCAGGACGTTGGCTCGATATTCGTGGGGCCCAAGATCCTCATCTCCGCTGTTTTGCCCTCCCCTGTATTTGAGGCGGTGCCCCACAGAGCTACTTCGGGTCCAGAATGGTCCTTCGAATCACCGAATCCGTCCAAGCCGATAACCTCAAGCCGCCTCTGTGTTAACCGGGATTAACGGGGCCAATAACCGTTAGCGTGCGGGGAACAGAATCTGCTGCACCGACGGAAACCGGACCGGATTGACCTAATGGATATTGAGTGTTATCGTTCGGACAGCTGCTCGGCTGGCAGTCAGCAACGCAAAGCCGTCGGCCCGCCAGAGCACACCAACTGCGAAAGCCGCCATGGCCGAGCAACACAGGCCCGCAACGGAACCTGTTTCCCTCTTCGAAAAGAAGGGGGAGCTTCGGCGAATCCTTCAGAGCCGAGGCTTCGCAAATGCCCCAAAGAAGAGTCGGTTTCTTGAGTTTGTATGCGAACAGACCCTGCTCGGGAACGGCGAGAAACTCAACGAATATCTCATCGGTGTGGAGGTTTACGGTCGAGGTTCTGATTTCAACCCGGAAGAGGACCCCATCGTGCGCGTGCAGGCGCACGAGATACGTCGCTCTCTACGGAGCTATTACGAGGAAGAGGGCAAGACCAGCCCGTTGCGCATCGAACTGCCTCTGGGCCACTATGTGCCGGTCTTCCACAAAGCCCCGACGGAGGAAACAACTGTCCAAGATGCTCAAGTGGTGCAGGTTGGTACAACACCACGTGGGAGTGAGGGTTTGCATTATGCGCTCATTTTCGGACTAGCGGCAGTTTGCGCGATTCTGGCTCTTTCCCTGATCCGTGAGCGGTCGCGAACAGAACAAGCTGCGCACGCCCAACAACCCTTTCGAGCATTGCCGGTAGAGCTTGAGTGGTTTTGGAAACCCTTCATGCCGCCCGCTGATCCACCTCTCATCGTCATTCCAAATCACCCTCTGCTGCGCGCGGCCCATGATGGGGACAGCGCTCAAACCCTGGCCCATGGCCACGAAATACCCAAGGATGAACTGCCTGAGTTCCGCGACACGATTCATTTCCGGGAGCTGAAGCGATTTGTCTTTGTCCCTTCCATGACGGACTTCACCGCAGTCGGCGAGACCATGGGCCTTTCAAATCTCTTCGGACTGTTCTCGCAAACCGGGCAGAAGCCTCGGCTGCTCCAGTCTCGGCTGGTAACCTTCGAGGAGATCAAACATGGCAATACTATCCTGCTAGGTGGCAATCAGGCCTGGAGTGGCAGGGTCTTCCTGAATGCCGAAGGTTTCCATTTCCAAGCCGGTGTCATTCTGAACAAGAATCCCCGCCCTGGCGAGAAGCCTCTCTACAAACCAGAGTTTGATCCGGTCACTAACCACCTGACCCTCGACTACGCGCTGATTTTGATGCTACCGAACGAGAATAAAGAGAACCGCATTCTGCTCGTTTATGGTATCTATACGCAGGGTTCACAAGCAGCCATCGAATACATCACGAGTGCGGAACGGTTGCCCGAACTCCACAAAGCCTTGGTCGCGCTGTCGCCAGACCAAAAGACGCCTCCCCCGTACTTCCAGGTTCTCCTCGAAACTACAGTCGAGAATTACGTCCCCGGCAAAGCCTCGCTCGTCGCGGTGCGGGTGATTTCCAACTGAGTGCTCACTGGTACACCTGGCAGGGGAGCCCACACGCGTGAACTCCTGAAACGCGCCCGTGCACGTGTCCACTTGCAGATGGGTCTGAATAGCAGTGAGGACCAGCCTCGAAACACCTCACCAACCGCTGCTGAATTGCAGCGACATTATTCGAGGATCGTCATCGCGGGTCAATCCCCGGGTTTCCGATCTGGTCATTGTAACCACATGGATTGGATCGCCCGATCCGTGCCCGCAGGGGGATCACCCACAAGTCTCAAGCGTAGCGTCTCGCCCGTTTCATTTCGTGCAATCTTACACTTGAAAACGGCCCAAGAGCATTTCGACCAGATGTCGGTGCCTTCCGCAGGGATGGAGGTGAAAATTACCGCTTTCGACGCAATGTCTCCTGTGACTTTGCAAATTTCTTGTGGCCTGGTGTAGGAGCGATCAGGCCTTCCGTCTTTCTGGTACTGGATAATAATCGCGAGCGTCATTCCCTCGTGCTCCGGGGAAAGTGCGAAATCGGCGACTCTCTTTCCACCGAACAAGTCTGCTAGTGGTGTGATTTGGTGGAATTGCCGCGTGGAAGCCGAAGGGAGCGACATTGGCGCGACCTTCGCCTCAGGGCCGAGACCATAGATTCGAATTTCGCCGGGAACGAGCTCACCTTCTAAGACGCCGTTCGCGGGCCGAAGCTCTTCGCGCGCTCGTCCATCATTGGAAAAGACCAGTTTTAGAAGACCATCTCCCCGGGCCTGGCCTGCCAGTGGAACAAGAAAGGACTGCGGGTACAAGCCGGGATTAACCACAGTCACCAAGGCTAGATCCCCTTGGCTGGCAAAATATCCATAGACTTCGCCCCTCCCTGGCACTCCGAGGATCGGCCGCGTGTGCGTAAGAATCGGCTCGTACTCGTGCAAGAACCGGATCGAAGCAGCGAGGAACCTGCGGTCGTTTTCAGAAAGCAGACGCAAGTCACCGTAAAGGGTCGGCGAGTGGGCGCCCCTCATAACGTTCAAGATCCAGGAATCTGTAAAGCACTCCGAGCCCAGATAATAAATTGTGGAGGTCTTGCCCACGATAGTTCCGCAGTCATCGATCATGAAGGGCGGCAGCCATGACCTCGCGAAGCCTCGAAACACCTGGTCCTGGTACCAAATAACGGAATCCCGAAGAGACGTGACGGAAGGCACTTCAGAGGGGCGCGGGTCGCCGGAGTAAAGGGCATCGAACCAAAGCAGCCACCACGGTGAAACAGGATAGGCCTCATCGTAACGAATAGTGCTTTCCATCATCTCAACCATGCTGAAAACATTGAAGGCGAGGATGACCATCGCCGGATTTGCCAAACGGGCCTTGTCGCAGACCTCTCGCAGGCCGTCGGCGTTTTTTTCGAGGACAGCAAGCGAAGGCTGTTCGACTTCGCCATGGCGGCAGAGAAGGTTGGCGAAATCAAATTTGAGGAGCGTAAGGGAATGGTGACGCGCGTGAAACTCGACCGCGCGCTCGACCAAGTGCGTGAACTCCGGGTCGGAAAGGCAGGGCTTTTCCGGACCCCCCCATCCCGGCGTATTCTTGAGGTCGAGGGTTCCACCGCCAAGGTCAAACCACAATCCCGGCTTCATTCCCAAGGCCTGTATGTGTTGCAGAGTGGGCTCGTATCCTCGCGGCCAGTTCGGCTGCTTGATGGTCAGGTAAGCTCCGCGAGGGTCGTACCAAAACGCGTCCAAAACGTAGTCATTGAATTGCGTTCCGTATTTCAATTTCATGGACTCGAGCTGGTCGAGGAGCTCGAGCGTCAGTTGCTCGGTTAACTGGGGTTTGACAAGGGTGCCCAGCTCGTCATGGGCTCCCCAGTCGTTATAGATAGGCTCGAAATTGGCCGATCGGCCCGTGAGGTCGGCAAGGTAACGATGAAAGGCATGTTCGAGTGATTCTCCTTCTATGGCGGCTCCGAGGACGGCGCGCTTGCTCTTCCAAGTGTCCCCTGGAGCCACCTTGGCATCGGGATAATGCGAGAGGATGATGTTCCTGGCGCGTGCTTCGTTGGCCGCCGCGGGGTGTTCAATGCCGAGGAAGAACTCGTTTTTCAATTCTACGGGCTGACCGACACCGCCGCGCAGCGGTTCGCCGCCCGCCGAAATTTCGAGCGACTCGACTGTCACGCTGACGATACGCACAGGCAGGTCGCTACGGTTATCGATCTCGATCCATTTGAAAATGCGGGGCCTCTCGCCGTCGGTCTGATAGAAGACGTGGATGTCCAGAGCCGGAGAATCCGCCGACCAGGCCAATTCTGTCTCCTCACGGGAGGGCGAAACGATGACGCTCGCGGGATTGGTGTTGTAACGCGTCAGCACAACCTCTCGAGCAGTCGTCCGGCAAGTGACGCTGAACTCCGCCGATGCGACCCGCAATTGGGTTCTGGCTTGGAGGGCTGTGGTGGATGCTTGTTTTCCGTTTACTTCAAAGGATCTCGAGATGTGATGGTTGCCAATCGTGAACACGCTTTGAGTGTCTGCAACCTTTTTCTCTTTTCCAGCAGCTAGCGACTTCCCTTGCGGTCTCGGTCTTGTGGCGGCGAAGGATGTTGTTGCCACAAAAGTAGAAGTCGCCATGCCCGCGACCGATTCCAAAAACTCTTTGCGTGTCATGTTTCATCCCTCCTTGAGACCTCACGTGACCGAGATCATCATCATTGCGGCTGCGGTCGTATACATTCAGTGGTAAAGGATTCGAAAAACCGGGACTTCTACGATCAACTTCCCGCCCGACAAGCAAACTACCTCTGGCCGCCCCCGAATGCAACGGCCCGTAGGACTTTGGTTGTCCCTACCAAAAACGCAGCCGAAGTACGGGATTAATCCCGCGTGGGTCCAGACAGTCCCCAGTCGGGAACTTCCGCGTCGAGTTTGCTGTGATTGACCGAGGTCCTCACTTGTCAAAGGGGCGACGACCTGAATAGCAGCTGGGCTCTTTTGTCCCAGGTCGGCCGTTGAGAGAATAGCAGGGACGTGCAGAGTTTGTCGGAGGAAGGACGCCTTAAGCTGCTCGACGCTCGTACCAGTGGTGAAGGCCTGCCACTTCCGCGATCTCCACCACCGGACCCAGCGCGGGTGGTTGAATGGCTCGTGGCGCGGGAGCATCTTTGGCCAGCGATAGGTGGGTTCGCGAACGCAGGTAATAATCGAAATACGACTTCAGTGTCCGCCGCAAAGACGACTCGTTAAATACAACGATGTGGTCCAGGCACTCCCGCCGGATGGATCCCATCAGGCGCTCACCGTAGGAATTCTGCCAAGGCGATCTTGGCGCCGTGCGGACTTCACGAATCGCCATCCCTCGGACTCTTTGCCGAAAGCCATCTCCATAGTGTGCGTCTTGAGCACCTCTGAGACTTATCTAGCCTTTTTCCAAGCTATAGTTGAGTCGCCAGTTCACCCCGGGTTTGGTTTGGCGCCTGGCCCAGATTGTACGGGAACCGGCGGTCCAGGGTTTCCTGTTTTTGCTCCTTTCTCCGCTTGAGAATTTCTTCCCGTCGGCCGAAGGAGACATCTGC
>Ga0208192_1001178_pt1 | contig 16386 bp, 19 predicted proteins | sample June2015DPH_13_1_2_FD_184711 | JGI IMG/M metagenome (GOLD analysis project Ga0208192, IMG submission 184711) | Peatland microbial communities from SPRUCE experiment site at the Marcell Experimental Forest, Minnesota, USA - June2015DPH_13_150... | ecosystem: Environmental > Terrestrial > Soil >... | reverse complement strand
TCATCCCAGGTCAGGAGGTCCCGGTGCGGAAAGTAGTTTTTCGGATCGGCGGACTTGCAGTAAACGCAACTAAAGTTGCAGCGGTCCGTCACCGAGATGCGCAGGTCGCGAATTTCGCGCCCGAGTTTATCGCGCAGCATGATTCCGCCAAGCCCGGCTGCGAGCCAGCAGCCCTCAGCGCCAGCCGGGAGAAGAGTTATTCCCTTGCTGTCTTTCCCTTCGCCCCAGACAAAAATACCGGCTCGTGTTTGGAGCCAGCGGCATTCTCCTTTCCAAACACGGGAGGCGGCGCGATTTCTCACGTCACCCTGTCGGCCCGCCGCGCCTGGGATTTTGAGGTTCCGTTAGCGCTGCGGGCTCGGAGAACACTCTTCATCCTAACTTATTCGATGCGTCGCGACAAGGCGGGTTACGGGCAGGTGGTGGGTCAGTTTGCTGTAGCGGCGCTGTATGAGCGCCGGAATCTATTGAATCAAAAGCCGGCGGTCATAGACCGCCGCTACAAGAAACCAACCTGACCCACTGCCTACGGGTAGGAGTGAACCATCGGCGTGGGGAGGTCATCACTCCATGCGGAAGACGAGCCAGGTAATGTCGTCGTGCTGCCGGGCTGTGCCGGCGAAGGCCTCGACGGCGGACGTGAAACGCTCGAGGGTGGCGGCGGCGCTCTCCGGGGGCGTGGCTCGAAGGAGGTCGAGCAGGCGGGCTTCGCCGAATTCCTGGTCATGTTCGTTCACGGCCTCAATGACGCCGTCGGTGTAGATAAGCAGCAGGTCGCCAGGCGCGAGCGTAGTCGAGCCCGAGGGAAAACTCGTTCCGGGATTGATGCCGAGCGGCAGGTCGCCTTCTTCCAGGCGCTCGAGTTCGCCCGAGGCTCGGCGCAGGATGGGCACGTTGTGACCGGCACGGATGTAAGTAAGGGCGCGCGTGGCGGGATTGAAATCCGCGAAAAAAGCGGTAGTGAAGCGGCGGCCGCCCAGGCTGTGGGCGCAAGCGTAATCGTTCATGCGCGCGACGATGTCGGGGAGCGGGGTGGCGCTGCTGGCCACCGTCCTCAGGCTGGCCTGGAAAGTGGCCATGAGGAGGGCGGCGGGAACGCTCTTGCCGGCTACGTCGGCGACGACCAGCAGCAGGCGCTCGGCAGCGCGCGCCGGGGCGGCGCCGTCAAGCAAGAAGGCGTCGTAGTAATCACCTCCCACGGTATTAGCGGGGCGCGAGGAAAAAGCAATGTCCACGCCGGGCACGCGCGGCGGCGTCTGCGGCACCAGCCAGTGCTGGATTTCGCGCGCGATTTCGAGGTCGCGCTTCATGGTGACACGATCCGCGAGCTCGAGCGCGAGCAGAAACACCAGTGCGCCCACCGCCAGCAATACTTCCAGCAGGTTGTCGGGCACGCTCACCTCTACGTGCCCCGCGCCGATGCCGGCCCGGCTCTTGGTGATGGCCAACAGCACGAATAACAGCGCCAGCAGCAGGAAGACGCGCCGCGCGGGCGAGAGCTTCATGAGCATCGCCCAAAAGAGCAGTTTCGAGACCCGGAAGAAACGGCGCGCGCCTTTTTCCTTGTTGAGCGCTTCCCAATCGATCTCGCGCGTGTACAGCCTGTAGCTGGCGCGCGCTTCGGAGAAAAACTGCGACCAGAGGGCTTGAATCTCCACACCGTCGGAAACGCGGTCCCAGAAACTGCCCGCGCGATGCGCGGCGCGGCTCAGCATCTCAAGCAAGCCTTGGCCCTTCGCTGGCTGGGGCGGGGACGACATAGGAGATGATTATAGCAGGCTGCTGAAGAAGAGCACCTGTCATGCTGAGCGCAGCGAAGCATCTCGCCTTGGTTCGGCCCTTTCACGCAAGAACCCAGAGCGAAATTCTTCGCGGAGTTTACCCTGAGCGGCAGGGCGAGATCCTTCGCTACGCTCAGGATGACAGTAGCAGGGGGGCTGGTGCTCGGTTGGACTCGGGCCTCCCCTCTCCCCCTGGGGGGTGAAGGGGCCGCGGACCAAAGGCGGAATGGTTACGAAGGAACGGGGCCTTACACGAAGTCCCGGCCGATCAGCCGTTCGATACGCTTGCGGATGGGCGGGTGCGTGGAGAACAGGCTGGAAAACATTTCACCTGAGGTGAGCGGCTGATAGATGTACATGTGCGCCATGTTCGGTGAGGCCTGCAGGGGGATGCGCTTCGCCCACTTGTCGATCTTGTCGAGAGCGCGGGCCAGACCTTGCGGGTTGCCGGTGATGCGGGCGCCGGTCGAGTCAGCCTCGTATTCGCGCGAGCGCGAGATGGCGAGCTGAATGAGCATGGCCGCGAGCGGCGCCAGAATCATCATGGCGAGGGCGGAAAGCGCGCCGCCCCGCCGGTTGTTGCCGCGACCGCCCCCGCCGCCAAATCCGAACAGTTCCGCGTACCAGATCATGCGCCCGATCATGGTGATGGCGCCGGCCATCGTGGCCACTACGGCGCTGATCAGGATGTCGCGATTCTTCACGTGCCCGAGTTCGTGGGCGAGTACGCCCTCGATTTCCTCATCGTCGCAGATTTCGAGAATTCCGCGCGTGACCGCCACGGAAGCGTGATGGGGATTGCGGCCCGTGGCGAAGGCGTTGGGCGAGTCAGTGGGAATCATATAGATCTTGGGAACAGGGATGTTGGCCTTGGCGGCCAGGCGCTCAACAATCTGGTAGATGCGCGGGCCGTCTTCCCGCGCAATGGGCTGCGCGCCGGACATCTTGAGCGCAATCTTATCCGAAAAGAAATAGCTGCCCAGGTTGAAGACCGCAGCAAGCACGAGGGCAAACATCATCCCGCTCTGGCCGCCCCAAAGCTGCCCGATGGCGAGTAGCAGCCCCGTCATGCCCGCGAGCAAGATGGTTGTCTTGAGATTGTTCCACATCTTTTTCCTTCCCTTTGGCCCCTACACTTGTTAGATGCTGGCCGAGGCTTGCAAGTCACTCCCAGTGTCGCAGTAGCCGAGTGCTTCCAGACCTAGTCAGGTTGAAGAGTTTCTCATCTGCAGTCACAAAGTCTGCGCCAGTCTCACGCGCCAAGGCGAGGTAGAGGCCGTCGTAGACGGAGTGCCGAAATCGCAGGGCCAAGTCGAAAGCTGCGTCAACCAGTTCTCCGACAGGGTGCAGAGGAATTCCCAGATCCTTAAACTCGTGCTGCAACCTTATCGCTTCCCCTGCGGGCAAGAGGCCGCGCATCACTCTCTTCCACAAAGTGCTGCCCACTTCCACGGGAAGTATCTCGGGGGCAAGCAGCCGAATGCGTTTTGCCGTCCACGCCTGAAATAAGGCTGCGGCCTTGTCACTGTCTGCCTCGGCCAGAAGCCACTTGGCGGCGACGCTGGCGTCGAGCACAATGTTCATCGGCTGTCCCGGTCTTCGCGAATCAGGTCGACACTATCGGGCTGGTTGGGGTACTTCTTGGCGATCTCTTCGCGTATCTTGTCGATCCTCTTCATCGCCCTAGCCGCCCCGGCCCGGCGGCGGGCCATCTCCTTCTTGTCGGCCAGCATCGCGAGAAACTCCGCATTGAGGCTGCGGCCGTGGCGCTTGGCATCTCGCCGCAGCACGGAATAGTCGGCTTCCGGTATGTTCCGCACCGTAATATTGGGCATGGTCCCTCCAGAATCCTGATGATATCATTTTGATATCACCTTGGAAAGGGTCATTTGAAAAGAGCGGAGGGGGGACATCGACAGAAAGGCAACCCTCAATCGCTTCGTGGACGTTCGCCATCAGCTCTTCCATGGTTTCGCCCTGCGTGGCACAGCCGGGGATGGCCGGCACCTCCGCCCAGTAGCCGCCTTCCTCCGCCTCGTGCACCACGACTTTGATTTTCAACGGGGTGCCCCTCTCTACTTCGTAACTCTCCAAAACTATATCATGAGGCGACAATGCAGGATGTGAGGCCGTCCGCTACGCGGGTACAGCCCACGCTTGGGAGAACGGCAAGCGTAATTATCCCCTAATCGTTATTGGCCATTCGACAAACCTCTCTATTGAGTCCATCGCCAGTCGCAGGTTGTCCTCGGTGACAGAGATTAGCTCGGGGAAAAGTTCGTCGGCAAATAGGCTTACGGGGTATTTGGATTTGTAACGTCGGTCCCGCCACCGACCAAAAGAAATGGTATGAGCTTCGTGTTGAATTGCATTCCTCGCGAGCACTATTTCTTCCAGAATCGAAAACGGGACGGGGGCCTTGTCCCAGTCACAACCCAGTAAATCCCGGAAGATTATTCTGTACTGTTCCAGCCAACCCCCATCCTGTTTTTCTTTTTTGAGCTTCGCTACAAGTTTCTCCGCTTCTCTCCACCGCCCACGATCTTTGATATAATCATTAAGGCACTCTTTAAGGGTCTGCTGAAGAGCGCTCAGACAAGCTTGCCCCAAGAGGCTCTTACACGCATTCCCCTTCTCGTATCTATCCATCACTTCTACCGGCGGACTCGGGTCCTCGTCCTCACCCGCAAAGCCGTGGGACCATTGCTCGTACTCGGCCTCTGCATCCTCCAGTACTTGATCGAAGGGCACCTTGCCCGTTGCGTAAAATTCTCTCAGTACTTCGAGCTTCTTATTAAAGAAGTATTTGATGTCCATCCGGGTTCGCCGTCCTTATCGGCACTCCTAAAGGCAGCACGGTAGCGCGGACCTGTTCTGTAAGTCCGCGGCTCGTCCGCTATGGGCAAGGGAAAGCCGCGGACCTAGAAGACAGGTCCGCGCTACCCTTCTTTTATGCTTGCCGTGCAACCTTCGCCCTGGCGGGGGCGAAGGTCATGGCGCCCTTCTTCATATCCGCATCGATCGTAAGCGAGTCGCCCGGCGCCACCTCGCCGTCGAGCAGCTTCATGGCGAGGGGGTCCTGGATGAGCCGCTGGATAGCGCGCTTGAGCGGGCGCGCCCCGAACTGCGGATCGTAGCCCTGCTCGAACAACAACTTGTGAGCCTTCGGGGTGAGCTCGATCTGGATTTTCTTTTCCGCGAGCAGGTGTCGCAGGTTCGCGAGCTGCAAGTCGATGATCTTCTCGATCTCCGGCTTGCCGAGCGCGTTGAAGATCACGATTTCATCCACGCGATTAAGGAACTCGGGGCGGAAGTGCTGGAGAAGCGCGTCGTGAATCTTCCGCTTCAGTCCCTCGCTTAACGTGCCGGCCTCGCCCACCGCGCTTTCCTGTTTCGCGGTCATCCCAATGGAATGTTCGCCGCCGTTCATCGCCTCGTGGATGAAGTGGCTGCCGATGTTCGAGGTCATGATGATGACCGTATTCTTGAAATCCACGGTGCGGCCCTTGCCATCGGTCAGGCGGCCGTCCTCGAGAATTTGCAGGAAGATGTTAAAGACGTCGGGATGCGCCTTTTCGATTTCGTCGAAAAGCAGTACAGCGTAAGGGCGGCGGCGCACCTGCTCGGTCAACTGGCCGCCTTCTTCGTAGCCCACGTAGCCGGGCGGCGCGCCGATCAGCCGTGCCACGGCGTGTTTTTCCATGTACTCCGACATGTCGAGGCGCAGCATGGCGCGCTCGTTGTCAAAGAGAAACTCCGCCAGCGCGCGCGCCAGTTCCGTCTTGCCTACGCCGGTAGGGCCGAGGAACAGGAATGAGCCGATGGGGCGGTGCGGGTCGGCCAGGCCGGCGCGGCTGCGCCGCACGGCGTTCGCAACCAGGCGGAGGGCTTCGTCCTGTCCCACGACGCGCAGGCGCAGGCGGTCTTCCATTCTGACGAGCTTCGCCACTTCGCCTTCCAGCATCTTGGTCACGGGAATGCCCGTCCAGCGCGAGACCACCCGCGCCACGTCTTCTTCGTCCACTTCTTCCTTGAGCATGCGGCCGGTCTTGTCGATGCTCTCGAGCTTGGCGTTTGCAGCAGCGAGTTCCTTATCCAGAGCCACCAGCTTGCCGTAGTGGATTTCCGCGGCCCGGTCGAGGTCGCCCTCGCGTGTGGCCCGCGCTTCGTCAACCTTCGCCTGCTCGATGGTCTCCTTCAGGCGGCGCAAGTTCGCGATGACTTCTTTCTCCGCCTTCCAGCGCAGCTTGAGCTGGTCGGATTTCTCCTTGAGCCCGGCCAGCTCTTTTTCGAGCGCCTGCAAGCGCTCGCGCGAAGCCGGGTCTTCCTCCTTGCGCAGCGCCTGCCGTTCGATTTCGAGCTGGGTCACGCGGCGCTCGATCTGGTCGATAGCGGCGGGCAAGGAATCGATTTCGATGCGCAGGCCCGAGGCCGCTTCGTCAATCAGGTCGATGGCCTTGTCGGGCAGGAAACGGTCGGCAATGTACCGATTGGAAAGAACGGCGGCGGCGACGATGGCCGAGTCCTTGATGCGCACGCCGTGATGCACCTCGTAACGCTCCTTCAGGCCGCGCAGAATGGCGATGGCGTCCTCCACCGACGGCTCGCCCACCTGGACCGGCTGGAAGCGCCGCTCGAGCGCCGCGTCCTTCTCCACATATTTCTTGTATTCGTTGAGCGTGGTGGCGCCGATGCAGCGCAGCTCGCCGCGCGCCAACGCGGGCTTCAGCATGTTGGAAGCGTCAATCGACCCTTCCGCCGCCCCCGCCCCCACCAGGGTGTGCAGTTCGTCGATGAAGAGAATGATTTGGCCGCTGGCTTCTTCAATTTCCTTGAGTACGGCCTTCAGGCGATCTTCAAACTCGCCCCGGTATTTCGAGCCCGCCACCAGCGCGCCCAAATCAAGCTGCACGATGCGCTTCGATTTGAGGGATTCCGGAACGTCACCCGCCACGATGCGCTGCGCGATGCCTTCCACAATGGCCGTCTTGCCCACCCCCGGCTCGCCAATCAGCACGGGATTGTTCTTGGTGCGGCGCGAGAGAACCTGAATGACGCGACGAACCTCCTCATCACGGCCGATCACCGGGTCGAGTTTGCCGCGCCGGGCAAGTTCCGTCAGGTCGCGCGCGTAGCGCTCCAGGGCCTGGTACTTGGCCTCGGGATTCTGATCGGTGACGCGTTGCGTGCCGCGTACGGCCACCAGCGCCTGCAGGATGGCGTCGTGCGTAACGCCCAGCCGGCGCAGGATTTGGCCCGCGGGGTCGCTGGCTTTCTTGGCCAGGGCCAGCAGCAGGTGCTCGGTCGAGACGTACTCGTCCTTGAACTGTGCAATCTCCTGGAAGGACTGATCGAATACTTCCTTCAAGCCCGGCGATAGATAGTGGTCCGTCGAGCCGCCCACCTTGGGAAGTTGCTCAATCGCCTTCTCAGCTTCCTGACTCACCGCGCTGGGTGTCACCCCCAGGCGCTGGAGAACCCCCGGAACAATACCTTCCGGCTGCTCGATCAAAGCGAGCAAGAGGTGGACCGGCTCCATTTGTTGGTTGCCGTGACGTCCGGCGATGTCCTGAGTTGCCTGGAGCGCTTCCTGAGCCTTTACCGTGAATTTGTCAAATCGCGTGGCCATGTTGAAACACCTTCTTAGCTTTCAGCTATCAGCCATCAGCTGTCAGCTCTCAGCGCTCGGAAAAAACCGCGTGCGCTTCCTTAGTCTTTGGCTGATCGCTGATAGCTGATTGCTGACAGCTTCTCTGCAATTGTACCCAATCCACCCGAGGGATGAGCCGGGATGTTCAAAGCCGTCTCGCACCTCGATCCCCCCAAACAATAAACCGCGCCGGAGACGACTGGAGCTATCAGGCTGCCCCAGGGCTCGCGACGCGGTGGAAAACCCGTGGCGCGGGAGAGGCGCCCTGCCAGACCCGTACCGTCGGGACCAAATCAGTCCTTGGTGACGTTGATCTTGATGGTCTTCGGTTTGGCTTCTTCCTTTTTGGGCATCGTCAGCGTCAGAACGCCGTCCTTGTAGTTGGCCGCAACCTTATCCGCGTCGATGCTGTTGGGGAGCGAGAAGGTCCGGGTGAAGGCTCCATAGGAGCGCTCGACACGGTGATAGCTCTGCTCCTTCACTTCCTTTTCGAACTTGCGCTCACCCTTCAGATAGAGGGTGTTGTCCACGACGCTAATCTCCACGTCCTCGGGACTGAGGCCGGGCAGTTCCGCCTTCAGCACCAGATTGTCGCCGTTTTCGTAGATGTCCACGGGTGGCGCCCAGGTCCGGGTCGAAACCTCTCCCTCGCCAAATGTGGGAGAGAAGGCTCCACGGAGCAAGCGGTCAAGGTCACGCTGAGCTGTCATCATATCTCGGAAAGGTTCAAATCGTACCATCGCCATGTTTGTTTACCTCCATCAGTTGGTCTTTCTAAATCCTTAGTACACGCATATCATAATATATGACTATGTTACTGTCAAGTATTATTTTTTGCTTTTTATCAATGACTTACAGTAATCAACGGCTGCTCAAACGCCACGAAACCTTTGTGACTGGCTTCCCGAGGCTTCCGCGAGTCCCTCGCCGCCGAAGGCTCACCTAGGCCCTGCCGTCGCGGGCTTCTGCGCCCCCTGCTGGAGTTCTGCCTCGCTTGTCCCTTCGGGGGGGAACGGCGCTGGGAGCTCCCCCGGTATGGCCTGCCCCCACGACGTTACCACTTGGCTCTTCAACGCCCGAGCGTAAGGGTGTCTTGCTCCCCGCGCGCAAATCTGCGATTATGGGGAGTTTCAGCAGGAGCAACAATCAAACCTGGGAGGCCATCGTGCCATTCAATCTTAAGCATCAGAGTCACACGATCACGGACGGACGCGACCGCGCCGGGGCGCGCGCCATGTACAAGGCCATTGGGTTCACGGACGCTGACTTGGCGAAGCCCATCGTCGGCATCGCCAACACCTGGATTGAGACCATGCCTTGCAACTACCACCTGCGGCAACTGGCGGAAAAGGTGAAGGCAGGTGTGCGCGCGGCCGGCGGCACTCCCATGGAGCTGAACACCATCGCCATTTCCGACGGCGTGACCATGGGCACGGAGGGGATGAAGGCTTCACTGGTCAGCCGCGAGGTGGTGGCCGACTCGATCGAATTGGTCGGCCGCGGCCACATGTTTGACGCCATGGTGGCGCTGGTCGGCTGCGACAAGACCATTCCCGGTGGGGCCATGGCGCTCATACGGCTGAACGTTCCGAGTGTCCTCCTTTACGGGGGCTCCATTGCCGCGGGGCGCTTCCAGGGTCGCGATGTGACGATTGTTGACGTTTACGAGGGCGTGGGCGCCAATGCCGCCGGCCTCATGACCGACGCGGAATTGAAGCAATTGGAGGACGCGGCGTGTCCGGGGGCCGGCGCCTGCGGCGGCCAGTTCACCGCCAACACCATGTCCACGGTGATGGAGTTCATCGGCCTTTCTCCCCTGGGAGCAAACAGCGTTCCGGCTCTCGACCCGCAGAAGGACGAAGTCGCCTACCAGTGCGGCGAGATCGTGATGGACCTGCTGAAGCGGGGAGTCAAGCCGCTGGACAGTGTGGCGGCCACCGGTGGTTCCACCAACGCCGTGCTGCATCTGCTGGCCATGGCGCGCGAAGCCAACGTCCCACTGACCATTGACGACTTTGACGCCATCAGTTCGCGCACGCCCATCATCGCGGATTTGAAACCCGGCGGGCGGTACGTGGCCGTCGATGTGCACCGCGCGGGCGGAATTCCGCTCATTGCCAAGAAACTGCTGGAGGCCGGTTTGATCGATGGCTCGCAGATGACCCCCACCGGCAAGACCATCGCCGAGGAAGTCGCGCACGTCAGGGAAACGCCCGGGCAGGATGTGGTGAGGCCCGTCTCGAATCCCGTAAAGAAAACCGGCGGCCTGGTCATCCTGAAAGGGAATCTCGCGCCCGAGGGCTGCGTCATCAAAGTGGCCGGCGTCGAGCGCACCTACCATCGCGGGCCGGCGCGGGTCTTCGATTGCGAAGAAGACGCCATGCGCGCCGTCACGGCCAAAAGCATCAAGGCCGGCGATGTCGTGGTGATTCGCTATGAGGGCCCGCGCGGCGGGCCTGGCATGCGGGAGATGCTGGGAGTAACCGGCGCCATTGTGGGCGAAGGCCTGGGCGAATCCGTCGCCTTGCTGACCGACGGCCGCTTCAGCGGCGGCACGCACGGCTTGATGGCGGGTCACGTGGCTCCGGAAGCGGCGCGGGGTGGGCCGATCGCCGCCGTGGCCGACGGCGACACGGTCGTGGTCGACATCGAGAAGCGGCGCATCGACATGGAAATCTCCGACGCTGAAATCCAGAAGCGCCTCGCCACTTGGCGCGCCCCCGAGCCGCGTTATAAGAGGGGAGTGTTCTCCAAGTACGCGGAGCTGGTCTCCTCCGCCTCGGAAGGGGCCGTGACGTTCGTAAAGTTCTGAGAGTTGGCGGTAAAGGTGTCATTTGCGAGAAACGGGCGCTCCAAGGTGCAGTCATTCCCGCGAAAGCGGGAATCTACTCCGCCAGCCATTGGAAATGCGCCCCAGACGGACTGGATTCCCGCTTGCGCGGGAATGACCAGTGTTTCGAAAGGGATCCCATTCCAGATGGCACCAGCGCTCATTTTCTTGCCGCGTTCCCTCGGAATGTGCAAAAATGTTCAGGCGTGGAAGGTGCGGCGAAGCGGTGAGTGTGCCTGGACCTTCCCGTCAGGGCGACAAGACATGACCAAGGAGAGGCATTGAATCCCGACCTCAAATCCGTCATCGAACTCCAGCAGGTTGACCTGAAGGTGGCGGAGTTGGCGGTATTGATCGATTCACTGCCCGCCCAGATTCAGACCCTGCAGTCCCAACTCGATGACTTCATCCACGCCCACGAAGAGCGCAAGAAGCGCCTGGCCGCCAATCAGAAAGAGCGGAAGAACCTGGAAGGCGATGTCGAGATCATCCAGGAAAAGATCACCAAGCACAAAGATCAGCTTTACCAGGTCAAAACCAACGAACAATACAAGGCCATGCTGAAGGAGATTGCGGGCGAAGAAACCAACATCCGCGCGATTGAGGATCAGATCCTGGAGAAAATGATTGAGGCCGAAGATCTCCAGCAACACGTCCAGGACGCGGCAGCGCGGCTGGAGGGTGAGAAAGCGCGCGTGGCGGGTGAGATCAAACGGCTGCAGGATGAACGCCAGACGGATCTGGATGAGCGCGAGCGCCTGCAGGCGCGGCGCACGGAACTTACCGCGGCACTCAGCGACTCAGTCCGGAACCTGTACGAACGCCTCCGCTCTTACCGAAACGGGATCGCGCTGGCGGAAGTGCGCGAAGGCCTCTGCACCGCGTGCAACGTCCGGCTGCGGCCGCAGGTCTACAATGAAATCCGGAGCAGCGATGTCGTGCTGACGTGTGAAAACTGCAGCCGGATTGTCTATTATGTCGAGCCTCCGCCCGCGGAGCAGGCAGAGGGCAATGACCAGAGCGCGGGAGCAGCAGTCTGAGCGGACTCATTCCCTGTGCCTGGGCGCGAGAACCGGCGACGGCTCAATCCCCCTCATAGGACGGAATTCCAACCCGGGTACATCTTCCCGCATGATGAGCTCATCTGAAGTCGTGGCGCACGTGGACGGTGGCTCGCGGGGAAACCCGGGCCCGGCCGCTTACGGCGTGGTCATGGAAACTGCGGCCGGCGAGCGCGTCGCAGCGTTTGCGAAGTTCCTGGGAGAAACCACCAACAACTTTGCGGAATACCAGGGCCTGCTGGCAGCCTTGGACTACGCTCTCGGCCATCACCATCTCCGCCTGCGTGTGGTAACGGATTCCGAGTTGATGGCCCGCCAGATCTCCGGGCGCTACAAGGTTCGCAGCTTTGACCTGAAACCGCTGTACGACAAGGCCCAGGCGATGATCGCGCGCCTGGAATCCTTCTCGATCCGCCACGTCCCGCGAGAGCACAACCGCGCCGCCGACCGTCTGGCGAACCAAGCACTGGATGCCGCGGAAGCGGGCCTCGCTATGCCCCCAGCGCCCGCACCCCACGCTGCCTCGGCGCGACTTGCAAACACCGCTCCGGGCGAACCTCTGCACACCTCCGCGACGTTTCAGAGTGGGGTGCTCAGGCCGCACGAACGGCTTCCTCTCTTCGACGGCGAGAAAGTGGAGTTGGAAATTCGCCGCAAGAAATGAACTGCCTCGCGAGACTGGCCGACCAAGATGGCTGGGTTACGCAGGCTGCGGAAAAACTCTTCCCTGCTGTCATTCTGAGCGAAGCGAAGAATCTCGCTCTGTGCATTTTCATGGCAATGCGAGATTCTTCGTCGGTCGCCGTGGCGACCTCCTCAGAATGACAGTCCCGGCGGGTTTCCCCGCAGCCTGTACGGCGCCGCGCGGGATCTCCTGTATAATGTCACTGCACGCGGGCGCGGCCTGTAGTTTCCGCGCTCTGGGCGGCCAGCGGGCACTCCGCAGCGCGGAATTCGCGAGAGAAATCCAAAGAGGCACAATTCTATGGCACAGCGAATGGTGAAATGCGTGATGCTCAAGAAGGAACTTCCGGGCCTGGATGAGCCACCCTGGACCGGGGAGCTCGGGCAGCGCATTTACGATAACGTCTCCCAGCAAGCGTGGAACTTGTGGCTTGACCACTTACGGATGCTGATCAACGAATATCGCCTGGTGCCTTCCACGAAGGAAGCTCAGGATTTCATCGCCCATCAAATGGAGCAATTCTTTTTCGGCGCAGGCACAGCACACCCGCCCCAGTTTATCCCGCCCCAGTGAAAGCCCTGAGCCCCGCTGGCCACGCGGCGGATCGAACCAATGACGGGGTTCTCTCGCAGGATGGATTCCTGTTCCCAGCCCGGGACTTGCCGTGGTAACGGCGCTCTTGCCCAGCCCAGTGATTCTTGATTTTTGTCCATCCCCCTCTGTAACATGCTACCCTCTCAGGGAAGGCTCTTTGCAGTGGGCCATGGTGCGCGGCCGGGGCAGGTGCGACGGGCTCGCAGGTAAAAACCTTCCGAGGCATTGGACTTCAACCTGGTTTCGGATTCATAGGGGTTATATGCGATCCTGGGCATCACCACTCCTCAGGTTTCTCGGACTTAGTGCTGGCTTGCTGACCTGCGTTGTGGCGCTTCAGGCAGCGCCTGCGGCGGGCGGGGCTGCAGTTTTCAAGCAGAAGTGCTCAATGTGCCATGGCGCCGACGGCAAGGGGTTTGCCGCCATCAAGACTCCGGATTTCACCGACCCGAAATGGCAAGCCTCCCTCAAGGACAACGGGATAGGGGAGGCGATCAAGAACGGCAAGAAGGGGACGACTATGCCCGCCTTCGGGGATAAGCTGAAGGATGAGGAGATCCAGGCGCTGGTGGGCTATATTCGTTCCTTCGGCAGCAGGAAGAAGTAGCCGCGCCTTTCCGCACTGCGGCAGGGGAGTTCCGCGGCTGTGGCGGAACGGTCACGGGTACGAAATCGCCACTTGCCAACCTGGCCGGATCGGGGTAGCATCGGCTGCAAAACCAATTTGGGAGGTCGGGATAAGCCTAAGAATTGGACGCTTCCTCGGAATGCATCGTAGAGCTTCGAAACGTTTGTAAGCGTTACGGGGAGCACGCCGCCCTGGAAGACTTTACGCTCGCCGTGCGGCGGGGCGAATTCCTGACGCTTCTGGGCCCCAGCGGTAGTGGCAAGACCACTTTGCTGCGCCTGGTGGCCGGCTTCGAGTTACCGCAGGGGGGGCAAGTCCTGATCAATGGGCACGACGCTTTCCTCCTCCCTCCTTACCATCGCAACGTCAACACGGTCTTTCAGCACTACGCCCTCTTTCCGCACTTGACAGTCTTCCGTAACGTGGCCTTCGGGCTGGAGCAGAAGAAGTTGCCCCGGGCGGAGATTCAACGCCACGTGCGAGCCATACTGGAGATGGTGGAGTTACCCGGCAAGGAGGATCGGTATCCCCAGCAATTGAGCGGCGGCGAGATGCAGCGCGTAGCGCTGGCGCGGGCCCTGGTTCTGGAACCGGCGGTGCTGCTTCTGGACGAGCCGCTCGGTGCGCTCGACCAAAAGCTTCGGCAACAAATGCAGGTGGAGTTGAAACGGCTGCGCGAGCGCCTGGGGATCACCTTCATTTTCGTGACGCACGACCAGGAAGAAGCCCTGGTGATGTCGGACCGCGTCGCCGTGATCAACCACGGGCGCCTCGAACAAGTGGGGACGGGTGAAGAAATCTATGAACGCCCGCGGACGCATTTCGTGGCGGAGTTCATGGGGGTCGAGAATTTCTTCGAGGTCAGCTGCGTCGCTCACACTCCGGAGGGGACGCGCTTCGAGACAGCCGGCGGTCATGCTTTGTGGGCTTCGAACTCCGTGGACCTGCCGGAGCGTTCCCACGCCACGCTCGCCGTGCGGCCCGAGTGTGTGCGGCTGACGCGTGGTCTTCCCCGGGAGAATGGGAGCCGGCTCAACGTGCTGAAGGGTGAACTCGTCGACTCCATCTACGAGGGAGGCAGACGCCGTTGGGCGGTGCGCATTGCCAATGGCCAGCGGGTGGTCGTGCGGGATACCAATTCCGCCCGGGACACGCGGCCCAACGGCGACGCAAGCGGACCGAGGGTTTACCTCTCCTGGGATTCCGCCAAGAGCCTGGTCTATCCGCACAACGGTGCGGAACCCCATTGACTCGCTTTCGCATGAAAGAAGACTCTAACCCCACCCCACCCAGGTCCATGTTTTCCTAGCGCGGCGGCGTGAACGCTGGCGCCAGAGCGAATACAAACCAGCCCTCGCGCCAAACCATGGGCTGCCACGTGCGCCGGCGGCAACAGATCTGTAACCAAATATGTGTTGAGGCCATCTCTTAAATAGGGCTCAACAGGCTGCGGAGAAACCCGTCGGGACTGTCATTCTGAGCATGGATAGCCGAAGGGCAGGCTATCCGTGATGTCAGAAACGGGAGCCACAGGGTAAGGCCGAAGGGTAGGTTTTTCGCGCCCTGCAAGGGCACAAGATAGTAGCCGGGGGCAACGCCCCCGGAAAGCGCCATGCTCGTTCCCCCGACCCTGGAGGGGTCGCATGACCCAGAGCCGCAGGAGGCGGGACCGGCGTGACGCCACCCGGATTCGACCCTTTCAGGGTCGGGCCTTGTCGGGGGCGCGTTTTCCGGGGGCGTTGCCCCCGGCTACTCTATCGATCCCCTGCGGGGATCGATGGACAGCGCCGAAGAAGCTCTGGGGGCCTTAAGGGCAGGAAAACACATTCGCCGCCCTAGGCCTAGGTTGGTCAAGGAAAGCAAGTAACTCATTGAGTTTCTGCAAGACGCGCACTGGACGACGACGCAAAACCTCCGGCGGCGCGCCCGGCAAGTTTTCGCGAGAATTCATCCGGCGGGTGAAGTTCGATAAATCCCATGACCGGGAGGGAATCGTGACTGCGGAAAAGGTAGTTAAGACTGATGCCGAGTGGAAGGATCTCCTCACTCCGGAGCAGTATGAAGTGACGCGCCAGAAGGGGACCGAGCGCGCCTTCTCCGGCCAATACTGGAACTTGCACGAGGAGGGAGTGTTCCGTTGCGTCTGCTGCGGCACCGCCCTCTTTAGTTCCCAAACCAAGTTCGATTCCGGCACGGGCTGGCCGAGCTTCTGGGAACCGGCAGCCGACGAGAACGTCTACCGCGAAACCGACCGGAGTCACGGCATGGAGCGCACGGAAGTCCGCTGTGCCCGGTGCGAAGCGCACCTCGGCCACGTGTTTGAAGGCGGCCCGCCACCCACCCATCTTCGTTTCTGCATCAATTCCGCTGCGCTCAAGTTTGTGAAGAGTGAATGAGCAGGCGACGGAGCTTTGATTCCCACCCAGGCGTCGTTGTGTAACGACGCTTCCACCTTCGAGCCGGGAATGCCGGAGCCGTGCGGAGGCAGCAGATCCCTCACCCGCCCGCCGCCGGCCGACATGCAGCGGCCGCCCACGGATTAATCTGGTGCCCTGATGGCGGCGAGTTGCTTCTCTAGAGCGGCGAGCGCACTTTCGAGCATCGCGAGATGGCGGGGGTTCTGGCTAGCCTGGATTTGTTGCAGCACGTGGGTGCGCGCGAGCAGCAGCGTTTCCCTCTTCCGTAGCGTTGCAGTCATCTCGGGCGTGACGGAATGCTTGGCAGGTTTCGTCGCGTCGGACCGCGCGGATTCGATCTGCGACTCAACCGATTTGCTTTCCCAGCCTCTGGCCATGTCCTTCCCGGTCAATAGACTACTCGTTTCTATGCCGTCCGGCAATCTGTAAGCGGACCCGGCTTTCGTAGAGGCCGCCTTTAGCAGGTAAGTCTTTCAATCCATGATGCCGCCCTGAAGGGCGCCGCTGCGAAAAGCAGCCGCAGAAGCGGCCCTTCTTACTTTGGAGGTCTCTCGCCCCCACCCAGGCTGCGCCGCGCCGTGGCACGGCCCCTGCTTCTCCGCCGTTGCAATTGCCCCTCGGTTCATCTATCGTCATGCGCGTGTGTCGGTGATGGTTTCCTTCTCCGGGAGGGGGCAAACGCGAGGGGCAGGGATCGTCCGTGGCAGCGAATCGACTTCAAGTGGTGGGGGCAAACATGA
>Ga0208192_1001168_pt1 | contig 16505 bp, 8 predicted proteins | sample June2015DPH_13_1_2_FD_184711 | JGI IMG/M metagenome (GOLD analysis project Ga0208192, IMG submission 184711) | Peatland microbial communities from SPRUCE experiment site at the Marcell Experimental Forest, Minnesota, USA - June2015DPH_13_150... | ecosystem: Environmental > Terrestrial > Soil >... | reverse complement strand
CGATGCCTGTTGGACAGGCGTATTCGCACGCGCCGCAGGACAAGCACTGGAAGAGATCGGATTCCGCCACACGCGCGGTTCCATTCCCGCAATCGCCGTTATTCCCGGCGATGGTGTTGCTTCCCGCGCCTCCCGCCAGGAACCCTTTTTGCATGGAAAGGATGAGCTCCTTCGGGTTCAGCGAGCCGCCCGTCCGGTTCACGGGGCAAAACTGCGCGCAGCGCCCGCATTCGACGCAGGCATTCAGATCCAGGATGTCCTTGGCGCCGAGGTCGGCGAAGCGGAACATGCCCAAATCGAGATCATCTTCTTGCGGTTGCGTTCCGTCGGATTCGACCTCGCGGAGCGGGCGCATAGCGCTTGTCCGTTCGGAGCGGAAAAATATCGCGAATGGAGCCAGCAGAAGATGCAGGTGCTTTGAATGAGGGATAATGATGAGCAGCGCGAAAAACACGCCGGTGTGCGTCCACCAATTCACCTTCCATGCGGCGGTTCCCGGTGAGTAAATTCCCCAACCTAAGAGGTAGGTCGCCATAAGCGCGAGGATGAGAGCGGCGACCAGTGCCGACGTCGGGGAAAAGCGCCCAAGGAATTTCGGCCGCAATACGAAGCGGCGGAACGCGAGCCCCGTGATGCCCAAAGCGACTGCCAGCGCCCAGAAAGCCACAAAACCGCCGTACCAACTGCGCTCGCCAGAGGCGGCATCGAGGCCGCGGATGCCGAGCGAAAGATGCTTGAGGCTCACCCACGCGAAGGCGAAAAAACCCCACATCATCAGAGCGTGAAGCGCTCCCGTAACGGGTCGGTCGCGGATAACCCGCGACTGCAACATCACTTCAAGGAAAACTCGCTGGAGCCGTTCGGCGACATGATCCCGCGGCAATTCTCCGATCCGGGGGTACATTGAGGAGAGCCGCTTCCAGAGGGTTCTTGCGAAAAGCCAGCAGCTTCCCGCTGCAACGGCGATAAAAATGATCGTGGAAAATAAGCCAAATGCCGTGAGTGTGACGAACGCAGTCCAAATGACCACGAGAAACAAGGGCATTCTGGTTTTCCCCTTCACTTCCTGTCACGGCGATACTGGGAACTCCCGTGAGGCCGCCGGCTGGCACAGAGTGAAGCTCACGCAATGACTTATAGCCACCTCGGCGGGCGAAGTCAGTGATGCCGGTCACGGCGCCCGGCGATCCCGGCGTGCGTTCTCTGCGATTTACAGGCGGGCCGGGGGCAAGCGTGATACAAGCGTCACAGCAGGTCGCCATGGATGCTTCCCAGAGCGCCGCGCTTCCCTGACTGGTGATAAGATGAGGCGTAGAGAAACGTCAGAGTCGAGAAGAAATAACCGCCGAGTTCGAGAGGGATGAACTCTTCGCCACTCGCTTTTATGCTAGGATTCTTTTGCGGCCGGGAAGGCAAGCTCGACGGAAGCAGTAGAGATCGCTCAGGGGTTGACGCGCAAAATCTTTGAGTCCTGCATCGAACGCGGTGACCCGCTCCCGCCGGCGCTCGCAAAGCTTCGCAAACCGCCTCTGGATTTGCTTATTCCGGTGGGCGTCCGCTGACGGGGCGCCTTGCAGTCTTTAAGTACCGCGAGGTGGCCCGCAAGTTGCGGACCCTCGGCTTTGCCTTTGACCGCTCGGGGCCTGGCAGCCACGGAGTTTGGCGGCACACTCTTTCCGGCCGGAAAGTTACCCTTCCTCGTCACAGTCACGATATGGCCGAAGGAACGCTCTGCGCGATCCTGCGCGAGGCGGGCGTCCCGGTGGACGATTTCCTGAAGGCTTAGGCTCCGCGTTCATTTGGCGTAAAAGCCGGCCAATTCCTCCGCGTGTTCCAAGGTGTCATAAAGAGGTTGCGCCGTGCGCGTTTGTGCCGCCTCATTGGCCACGGTAACAGCCATGACGCGGATTTTCTCGTTATTGGGCAGCGTGAGTGAAGTCGTGCCCGCCGGCAGGTCCACTTCGTAGGCGAACAGGTAGGAATAGGAATACGCCTCATTGGACCCATCGTCGTTGTGGCGATGCGAAGCGAACCACGCGACGGGCGCGCGCTTGATGTAGCCCGGCTTGAGACCTGTGCATTCCATCCGAGTCCTGATGATCGGCCCGTGCGCTTTCACGTAGGCTCGCATCCGTCGGGCTCGCTCGGCGCGCGGGCTATGGTCGTCGGCGGCGGGCTCGGGCGGCACCGGGACTTCAAATCGCCTCTCCGTCCACGTCCGATTGTCCCATTGGCCGATGTAGCCGCCCCAGTCCTCGATCCTCAAGTCGAAACGGGACGCCGTCGACGGGCTTGCGACCTCGAACGCGCCCGTCTGGTCGCCATCATAAGAGGCCGCTAGGATGTACAACCGGTTGAATTTGCCGGCCGGCAACTTGATCGTCTGGCCGTGCGCGGCAACCGCATCCGGCTTCCCTGCCCCCGCCGCGGCCAGGTGAAAACGAATTCCCGCATAGTCGATGTCGGAAGGCAGCATCTCGGCTGCCAGAGCTCGGCCTTGGCCGGAGCCCTGGTCATTGATGGAACAATCGAAGCAGCCGTCGCCCGGCTTGCCATCGCGGGTGGATACGGCGACATCGTAAGGCAATGCGACCGGCCGCGAGACCGGAGCTGCCAATTTTGAGTGCGGTGGGGCCAGCTTCACCGCAAAGGTGCGCGGCTGATAGGCGCTGAAAGAGGCCACCAGCTCGCCGCCTTTCACCGTGGCCGCACCCACCGGCTGCTCCTGGCCATTCACTTCACGCGCCGCCGCGACCGGCGCCGCAAAAACAATGTGGACATCGGGCGCGGCTTTGCCGTCCGTTTCCACCAGCCGGATGATCGCCTCATCGCCAGTCTCCGCCTTCTTCATGGCCATTAAGCGAACTCGACTGTTGCTGACTTTGAGCAGCTCAAAACTCTTGCCGAGAGATCCCGGATGGCTGGCCGTCTCAAAACCCATGAGTGGCTCATTGAGGCGATACGCCTGCCAGTCGGTTTGTGCCTGGCGCCAATCACCCTCGTGGCCGGCGAGGCCGAACACCAACTCGTGGTGGCCCCAATCCTGCGTGCCCTGATCCTCGTAGCCTCCGCGAGTCCCAGGAGTACGGATCAAGGTAAGGCGCAGCATGTTATCGCTGGGTTTGTCGGAGGCGGTCTTGGCATCCGTCAAGATGGTCACGCCGTAAGATCCGCTCTGGTCGGTGAGGTCGATCCAACGATGTGTGGCAACCTCAAACTGACGGTCATTTTCGCTCGGCCGCTGTACGGTGCCGATGTCCCAGTTGTAAGTCGCCATTGGATTCGCGGCGCTCAGCGGAAACACGACCTTGAGATTGGCCTCCTTGGCTTTCCAATCGATGGCGTTCGCGAACTCCACGCGATTGCCCGCGTCGCCAGCCGAAAGCCGAATCGTCTGCACAAACCTGGAGTCTTCGCCCTCGCGCGAGATTTCCACGGCCACGCGCGCCGGGCCGCTCTCCACCACCCGGATCTTTGCCGGTCCACCGACCAAGGTGCGCGGCGGCCGCTGCTCGTCCGCGAAGTCCATGTTCCACGCCGGCCAGTGTTGTGGGTTGTCGGTGATGATGGCGAAGCGAATGGGAGCGGCAAGGAGTTCGCGATTGAGTTTCTTATCGAAGATGCTCGAGACGTCGCCGTTTTCATCGACCTTAACTCGATAGCGGCCGTTTTCGAGCAAGGACTCGCTCACCTGAAGCGATGAGGAAGGAGCGGCCTCGGCAGGCTGAACGCCGTAGACCGCATAGCCAGCCGGAGGCGCCTTGGCCAGGAACAAGATCTTGGCAACGCCGTTGTTCGCGCCATTTAACTGTGAGGGGACTTCCCTGCCGTCAGGCCCGGCCACGCGAACCGCCTGCGGCACGCCGCCCGGGAAAGTGATGCTCGCTTCCACCACGTCTTCGCGCTCGATGTTTAACGGGTTGAATACGACGATGGCTGTGCCCTTGACCTCCGTATTCATGCCCGATGCAATCGTCTCCGTCGCTTTAGTCAGAATGCTCGCGAACTGGTTCGACGCCAGGACGTCGTCGTTCCAAATGAACTCGTAGGCCTTCGGTGTGGACGTACCGGCCATGTTGTCGTGGAACTGTCCGGCCAGCACCAGCCTCCAGGCGTGATTCAGCCGCTCCTGGGGATAAGCGGGCCCGCCCAACCACGCCGCGCCCAGAGAAGCCTCCTCCGCCGCGCCGGCCAGGACCTCATTCATTCTGTTCCATCGCTTGTGATAAGCCTGCGAGGTAATAGAGCCCGCAGAATGATTGATCAACTCGAGATCGCCTTTGTGGCGAGGCATGTGGCCCGTTTCGCCGGGCTTGATGTCGCGGAACATCTGGTCGGCGTCCGACCAGATGACATGGAGTGGGCCGTCCCCCACGCGCACCGTCTCGCGCGGTGCAGACGCGGGCTGTTGATCGCCAAAATCATCGTCAAACCGCGGCCACGGTGGAAGAGTGGTGACGCTCTTCGTCGCAATCGCCTCCATCAGTTTCACGGTGTCGCCGTTGGGCGAGCCGCCCGTATCGCCGGTGCCCACGTAGTGGTAGTCTGTGTAAACGCCGGTCACCTTTCCGTTCAAATCGACACGGTCGGGCCAGTTCCAGACGTAATCGCCCCCGTATTGGCCTGCCTCCGGCGGGGGAGTAATGTTTTTGCTCAGGTCAGTGAGCACGTCGCCGTCGTAACTTCCCGGATTCAGCGCCGCGATCACCGTTTTGCCATCGGGGCCTTCCCAGATGCCGACGTTGAACGGAATGCCTTCGGGCGTCTTTTCCGGCGAATCCGGCCCGCCGACGTGGGGCGCCGGCTGCCAGGCCGCGTTCAGCTTCTGCGTGGAAAACCCCTTAATGCCGGCGTGCGCCAGAATGCTCGGTAATGATGCCGGGAACCCGAAGCAATCGGGCAGCATGAATTCTTCGCTGGCCTTGCCGAATTCACGACGGAAGAATTCGTTGCCATAGAGGACCTGGCGAAGGATCGACTCCGCGGAAGGCGAGTTCACGTCATTCTCTTCCATCGACGAGCCCGCCGGGAACCATCGGCCTGCCGCCACGTAGCGTTTGAGCTTGGCGAAGTCATCCGGGAAGTACTCTTTCATCATCATGTAGCGGTTCGCGCCGGAGAAGTTGAAGATGTAGTGAGGATATTTCTCAAACAGCGCGAAGTTGTTGCGCATCGTCTTGGTCAGGTATTCCTGAATCACCTGCGGATACTCCCACCGCCATTCGGTATCCAAGTGAGCGTAGCCGACCACATAAAGCGTCGGCTGCTTGGTCAAGTCCCGGCCCGCCGGTTTCCTCGCCGGTTCGGCGGGCGGCGCGGCGGCCGGCGGCGCGGTTTGCGCCGACGACATGGGCGCAAAGGGGAAAAGCGCCAAGAAGGCGAAGGCTGCAACAACCAGAACTCCACTCATTCTGGACGTAACTCCGGATCTCAACATCGAATTGCAAGCTGATGGTTTCATGGTCCACCCCTTTGGTGGGACGTCTCTAAAGACTTTCCCGAAATGTGAACTAGGCAGCACGAAGGCTGTTGTTGAACTCAGCGGGCGCTGGGCAGAGTATACCACTCGTCTGGTAGGTAGTAGGTGGAATGTGGCATGTGGGAAACCACCTTCCCACCCACCACATGCGACATGCCACCTACTTGTGTCACCCGGTAGGTGGAATGTAGCACGTGGGGAACCGGCCCCCACATTCCACCTGCTACCTGCCACCTACCTGTTTCACTTCATCAGCCCGAACAAGCTGCTGTAGTCATCCGTCCACAGTCGACCGTGGTCTTTCTCGGGCTCGACGCCGGCCGCTTTGATTTCCGGCTCGTTGAAGAACTCGCTTCGGCCGCTCACCAGGACCCAGTGCGCGAAGAAAACGTCATTCTCTTCATCATCCTCGCTTTGGACGGTGACGGCTTGCTTTCCGATCGACGACGCGACCCGCTGGACCACCGGCTCCAGGTCCAAATATTTGTTCGAAACGTGGACGGCCAGCACGCCGTCGGGCTTCAGGCGGTGAAAGTAAAGAAGGAACGCCTCCCGCGTGAGCAGGTGTACGGGGATGGCGTCGCCGGTGAAGGCATCGACGGCGAGCACATCGAATTCCTGCTTCGCCTGCCGCTCTAGAGAAAGTCGCGCATCGCCGGGCACGATTTCGAGCGCGGCCGGCGAATCCCTGAGGAAGTAGAACTGCACGCGCGCTAAATCGATCACCAAGGGATTGATCTCGTAAAACGTATAGAGATCGCCAGCCCGGCCATACGCGGCGAGGGTGCCCGCGCCGAGGCCGATCACTCCCACTTGGATGGGGCCCTTCCTTTGCGCGACCTTTAACGCCAGTCCCACGCCGGAGTTCGGCCCGTAGTAAGTGGTCGGTTGCATTCGACGAGCCGGCGCCAGGAACTCCTCGCCGTGATCGATCGTCCCGTTCACCAGCTCGCGTGTCGCTTTCTCTGGCTCAGTTTCATCCGCGTTGATAATCTTCAGAACGCCATAGAAATTGCGGACCATCAAAGCCGCATCCGCAAATTTCTTCCGCGTTTCCGTAATAAAGAAAACGGCCAGCACGAGGATGGCCAGTAGCCAAACAGGCCGCCAGATAGATCTGTTGAAGGCGCTTCCCGGGTCACGGTGCAGTGCGATCGCCACCAGCACCGCGCATCCCGTCAAGCCGATCGGCAACTCCAAGTACCAACGAAACACATGCGGCGCAATCAAACAGACGAAGACGCCGCCCAGCGCGCCGCCAAGTGCCACCATCAAATAAAAGGACGTAAGGTACTCCGTGGGCGGCTTCAAGCGCGCCAGTTCCCCGTGGCACACCATGCAGCAAATGAAGAGCCCAACACAAAACAGTGGGATCAACACCATCAACTGAGTCCCGGTGAATCTCGCCGAAAGAGCGTAAGCCATGCTGCCTATCGCCACGGCCAGCAGTCTCAAGAACAGCCCGCGGTGATACCAGCCTCTTCCCTCGAAGCACAGAATGAAGCTGAATAAATACAAGCTGAGTGGAAGCACCCACAAAAAAGGTATCGCGGCGATGTTTTGCGTGAGGTGATTGGTAACAGCCAGCAGCAGGGTTGAAGCACAGGCCGCCAGCGCCACCCAGAGCGCCCGGAGAGCCAAGCCCGGACGAGGATGCGATTCCACCGGCTGGTTTCGGACCGTTCCGCTCTTGGCGCGGAGCGCCAACGTTGTGCACAAGGCCGCGAAAGCGACAAACGCCAGCGACCAGCCCATCGCTTGGTGCCGCGTCGGAAAGTAAGGCTCGACCAGCACCGGATAGGTCAGCAACGCCAGCATCGAGCCGGCATTCGAGAGAGCGTAGAGGCGATAAGGTCTGGCGCCCCGCCGGGCGCGCCCGTACCACGCCTGCAACAGCGGACTCGTGGTGGATAACAAGAAGTAAGGCAGCCCAACGGTGGCGCCTAGCAGCATCAGGATGCGCAACGTCGGCATCTCCGAACCCATGGGTTTCCACGAATCTTTGGGAAGGATGGGGAGCACGAGCAAGCCAAGCGCCAGCAAAGGTAGGTGGACGCGAGCCTGATATACCGGCCGCACATGCCGCACGAGCCAATCGGCGTAGAGGTAGCCCAGCATCAGAACGATTTGGAAGAACAACAGGCAAGTGGCCCATACTGCCGACGAGCCTCCAAACCAGGGCACTATGATTTTGGCGATCATGGGCTGCACTTGAAACAGCAGGAAGGCACTCACGAAAATAGTGAGACCGAAAAGCAGCCCACCCGTTTCGCCTTCTGTGTCTTCGCCTGGCAGAGGGGTAGGCGCCGGGGCGAGGGCGGCCGATTCCACACTTTCGGACTCTTGGGGGCTCGCGAAGGGCTGTGTGTCCAGCGAGCTTGTTGCTTGACCAGTTGAATCGGGCACAGGGTCGCTCATGCCGGGTGCAACAGAAAGTATCGCGCTTTGGCGTCAAAAGCAAAGTCGAATTCCGCTCGACCCCTAGAAGATTGGCGTTGAGATGGGCTCGATGGCATTGACGACGCACGAGTCTCAGAGGTCAAATGGAGTACGGGCCCATGATGTGCAGTGGAAGAAACTGCCGCCGCGCTGCAACGCGAAGGGCCGAGTTTTGCATCATGGGAAGAGAATCTCATTGTGGTAGGCAAAGGAGCGCTCATGTCCCGTGCTCGTAGGCGTCACGTTCTGAGGCGGAGTCTTGCATTAGGTGTGGCAGCGATTTTCGGTTTCGTCTTTCTATCGACGGTCGGGCGAAGTCAGACGAGCAATGCCGCCGGCACGGCGAAGCTGGCAGGGCCTCTTGCAGATCTGGCGCAGACGGTTCCGCAAGAACGGGGCGCAGCTCCGAAAATCCGTCAGGCGCCGAGGAACTTTAGCATCGAGTCCCTTCCAAAGTCCGCGCGCGACGCCCTGACCACGCGCCAGATGCGCATCACCCCCAGCGGCGACGTGCAGGTCTACGTGATCGTGACCGAGATCAACGCCGATAACTTAAAGGCGCTCGAGAGCACGGGCGCTGCCGTTCAGTTGCAAGACGAGAAGCGCCATATCATTCAATCACTCGTTCCCGTTTCGCGGCTGGCACAAGTCAGCGAATTGCCGTTTGTGAAATTTGTGCGCTTGCCGACTTACGCTCGCCGGCGCACGGGATCCGTGGACACGGAAGGCGATGCAATCCTGCACGCGGTGAACGCGCGCCAGAACCTGGGCATTGATGGCACCGGCGTTAAGGTGGCAGCGATTTCCGACGGATTGAAGGGCGTCTTCGCCACTGGCTGCACGACTTGTCAGGGCGTTGCAGGCGGGCCGATTTCCACGGGCGATCTACCTAATGCCACTGGCACGCGAAGCAGCGAAACGATCAATGGTGTTACCTATAACATTCTCAATTCCTCATCCGGTGGCATCACCGGCCGGTCGTTTGACACCACTTACAACGACCTAGAAGGCACGCCAAGGGACAGCAGCGGCAATCCCACAACCTGCGGATTTGCCGGAGCAGGCGCGGAAGGCACCGCGCTGCTGGAAATCATTTACGACATCGCGCCGGGCGCGACGCTGTCTTTCGCGAATTTCGGCGACACCGACCTCGAGTTCAATACTGCCGTCAACGCGCTGGCCGCCGCCAATGACGTGGTGGTGGACGATATCGGATTCTTCGGTGAGCCCTACGACGGCACCAGCGCGATTTCCACGAACACATCGAACGCCCTCAACAGCAGCACCAATCAAATTCGCGCCTACGTCACTTCCGTGGGCAACGACTCCGACATTCACTATCTGGGCCAATATACGGATTCCGGAACCGATGGTGGATCACTGACCGGCATCACCGGCCACCTGCACCTGTTTCAGGCCTCGAGTAATCCGCCCACGGCTGACACTCTGAGCTTGGGTCCGCAAACTCACAACGAGATCGAGCTGCCCGTGGCGACCCCGACATTGGCCGGAGGAGAAGTAGTCGTTTTCCTGAACTGGGATGATCCCTTTGGGTCCTCGACGAACGAGTATGACCTGTACCTGGTTCAACACGGCACAAACACCATAGTGGCCTCAAGCACTCCCGCGAATTGCTTTGGCGCAGGCTATCCTGTGGACTGCTTCGAGTATGTAAACAATACGTCACAAACTCTTTTCGACATCGTTATCCAAAATCGAAATAACGCTGCCATTGCTAAGCACCTGAACTTGTATGCCTTTAGCCCGGAGTGCGCGCAGCAGGCCTTGCAGACCTTGAATCCAACAGGTGACCCATACCGCGCCAAGGTGAACTTCAACACCCGGTCGCAAAGCGTCGCCGCTGAATCTGACGCCGGGGGCGGAGTGATCTCGGTTGGCGCCATTTGCTCCGGCAGCAGCGCCGCGCTGAGCAAGGATCCTTATAGCTGCAACGATCCCAACCACGACCAAGCCGAATTCTTCAGCAGCCTCGGTCCCACCATCGACGGGCGCACCAAGCCGGACATTGCCGCGATCGACGGCGTCTCCGTCACCGGCGCGGGCAGCTTCGAAAATCCGTTTTTCGGAACCTCGGCTGCCGCCCCGCACGTGGCGGGCATCGCGGCGCTCACTCTGCAAGGCGCGCCTTGCTTGCTGAGCAGCGGCTCGGTGGCCAGCACTCCGGCCCGTACCGCGCTGCGAAACTTGCTACTGAGCAATGCAGACGCTGTCGGCAGCGCCAGTCCCCAAAATCCTGATGATACTTTCGGCTCCGGCCGGATCAATGCCCTGACTTCGGCCGAGGCGACAATGCCCGTCTTCAGCGGGTCGCCCGTGGTCACCATCAGCGGCAACACGCCAAGCGGCGCGAGCATCACCGCCTCTCAGCTTGGGTTCTCCGACCCCAATACGTGTCCGCTCACGACCATTCAGTGGTCGGGCGGATGCGGTGGGCCAGGCACAGCATCCAGCATGAGTTGCGGGTTCGGCACCAAAGCCGTGACCGTGGCTGCCAGCAACAACGGCGTCTCGTTTTCGTCCCCGGCTAGCGTCCAGGTCGTGGTGACGGACTTCAGCGTCGGCGCTGCGCCGGGCTCGCAGACAGTCTCTGCCGGACAATCGGCAAACTATACGGTGACGGTCTCGGCGCAGGACGGACCGTTCACCAACTCTGTGACATTGAGTTGCGGCACCTTGCCGCAAGGCGCGAGCTGCTCGTTCAATCCCGCCGCCGTCACGCCCGGCGCCGCAGCGCAGACTTCGACGTTAACTATTTCGACGACCGGAAGCTCGATTGTCCCACCGTTGAACAACCCTTCCAAAAACCGCAGAATGCCTTGGGCGCCAGTCCCTGCACCGCTTCGACGAACTCCGGTGACTTTGTGGCTGGCCCTCGCCGCATTAGCTTTGGCCGGACTGCTCAGCACTCGCTTCGCTCCGGCGGCTTATCGGCGCCGGGTTGCCGCGGCGGGAGGGATTTCCTTGGCCGTGGCCGCGTTCGCAATTCAGGTGGCTTGCGGCGGTGGGGGTGGAGGCGGCACTCCTCCTCCAGCGCCGGTCGTCAGTCTGTCCCCCTCCAGCCTCACCTTCGCCACTCAACAGGTCAACACAACCAGCGCTGCCCAATCCGTGACGCTCTCCAACCCCGGAAATGGTGCGTTGAGCATCACGAGCATCGCAGCCAGTGGCGATTTCGCGGAGACGAACAATTGCGGCACCGGGCTCCCGGGAAGCACCGGAACGGCATTGGCCGCGTGTTCCATCAGCGTCACTTTTACGCCCACTGCCGCCGGAGCGCGCACCGGCAGCGTGAGCATCACGGATAACGCTTCCGGCTCACCGCAGACGGTCAGCCTCTCCGGCACCGGCAAAATCGCGACTCCGGTCGGAAATTATTCAATCAATGTCAATGGAACTTCCGGGACGTTGGTGAATTCCACCACCGCCAATCTCGTGGTCACGCAGTGAGGCTATTAAGTGATTGGGCGATTGGGTGATCGGGCGATTGGGTGGTTAAGATGTAGGCTCAGGGGATTTCAATCTCGAAGTCAGCTTCGCGGTTCAGCCGGAAGTTTACTCGAAACCGATTGAAGAACCCGCCTTGCCCTAAAAGACCAACTCCGAGCTGATTCAAGCCTTCAGTGAATCCCACGCGGACAGGGAAAGTGGTGATGCCTGGCAACTCAACAACTACGTCCCAGAAATACACAGGCACCTGAGAGCTGCCCAAACCTCCGAACAGTTCGCTTGGCCCGAGATAGGGATTCAATCCGAGAGCAAGAGCAAGCGGAAAAACACATTGATCGGCACCGGAGTCCAGTAACGCGAATCCTGAGACGCGAGACGTTCCATACTTTAGTATCAGGGGCACGACAGGTCTCGCTGCAACCCGGCCTTCAGGAAACGCGGGACTCGGAGGAAAAAGGGAAGAACGAGTATTTTACGGAGTATACGCCCATGAAAGAGCTAGAGTATCCACCCGCTTTGGGTCTCCGGAACACGAATTACATATGGCTCAGGCTCTCCAGCTTCCTTGGCCTTCCTTATGGCCTCGTCAAGTTTCACATCGTAAGCGACAACACGCTCTTCGTCATGAGACAGAGCCACCCATGAGCCACGCGGAACGCCCTCGAATATTTTCCCGAAATCTCTTACGACCGGCATCTTGACCTCCGACCTATTGGATCCCAAGTTGATTAGATGCGGCCGGCCGGCGAAAGTCAAGCAACGGACTCATGTTGAAATTTCGACAACAACTTGGTTCTTGCCCGCGAGTATTGAACCAGGCAGCACTACGCGATCCGGGTTAAGCTCGCCGAGCGAGGCGCTCTTGAGCGGCTCGCGGTTGGGCGGATGGATGTGAACGATCAGGTCCGCCTCAAAAGGGTTGGCGAATTGAATTTCAACCCGCCACTTCATTTCCTTTCCTTCTCCCGGGATCGCTTCCGTCGTCCAACTGACCGGGCCGAACCGAGTCGGACAGTTCTCCACGTGGATTCTTTCGCCCGCGGCGAACCAGTGCTTGGGCGCGGCTTTCTGCAAGTGCACCACGTTGCGGTCGTGCTCCTCATAGCAAAGCAGCCAGCGCAATCCCATAGTGGGCTGGAGTTCGCTATTCACCACCGCCGACCAGGCGTAAGGGCTTCCTTCGCCGGGAAAATTTCCCGGCAGCAGCGCGTCCTCGGGCGCGCAGCGATTGCCGGAATCCATGGCGTAGCAGAGGTTGCCATAAAGCGCCAGCAGGAAGGGGCGATAATCTTCCTGACGAATGCGCCCGGCCAATGTTCCGTGCTCCATGAAATTTGAAGTGCGGGGATAGTCGCCGTCAATATTCATGCCGAGAATCTGTTGGCCGGCGAGAGCTCGATGCTTGAAGTGGCCGGCGTCGAGCGAGGCGTCGCCCCAGTCGCAGGTCCACCAGTCCATCATATAGCGATGGTTCTCGTAGCTCGAAAGCTCGTTCGGCTGGCGCGTGGTATCGAAGGCGGTGAAGGGCGTGATGCCCGCGCGCTTCATTTCGGGATTGCGGTCGTCGAGCGTTCTCTTCATTGAGCGGTCGATGTCGGAGCGCATCTCGGCGGCGATGGGCGCAAACTTTTCTGCTTCACGAGCGAGCTCATCGTCGTTGTGGTCTTTTCCCGCGCGAGCAAGGGCTCGAGCATGTTCGTGGAGACCACGCCAGATCCACGCCGCGTTTTGGTAATAGTAGGGATGGGACTCGGGAAAGTCGTCGTTGGGGTCGCCGTTGTCGGCCTCGGGCGAGCCCCAGATAAGGCCGTGCCGAGGATCGCTCTCCGGAAATTGCGCCTTCGAGTAGCGATACCGCCGCAACACGAAATCAATCATTCGCCTCAGCACCGGCAAGCGCCGCTTGAGCGCATCGAGATCGTGGATGAAGTCGTAAGCGCGCGCCGAGAGTTCCAGAAAGACGCCCGCATTGAGCGGTGCCTCCACCTGGTCTTGCGTGTTGTACGTGAAATTTCCGTCTTCGAGAATGTAATGCTTCAGATAATGCTCGAAATAGGGCTCGACTTCTTCGCATAAACTCCACAGTTGCTGCGCCCATACGAATTCATAATGTGCCACGGGGAAAAGCGCGTGGCTGCGCACGGGAATCTTGGTGTAAGCGCCTTCGCCGATCTGGTATGTGGGCTCCAGGCCGTGATAGCTGCATCGTGAGAGCACGATGCCGGCGCGCGCCGCGTCCAGCAGCCACTCGTCGGGAATCTCGACCGTCATGCGGTCGCCGAAAAAGTGCCGCCACTTGCTCCACACGCCCGCCAGCGTCGTGAAGAAGTCTTCCGCCGAGCCGTTCCAGTAACGCTCACTAAATTGACTGCTGGCGTTCGCGCCGGTGTAGCCGCTGTCACCGGGCGGGATCATCTTGTCCTTCGGGCCGGGTGGCAACTGGGCGCGAATGCGGGCGATAGGCTTGGCATCGACGCCCACTGGCATCGCCATCATCACTTCGTAGCCGACGTGAAATTTCGGATTCCATACGCCGATGTCGGCGGCAGGCAAGTACCCGCCCAGCAGCGTGCGCTTGCTGTAGCCGGGCACATACTCGTAAAGATATTCCGAAGGCAGAAAGCGGCGCGGATCAAACAGGCGGCCGGTGAGGTCGGGTGCCCACGGCGCCTGCGCGTCCGCCGGCAACTGGCGCGACTTGCCGTCGGCCTCCAGCCACAGCGATTTTTCGGGCGCGGCCTCTTCGTTCGCCACCAGTGTCCAGCCGATTAGTTCTTCGCCCAGCGCGGCGATGTTTTCATAGCTGGGATCTTCGCTTGAATTCAGGATGTAGTCGCCGCAAACATCCGGGCCGGGGACGTAGCGCGCCGGGCGCTCGAGCTTCACGCCATGCAGATTGTTCGCGGGACGCGGCCGAATTTTCGAGAGATCACCGATGCGCTTGGGAATGTGCGCGATCTCGCCCATTTCCGTGACGTAGGCGATCGCGCCCTGATGCGTGACGTGTTTCTCGAAGACTGCCGTCGCCGTGCCGTTCAGCCAGGGGAGAATCGCCACGAGCTGCCAGCCGCCGATCGCGCCGCCCACTTTGAGCGGTCGTGACTCGGTCTCGCCGCTCAGGATCGCCTTTACTGTGTCGCCGCTGATGGAAATGACCCTCGGAGAATGTGCGAGCGCCTCGCGCTCGCCGGGCAGGTACAAGCTGTATTCGTTCTGGATTCGGCCCGGTGAGTACTTCCCTGGGGTTCGGGATTCGGGGTTGGGGGTTCGGGGTTCCTCGGAGCCGTGCGGCGCCACCGAACCGGCGAGTGAGGCCGACGCCCCGAGGGCCGGAACGGCCACAGCGCGCTTTAGAAAAGATCGTCGTTTCATGGCGGCGTAAGTATACCCCGTAGGGTCGACTCTCGGGTCGGCCTTTTGTGGTCAGGGCGACCTCGCCCGACGCAGTCGCGAGCCCCCCGGCCTCGGGCCTTCCGACCCACACATTTCTCACTGTTGTACCTCGATGATAATGTCCCCTTTTCTCCTCGTTAAAAATGTCCCCTAATGAGGCCTCCGAAAGGAGGTCAGATTGGGGAGAACGGAGATGAGCGCGAGGGAGTTGAGTCGGGTGGGGGTGTTGGCGCGGGTGAAGAGCGAGGAGCTGCGCTTGAGGGATGCGGCAGAGCTGATGGATTTGAGTTACCGGCAGACGAAGCGGCTATGGAAGCGATACCGGAAGGAAGGGGGAGTGGGATTGAAGCATGGCAGCGCCGGGCGGCGGTCGCACCGAGCGTACGAGGAGAAGTTTCGCAGCAAGGTGCTGAAGTTGGTGAGGGAGAAGTACGGCGGGGCACCGGGCGAGCGTTTTGGTCCCACCTTGGCGGCGGAGCATCTGGCATCCGAGGATGGGCTGAGACTCGACGCGGAGACACTGCGGCGATGGATGCTGGACGAAGGTTTGTGGAGCCGAGAACGTAAGAGACGGCAACACCGACGGAGGCGGGAGCGCAAGGAACACTTCGGCGAGATGGTGCAGATGGACGGGAGCTTTCACCCCTGGCTGGAGGAGCGGGGTCCGAAAGGGTGCTTGATGGACCTGGTCGATGACGCCACGAACACCACGCTGGCGCGATTGGGGGAGGAAGAGACGATCTGGGCGGCGGCCGGAGCCCTGCGGGCCTGGATTGAGCGCTACGGGGTGCCCCACCTGCTCTACGTGGACTGGAAGAATCTCTACAAGCGTGGAGCCACGCCCAAGGAACGGTTGAGAGGTGAAGAGCCGACGACGCAGTTCGGTCGGATGTGCGAGAAGCTTGGAATCAGGCTGATCGCAGCGAGCTCGCCGCAGGCCAAAGGGCGGGTGGAGCGGGTGCACGGGACGCACCAGGACCGGCTGGTGAAGAAGCTGCGGCGGAAGAAGATCGCCCGCCATGAGGCCGCCAACGCTTACCTGGAGGCGGAGTATCTGCCCGAACACAACCGACGCTTTGCGCAGCCCGCGATACGACCTGAGGACTACCACCGCCCAAGACCGTGCGCGACAGAACTGGACAAGATCTTCCGGCTGGAGAGGGAACGAGTGATCAGCGATGACTGGGTGGTGCGGTACGACACCCGCTGGTTCCAGCTCGAGCCGGAGAGTCGGCACTACGCGCCGGCGCGAGGCAAGGTGGTGGTGTGCGAAGCGCGGGATGGGCAAGTGAGCATCGAGTATCGAGGGCGGGCCGTACCGTGGAAGGAGGTCGCGTCCCGTCCTCAGCCAGGAGATTCCGAGCCGGTGAGGGAACAGGCCAGCGCGCCCGCCCCGCCTGAGGCGAAACACAAGTGGGTGCCGCCGGCCGATCACCCGTGGCGAGAGGCCGCACGACACGGGGCCATAAGACGAGACTTGGCCCGGGAGCTGGCCGCCCGGCGCGCGTCGCTGGCCTTGCCCTGCGCTTCGCCCTAAACGCTCCGCCCTTCGGGCTCCGCAGGGCTCCGCTCCGGGCAAGGCCAGCGAAAGAGCAGGAACAAAACCAAAAGCAAAACCAAGAGCAAAAACAAAAACAGAAACCAAGAACAAAACCAAAAGACAAAATCAAAAAAGGGGACATTTTAAACGAGGTAAGAAAGGGGACATTTTAAAAGAGCTTTGACA
>Ga0208192_1001165_pt1 | contig 16530 bp, 1 predicted proteins | sample June2015DPH_13_1_2_FD_184711 | JGI IMG/M metagenome (GOLD analysis project Ga0208192, IMG submission 184711) | Peatland microbial communities from SPRUCE experiment site at the Marcell Experimental Forest, Minnesota, USA - June2015DPH_13_150... | ecosystem: Environmental > Terrestrial > Soil >... | reverse complement strand
GCAACATCCCCGTCCCGCAGCCAATCTCCAATACTCGTCCTCCACTTAAACACGCTCCCACAGTATCCAGCGTGTCCTTCAGCCATTCCCTCATCTCTTCCGCTGGAATTGCTTCGCCAGTGTAACTACTATTCCATCCCACAATGTTAAACTTGGGATCGGCCGGTTCCAGCGGCTGATTATAAGTGCTATCCCATACGGTTTCCCATTCCTTGATCTGCTCTCCCTCTTCGTCCAACGCACTCTTATTCCCTTCAGATGACATCACCACATAAGCAACAAGCCGCTTGTCCCCCAAACCCTCCTCCCGCAATGCCACAACATTTTGTTCCACTTGCCGGGGCTGTTCTTTCAAAGTCAAGGATTGCTTCGTTCCGCTCTGGATATGTTTTTGCTGAATTATGGGGCGAACCGCATAAACATTATAAAGTCCCGTCTTCTCCAAAAATAATTCTTCATTTACAAAAACATCATACCCATGCCCTTTTAGCCGTTGGATTAATTGCTCCAATCGCCCATCAACATCATATACTTCTATGACTATCTGCTTGATTTTAGTCATGTCCTCCGTCCTGATGCCATCCAACACATCTAACTCACTCTTTTCCACATCGATTTTCAACAAGTCAATTTCGCTTATCTGCTCCTCGTTTATTACTTCGGACAACGTTTTGAATTGGCAATCATATGCCTCACTTTTGAATTTGCCCTCCAATAATTCAGCAGCATAGGGAACCAGATCTGGTTGCCGACTCTTCATGACCGCCCGCACCAGTTCTTGATCCGCCGTCGCATCTGCATACAGTCCCGACATTCCAGTCATCTCAGGATAAAATCTCAAAGTACTCCTCTTCGTTCGATCGGATAAACCATAATCAAGGGTTTTCACGTCTAAACCATAAAGCGCCATGTTAGATTTCAGTTTTCTGAATGCCGGAGGACTCGGCTCAAAAGCATAGACTCGCGGACAAGAACAGTGCTGATGAACAAACAAACTGAACATTCCTATGTTGGCTCCAACGTCAAACACGCAAGCACCATCTCTTAGCGTGATCCCATGTTTTAAATAAGTTTCAGTTTCAAATATCTCCTGGTAAAAAAGATCGGTTTCATATTTTCGAAAATGGAAAAGCTCCAAACCATTAGGGAGCTTATAAAGCTGTTCAGCACCGGTCAGATTCCCCACCAACCGCTTCTCTTCCCTTTCCTCCTCCCGCGCCATTACCAGAGCCTGCTCTACCGCAGGATGCCCATTTAACACACTCTCAATCTCCCCCAGTTCAATTCGAAAGCCCCGAATTTTTACCTGATGATCCGTGCGCCCTATAAACTCGATGTTCCCATTAGGCAGATAACGAGCCAAGTCCCCTGTCTTATACAGTCGTTCACCTTCTTTTGTGCTGAATGGATTGGGAATAAATTTCTCCGCTGTCATTTCAGGATGATCCAGATATCCACGACCTAAACCAACACCCCCGATATGCAACTCCCCATTGACACCTATTGGCACAACTTCGCCTTTTTTTCCCAATATATACAACCAGGTGTTGGCTATCGGCTTGCCTATCGGAACTGCGCGTAGAGAACTCTTTTGATCACAGTCCCAATATGTTACATCAATCGACGCTTCTGTCGGCCCATATAAGTTATATAATCTGGCCCTCAAACGCTCAAAAAATTTACCCTGCAATTCTCTGGATAGTGCCTCACCGCTACAAATCACACGCGTTAGACTTTCACATCCCTCCGCTCCCTCTTCCTCTAAAAACACCTGGAGCATTGAAGGAACAAAATGCAAAGTAGTAATTCTTCGTTCGCAAATGAGTCGAACCAAATAAGATGGCTCCCGATGTCCTCCGGGACGAGCCAAAACTAAACGAGCCCCCACTAAAAGTGGCCAAAAAAATTCCCACACCGATACGTCAAAGCTGAAAGGCGTTTTTTGTAAAACACGATCATCAATCTTCAATTGATATTTTTGTTGCATCCAAACTAACCTATTGCAGAGACCTCGATGTGTATTCATCGCTCCTTTGGGTCTTCCCGTCGAACCGGAGGTGTAAATCACATACGCCAGATTATCTAAATCCATTTGATAACCAGGATTCTTTGAACATGTCTTTGACCACTGTTCTTTGTCGCTATCCAGCCTAATAATCACCCCTTTGTGTTTCGGCACAACTCCAGTCAACTGCTCTTGCGTTAACAACACTTTCACTTGAGCATTCTCCAGCATGAACGCCAGTCGTTCTCTAGGATAGCCCGGATCCAGCGGCACATACGCTCCCCCAGCCTTCAATATCCCCAATAACCCTACCACCATCTCCATACTCCGCTCCACGCAGATTCCCACCAACACCTCCGGCCCTACTCCCAATTTTCTTAAATAATGCGCCAGCTGATTCGATCTCTCGTTAAGCTCCCGATAGGTCAGTTGCTCATCCTCATACACCACCGCCACACTCTCCGGTGTCCTCTCTGCCTGCTCCTCAAATAACTCATGGATGCATTTGTCCTTCGGATATTCAGCCTGCGTATCGTTCCACCCCACCACTATCTGTTCCCACTCCGCCTCACTCAATATCTCCAACTCCGATATCCGCTGCCCGGGATTCTTTACAAACTCCTCCAACACCCGTTCAAAATGCCCCACCATCCGCCCGATCGTTTCGGCTCCAAATAAATTCGTGTTGTAAACGAACGATCCAGTTATCCCCCGCTTGTCCTCCAAAAAATGCACTTCCAGATCAAACCTCGTCCTTATTTCCAACCCGCCCACAGGCCGAAGCGATATTCCCTTCAGCTCCACTCCTTCATCCGGTGCATTCTGTAGCGCAAATGCCACCTGCACCAATGGATTGCGGCTCATGTCCCTCTCCGGCTGCAGTTCCTCCACCAGCTTCTCAAACGGCAAATCCTGATGCCCATACGCTCCTAAACTCACTTCTCTCACCCGCTTCAACAACTCCAATATCGTCGGATCCCCACCCAAATTCACCCGCATCACCAGCGTGTTTACAAAAAATCCAATCAATCCCTCGATCTCCCCACGGTTCCGATTCGCTATCGGCGAACCCACTGCTATGTCCTCCTGCCCACTATAACGGCTCAGTAAAACCTCAAATCCAGCCAGCAACGTCATGAATAACGTCACACCCTTGTCACGACACAGTCCCTTTATCCCCTCTGCCGTTTCAGAACTGATCTTGATCTCCTGCGCTGCCCCATTAAAAGTCTGCATCGCTGGACGCGGATGGTCTGTCGGCAATTGCAATGGATTCAATCCAGCCAACTGTTCCTTCCAATAACTTAGCTGCTTCTCCAATACTTCGCCCTGTAGCCACTCTCTTTGCCACACCGCAAAATCCGCATACTGAATCGGCAACTCAGGTAAGGGTGAGGGCTGGCCATTGGCAAAGGCTTCATACAATGTTCCTAGTTCCTGGTTCAACACTCCCAACGACCACCCGTCGGATACAATGTGATGTAGCGTGTACGATATCACCTGGTCGGTTGGGCCCAGTTGTAATAATCGCACTCGCACCACCGGCCCGCGGCTCAAATCAAATGGTCGCCCGCTCTCCTCCCCGATCAGTTCTCGGGCTGTCAGCTCTTGCTCCCTCTCCGGCAATCCCATCAGATCCACAATTGGTAAAGCCTGCCATTCATATTCCTGAATCACCTGCACTGGGCCCTCTTCCGTCACTTGAAAAATTGTGCGCAGTGTTTCATGCCGCCGCATGATCTCATTGATCGACCGTTCCAATGCAGCCACCTCCAACACACCCCCAATCCGCATCGCTAGCGGCACATTGTAACCCGTGCTGCCAGGCTGCAATTGATCAATGAACCACAACCTTTCTTGCGCAAAGGAAAGCGGAAAAGGCCCCGGACCAATTCTATTGGGAATCACCCCAGAACGTGCAGGTTTCTGTTCCCTGGCTTCCAAAGCACGGACGAACAGCTCCCGCTTCCGGGGCGACAGATTGCTGATATTCACCATTACTTTTTTCATTTGATCTGGCCACTTATCGGCAGCGTATTCGACTCAGCTTTGGTATCTGCTTCGGTCTGCGATTCAATTCTTTTTAACAACGCCATTTGTTCGGCCTTTTCCACCTCTTCACAATTTCGTACAATGATCGCAGCGAAACCGGCAACGGTCGGACTTTCAAAGAGGCTGCGCAACGCTACTTCCACATGAAACGCATTTCTCACTCGTGAAATCACTTGTGTCGCCGACAGTGAATGGCCTCCCAGCTCAAAAAAATCGTCATGCACCCCCACTCGTTCTATGCCGAGGACTTCAGACCATATCCCCACAAGCTTTTTCTCCACCTCACTGTGCGCTCCAACGTATCCTCCGGCCAATTCCATCCGGCTCCGTTCCGGCATCGGCAACGCCTTGCGATCCACCTTCCCATTCACCGTCAACGGCAGCTTCTCCAGGATCACGATCGCTGAGGGAACCATGTACGCCGGCAGCTTCTCCTGCAGGTAACTCCTCAATTGCGGCACCAGTTGTCTCATCCTCTTCCCAAGCCAAGGATCGTTCGCACACTCCCGATCCCGCGAGTGTCTTGCCTGACCCTCTTCAAATGCAACCCGGGCCTTCGGCCCTCCATTCCCGTCCACAAGCCAAAATGCCACATCGTACTCTCCTTCCAATCCATGCCGCGCCCAGCTGATTTCCACCGCGTACCCCAGTTCCCGGCTTAATTCATACAAATCCGCAGGTTCCACTCCTTCAGGTTGGCCCCGCTGCAATTCCTCGAATAAATTCCCGACTTTCTCATCGGCGCTCATGTTTTGCAGCCGTTTTAACGCCTGTATCTCCGCCCATAATCGCCGGTTGGCCATTCCTTTGATTCCTATTTTGGCCGGATGCTCCTCACGCAATATCCGTCGCATATCCTCCAAAGTTTTTCGCTGATTCCCCCAATTCAGCCATCGTTCCACCTTGACAAACTTCGGCTCAATTCCCACATGCAATATCACCTGATACCTGAACCGCGTCAGTTCATTGCACGTTCGGACATTTTTCGGCTTGATCTCGACATGGCGAATCTGCGGAAACTGCCGCGGCAACGACGTGAAAAATCCTGGATCCAGCAATAGTTCTTCCTCTTGTTTCATCTGCAACTGGATCTGCTGTTGCAATTGCTTGACCGGCAGTGTTGATGCCGCCTGGTGCAATTGCACCGAGGTGTGATAGGTCTCCAGCAACGGCAGGCTGCGGACATCTCCCAAAAAGATCACCCCTCCCTCCTCCACAGTCTTTAGCGCCTTTTCCAACACACGCAACAGATACGGAACATCAGGGAAATATTGTATTACCGAGTTGAGAATGACCCAGTTGAATTTCTCGTCTTCCATTCCTTCAAAATTGTCCGCGTGCCGCTGCAATAATTTGACCCGCACGCTTTCCCGGCTCATCCTTCCCATCTGGCCTTCGATGTAGTTCAACGCCCACGGCGAAAAATCAGTGCCCCAATACTCTGCGCATTGATGAGCCAGGCGAAACAACAGGAGGCCCGTACCGCAGCCGATTTCCAGTATCCGATCCGACCTTGTACAACACACACTACTGATCGTATCATCGAGCACTTCCCTCATTTCCTCGGCTGGAATGGGTTGCCCTGTGTAAGTGCTGTTCCAACTTACGGTGTTGAAGGTCGGGTCCACCGGGCGAACCGGCTCCGCATACAAATGTTCATTCCACACGTCCTTCCATTCCAACACGTGTTCCCGTTCCCCAGCCTCGTCCCTTTCCAGAGGCCAGGCTACGACATATCCCACCAACCGCAAATCTCCGGGTCTGTCTTCTCGCGCGACAACCACGCTTTCGCGCACCAGAGGATGGCGTGCCATGACTCTTTCAATCTCTCCTATTTCCACCCGAAACCCCCGCAGTTGGATCTGGTCGTCTATCCGTCCGAGATACACCATTTCACCATTGGGCAGCAGCTTGGCCAAATCGCCGGAGCGATACAGCCGTTCTTTCTTGCGGTAGGGATTGTGTACAAACTTCTCGGCGGTCAACTCGTCGCGCTTCAAATAGCCACGCCCAACGCCAGCGCCACCCACATACAATTCCCCAGGCACTCCTACCGGCAACAGCCGCAGCCGATTGTCCATGATATAGGCGCGGGCCGTTGGAATCGGCACTCCAATATTGCTTTGGTTCTCCTGAATCTCGTGCTCCGTTATGGCCTTGAACGTCACATGCACCGTGGTCTCGGTGATGCCATACATGTTGATCAGCCTTACCTCAGGATAAAGCTCTCTCCACTCCTTAAGCTGGAACGGCTCCAATGCCTCACCTCCGAATATCACATATCGCAAAGCCAGGTCTGGCGGCTTCGATCTCAGTACCTCCTTCATAAGAAGATTGAAAGCTGTCGGCGTTTGATTCAATACAGTCACTCTTTCCTGCAACAGCAATTTCAGGAATTCCTTCGAATCCTGCGACACCACTTTGGGCACGATCACCAGCTTCCCTCCGTACAACAAGGCTCCGTACATTTCCCACACCGAAAAATCAAAACCGTACGAATGAAACAAACTCCATACGTCTCGGTCGCTGAATTCAAATGGCAGCCGGTCATTAATCAGCAAACGTACCACCTGCCGATGTTCCAGAAGCATTCCTTTGGGCACTCCCGTCGAACCCGAGGTGTAAATGCAGTAGATGAGATCTTCAGGCCGGCTGTCATTCTTCGGCGGACTGGCGGACTGGCTCGCAATCTCGGCTTTCTCGGCGTCCAACAGAATCGCCATAACCCCTTTCTTCTCCGCGAGGTCCGCATATGTCCGGGTTGTGATCAGGTGCGCAACATCGGCGTCCTGGATCATAAACTGCAGACGTTCCCTAGGAAATGCCGGATCAAGGGGCAGGTAAGCTCCGCCCGCTTTCAATACGCCCAGCAAGGCCACAATCATTTCCGGCGACCGTTCAAGGCACAAAGCAATCAGCTCTTCTCTCCGAAGCCCTTTCGCTACCAGATAATTTGCCAACCGATTGGCGCGTTCCTCCAATTGCCGATAACTGAGCTTTGTCTCGCCACAAACGAGCGCAGTGTGTTCCGGAGTGCGCGCAGCTTGCTCGGCAAACAACTGATGGATAGTCTTGTCACCAGGATACTCGGCGTTGGTCGCATTCCACTTTTCCAACTGCTCCAATTCCTCCGCCCGGCTCAAAAATACAGCCCGCCCGATCTGTTGTCCGGGATCGGCCACCATTGCCCTGAGCACTGTCTCATAGTGCTTGAGCATCTGCTCGATGAACCAATCATCATAGATGTCACGGTTATGCACTACCTTTCCGCTCAATCCTTCCCCATCCGGATGAAGATAAAAACTTAAGTCATACTTACCGTACCCAAGATTCGTCTCAACTATCCGTGCCTCCAGGTTTTCTCCCTTCCACTCCGGTATGGATCGCTCTTCAAATTGAAATAAAACGTCAAACAACGCAGTGCGACTCATGTCTATCTCGGGATTGAGTTTTTGCACCAACCAATCAAATTGCATTTCCTGGTGCTCGCGAGCCAGTTCCACTGCCCGGCTCACCCGGCCCACCAATTCGGCAAAGCTCTCCCCCTCCTGCAGCTGGCTACGCAAAACCAAAAGGTTCCCGATCGGCCCGATGACCTTCTGAATCCCAGCATGATTACGAGCCGAAACGCTAGTCCCTACCACAATCTCGTCCTGCTGCGCATACCAGCGCAGCATCACCTTGAATCCCGCCAAGAATACCGCGAAAGCTTCGCTTCCACGACTGCGGGCGAAAGCATCAATGGCACGGATCAGGTCCGGATCCAGCCGAAAACTGTGTCGCGCCGCCGTGAAGGTATGCACTGGGGGGCGACGGCGGTTTCCGGGAAGTTTTAAAGCCGCGGGACTCCTTCCTAACTGCCGCTTCCAGTGTAAGAAAAGCGATTCGGTTGCGGATTCAGGCAATGTCCGTTGCCAACGCGTATAGTCCCGATATTGCAAATCCAACCCGGCCAGCCGCGGCTTCCGCCCTCGCATCCGGGCTTCGTAAATTTCCCACAATTCCTCGACGATCAGCCGCATCGATTCCCGGTCCGCGACAATGTGATGCACCCCCACCGCTAATAATGAAAGACCGGGCCGAAGCTTCAACAAAAGCGCCCGTATCAATTGGTCCCGCCCCAGATCAAACGGCTGCTGCGCCCAATTCAAGGCAAACTCCAATGCCCGCTCGAAGTCTGTCTCGATCGGACCGGAAGGGGAATTCGCTATTTTTAATTTCAGTTCGCCGACCGGCCTGACTATCTGCCAAACCTGTTCCTTCTGGCTTACAACCCGGGTACGCAGCGCTTCATGCCGACCGATGATTTCATTAAGGCTCTCCTCCATCACCTTTTCGTCGACGGTCCCGTCCAATTGCACAATCAAGGGGATGTTGTGATAAATCGGGCTCTTTTCGTACACATTCCCACGTTCAAACTCTTCTATAAACCAAAGCCGTTCCTGGTGATAAGAAAGCTGTTCCTTGTCGGTTTCTTTGGACGCAAATGTGATTAACGGCAATTCCACTTTCGGACCGGCAACCAGTTCAGACACTCGCTGAGCCGGATTGCTGGCTATGCCCTCCAACACCCACTCAAAATACCCAGCCATTCGGCCAATCGTCCTGCTTTCAAATAAGTCGGTGTTGTAAAAGATTGTTCCCATTATCTCCAACTCGGTTTCCCATAAATACACTTCAAGATCAAACCGCGGCTTTATTTCCACCCAGCTGACAAACCGAAGAGCCAGTCCCTTCATCTCCACTCTTTCTCCCGGCGCATTTTGCAACACAAACACCACTTGCACCAACGGATTGCGGCTCATGTCCCGTTCCGGTTGCAATTCCTCTACCAACTTCTCAAACGGCAAATCCTGATGCCCGTACGCTCCTAAACTCACTTCCTTCACCCGCTCCAACAGCTCCAACACCGTCGGATCCCCACCCAAATTCACCCGCATCACCAGCATGTTCACAAAAAATCCTATCAATCCCTCTATCTCCTCCCGGTTCCGATTCGCTATCGGCGAACCCACCACTATGTCCTCCTGTCCACTATAACGGCTTAGTAAAACCTCAAATCCAGCCAGCAACGTCATGAATAATGTCACGTCCCCCTCCCGGCATAATCCCCTCAACCCTTTCGTTGTTTCAGAACTGACCCTCAACTCCTGCGTGGCCCCATTAAAAGTCTGGATCGCCGGACGCGGATGGTCTGTCGGCAGTTGCAACGGACTTAATCCGGCCAACTGTTCCTTCCAATAACTTAGCTGCTTCTCTAATACTTCGCCCTGCAGCCACTCCCTTTGCCACACCGCAAAATCCGCATACTGAATCGGCAACTCAGGTAAGGGTGAGGGCTGGCTATTGGCAAAGGCTTCATAAAGAACGCCTAACTCTCGGTTGAACACCCCCATTGACCAGCCGTCGGATATGATGTGATGCAGCGTCAAAGAAACAACATGGTCGGTCGGGCCCAGTCGGAATAATCGCACCCACACCAACGGCCCGCGGCTCAAATCAAATGGCCGCTCCCTCTCCTCCACCATCAGTTCTCGGGCTGTCCGCTCTTGCTTCCTCTCCGGCAACCCCACCAGATCCACCATCGGCAAAGCCTGCCATTCATATTCCTGAATCACCTGCACCGGTCCCGCTTCCGTCATTTGAAAGATCGTGCGCAATGTTTCATGCCGCCGCATGATCTCATTGATCGTCCGTTCCAACACCTCCACTCGCAGCCCGCCCACAATGCACAACGTCACGGGTATGTTGTAACCCGTGCCGCCCGGTTGTAATTGATTGATAAACCACAAACGCTCCTGCGCGAAGGAGAGTGGTATTCTGTTGTTGCGCACTACTGGCAACATGGCTGGGGCCACAGTATTGATTATTTGGTTGTTCAACCGCAAGAACCGGAGCAACTCCGCTTTCTGCTCCACCAGGACAGCGCGCATCTCTTTCGTCATTGCACCGGCCGGAGCCCGATAGCGCAACTGATCTCCTTCAACCCAAAGGCGGATGCCTTTATCCAGGAGACTGGACAAGAAATCAGGTAGACTCATATCGTTCCTTCCTCTCCGTGTGAATCTGTCGCCGAAGTCGCCGCTTTCTTTTCTTTCGCCGCCCACCTGACAAATCCGCTCAAGCCCGCGATTGTTGGATTCTCAAACAGGGTGCGCAACGGCAACTCCACGTTCAAAATCTTCCGCATCCGCGTTGTCACTTGCGTCGCCAGCAGTGAATGGCCTCCCAGCTCAAAAAAGTTGTCGTGGATCCCCGGCCCGCTAATTCCCAAAACCTCTTCCCATATCTGTGCTATCTGTTGCTCCGTCTTATTGCCCGGCGCCACATAATCATCGGATAACTCCGGACGAGGATAACCGGCCCGGCTTATGGCCGGCGGCGTTATCTCTTCGTTGATGTTCGAAACACCCGCCTCCGAATTCTCGAGAAAACCGAACGGATCTTTCGTCGAGATCAAAATTTGCGCATGGGAACTGTTTAATATCCGACTAAAAACTTCCTTGCCTTCTGTAGGTAGAATCCCGGTTTTAAGAACTGTTTTCCAGTGCTTTTCCAGTTGAGCAGGCAACACCAAAGTCGCCCCCATGCCGACTTCCTGCCACGCGTCCCAGTTCACCGCAATCACCGGCGTTGACGTCTCGTTGCGTTGCGCATACGCATCCAAAAACGCGTTGGCCGCGCAATAATCCACCAGTCCTGGTACACCCCGCGACGCCAACGAAGAGCAGAGGACAAAAAAGTCCAATTCTTTCTTCGCAAAAAGTTCCCCAAGAACCCAAGTCCCCTTCACCTTCGGCGCCAACACCCGCTCGGCCTCTTCTCGCGTCTTGATCTGCATAATACCTCCGCCGCCTAAACCGGCAGAGTGAATCACTCCATGAATCTCCCCAAATCGCTTATACACCCGGGATAATCCCGCCTTCATCTGCACCTCGTCGCTCACGTCCACGCTCAGAACCATCACTTCCGCTCCCAGCTTTTCCAATAACTGCACCTTGCGGATCTTCGCGCTGACGCCGTCGTTGGATTCATGACTTTCCAGCCACCTCTCCCATTCCTCCCGACTCGGCAGTCCACTTCGACCAGCCAACACCAGTCGCGCCTGGACCGTTTCGGCAAGGTACTCCGCCAACACCAATCCTATCCCTCCCAATCCACCCGTTATTAGATAAACGCCTTTCTCTCTCAATCGCACCGGCTTTCCCTCAACCTTTCTCAGCGGCGTCGGCTCCAGAGTTTGCGTCCAGCGATATCCTCCCCGATACGCTATCCCTAAATCCAAACTCTCGGCAGCCATTCTCGCGAAAGCCATTTCGGCCAGCAATTGTTCCACCAGCTTTTGCTGCTGTGCTTTCCTCCGCGGTATCTCAATATCTATATGGCTACTCTTAATATTCGGATATTCCAGCCCTACCACCCGGCACGGCCCTAACACCGTCGCTTTTTCAATTCTTAGTCTCTCCTCTCCCGTCACCTTTTGAACTCCATCCGTTATCACCTTCCATTCCATCTTCTGGTGCGCGCATTGGTCCCCAATCGCCTGGGCCAGGTAAAGCAGACTGTAAAAGCCCAGCGCCTGAAATCGTTCGAGATTACCCGCTTTGGCTGTCGGCTCCTCTTCTCCAAATAACCATAAATGCAGTACCCCGTCCGGAGTCCAATCTCTCGCGCCCAGTTCCTTTAGCAACCGCTGGTAGTCCGACGCCTCGCGCGGATTGATGCTGTAGCTCTCTTCACTCTCTCTTCTAAATCCCGGCCCCGCCTTCACCAACACTACTTGTCGGCCTCGTTCGCGCATGGCCACAATCAGTCCCTCGGAAAAATTTCCGCCGCTAAAAAACACCAGCCAGTTCCCGGGCCAATCGACAAGGCTTTTGCCTGTTTCTTCCTTCAGCGGTACTCGCTTCCACGATGGCGTATAAAACCACTCATCCAGATTCGTCATCTTTTCCAACGCCCGCCTCGCCGCTGGCCTAGTCTTCTGCCGTTCCACCCAGTATCTCTGCCGCTCAAAGGGGTAGGTCGGCAGTGGAATGCGGTGACGCCTTTCCCTGGCGTAGAAACCGGCCCACTTCACCTTCACTCCAGATACCCACAACCGCCCCAATGTCTTCAATATATATGCCTCGTCCTCCTGCACATCCTCCCGGTGCCGTAACGTCGACACCACCACTATCCCGCTCTCCTTGCCCAAATGCATTTTGGCCAGATTGCTTAACGTCTGCCCGGGCCCAACCTCCAGCAACACCTGCTCCCCTCGTTTCAGGATTTCCTGGAGCCCGTCGGAAAATCTAACCGTTTGCCGCAAATGCCGCCCCCAATAGTTCGGGTCGGTCGCCTCCTCCTTCGTAATCCATTTCCCCGTCACATTCGAGATATACGGCAACACCGGCGCCCGCAACTTCACTTTCCTCACCTCCTCCACAAATCGCTCCACCACCCCATCCATCATCCCGGAATGAGCCGCATGCGACGTCTCCAGCCGCTGACAATCTAGTCCCCGATTCCCCAGCTCCTTCTCCAACTTCTCCACCATCTCCGCCGGCCCGGACAATACACTCGACTTCGGCCCGTTCACCGCCGCCACACTCACTTCCTTCTCCAGCTCTGCCTCCTTCAACAACTCCTCCGCCTCCACTCCAGACAATTCAACCGAAATCATCAAACCCGCCGGCGCCTCCTGCATCAATCGTCCCCGCGCCGCCACCAGCTTCAACCCCTCTTCCACCGTAAATACGCCCGCCAGACACGCCGCCACATATTCCCCAATGCTGTGTCCCATCATCGCCTCCGGCTCTATCCCCCAGCTCTTCCAGAGCTTCGCCAGCGCATACTCCACCACAAACAATGCCGGCAGCGTCAACCACATCTGTCTCAATGACTCCGTTCCGCTTCCCCACTGTTCCCCAGGATACATCACCCCCCGCAAATCCATTCCCAATTCCCCCTTCAACATCTCACTGCACCGGTCCACTTCCTCACGAAAGACTTTCTCCTGTTGATACAATCCCCAGCCCATCCCCTCATACTGCGCTCCCCCTCCGGAAAACAAAAACACCACCGGCTTCGGCTCCGTTTCGCCAGCGCTCGTTATCACTCCTTTTAGACTCTCCAATGTCTGGATTGTCTCCTCACGCCCAGCGCATACCAGCATACGCCTCTTCCCAAATCCCTTCCGCCCCACCTGCAACGTGTACGCCGCATCCGCAAGGTTCGTTCCCGGTTCCGCCCTCAGATGCTTCAACAAATTCTCCGTCGCCTGCTCCAGCGCATTCTCACTGCGCGCCGACAACACCCATAACTGATGTGACCGTGATTCGCCGGACGGCTCCAGCACGGGCGCCTCCTCCACCACCACGTGCGCATTGGTCCCGCCTATCCCAAAAGCACTCACCCCAGCTCGCCTCGGACCCTCCTTCCTCTCCCACTCTCTTAACTTCCCGTTCACATAAAACGGACTGTTCGCAAAATCTATCTTCGGATTCGGCTGCTCATAATACAGACTCGCCGGTATCTTCCCATGCTCCAGCGCCAGCACCGTCTTGATCAGCCCCGCTACTCCCGCCGCCGCGTCCAAATGCCCAACATTGCTCTTTACAGAACCAATCGCGCAAAACCCCTTCTCTTTCGTGCTCACTCCAAACGCCTGCGTCAATGCCGCAATCTCAATCGGATCCCCCAACGCCGTCCCTGTTCCATGCGCCTCCACATAACTGATGCTCCGCGCCTCTACTCCTCCCAACGCCTGCGCCATCGCAATCACCTCCGCCTGCCCGCTCACGCTCGGCGCCGTATAACCCACCTTCAGTGATCCGTCATTATTGATCGCCGACCCTTTGATCACCGCATGAATCGTGTCTCCATCCGACAACGCCTCCGACAACCGCTTGAGCACCACAATCCCCACGCCGTTACCCCCTACTATTCCTTGTGCTCGCGCATCAAACGCCCGGCAATGTCCGTCCGGTGAGTCTTTCCCTTCCGGTTGATAATAATATCCCGCCTTCTGCTGCGCGTGGACAGAAACGCCTCCCGCCAACGCCATGTCGCACTCTTTGTTCAAAAGACTTCGGCACGCCATCTCCACCGCCACCAGTGACGTCGAACATGCCGTCTCCACGTTCACACTCGGCCCTTTCAAATTCAATTTGTACGATACCCGCGTCGACAGATAATCCGCACCACTACTGATCATCAGTTGAAAACCGTCCGTCGAGGACATCAGTTCCGGATTTGACAATAGATTGAACATGTAGCTGTTCGGGCTCATCCCCGCATATACTCCTATCGTCCCTTCGTACCGCTCCGCGTCGTAGCCCGCCTGTTCCAAGGCCTCCCACGCGTATTCCAGGAATACCCGTTGCTGCGGATCGATCAATTCCGCCTCCCGCGGACTGTAACCGAAAAATCTAGCGTCAAATAAATCAGTCTCCTCTATCACCCCACGCGCTTTCACATAATTGGGATCACTCAAGACCTGTGGATCTATCCCCGCGCCGATCAATTCCTCATCGGTGAAAAATGAGATCGATTCCACTCCACCTTCCAGGTTCCGCCAGAACTCCTCTAGGTTCCGCGCACCGGGAAATCGCCCCACCATCCCGATCACCGCCACTGCATCCTTGACTCTTGGCTGTTGCCGCTCCGCACGCTCACGGATTCCCTGCAAAAACGGTTCCGCTCCCCACGTCAAATGCTCCGCCAACCGGCTGATCGTCGGGTATTGAAATAATTCCACCAGCGTTAGCTTCCGCTCCAGCAATTGCTCCAGCCGCCCATGTACTCGCAGCAGTAGTAACGAGTGGCCTCCTATATCAAAAAAGTTGTCGCGGATACCCACTTCTTCCACCTTCAACATCTCCCGCCACACTCCCGCGATCAACTTCTCTATCTCGCTTCGTGGTGCCACGTATTCCACCGCAGTTTGTCTCCCCTCTGGCAAGGGCAATGCCTTCTGATCCACTTTCCCGTTAGCCGTCAAGGGCAGTTTCTCTAACATCACCATAAACGCCGGCACCATGTACTCAGGCAGTTTCCCCTTCAGATATCCCCTCAACTCTTCAACCGACACCTTGGCCTCGCCCTTGGCCACCACATAGCCCACCAGTCGCTTCTCTCCCGGTTCGTCTTCCCGCGCTATCACGATGCTCTGTTGCACCGCTGGATGCTGGCCCAGCACACTCTCGATCTCTCCCAACTCTATCCGAAATCCTCGGATTTTTACCTGATGATCTACCCTCCCAATAAATTCTATGTTCCCATCCGCCAAATATCTCCCCAAATCCCCCGTCCGATACAGCCGCCCTCCAGGCTCCCGCCCATACGGATTGGGAATGAATCTCTCCGCAGTCAAATCCCCGTGGTTCAAGTAACCACGGGCAAGCCCTGCTCCACCAATATGCAACTCCCCTACCACCCCAATAGGCACAAGCTTCAGTTGTTTGTCTAATATATAAATCTGCACGTTCGAGATCGCTTTGCCGATGGACGGCCTGACCTCGGTTGTTTTGCAGACAGTCAATGAACCGCATACCGTCACCTCTGTTGGGCCATATGCGTTGATAAAGCGACGATCCGAGCCCCATCGGCTCACAGCCTCTGCCGTGCATGTTTCGCCAGCCGAAACCAGTGTTCGCAACTCAGGTAACTCTGCCACTGGTAAAACCGCCAATACAGAAGGGGGCAATGTCGCTACACTGATTAACTGTTTCCTCATTAAACCAATCAAGGCGACTCCCGGCATCAGCGCGTCTTGGCTCCCCAGACAAAGTGTCGCCCCTGTTACCAAAGCGGTAAATATTTCCGAAACTGACGCATCAAAACAAACGGAAGCGAATTGCAGCACCCGACTCTCGGGTACTATCTCAAAGTCTTTTGCCTGTGCTCGAACCAGATTGAACAATCCCGTGTGTGCCAACAGAACTCCTCTAGGGTGTCCAGTGGACCCTGAAGTATAAATAAGATAGGCGAGATTTTCCGCAGTAGTCTGTTTAACTGGATTTTTGACAATTTCTTTAGCAATGTCCGCCCATTGGGCATCCATGCACACCACTTGTCCTTCGTATTCCGATAATCGTTTGACTAGCCGTTTCAAGGCCAGCAGTACTTTGATCTGTGTGTCATTCAGCATGAACGTCAACCGTTCCTTCGGGTATTGCGGATCCAACGGCACATACGCCCCTCCGGCCTTCAATATCCCCAACAACCCAACCACCATCTCCACACTCCGCTCCACGCAGATCCCCACCAGCACCTCCGGCCCTACTCCCAACTTCCTTAAATAATGCGCCAACTGATTCGATTTCTCATTGAGTTCTCGGTAGGTCAGTTGTTCATCCTCATACACCACCGCCACATTCTCCGGTGTCCGCTCCGCCTGCTCCTCAAACAACTCATGAATGCACTTGTCCTTCGGATATTCAGCCTGCGTATCGTTCCACCCCACCAATATCTGCTCCCGCTCTGCCTTA
>Ga0208192_1001150_pt1 | contig 16674 bp, 14 predicted proteins | sample June2015DPH_13_1_2_FD_184711 | JGI IMG/M metagenome (GOLD analysis project Ga0208192, IMG submission 184711) | Peatland microbial communities from SPRUCE experiment site at the Marcell Experimental Forest, Minnesota, USA - June2015DPH_13_150... | ecosystem: Environmental > Terrestrial > Soil >... | reverse complement strand
CCTCCCCTGCTCATCGCGCTCCTGCAATACGACACCATGGGACCCTTCGTAGTTATCGGTGTCACGGTCGCGGTAGTTCATTTCCTGGCCGTCAATGTCCTAACGCCCAAACTCGTGGGCCATCGCGCCAACCTTAATGCCCTCTCGGTGACCATTGCCATGATGTTTTGGGGATGGCTGTGGGGCGGGATCGGCTTGGCCCTCGCCGTGCCGATCACCGCTGCCATCAAGATCGTATGCGACAACGTCGAAGCGCTCAAGCCGTATGGCGCTTGGATGGGTAAAGGGTGATCCGGCGTGATCTTGGCCCGTTACGCGCGCGGGACCTCACTTTCCACTGTTCTTTGCCCCGAGGTACTTCTCAAGCTCGGAGATCCGAGCCATCAACTCTTCTTTGGTTGGTTCCTCCAAGGGACCCCGGCTTTGGAGTGTTACCCCTTTTTCCTCAAGAACTCAGGCTCATAATCTGGTCGTTAGCCCACGAATGACATTGACGCGCAGCGTCTTGTCATCCACCTTGGCCACCGTGATGACCACAGTGCGGCCGGCCAGAAGCGGCATGAGTTCAACGAACACAGAACCTCCTTTTCGTGGCACGTGCGCCACGTGTGTTGTTATTTGGGAAGAAGATTGGGTGGTGGGTCAGTTCGCGGGAAGCGACGCTTCGTCCATGTGGCTGTTCGCAAGGGCTAAAGGGGCTACGGCAGGTAGTCTCCGAGTCGGCCATCTGGGAGTGATTCCATCTTGTCCCGAATCGCAACGCCGGGTGGGGCCACCTCCGTGTTCTGAGTCCGACGCGACCGTGTCAGCGACCGCCATTCGTTGACAGGCCGCTGCCGCGTCCTTAGAACTTCTAACAAAACCTCCACGCCGGCAGCTTAGGTCCGCTCATTGTAGCTTCGCGTATTCCGCCCTGGCTTCCTTCAGGATGTGGATGTCCGGGTCGCGCTTGCGCGAATCACATCCGCGGCTTCAGAAGCGCCTGATAGACGGGGGGTCGGCTCAACGCCTGCACATTGGGCCACCCGGGGCCAAGCATTCGCTGGGTCATGCCAACAAAAATCAGATCGTTTGTGGGATCGACCCAGAACCAAGTGTCCGCCGCTCCTCCCCAGAAAAAAGTGCCTTTGCCAACCACTTCGTCGGCTTCCAGCGGGTCCGAGAAGACCGCGCAATCGTAGCCCCACCCCATGCCGGGCCGGATGGTTTCTGTAACAATTGAGAACTCGCCCGTCATGAGACTGGGGGCGAGATGGTTTGAGGTCATAAGCCGTACCGTGGCCGGCGCCAGGATGCGCACGCCGTCCAGCTCGCCGCCATTCAGAAGCATCTGAGCGAAGCGCAGATAGTCCTGCGCGGTCGAGACCATACCGCCGCCGCCCGAGGGCATCGATGGCTGAGTTGCATAGTCGGTGGCCGATGCGCCGGGCGACGCATCCGCGACCAGTTCGCCTTTCTGGTCTTCTTTATAGAGTGTGGCAAACCGGTTCCGCTTTTCTTTGGGAACGAAGAAGCCGGTGTCCTTCATGCCGAGGGGCCAGAAAATGTGCTGCTGCATGAAATCGGGCAGGGATTGGCCCGACAACTTTTCCACGATATAGCCCTGGATATCCATCGACACGCTGTAGACCCAGCGGGTTCCCGGCTGGTAGAGCAACGGGATCTTCGCCAGCTTGTCGATCATTTCCTGCAGGGATTGGGATTGCAGCACCTGCTGGTCCTGGTACATCTTGTCGACCAAAGTATTGCCAAAGAACCCGTAAGTGAAGCCCGCAGTGTGGGTCATCAGCTCACGCATGGTCGGGGGATGGGCAGGGTCTTCCAGGATCATCTTGCCGCTCTCATCCACGCCCTTGAAAACTTTCAGATGGGCGAATTCGGGGATGTACTGCGAGACCGGATCGGAAGGATGCCATTTGCCTTCTTCGTAGAGGATCATCATGGCAACGCTGCTGACCGGCTTGGTCATGGAGAAGATGCGAAAGATCGTGTCCTTCGTCATCGGAGCGCCGCTCGCGATGTCCTTCTTGCCGTAAGTCCCCTCCTCGACCACTTTGCCGTGGCGCGCCAGAATGGTTACGATGCCGGCAAGCTGCTTCTGGTCCACTTCCCGCTGCATCGCCGCATGGAGCCGCTCGAGTCGCTCGGACGAGAAGCCGAGCGCCTCCGGCTTATTCTCGGCAAGATCGGGGGCCTTCTTGTTCGCTTGCTGACCCTGGGTCTGATGCGCGCCGGCGACGAAGAGCAGTCCGGCCAGGAGCGATAGGGCGAAACGCGAGAGTCGTGTGTTTTTCATTTGCCTTAGTCCTGTTTGATTTGCTGAGCTGCTGCGGATGGTCGGACACCCCGGGTGAGCCCGATGCGCTCTTCAGGCTCCGCTTCCCTGGTCGGTCGCAGCAGCCACTCGCTTATTATTGCCGTGCCGATCCGTGCCGGAGGCAACCGATCGATTCGGTCGTTGCGAAGAACTCTGAACGCGGAAAGGGGCATATGATCGAGTCAGCTAAGTTTACCCGATCAAAGAGCAGATTGCACCTGGATCACGGCGTACTCGCAAGTAATCCACTTGGCTGCAAACCCCCATTCAGGAAACTGATTTCATGAAAGCGTCGGCTCCCTCGACCTGAGTAGACTTGGTGGTGCCAAGCGACCAAGGGTCAGGAGGAAGGAGCCGAGCATGTTGATTATAGGATGCGATTATCACCCGAGCTTTCAGCAAATCGCTTGGGTCGACACGGAAACGGGAGAATGCGGGGAACAGCAACTGCAGCACAGCAATGGAGAAGCGGAGAAGTTTTACCGCGCCCTGAAGCTTCGGGAAGTACATGTGCGGGTGGGGATGGAAGCGACCGGGCATGCCCGCTGGTTCGAGCGCTTGCTCGCGGAGGTGAAGTACGAGCTGTGGGTGGGCGACCCGGCGCAGATCAGGGCCAGCCGCGTGCGCAAGCAGAAGACCGACCGGCGCGATGCCGACCACATCCTGAAGTTGAGGGTGGAAGATCGCTTTCCGCGGGTGTGGGTGCCGAGTGCGGAGAATCGGGATCTGCGCCAGCTGCTCTGGCACCGACATCGGCTGGTGCAGATGCGGACGCGGGTCATGAATCAGTTGCAAGCGATCGCCATGAATGAAGGCGTGAGGCGCAAAAAGGGACTGTGGAGCAAGTTGGGGCGGGAGCAATGGGAGTCGTTCCCGCTGGCTCCTTGGGCGCAGCGGCGCCGGCAGGATCTGCTGGAGTTGCTGGACCGCCTCAACCCGCGCATTGGGGAGCTAACCACCGCCATCGAGCAGGAAGCTGAGCGGCGGCCCGAGGCGCGACGGCTCATGACCCACCCGGGCGTCGGACCCCTTACGGCCCTGGCCTTTGGGCTGATTGTCGGCCCGGCGGAACGGTTTGGTTGTGGTAAGCAGGTCAGCAGCTACCTGGGTCTGGTGCCCTGCGAGGACTCCAGCGCTAATCATCAGCGGCTGGGACACCTCAGCAAGCCAGGCAACACGCTGCGGCGTTTCTTGCTGGTGGAGGCGGGGCAAGCCGTGGTCCGATCGGACCCGGAGTGGCGAGGTCGTTTCCTGCACCTGGCCATGCGTCGGGGACGGTCTGTTGCCGTGGTGGCGATGGCGCGCAAACTGGCGGTGCGCCTGTACTGGATGTTGCGCCAGGGAACCGAATACCGGCCAAGCCCCGTTTCGGTTCGCACGTGGGGTAGCTCGAAGCTGGGTCATGGTGTGAAGTAGATCACCGTCAAACTGATGGGGCGCCCCGCTCCCTCGCGGGAGGGAGTTCGAATTCGATAATCATGGTCGAGGTTAGATCGAATAGATGGCTGGGTCGGACCGAATCCACCTGGAAAGATTAGCGGCGAGCCTTGGTCGAGGCAGCAGGGAGAGAGTTCGAAGCAAGAACGCCTACTAAGGAACGAAGCTCCAAAGCACTTCGTTTCGCTTCGTTCCCAACTCCAGGATGAGGACGGGGAGGGCTGTCAAGGGTCCAGATGAACGCCCTGCGGGCGCCCTTGACAGCCCTCCCCGTCCCCCAGGCGGAGTCTTTGTCTTTTCTGCTTGACGGCGCCGACGCTTTCATAGATGACCCACTACCGAAGATTGAGTTGATCGGGACGGATATTCGAAGAGTTGCTGGCAACACGTCAGGAGACACTTCTACCAGGCAGGACAAGTGGACCTAATGGTGAAGAATGTGCTGAACCAAGCAACTCGCCATGGCCTTACGGCCAGGCTCGGATGCAATGCCAATCTAGAGGAGCGTGCAATGAAGGTTTTGCATTGGATTAACTGTGGAGTTTTCCAATCGTGTATAAGTCGACCTTATCACATCTCGAATACTACGACTTGATCCCCTTTTGGTTGCACTTTATGTTCGTCAATTCCACAATTCCTGGTACGTCCGTGCCTTATATTCCATCCGTGGGCAACGAACTCTCTACCACACGGGCATCTGCATACCCACCAATCTTTGCCCTTTGATGTGTCGGCTCTCAGTACGGTTATTCCGGTAGTTTTGATCGTTCTTCCTAACATCAGGGCATCACGTGGACCCTGATCTGTCATCATGGCATTATCCTCTATACCGTTACTTGAACCCGTATAACATCAGCAATATGTATGTCGTGCTGCCTGCATGGACTGATTAGGAAACGCACGGAGCTATAGTTAGTGTCTCCTTCGCATACACCCACCCGGTAAGAATAATCTCCCGAGTAGGCATACATCACACTAACTAATGCTAACGTATGGACGTCATGAGGTATCCGCCGTCACCATTAGCCGCCATTGCCATCACGCCTTGCCATTCACGTAGCAGGTATCCCAAACTGACCGATTGGGGACCTTCTTCAACGTACAACTGGAGTGGGGTTATCGCAACTCCCGGTTGGTTTCCTGGCCCAGCTATGGACTCCATAGCCTTATCTCCAGAGGTGGTCCAGAAGCTGACGTGTGTGATGGACTCTACCTTGCCTTCAGGGCTAGCCACAGAGCAGCAATCTAATCGGGAATCTCTGTGGTTGGCTACGCCGTCGTTGTCCCGTGGGAGAGCGACCGTTACTGCGTAACTGGCGGAGAGTTGCTTCTTGGTCAGCCTCATTCTATTTCCTCTAACTGACTAAACGTACGCAGGTGGCTGGTTCCTACTACCGGCCACGGACCGGGATGCACATGGATCCGCCGGCCCTTTGCTTACGCACTTGTAGCGAAAGAATTCTGGGGATGATCCAAATGCGGTCAATTGTTGATGGGATCGACTTGCGGCACGCATTCAGCCTTCCCGTATCCCGTGCTTCTCTGCCTCCGGTAGGAGGGAGGCCGGTAGCTACCGACTACCGGCCCTGAAGCAAGGGAAAACCAAACTTCGATCCTGGTTAGTATAGAGATTCCCGTACTCACCATGATGCAAGAGGGGAATATTTAGCTAGTTTGATGGATTCACGATTCGCTGAGGGATCCAGTGCCAGGAGGGCTCAATCCAGGCCAAGGATCGGAGTGCGGGGCTGGACTCTTCCGTGTCACTCCACCAACACTGCGCACGGGTTCACATTTCCAGTAGGGCGACGGCCAAGCGGCTGGACCCGTGGGTTATTCCCGTGATGTCGAATGCATAGCCTTCTGGAATTGTTGAATCCCGCGCGGAAAGGGCTGGCGAAACGGCCGGAAGATTGGCGGTGGCTAAGTTACAACGATTCTGCATTGGACAAGACAACTGTAACGGCGTGCCCCATCCAGATTGGCTACGTGAGGTTGCTGCTGGGGGATCGGGCATGAGAAGACTCCTCGGTCAGGACTTCGCTGACCGCGGCTAACAGCTTGAGGAATTGCCGCTGCCGGAGAATATACCCGCGCCAAGCCTTGCCGGAAGAGAGTCTAGATGGCAGACGCTAAAAAGCGACCGTCTGCGCCAGCCCACGATCGAACTTCGGATTTGCGAGGCGGGCCAGAATGTAGAAGCCAGTGGGCAGTAAGCTGTGGGCAGAAGAATCTACTCCGTCGCGCGGAAGTTTCCCGGCGAATACTCTGGGCCGCCCCTCATCGTATATGGGGCGCCTACTTTCCCGGCTGGAAGCCGGGCGTGCCGAATTGCCAGAGCAGGAAGCTCCACTCGTCGGCGAGTTCCTGTTGGCGTTGGGTTTTGGTGGACCCGATACCGTGTCCCGCCTCGTAGTCGACGCGCAGGAGAATCGGCTTACCGCTCGAGGTGGCCGCTTGCAAGCGCGCCGCCATCTTGCCCGGCTCCCACGAAATCACCCGCGGGTCGTTGAAGCCGGTCGTAACCATGACGCCGGGATAGCGTGTGCCATCGACGACATGATGGTAGGCGCTCATGGCGTAGAGGCCTTTGAAGCCGTCTTCGGTCTTCACCGTGCCAAATTCCGGAATGTTAGGAGGCCCATTGGGTGTGAACTCGAAGCGCACCATATCCGATACTGGCACCGCGTCAATAACCGCCGCGAACAAGTCCGGACGCTCCGTCATGGAGCGGCCAATGGTGATGCCGCCCGCGCTTCCGCCCAGACCGCCGAGGTGGGCCGAATCGGTGTAGCGGTGGGCGATTAAGTATTCTCCGCAAGCGATGAAATCCTTCCACGTATTCTGCTTGGTCAGCCCTTTCCCGGCCAAGTGCCAGTCCTCGCCGTACTCGCCGCCACCGCGCACATGAGCCACAGCGTAAACGCCGCCCTGGTCGAACCAAGCCAGCCACTTGGGATCGAATCGGGGATCTTCGGTGATTCCAAACGCGCCGTAACCCACCAGCAGCGTGGGATGCGAGCCATCCAGCGCCAAGCCGTTCTTGTAAACAATGGAAAGTGGCACCAGCGTGCCGTCGTAGCTCTTCACTTTGACTTCGACGGAGCCGAGGTCCTTGGGATCGTCGTAAGGGCCGATAGGCTGCAGCTTGGTGTCGGTCAAGCGCTTACTTTCAGGATCGTAGGCATAGAGGAGCCGGGCCTTCACCCAGGAAGAGAGCTGCACGAGCGCCCCGGGCACGCGCGGATCCGTGGAGGCGACGAATACATCTCCATCGAAGGGCAGTGGGACCTGCTCGGGTTTGCCGCCAGCGTACGGCAGGCGCACGAGGCGACCGAGGCCTCCATCCAGCTCCTGGACATAGAGCGCGTCTGAGGCTGCCGAGATGTTGCGCACCACCGCTTCGCCGGGAGGCACCACCACTTCAGCTCGCGCCACGTCCGGATTCGAAAGCTTCGTGTGCAGTACCTTGTACCGGGACGCGTCCTTGTGAGACTGCAGGTACAGATCGTCCTCACGCACGGCGAATCCGGTCACGTCGTCATCAACATCGCAGACTTTCTTCCAGGGGATGGCAGGCTTGGCCAGCGCCTCCAGCGGCGCCGCATACAAGGTAAACTCGCTTTGGTCCCCGTGCGCCACTAAACCCAGCACGTAGCTTGATTCGGGGATGGTCGCTGCAAACGAAATGTCCTCCGGTTTGACGGAGACCGTGGGCGAGACTTCAAATCCGAAGATGCCCCGGTCCTTGTCCGGGTCCGTGCCCAGCGCGTGCAAGAAAGCGCGGCTCTTTAGATAGCGGCCGGCGGGCGCCGCGTCCGGTCCGAGCTTTTGCAGCCGATTATAAAGAAACGTATGGTTGTCCGGAAGCCACGCCGGGCTGCCCATTTCGGCCCGATCGATCACGTCGCCGGTTTCTTTGCCGGTCTGGGTGTCGAGAACGTGGAGGACGGCGTCTTCCGAGCCGGCGGGCGAGACGCCAAAAGCCACGTAGCGGCCATCGAGTGAGGGAGCGTAGTAATCGATGGCGAAATGGGGGCCGCCCGATTGGCCGAAGGTGGCGGGATCCACCAGCAACTTTTCCTCGCCGCTGAGCCTGTCGCGCATGTAAATCCTGGCGAGGTCCTCTGAAGCCAAGCGCTTCTGATAAAAATAGCGGCCGGTGGGAAGGCACCGCACGTCAAACACTCGCTCGGGCGCCGACTCGTCGAGCTTCTTGATTTTGGCCAAGAGTTCGTCGCGCCCAGGAATACGAGCCAGCAGGGCGCGCGTGTAAGCGTTCTGTCCCTTGAACCACGCCTCGACGGCAGGATCTTTCATGTTTTCCATGTAGCGATAGGGATCGGTTACCTTGACGCCGAAGTATTCGTCCTCCACCGGGCGGACGGGCGCCACCGGCGGCGCTGTAAGCGTAGCGCCCTGCGCACCTCGACCCTCGATCGCGCGGATGGGATAATCACGCCAACCCAACGACAAGAGCGCAAGCAAGAACCACAGCCTGCGCCATAGAGAATTCGCATGGCCTCTTCGCATGATCCTGTTCACCTCGAGAAAATCGAGTCGGCCCCCAAGCTGCCGGTGCCCTGTCCAGACTCGCCCACCACGGAAATTCTGGGAATATAAGAATTGTGACCAATGGATCATGCCAAGTCAAGCAGCACGCTGGCTGGTGCAGACCCTTGTTTTGGGGGTCGGCGATTTCCCGGAGGGGACTTGTGGGGACTGACGGCTCACCTCAGTCGGTCCTTACGGAGTAGCGACGCATCCTGCAAGAGGTAGAATGTGGGCACTGCCGGGGGGGCAGCTCCTCAAAACGGGATTTCTTGATCCGTCGTCTCGCTTCCCGGTTCCTTGAAGGGGTTGTCGCCCTCATCGACGGGCTTCGCGGATTCGGCAGCCTTTGCACCGTTCCCATTCTTGGGTGCTCGATCCAGAATCTGCATCTGGTTGGCCACGACTTCGATTGTCGTCCGCTTTTCGCCTCCACGGTCTTCCCATTTCCGGGTCTGCAATCTGCCCTCGATGTATACGTGGCGACCCTTGTCAAGATACTGACCGCAGACCTCCGCCAAACGCCCGAAGCAGACGATCTGAAACCACTCCACGCGTTCCCGGCGAGCGCCTTCTGCGTCTTTCCACCTCTCGTTGACCGCAAGGCTGAACGTGCCGATGGGCTTGCCTTGCGAACTGAACTTAAGTTCCGGCGCCTCACCAAGAAACCCGATTAGAATTACCTTGTTCACACATTGGCACACGAGTTGTGTCCTCCTTCCTCATCGAAGCGGAATTTGCGGCTAACGCGATCACCCGCCAGCGCGTCCATCTGAGTTGCAAGTTCTGCCATGCCCTCCCGTACCCGGGCGCGAATCAGCGGCATGTTCCGCAAGGCATCCGTGCTGACTCCCTCAAGCAGGGCTCGCGCCTTATCGACCTGTGCCTTCAGATCATGGTCGTCCACCACGTTGCGTAAGTCGAACGTCCCCAGGAAATCACGCAGCTTCTGCAAGGTCGATTCCCGCAGACGCTGTGGCTTGCCATCCGGCTGGTCAGCCAGCCGATCGCGGAGGTGACTAACCAGTTCCAGCAGCGAAGCGCGCATCACATGCTGGACTTCGGCGCAGGCTTCTGACATGGCCTGGACAGCCTTGTCGCGCTCCGTCTGGAACATACGGGCGGAGATCTCCCGAAGCTGTTCCGGCACGCCGTAGCTGACGTACTGCCAACTGAAGGTGAAGCGGGAACGCACCGCGTCCACCGGGGGGTAGTCAGCCGGGTTATAGAGCGTGCGCAATCGGCCCGCTGCCTCTTGGCACAGGCGTGGGTAGGCAGCGAGGAACACTTCCACTAACACGCCGCGCTTTTCCTTGAACTCGCGCAGCTTTTCGTCCACCGTCTCCAGCAACCCCAGCGGTAGGAGATGAATGCCTACCTCGAAAGGCAGGCACGTATCGTAAAGGTAGCGGCGGATGTCACCATCGATAGTCCTGATGGCTTGAAGCTCTGGCGAGTCGAGCAGCGTTTTCGAGACCCGGATCAGTGCCTTGTCGGCATCCACTTCAACCTGGGATGAGCTAACCTTGCGACTGTTGCCAAGCAAGCCCAGGTGAAGCTTGATGAAGACGGTTTTCCTGGCAAGGTCTGTCCCAGGCTCCTGGATATCCAGGATTGGTAATGCTGTTGCCATTTCATCCTCCTTTGTGTAGTGGGATCTCATCAGACGGGACTTTGGCTTGCCAGAAGTTCTGTGACGGGGCAAGGTCGAGGGAACTTCCTCGCAATCCATGCACAGCCTGGCGAGGGGTATTCAGACCTCTGATTTCGAGGGTGGCATGACGGTGACCGGGCCGCCCAAGTCCCGGATGACGCGTCGCCGGGGCGCTGGCGGGTTTTCCTCGTACTGGTAAACGCCCTGCGTAGAGGCGCTGATGAACTTCCCGGACGCCATCTGGCGCAACGCCTTGATCTGCTCAGCCGCGGAACGTGAAACCGGCACGATGTACCGCGAGGCCTGGGCGAGAGGTATCCCGAGCCGGTGCGCCTTCCGGCAGCACTCTTTGATTTCCGCACCCGTCCAGCCTTCGTCGTTCGGCAGCTCGCCCGACACGCCGTACTTCTTGAGATAGATTTTCCAGATTGTCTCGCGCTCCTCGGCCGTGGGCAGGTCGAAGAAGAACGTGCCCAGCGTGAAGCGCCTGCGCAGCTCGGGCGGCAAGCTCGCAATGGAATTGCAGGTCGCAATAAACAGCATCCGCCCTTGCGAAACTGCGTCAATGATCTGGAGCGCTGTGCGCAGCCGTTCGGTCGAAGCGCCCACCAGCGAACTCTCCATGGCCGGCAGGTCGAAAGCCATCGTGGGGATTCCCGCCGTGCCGCCCGTAGCCTTCGCAGCCGCACTTTTAGCGGCACCGGGTGGACCTATAAACACGGCCCCATCCGCCTCGCGGTCTTGCATGTACGTCAGGATGGTCCCCGTCATCTCCGTCTTTACGCCAGAGAGGTCGGTGCCGGTTCCCGCAAACGCCTTCTCAATCTCATCAATGAACACGACGACGCGGGGAGGATCGACTCCTCGAAGCACTGCCCGCAGGAAGTCCTTCACGTTCTCGACCCCGCCAATGTCCTCAAAGGTCTCGCCACCTCGCCACACCGCGAGACCCGGCGTCTGCTCGATGATCTGGCGCTTGCGCTCCCAGAGGTCTTCTGTATCCAGTTGGCGCTTGACCAATGAGATCGCCAGTGCCTGTTCCGCCGGGAATGCGGCCAAGCCAATCAGGGCGTCTACCGCCTTAATGATCACCGGGCGGTCGGGCGCACTCAGGTTGGCGGCATTGAAGGTCTCCCGAACGATTTGCTCCAGGTGAGCGGTCGAGGGGAGAGGTTCGTCAAGAACGAGAACGTCCTGACCCAATTCCTGCGGCAACGTCGCGCCCGGTGCTGCCAGTAATACCAGCATCCGGCCCGTGGCCTTGAACGAATCTCGCAGGTCCCAGATCCCTTGCATCACTCCGGGGTCATTCCAGAAGCGGTGAGCGTTCGAGTAGAGCAGGAGGCCGTCCTCGCCAAGCTGCTGGGCCAAAAACAGGGCATCGACCGGCCCCATCGTCGCAGCCTGACGTTCGCCCAGCACGTGCGCCAGTTCGTCGCCGCTGTCTCTGCCGATCGCATAGAGGCCGCGGACGACGTCCCACCCGAGGAGCGGTGGAAGCTCCCGGCCTTGCTTGAGAGTCTCGATGATGAAATGCGTTGTGCTTGCCGGGTCGGCCGTGCGTACTGCCACGAGCGGGGTCGAGACACACCGCGCAGCACGGAACGCAGACGCAAACTCCTCCATAGACCGAATCATGTGCGTGCTCCTTTCGAGAAAGGACTTTTAAGGGAGAAAGCAATGAGGAAAACCGAAGGTGGTTCCTACCAGGGCAAGCCAAGGGTGGGGAATCCCGTGACTTCTGCTCGACCGCCTTCGTTGATGCTGACTTCAGTCAGCTCTTCGCTGAAATCGGCAGGACTGTAGCGGTGGCTGAATAGCCGCAGGACCTGATTGCGACTTGTGCGCAGCGGCAAACTGCTTCGCTGAGCCTGACTGAAACGCCCGAGGATGGCGAAGTCGAGGCACGCACGGATTTCTTGCCAGAGACGTTTCCGGCGTTGGTCGGAAGAACTATCGCCCCAGATCCAATACTGACCTTTGTCGAGTTCGTGCTCCGCATAGCCGCTGAACATACCGAAACTCAGTTCTGGGGCTTGCCGGCGGAGGCCTTGAATCAATTCCAACAAGTTGTCCACTTGCTGAATGGGCTCGCCACCGGAAAAGGTTATGCCTTCTAATGGATGTTCTTGGCGCGCCCTCATCACTTCCTTTGCTGCAAAATCAACCGTGACTTCGGCGCCATGAAACGGATGAGTTCGCGGGTTCCAACAGCCAACACAGCCAAGTGTGCATCTCTGGAAGAACACCACGGTGCGGAGGCCTGGCCCATTAGCACGGCTGGCGGGAATCAACGCATGAAGCAGCATGGCAGGCCTCCTTCAGCGCTGGCTCTTCTCTCGTTGGACCTGCTGGCCGGTGTAATAGGCGGGCTTCTTTCGCTCCACCTTCACGCTGTCTCCGCCACGGAAGTCGTCAAAGACCTTCTCACAGCCCTGGCCTGCAAAGCCTTCGAGATCCAGTGTGGAGCTTCCCTGCTCGTCAATGATGATCGTGATGGTCTTCTCCTGCATGGTGACCTACCTCCCCACAACAAATTGCAGCCTCACCTGCTGCCCTTCCGTGGTCGAGATCACGTCCCGGCCTTTCAGGGTGTAGCCCTTCGACCGCGCCATGGCCAAGGTCTGCTTCTCCTTGTAGAGCTGCTGAACGCGGCCAAGCCACCTGGCTCCGTAGCCGCGGTAATCGTCGAGTTCGTCTTTGATCAGGGTGAGCTGACCGTCCGGCTGGCGCGTAAACCCGATATCACCATATGCCCCGCGCAGGTGGTGGCGCCGGATGATGATGTTTGCGACCTTTGCCTCCTGCTCCGAGTAGTACGAGTTCAGTTGCGAGCCCTTGGGGTGGACTTCAACCTCGTAGCCCATCTCCTTCAGAGCCTCCACGAGGTATTTCTCCTCGCGCAAGACCGTCTGAGTCTCACCGTATTTCGACACAGCGTGCCTCCTTTCCGCATATTCCGGTTGTCGTGTGACTTGAACCACAATGTGGCCGCGTGGTTGAAAGAAGTAGGGCCAGTGACCCGTGAGGCCGGGATTCAGCGCCGCGTTCTCTTTAGAGAGCCAGCGTAGTGCGGCGTTCCGCCGGGGTTTGCACTTATCGCGATTGGCAAACCAAAGGCGACAAGGCAGGACCAATCTGCGAAATCTGAGGCAAATCCTGGGAGTTTCAGTGACTTTCTTCAGCGGCGATCCCCGAGTACTTGAGGGGAATCAACAACTTGAGGCGACGAAAAAGGTGTCTCTCCCAGTTTTTCCACAAACTGTTAGTGGTCGTCGAGCGGGAGATTCAATTGTCGCCGTGACAGCTAAAAATCCGCCCTCTTGTACACCAAGACGACGGAAGGCGACCGTGGCTGGTAGGTGCCGACATCACCCCACCGGTATTCGGTGCGGTCGGCGGAAATAATATCGGCCACGCCGACGACTTTGTAATGTTGTGGGCTGTAGGCGGTCCACCAGTCGAAGATGCGGGACGGCGAGTTCGCCCGGCGCAACCAGGACACTGAAGTCGTCACAAACACCACGTAATCCGGACGAGACGTTTCCAGGTCGCGAATCAATTCGTTCTGCATCGTCGAAGCGTATGGCTGAGATTCCATCAGGCCGTACATGTAAATATAGCCCGTGGCGGAGTGCCGGTCCGCATAGAAAGGAATTTCGGGCTCGGATCCGAGCACTGCAATGCGGGAGTCTTTTGCTGAGTGGGCTCGAATATAGTCGGCGACTTGTACGGCTTCTGGAAAAGGGTTCTCCCCATAGATTGCCCGGGAAACCTCTAATGGACTCATTTGAAACAAAAACTCTTGTTGCTGTACAACCGAGAACACCAAGGCCGCTCCATACAATCCATACAGCAGCAACGAAGCGCCTGGCCATATTCTCCGTGCGGAACTAACGGCAGCTCCAGCCAGCAAAGCCACCGCCGGCAGTATGAGCACGAAATAGTGTTCGCGAAAGTAAAAACCCGGGCAGAGCGCTAGAAATGAGAAGACCAGAAACCCGGTCACGAAAACCGCCCGGGGGTGATCCTGGTTTTTCCACCAGATCAGCACTAAGCCCGCCAAGGCGACCATCCAAATGGCAAGGTTCGGCCCCACGACATGCGGGAAGATTGATCTGAACCCAGCGATCCCTCCGGAGAATGAAATTTCCAGCACGTATTCACGCGCATACGTGACGGTCCAAAACCAAAATTTGTCGAACACCCCGGCCCGCCACAGCGCGAAACCAGTCAGTGCCACCGGTACGGACACTCCGCAGAAGAATAGCGCCAGCTTTCTCATTATCGAGAGCCAAGCCGCGCGGTGTTGGGTCGAATGATTCCACATCAGATACGAGCCCCCGAACACCACAAACAAGACGGCGTGCTGCTTCATTAGGACGGCGACGCCATAGAGCAGTCCGCTCCAAAGCAGCATTGAGGATCGTCCGGTATCGATTGCCCGTACTAAAAGCAAAGTCCCGCCAAGCGCTGCCAGCACCACAAAATGGGTAGCATGGGCTTGGGTTCCCAAGACGCCTGCGCCGACCGAAAGCAATGCGTACGCGGCAGAGGCCGCAATACCAGCCGCCGTCGTGAATAGCCGCTTTCCGAGCAGATAGATCAGCACGATGGTTCCGGCATTCACCACCATGAATCCCAAATGGATTCCAGCGATCGTTTGTCCAAAGACGGCCATAATCACGGCGTAGGCCCCGTAGGTGCCTGGAAATTTCATGTTAAAGGCCAGTTGGTAAGGGGGAATCCCCTGGAGCATCAGCTGGCCGGCATAGGCGTACTCGCCCTCATCCCGCTCCAAGGGAATTTCCAGCAAGCGGATACGAACGACGGCCACGAACAGCACGACGAGCACAATCAGCGTCCAGGGCGAAAGCTGGGAGTGCCAGCCAGCTTTTGGATCTAACTGTTTCGCCGCAGGCGCCTTTACGGCCCTCAGTCTCTTCCGGGAGGTGGCTCTGCTCACGGGACTCTCCACGGCACGGAACCCGCATCGTCTACAAGGGTCACTTGACCCTCCATCACCTGCGGAAGGTCGGCATACGTCAGAAGCAAAGTCTGCGCCGCATTATCAACCACCATTCTTGGGCCTGTCCAGATTCATTGTATCTTAGCGAGGATTTCCATTTTGGCATCCTGAGCCACAGCACTATACACCGCACCGGCTCGTTCGCGACCGCAACTTTGCACTCCAGACACCAGCGCGCCATCTGGCAGTCAGGTGTGCGCCTTCGGGATGGAGTCAACCGGCACCTTGACCCGTTTCCCATGCGATTTCTCGGACACCTCGCCATCCCCCCTGCTTGCTTCCCCAGGTTTTCTCCTGCCGGTTGCGAACTCTACCCCGCGGGCAAGGGCAGCGACTCGATTCGCCCTACCATGGCCCCGAAGAGGCGCCGCGTCAGATGGCTCTCTGCCAGCAGTAGCCAGTAGTAGCGGGCATGTTTCACCAGCCGACCGTCGGTTTTCACCAGCCGCTGCTGCAAGCTGGTCAACGACCAACCGTCGATCCTCCGGGGCAGCACCAGCCGCCGCCAGAGGTTCCCCAAGTTGTAGGCGAGCACACTGAGCCAGAGTCGTACCTCGTTAGACCGGAATCGGTGGCAGCTCAGGTGCGGCATCTTCGCTCACAACCTTGGCAATTGTGCGCGGCGCATTCGGAAGCGATCCGCTTGGTTGTGTAACTTGCATACCGAAACGTGCTGCCACTCGGATGACTGTTGCGAAGTCCCTATCCCATCAATGATCTTCACGTGATCGATTGCGTCGCGATCGGATTCGGAATGAAAAGTCGGCTACCCGTCAATTGAGCGTCGCTCTTTTAGCCGTATAATGCTACCCGTAGAAGTGGGACTCGGCATTTCAATTCGAGCCACAATGCGATAACTCCCGGATGTCGCCATCCCGGAAAATGTGCGCCGGCCAAAATAGACCCTGTGCAACGCCGCAGGATTTAGTCACGCTCAGGTAGAACCGAGAGTACCGTCAAACGATAGCCGAAATTCTGTACTCTCGGCCAGGATACGATTGAAATCCAGACTTCCGGCCACATTATGATTCAAAGGGGATTCCCGCAGCCCGGGGGCACGGGGGGAAAGCGGGTTTTGAGGGTCACGGCGGCCACTTTATGATTCCATTCGTGCCATTTGTTCGTTCAAGTCACAATCACGCGGAACTGGCCGCGGGCAGCCCACCGCCGCCCGAATCATGTCTCTCGTGCAGCCGGCCCAGCAGATGTACTTGCGAGGGTCCTCGATCGAGATTGAGAGGTTTTCTCCGCTGCGGTCGTGCCTCTCTTCCGCGCAGGATGGGCACCGGGTGATGTTGTTGTTCCCCACTGTGCGGAGCTTGGTGCTGATGTGGTCGAGGATCCGGAATTCGGATCCACCCGTGTGTCTCCTCATCTCCAGTTCAGCCTTCGGCTCTGGCGGCAGGAGCTGAGGTGGGATGGCCTTCCCGGCAATCAATCGGGCAAGCTGGTCACCGGTCATCTTGGGAAGCGAATTCAGGTAGCCCATCTGCTTCTCAAGATCTTCATCAGCACCGTCAAACCAGAAGCGCTGAGCCGCGCCCCGGTGAATGCCCAACGGTCCACGGATGGCATTGCCGTACCTGCCGGGCTTCAACGCATCGTGCTTGGGGAAGACCTCGATTCCTTCCCGCCGCCTGCCTCCCTTGACCGGGATGCCCAGCCGGAGGGCAAGACCGCAAACGT
>Ga0208192_1001146_pt1 | contig 16717 bp, 14 predicted proteins | sample June2015DPH_13_1_2_FD_184711 | JGI IMG/M metagenome (GOLD analysis project Ga0208192, IMG submission 184711) | Peatland microbial communities from SPRUCE experiment site at the Marcell Experimental Forest, Minnesota, USA - June2015DPH_13_150... | ecosystem: Environmental > Terrestrial > Soil >... | reverse complement strand
CGACGACGACATCGAGAACGTCTTCCCCAGTTCATACGCCTGGTGGACAGCCACCGAGCGGAAGTGCTGGGGTGACGGCGTCTCGGCTACCCGGCGCACGACTGAGAAACCTGGCGGCCAGCCTTGGACCCAGTGCGGCAGCGGATGCCCGGAGCTTGCCAGCGGGCAGTGCAAACCGGGTGGAGATCTACGCTTCGTGCTGGCGGACTTCCCGCGCCTAGGTAGCGTCTGCCGCATCCACACGTGCTCTTACCGATCCATCCGCCAGATCCACTCAGCTCTACAGGAGATCCAGACCTTTACGGGTGGTCGCTTGGCTGGGATCACGGCCAAGCTGACGGTTCGCCCGGAGGAGGCTACGTACTTCGACCGCAAGGAGAAGAGGAAGAAGACTTCATCCATCTGGGCCTTGAGCCTTGAGGTGGAAGGTGACGACATGCGGAAGCTCATCGCCAACCTTACCGAGAACGCCCGCCTGTTCGCCGAGACTCGAAAGTTGCTCGGCTCGGGCGGCAAGGTCTTTGAGGTCGTTGAGGACGAGCAAGAGCAGGCGCCGGAGGTCGCAACGGAGTTCTATCCGGCGTCGGCAAATGGCACATCGGCCGGGGAAGGCGCCACGGCAGGGTCTCCTTCCGATACGATTCCCGCCGTAACCCCGCCGCAGCCGACGACGAAGCCTTTGCCTCCCGAAAGCAGTTCTGCCCCGAAAGGCGGGAACGGATCTGTCATGCCACCGGTTGAAGGGGCCACGGTGTCAAAGCTGATGGCGAAGCCTTCGTTCCCTGCAAACAACGCGGCCCCGAATGGTGGGAATAGATCCACCACGCCACCCGCCGGCGCTGCCGCCTCACCTCCGGCGCACAACAATGGGAACGGTTCGGCGGGAAGTTCGGGGTTCAACCAGCTTCGCAACGAGTTCCTGACGGCGGCAAGGCGCGTTGCCACGACCAAGAAGCAAGCTATTGGTGAAGTGGTTGAATGGGCAAGTGGCGGCGCATTCAAGTACGGAGATGTCGGCCGCATGACGGAGGCCGATACCCCAAAGCTGCGTGCGGCCACTGAACTCATGGCGTCAGCTGTCGCCAGCACACCTCGCTGACCGAGAGATTCTCTCTTTCCCACGTTGACCTGCCCTGTAACCCCTGCCTAAACTCCCTCCCCCACGCTGGAGCGCTGGCGAGCCGCTGCGCTTTGGTTCGGCGACCGGTTGTCGGCGCTCCAGCCCCCACCGCGTTGCTGGGCGGCGCATCCCAGACTCTTGCGCGGGACGACCGGATTTATGTATACGACGTTGCCCTGCAGTTGAGGGGTGCCGGTCAAGGGAGGCGGGCTGCGGAAGGGATGGAGGTCTTCCCCACGGACGACGGGTTGAAGGCCGGTGAGCCGTGAAGGGTGGCCAGCCAGGAATATCGCGCCCTGACCCTCCAATCGATTCCAGGTCGATCAGGAAGGAACATCAACAGCCTACTTCGTCGAGCCAGTCGGCCAGACATGCGCACCGCTCGGTTGCGCAGAGCTACCAATGGCCGACAAAGCGTTGACAGTATGGCAATCAGAAACAATAATTCCGAGTTAGTTGCAATATAATTGCAACTAGCAGCATTTTGGGACGACTGGGCTTGCTGACGCTCGACCAGAATAGTGGGCTTGGGTGCTGGGAGCCCGATTTGGGGTTTCTCCCGCACCGAGCTGGGTGTTAAGACCAATTATTTACCTAGGGTTACGCATCTGCGGCAGGATTCTCCAAGTCGAAATTGAATAGTGACAGGCAGATAAAGATAAGATCACGACGCGGCCTCCTAGTTGCAAGTCAGTTGCAATAGTTTATGGAGTTGGACCTATGAGGACAACAGCCAGGAAATGCACACGAACCGGAAATGGATTTCTCGAATGCTCGCTCTTTGGGCTGGAGACAGCAATGTGCGACCCAGCAAGGGTTTATGGACGCCCAATTCGACACGGGTGGCCACACCAGCGGTGTGCTGAGGGGGGGGCATGCGCCTGCCAATCGTGTCCAACCCGGTGACCGGCCACCGAGCCGTTGGGACTTGAGGAAGGAGACATGGAGCAAATAAACAGCCGATTCGGACCACCGAAATTCCGCCTCGCCAGTGCTGTGGGCCTGTTGATCCCCGTCTTACTACTGGCGTGCCTTTCGGGCGGGGCCAGTCCAGAGGGGAACATCTCAGGTACGGTTGTGGATCCGAGCGAGGCTGTAATCCCAGGCGTTACCATCGTCATCTGCAACGTGGAAACGGGAATGCGGCAGATGACTACCACCAATTCCGACGGGTTCTTTTCTTTGTCTGCTCTACCTCCCGGCCACTATCAGATCGAGGCCCATCATTTCGGATTTCGCCCGGTTCTTCGGTCCGGGCTTATCCTTGAGACCGGTAAAGCGCTCGAAATCGACCTGAAGCTGGACCTGGGGCAACAAAGCACGGCAGTGACGGTTTCAGAATCAGGCCTCCACGTCGATACTGCCGACACCACGATGGGCGAAACCATCACAACGACGAAGATTGCATCCGTTCCCCTGAACGGCCGCAGCTTTACAGACTTACTCGCTCTCCAGGCTGGCGTCGTTCCGGCCAGCTCGCGACAGCCCAACGCGGTAGTCATGTCCGGAGCCACGAGCACGGCACCTTCCGGGGACCTCAATGCTGGCAACCTATCGGTCAGTGGACAGCGGGAAACGAATAATGGCTTCGTCGTCAATGGAAGTACCGTCGAAGAAGACTTTAGCATGGGCACAGCACTCATCCCGAATCTTGACTCCATCCAGGATTTCCGCGTGCTAACGAGTAACTTTGATGCCGAACACGGCAATTACAGCGGTGGGCAGATTGTTGTCACGACCAAATCGGGAACGAATGAGTTTCATGGCAGCGGCTTTGATTTCTTGCGAAATACGAACTTGGACGCACGAAACTATTTCTCCTCGGATCGCGCCCGGTACGACCAAAGCCAGTTTGGCGGCACTTTCGGCGGCCCCATCAAAAAGGAGAAGTCGTTCTTCTTCGTAGATTATCAGGGGACGCGGATGACTGAGGGCGTGGAGACAGGGTTGATTTCTGTGCCCGCGAGTAAGGAGCGGACGGGCGACCTGTCGGATATCGCCAGCTCGCTCACCGGCGCCGTGAATGGCCAGTTTTGGGCCAACTTGCTATCGCAGAACCTGGGCTACCCGGTGTTTCCCGGAGAGGCGTACTACACTCCAGGGTGCGTCAGCTCGGCGCAGTGCGCCTTGCCCAACGCGCAGATTCCGCTAAGTGCCTGGTCAGGCCCGGCCAAGGTCTTGCTGCGCTCTATTCCCCTGCCCAATCAGGGGGTAAATACCTTTTCGACGTCCGCATACAATGAAACCCTTCGCGATGACAAGGGCGCGGTGCGAATCGACGCTCATACCGGCCTGGGAGCCCTTGCCGTGTACTACTTCTTGGACGACTACGGGCTCAACAATCCCTACCCGACGGCGCAAGGCGGGGCCAGTGTTCCGGGCTTCAATGCCATCACCCTCGGCCGAGCGCAAATGGTGAGCCTTGGCCTGACAAAGGTCCTCAGCGCGAACATGGTCAACGAGTTTCACTTGAGCTATCTCCGAGATTCCAACAATGTGGGCCAGCCGCAGGGTGGTGTTGGCCCGAGCCTCGCGTCACAAGGATTCGTGGACAGCTCAGGTAATCCATCCATCTATGCGCTGGCTCCGCAAATCGAAGGCACCGAAAACGTCTCGTTCAATGACTTTACCCTCGGCGTAGATACGACCGGGCTCAAGGAGGCCAACAATACGTTCCAGATGTCGGAAAACTTCTCGAAAGTGATGGGGACGCACGTGCTCAAGTTGGGGGCGGGATTCCACTTCGACCAGGTCAATATCAACCCCGATGCCACCTTCAACGGCGCGTTCTCATTCACGGGAGCAGAAACGGGATCGGACTTCGCGGACTTTCTGCTGGGCATCGCCAGCAGCTATAATCAAGCGGACTCTTTGGCGTTCTATCTTCGCGACAAATACGTGGGGATCTATGCGCAGGACAGTTGGCGGGTAAGGCCGCATCTGACGCTCAACTATGGCTTGCGTTGGGACCTACTCCCGCCTTGGCGGGAGAAATACAACCAACTCCAGACCCTGGTGCTGGGCGAGCAGTCTCGGGTTTACCCGGGAGCGCCCCATGGCCTGGTATTTCCTGGTGACCCAGGGATTCCAGCGACGTTGGCCCCGACGAAATACACGAATCTTGCTCCTCGCATCGGCCTGGCCTACTCCCCGGATTACCAGAAGGGCTTGTTGAGAAGGATCCTTGGCAGCCGCGGGACGACCAGCGTGCGCGCCGGATACGGCCTGTACTATACCGCCTTCGAGGGGCTGTCCGCCGGCATCATGAGCGCCAACCCCCCGTATGGCTATGACTATACCAGTCTGGCGCCCCCTCTATTTTCTAATCCCTTCGTCACTGCGGCGAGTGGGCAGAACGTAGGACAGCGGTTCCCCGAGCCTATTCCGGCCTTTGGGGCCTCAGCGGCGAATCCCAATTCCAGCGTGGACTGGTCGCAGTATTTGCCGATCACCGGCGTTCCCTCGTTTTTCCGCAAGAATGTGCCTCCTTACAGCGAAGGCTACACACTGTCCTTGGAACGGCAGATCGAGCGAAACACGCTTCTCAGTCTTGCCTATGTGGGCACGCAGGCCCATCATCTCCTCGTCCTCATCTCAGCTAACCCGGGTAACCCTGCCCAATGCTTAAGCGTGAGCCAGACCAACCAAGTTATGCCAGGTACCGCCACCTGCGGACCGTTCGGCGAAGGGGGTACATACCTCACGTCGTCAGGCCAGGTTATCCAGGGAACGAGGGGCCCTTACAGTTCCCTGTTTGATGCCATCACGTATCAGAAGACTCTAGGGAACTCCAATTACAACGCACTCGAGATCAATCTGCGTCACAACCAGGGGCCCTTGGAATTACTTGTGGGCTACACGTATGGCAAATCTCTCGATCAGTCATCCAGCCTGGCAGAGCCGGTTAACCCTGCCGACCCAAGCCGCAGCAAGGCCCCATCGGCATTCGATATGCGCCACAATCTTGTGGCGAGTTACAAGTACGAACTACCGATCGACCATCTCGTTCATCGCAGGAACTGGCTGACGGAGGGTTGGAGTCTCACGGGAATCATGCGATTCAGCACCGGCTTCCCCGTGACTCTCTACAACAACAATGACACTTCGCTGCTGGGGACGATACCCAACGGCATCAACAACAATGGCGTGGACACCCCCAACGTCGCCCCAGGCAATCTGCAGGTTAATACCGACCCTCGAAACGGCAGACCCGCCTTTAACACATCGCTGTTCAGCCTTCCGCCGCTCGGCCAGATGGGCACGGCTGCGCGGCGCTTTTTCTACGGCCCCGGCATCGCCAATTCCGACCTTGCCCTTTTGAAGAGCCTCCACCTCACCGAGTCGAAATTGGTGCAATTCCGGGTGGAGGCCTTTAACGTTACCAACCATGCACAGTTTTATGGGGCCGCAGCCGTCAACGGGAACATCAGCAGCTCTTCTTTCGGGACGGTCGTGAGCGCAGCCGCTCCCCGCCTCCTTCAGGTAGCTGTCAAATTCTATTTCTGAGCAAGTCTGGCCGAGCAGGTGCCACGTTTGCGTCTGCGGCCCGTGTTGCTGGCCACAGGTCGCAAGATGGCTTTCGGGTAGGCACACGCGGTCAATGGCCAGCCCGCAACGGCGGCTTCACGCCGTCAAATTTATTCCGGTTGTGGCGGGGGAAACCCACTGCTACACCGCCATTGGCTTGGGGGGTTGGCACGCTGGGGCCGAACTTAAGAAGGCCCCAGATGAGCCTGCTAGCTCCACAAATTCACCCTGATGAAAGGAGGAGAACCAATATGTTCGGACAAATGCAAGTCACCCGGATTCTTCGATTGAGCAAGCTGGAAACGGTGGACGAAGCTGTTGCCAAGCTGTTGGAGTTCGCCGAGTACCCTAAGATCTTTCGCTGGTTCCAGTTCCCCACGGCCCTGGTGGTTTTTCTCGCCCATGCTGACTCCCCAGATTCCGGAGCGGCCTATGTCTATGACCGCAAAAAGTGCGTCTGGCTCTGGGTGGACTTCAACGACCAGAACTACGACGGGTACAGCCCCTCAGAGTTCGATGTTCTGATCAACCAGTGCCACTTTTTCGGGCTTGTGGAATGCCCAGGGTTGCTTGAATCACCGGTCCAATGGCTCGTTACACCCGGTCAGAGGCCCACGGTTTTGGGAAGACTCCCAGCCTGAGGGCAGCTCTCGGCGCGAAGCACCACATAGCCAATTATCCCCGCAGTTTGTAACTCGCTGAAAACACAATCCAGCCCCAACTGCCTGCCGGCCCATTTGACGGAAAATATTTTTCGTTTTATTTCCAATCTCTATGGACTTGTGGCGGCCACCGGGTTTTACGGAGGAAAAGATGCAGCGGCTTCGTCTGAAAGCGCCGGCTGACGTGGCGGAGGACTATTTCCGCCTCTTCGCGAACCGGCGGGCGTACACCCTCCAATCCGACCGGCCGCACCCGGAGAGCGGACGGCACTACTACTACCGGCCCACAGACAAGACGACCGGCCAAGGGCTTCACCTGACCTCCGACACGATCCGGCGCCACATCGAGGGCGAAATCACCATCGGCCTCTACGCCATCAACCCGGCCACGCAGCGGTGCAAGTGGGTCGCGATCGACGCTGATTACAAGGGCGCCATGGAGGACCTTGTGAAGCTCCAATACTACCTGAGTGAGGACCAGGTCCAGGCTGCCTTGGAGATGAGCAAGCGGGGCGGGCATTTGTGGATCTTCTTGGAAACACCACTCCTGGCCCGAGACTGTCGGATCTACATCCACAACCTTGCGTCGCGCCTTGGCGTGCCGGTGAAAGGAAACGGACTGGCCGAAGGAATCGAAATCTTCCCAAAGCACGATGAACTCGGGCCAGGCGAGTTCGGAAACGCCATTCGAGGGCCGCTGGGAATTCATCGGGGGGCGAGTCGTCGGTTCTGGTTCTACGGGGCTGAATACGACCCCGAAAGGCAGATGGTCTATCTGAAGCAGTTGAAAAAGGTCAGCGAGGAAGGGATGAGGCGCTTCATTGCGGGGAAAACACTGCCTGCGGAGGCGGTCCGCCGTTCGCGCTGCCCCGAACCCGCAGCCCCGCGTGCCAGATCTGGGCGGTCGGAATTCCGCATTCTCGAGCACGTAGGAAAGGTCCGCAAGGTGGCCCGGAATTACGTCACGCGGTGCCCCTCCTGTGCTGGGGCGGGGCATGACCGTAGCGGTGACAACTTGGCAATTCGGATCGACGATCCGCGGTTTTACAAGTGCTGGGCAGGCTGCACCAAGGAGATGATCCGCGAGGCGGTTGGTTGCCCGATCCGCGTGCAACAGGGGGTCTGAGGCATTGTGACGCGGACAGGACTTGATATGGAGGCCAAGAGATGAAAGGCGGAAGTCGGAGTTTGTCGCACCGAGGTCTCAGCTTGCCCGGACACGTGCGCAGGCAGCTACGGCAGGTTGGAATTCTTGCTCGGGCGGAAGTGGCTTTGGAGCACCAATATCTGGCGCAGCGGTACGTGATCCGGGGAGTGGAATCGGGCGGCGCTGTCCGCGAGATGGGTCACTACGTGACCTTCGCCGGCGAAGATGGCGAGCCTTTGGCTTACCTCCATCCCATTGATGCCATCGGTGTGAATGGAGTTCATGCTGTGGTGGTTGCTCCCGTCCTGGTGCGGGTGGAAATGCTGCGGACGGGGCGCACGTACGAGCTTCTCATCACGGGCTTTCGCATTGGCGAAGCTGAAAACGGCCGTCGCCCGCCTCTGGAGAGCCAGGTGCTGTTCCGGGGAGTGCATGGTTACCTGGAGCTCGAGCTCTGGGGGAAGGACAAGGAGAGGGCCGGGTCAGTCGTGCCAGCCTTCTACTCACGCGGAGGAGAACGTCTGGAAGTGCCCGCGAAGTTCCAAGCGGTCACACAGGCCATTACGAAATCCGTAAATTGCTGTCCATGTTCGCATTCTCACTATCTGATAGCCGCACCCGCCGTCCCTTCACCCAGAGTGATGCCGGAGGGGCACGCGTGACACCCATCGGCGACATCGAAATTGAAATCGCTTTCCGAATTGCTGTACGCGGGCGAACGAGTGACCTTGCACAGCTATTGCAGGCAATGAATAAGGCAGAAGCGGTAGTGATTAGCATCGTCGAGAAGCCTACTGCCTCGGAAGAGCAGTGTCAGAGATGTGTAACAACCACGGTGGGAGGTTTTTCTGGATGAGAGTAGGGACCAAGAGCGTGATGTTTGGCGTGCACTCGATTTTCGTTCATCCGTTCTTTGTTGCCTGGGCATGGGCCAGGTTATACGGATTCCCCTGGGATCCCAGGCTGTGGCTAGCCTTCCTCGTCCACGACGTAGGCTACGTTGGAAAACCCAACATGGAGGGCTCTGAGGGGCAGCAGCATGTTGTCCTGGGAGGCCGGATCATGGGCTGGCTTTTCGGTCCTGAATGGCGCGACTTCGTCCTGTGCCATTCGCGGCATTGGGCGGAGAGCGTTGGTAAGAGCTACTCGAAGCTATGTCTGGCGGACAAGCTTGCCTTCGTTCTGACGCCCGCATGGCTTTACCTCCCCATGGCACGGTTGAGTGGTGAGCTTCGTGAGTACATGCGTGTGGCGAGCGAACGACAGTTGGGTGGTAGGGTCAGTAATTTTGAGCTGAGCCTGCTCAAATCCCGCAACCCGCAGGTATGGTTGGAAGGGCTCAAGCTCTATACGCGGCGCTGGATCGAGCTGCATCGAAATGGCTTTCGCGGCCGCTGGACCGCAGTGCGCTCGCAGGGCTTTCAAGGGCAGGTGCTCGACAGCCGGGCCTGTCATGGAAATCCCGGCCATGGGAGGCGCTTCGCCAAAATTGACATCGATTCGAGCTTCGAGTACGAGAAAACGCCGTAAATGGCGCGAAGCGGAGTTTGCTGAGAGGTCCGTATGCCTGAAATCGAAGAAGCTGTGGCCGCGCAACCCATTCGGAGGCGCCTACCTGACGAGCGTAAAGCTATAGTCCATCACTTCAATGTAGGCGGGTACGAAGGGTATCTGACTGTCGGGTTTTACGACGATGGGCACCCTGGGGAGATGTTCATCACCACAGCGAAGGAAGGCTCGACGGTATCGGGCCTTATGGATTGTTTTGCCACCGCAGTGTCGCTCGCCCTTCAGTACGGCGTGCCGCTTAAGGTGCTTTGCGACAAGTTCAGCCACACGCGGTTCGAACCGAGTGGATGGTCAGGGAACCCGGAAATTGGATACGCAAAGTCCCTTATGGATTATATCTTCCGCTGGTTAGGCCTCAGGTTACTCCCGCCTAATTCTCCTCCCCCAACGGGCGCCGAAGACGAAGCCAAGGCTTTGGCGCCCGCCCACCTCTTGGGAGACGGATCGGGCACGGACCAGACGGACGCGCCGGTATGTAAGGAATGCGGAGCCATTATGACCCGCAGCGGATCGTGCTACCGCTGCGCGAACTGCGGGAGTACGAGCGGGTGTTCGTGATCAGGTCACCGGCGGTCGGCCTATCGGATGGGACGTGAGGGCCGATTGCCAACAGGGCGGAGAACGGCATGAAAGCAGCCGTGGGTCTGATTCTGGTTGGCATCGCGGCCACGGCTGTTTTCGAGATTGGGCGCTACCGCGCTCGCATAGATATTCAGGCCGCGGCAGCCGGATTCCGTGGAGAGCGAGCCTTTAATGATCTGCGTCAACTCGTTCAGTTCGGGCCTCGACCTCCGGGCTCCGAAAACTTGGAGCGGGCAAGGGCATACATAGAGCGCCAGCTATCCGCCTCCGGTGTAGAGGTCTTGGATGACTCCTTTGTGACCACAACGCTCGTAGATAACATTCCCATGACCAACGTAATCGGCGTGATTCATGGAGAGAGCCCGACCGTTGTCATCCTTGCCGGCCACTACGACACTGCCACGATCGACGGCGTGCGGTTCGTGGGAGCAAACGATGGCGGGTCCAGTGCCGCGTTCCTTTTGGAAATGGCCCGAGTTCTGAGTAACCGGAAGAACACGTTCACGTACTGGATCGTGTTTTTCGACGGCGAGGAAGCTCTAAAGCAGTGGTCAGCCAGCGACAGCCTATACGGCAGCCGGCATCTGGCCGAAAAACTGACGCGTGAAGGGAAGTTGGGGCAGATTAAGGCGTTGATTCTTTTGGACATGGTCGCGGACCGGCATTTGAGCATCCTGCGCGAGTGGAATTCGACAGGGTGGTTGAGCGATCTGGTATTCAGGACTGCGCGCACACTGGGTTACCGAAAGTCCTTCAGCGGGGGCACGTTTCCTGTCGAGGATGATCATTTGCCGTTCCGTGCGTACTGTGAAGTCATGTTCAAACCAGCAGGTGCGAGACCTGCCCCAGCAATTGACCAGTTCGGCTGGGTAGCTATGGCGTACGTATGCGGAGTAATCCAAATGCGGAAGCAACGCCGACTAACGCGTCCCCAGTGGCTTGGGCGTCAGCCCCGGTCAATATCCAGTCTGTGGGAGCGAGCGATCCTGCAGCCCGTAACGTGAGTGAACCTTGAGCAAGTGTCGTTAAAATGAACCCGACGGTTATCACTGGAAGAGTCGGGATCAGAGCTGCCGAGCCATGGAACGGGGGCGAAGGCTGAAACCGCTGTCGGATTAACTGGTTGTGTGAAGGCAGCGTGGGCTCTCGGCACAAGGAGGGCGGGATGCAGGAAAGGATGAACATGAAACAGTAGAGGCCCTATCCTATCTCGCCGCCCAGCGAGTAATCGAGGATATAAAGCGTACGCTGAAGTTCCGAGAAACGTGGGAATAGGGATTCGGAGGGGTCCATAGTACCGACGACGGGCAAGACAACATAACTTGCTCTGAGGGAAGGGACCCTGCCACTGCAAGGCAACCGAAAGAGGAAGCACTGAATGATTGCCCCAAAGGCTACACACATTCTGCAAGACAAGGTGCGAGTACTCCAACGGAAGCTATACCGGGCAGCCAAGGACAACCCTCGGCGGAAATTCGGAGTGTTGTATGACAAGGTCTATCGGCAGGATGTTCTAAGGCAAGCTTGGTCGAACGTCAAAGCAAACAAAGGCGCGGCTGGCATTGATGAGCAGACGATCTCGGCGGCGGAGGAGTATGGGGTACAACGGTTGCTGGGGGAAATCGGTGAGGTCTTACTGAGCAAGTCTTACCGTCCTTCTCCGGTACGTCGTGTATACATACCCAAGCCCGATGGTCGCCAACGACCACTGGGCATTCCAACGGTGACGGACCGCATTGTTCAGGCAGCCGTCAAGATTGTTATCGAGCCGATTTTTGAGGCCGGATTTGCGGACTTCTCGTACGGGTTTCGCCCTAAGAGGAGTGCGCAGGACGCCCTCCGTGAGATCTATAAGTACATCAACTTTGGGTGTCACTGGGTGGTGGACGCCGACCTTAAGTCGTATTTTGATACGATCCCGAAGGACAAGCTCATCAAGCTGGTGCGGATGCGGATAACGGACAAGTTCGTAATCAAGCTGCTCAGTCTCTGGTTGGAAGCGGGCGTAATGGAGGATGGAAAGCTCTCCCATTCTCCGCTGGGGACGCCACAGGGTGGGGTAATCTCCCCTCTGCTGGCGAATATCTACCTGGACGCTCTCGACCGGCTGTGGGTGAAGCAGCGCCTGGGGGACAGGCAGCACGACGCCCATCTTATCAGGTACGCGGACGACTTCGTAATCCTCTGCGCTAGGAACCCCGAGAAGTATCTTGGGATCGCCAAACAACGGCTTGATCGATTGGAACTTACGCTTAACAGCGAAAAGACCAAAATCAAGCACGTACGGGAGGGGTTTAACTTTCTGGGGCACACCTTCATCCTGGCGCCCTCTAGGGTGACCGGGAAGATGAAGTGCTTCTACTATCCCTCTTTGAAGGCCGTAGCCGCTGTCAAGCAAAGCGTGAAGGAGATTATCCGCCACCAACAGCATCGGAACTTGCCTGATGTAGTGGGGCAGTTGAATCTTGTGCTCCGGGGGTGGGGTAATTACTTCAAGACCGGGAATGCTAAAGACGTCTTTCAGCAGATCGATTCTTACGTCACTTACAACCTCTGCATCATGCTGAGGAAGAAGCATAAGAAACCGGGCAAGGGATGGCGGGACCATCCTCCGAGTTGGTTCTACGACAACCATAAGCTCTACTGCTTGCGGAAGTCGGTGACCAGCAGCCCTAACGATGTGATTCGTTACGGGCGGTAATCCGGCTCTTATGCCTCTCCGTAATGCTGCCGGCCGAATGCAGCGGGAAAGCCGTGTGAGGGCAAACCTCACGCACGGTTTGATGAGGGGCCTCTGGGGCGATGGCTTCAAACCAGAGGCCCACTCTACTGGCTAGGGGCGTTCCTGCAGTTGACATCATCGATTTGACGCCTTTCGGAAGCTATCACCACACCGCCCAGGATTCGATTGATGAGTGTAGCCCTGAAAGTCTGGCAGTCGTGGGCAGGGTGGTGCTGGCGACCCTCGTGGAACTTGAGCGGACAGGTTAGTTCCTTCCCCGGAAGTCAGGGTTCCGAAGCACATTGCTTGCCAACTTTTTTTCACGGGTCGACAAATGATAGCACCGAACCCATCACTTCCCGCCTTCCATCTTTCCTGATCCATCCGCCATCCGATGGTGCACTTCTCCTAGCTCTGCCTGAAAGGAGTTTTCCATGAAAGCATCCGCCGTATCTGACGCCTTGCGTGTCCTCGTGGTGTGACTGTACCCACAAATTGGCCGCGTGTGGAACCATAAATTGGCCGCTCGAGCTGAGGAAGTGATTTGTTTTCAATGTGGCATTTGGAGCGGTAGCTTCCAGTTGGAACCATAAAATGGCCGAGAGTGCAGAGTGGAAGCATAAAGTGGCCGAAAGTACAGACCCCGCGCACCAGTTGTTAACCCATAATCTACAGAATCAAGGAGGCTTATGAGGCCAACCGCCGTATCTCAGGCACTCAGGCACCTCGTAGTTGAAGAACAGCAGCCAGTCTTCATATGGGGGTCTCCGGGAACGGGCAAGTCAAGCGTGGTTAACCAGCTCGCCACCGAGTTGGGAATCGCGTTACGAGACATCCGAGCGCTGTTGCTCGATCCGGTGGACCTGCGGGGGCTGCCCTTCGTGGGGAAGGATGGCCGATCGCAGTGGGCAACACCCGACTTCCTCCCTCAAGACGGAGAGGGAATCTTGTTTTTGGATGAATTGAACGCCGCGCCGGCGATGGTTCAAGCCAGTTGTTACCAACTCGTGCTGGATCGCAGGCTCGGGGAATACACCCTGCCGGAGGGATGGGCGATTGTCGCGGCCGGGAATCGGGATTCGGAGCGTGCAGCAACCACGAAGATGCCCACACCCCTCCGGAACCGGTTCGTTCACATCGACTTCGAAGTGGATGTGCAGGAATGGTCCGAATGGGCGATCACGGCGAATGTCCGACCCGAAGTGATTGCGTTCATACGTTTCCGTCCCGAGTTGCTGAGCGCTTTTGACCGCGACGCCAACGCCTTTCCTTCGCCGCGGTCCTGGGAGTTCGTATCGCGCATACTGAACTCGAGGCCGGATTCCTCGGTGGAGCATGAGCTGATTGCCGGCGCAGTAGGGGCCGGCGCCGCCACCGAATTCTCGGCGTTTCTCAGAATGTTCCGAGAATTGCCCAACATTGACGCCATTTTGCTGAATCCCACCCAGGAACCCGTGCCGGAGAATGCCGCAACGCAGTATGCGGTCGCGTCGGCACTGGCTCGCTGCGCCTCCGATACCAACTTCGACCGCATTTGCCTGTACCTGAATCGCCTGCCAACTGAGTTCCGCGTGTTGTGCGTCCGCGACGCCACCCTTCGCCAGCCGGCTATCCGGACGACCGCCGGCTTCGTGAAATTCGCCATAGAGAATCACCACGCTATCGCCTAGCAAACCGGGAGCCAACCCGCTCTCTTTACCCTATTCTCTGCCGGAAGAAACCTTTACCAAAGAACGTAGGAGGCATTGTTATGACGTCGATCTCGACTTGTGAACCATCTCTGTCTTCGCGGGCCATGCTGTGCTCGCTTTCGATCAGCATGTGGTCGGCGCGGAAACACGACCCCGAAGCATCTGAGGAAATCGCGCAGCGCCACGGTGCACAGCCCGATGCCGGCCGCTATCACAAAGTGCTTCTCCCCAAGGCGGCGCTCGCCGAAGTCCAGAAGATCGTGAGCGAGGCCCGTCAGGATCACTATTTCATGACCCTGCCCTGGGACGATAACGGCTATCGCGTGCTCCCCGCAGCAGCCTACATGGACCACACGGAGAGAATGCGGCAGCTATCGAACCAGTTCACACCAGCCATCGATACCTTGACCCAGCAGTTCGGACAGCTTGTGGAGGAGGCCAGGGTACGGCTTGGCGGTCTGTTCCGTTCGGAGGATTATCCGGCTCCCGAGGAACTTCGCTCCAAGTTTTCCTTCGAGACTAAAGTGATGCCTCTGCCGGATGCAGGCGACTTCCGAGTCACACTGGGCGATGAGGAGAAAGAGCGAATCAAGCGTCAGATCACCGCCGCCGTCGAGGCATCGCTCCAGGTCGCGAGTCGTGAGCTTTGGCAGCGGCTGTTCGAGGCTGTCAGTCACTTGGCCGAACGCCTCCAAGCCTACAAAGTGACGGGGGAGGGGGTTGAACATCCCTTCCGCGATTCCGTCGTCACTAACCTGGTAAAACTCGTCGATGTTCTGCCCAAGCTGAATGTCACGGGGGACCCGGAACTGGAGCGGCTGGCTGCCCAGGTGCGCGCCTCGCTGCTCGTCGATCCCCAAGAGCTGCGGAAGTCGGAGGCGATTCGTAACGAGACCGCGAAAACAGCCTCAGCGATTTGTGACCGCATGGCCGCGTTTATGGCTGGGTATTCGGTCCCTGCGCCTAGCGAAGGGAGGCTGGCGTGAGGCCTCAGACGACCACCGCAGAAAAGCTGACAAAAGCGAGAACCCAGCTCTTGCTTGGGCAACCATTTTTTGGAACGCTGGGTTTGAAGTTGAAGCTGGTGGCTGGTTCGTTGCCAACGATGGCGACTGACGGTTCGCGGATTGTCTACAACCCTGGATTCGTGGACCAACTCAAGCCGGCGGAACTCGAAGGGACGCTTGCCCACGAGGTCTTACACTGTGCACTGGGACACCAGTGCCGCCGCGGCGAGCGCGATCCAGAGCTCTGGAATGAAGCCGCGGACTTCGCCATCAACCCTATTCTGATCGGAAACGGTTTCGCGCTTCCGGCTGGGGCGCTCATCGATCCTACGTTCAAGAACTTGAGCGCGGAAGAGATCTATGCCCGGTTGCTACAGAGAAGAAGCGAGGAAAACGGAGGAACAAAGCCAAAGCCGCGGCAGACGAATGCTGGTGGGGGGACCGCTACCGGTCCGCAAGGAACAGACGACACTGTGCCCTCCAATCCGAAGCCAGACGCCTCTCCGCAGCCGGTTCCAGACCAATGCGGACGGACGACAAGTGAAGCCGTGCGGCCACCGTCGATGCGGCCCGGAGGGTTCGGCGACGTCTGGGACGCGACGGACGAGCACGGGCAAACGGCTTCGGCGGCGGAGCGACGCCGTCAGGAGCATGAGTGGGCCATCGCCGCAGAGCAGGCCCTGCGATCGGCCAAGGCGTGGGGACACGAACCTGCTGGGATCGAAAGGCCGCTTAGCGAAACCCGCCAGTCTGAGCAAGACTGGCGTGCGATCCTACGTGACTTTGTAGCCGCCACCACGTCGGCGGATTACCGGTGGACGCCCCCCAATCGCCGCTACATCGCATCGGGCTTGTACTTACCCTCAGTCGAACGCCGAGGGTTGGGCGAGATCGTGATTGCGGTCGACACTTCCGGCTCGATAGGAAGGCGCGAGCTGGAACAATTTGCAGGTGAGATTTCGGCAATATCCGAGGAGGCGCAGCCGGAAGCCATCCACGTGGTGTATTGCGACGCGGCGGTTCAAAGCACTCAACAGTTTGGCCCCTCAGAGCCAGTACGACTTGAGCCTAGAGGCGGCGGGGGCACGGATTTCTGCCCGCCGTTCAAGTGGGTGGCCGAGAACAACATCGCGCCAGTCTGTTTCATCTATCTCACCGACTTGTGCTGCCATTCATATCCGGAGGCCCCGGAATACCCGGTCCTCTGGGTGACCGATTCGCGCAGAACGGCGCCTTTCGGCGAGACGCTTCGTATAGGAATTGAATGAAGCGACGTGTTTTGAACGAACCCGCAGCTACCTTTCTACCCCGGACTTGTCGTCATAATCGCCCTGCCACGCTACTAACGGTTTTCACCTAAGAGTGTAACCACAGTCCACGTCCGTGTACGGAACGCAGGGCCGCAGGGTTCGCGCTGACGGTGAACTGTTGCCTTCAAACACCGGGAACGAAGCCCAAGATCCAAGAGATTTGTCGCTTAAGCCTTCGACTGAGAGTGAGAGAGGTTTTTATGGCTACGCAATTTGCTCCGGCTTCTCATGCATTAAGCACTGCGGCGGCTAGTCTCGGCCCTTCCGGTTATGTGATCACGGAGTCGGCCCCGTCTGCTCCAGTCGTGCCTCCGAGGAGGCGGCGTAAGGAGAAAACCGTCCAGGACAGACAGAAGCTGTTGGTGGAAATGCTTCCTTTG
>Ga0208192_1001143_pt1 | contig 16765 bp, 10 predicted proteins | sample June2015DPH_13_1_2_FD_184711 | JGI IMG/M metagenome (GOLD analysis project Ga0208192, IMG submission 184711) | Peatland microbial communities from SPRUCE experiment site at the Marcell Experimental Forest, Minnesota, USA - June2015DPH_13_150... | ecosystem: Environmental > Terrestrial > Soil >... | reverse complement strand
TAGGGCCTTGAAATTCATGCTTTTTGTAAGTAGCGCACTTTGCACGTTGCCAAATGAAGCGATGAAGAAGGTCGTGGATAGGAGCACGATGAGGGGGGTCAATCGCGGTTCAGAATAGAACGCAGCTATCAAAGGCGCAAAAGCTGCCAATGCTATTGTCAGCAACGCGCCCAGGCCTACGCTTATCCAAAAAGTCGAAGATAACGCCTCATCACTAACCTCTTTTTTTTGTATAATAGCAGACGTCAATCCAAAATCTGAAAATATAGCCACAAAACTGGAAAACACGGTCACCATAGCGATCAGGCCAAAGTCGCTAGGTGTAAGCAATCTCGCTAAGATCGCAGAAATCAGTATTTGCATTAGCAGTCGGGCTATTTGAAGGGTTGCAGACCAGCCAACGCTGCGTACTGTTCTCGTTTTCAGGGTCATTTCAATTCGCGGCGGGAAACTCTTACGTGCGCGCTTCTCTTAGGTTCATCAGCAGCGCGTTCGATTCGTTTTTGCTATTGCGGCAAACCTCATGATCTGATATCATATTAATCCTCGCGGATGCCAAGCTGGTCAATACGGGCGCAAGGCTTTCAATGTGCATCCAAAACGTAAAACCTGTCATTTCGTTCCAGTGCAACGAATCGCCGTGCTCAAATATACTGGAAGGAACCAAACTGGGGAATGCTGAGCTTGGCGAGCATTGCGTGCCGACAGCGCGTAGCGTAACGGTTACGCAGCGCGAAGAGGCGCGCTACCAGCATTATGAAAAAGGTCGAGATCCTCACATTCGGGTATTCGTAAGGAAACCTGTGAAACTGGGCCTTTGATACCTGAAAAGGATACAGAGGGCCTCGGTACCCTGCAAAGTATTACGAACTTGATGACAAATGTACCGCATGTTCTGCAAAAACGCACGAGAAACACATAAGCCGCAATTAACTGCAAGCTAAACGGAGCACAACTGAAAAAGACGTATTAGGTGCATCGAAAAAAAGAACATTACGCCGCGAGATTAACAAAAAAAAGTCGTTTTCATTCAGCGCGCACTAGGTCGATGCCGCGCTTCGTTTATGCCCCACAGGGGAGCTTGCAGACCTCCCTCTCTGCGGAGCGTTTCTCACGCGTACGGGTTATCAAAAAAATGAGACAAAAACGCGGTCATCACGGAATCTACCTTAGATAAAGACCAACTGTATATGGCAACGAGCCTCGGATGATCCTTGTTGGTTTGGGCTACACGTTGTCTTTCGGCTCTCACTCTGCATCTAAGAATTCGCAAATTCCATAGGAATAGTCTTGGACGTCCGTGAATATTCAATATGTCCTCGCGATACTTGCTTACCATTCTTCTGCATCCCAGTTCAAGGCTTTGCTCATTTGTGGTAATGCTTTCCGGCGAATCGTGCATGATAGCTACCGGAAAGCCGCAATGTATTACAGGAAAGTGTCTTCCGATAGACAGCACTAGATAATCATCGTGCCAGCTCGGCAAGTCACAGTCGAGAAAATCGCGGTCATAGTATCCCGCAACGGCAAAACACGACGTCGTAACCATCATCACGGAAAATGAACATAGTGATAATTCTTTCAACAGATACGCATATGAATAGCCATGCAGCCTTTTGAATCGGTGCTCGCTCCTTTTGTCGTTGGCAGCGAGTATCACATCCCCGTAAACGAGGGCGCGATCCACTCCACTCTTTTGTAAAGCCGATAAGCGAACCTCTAAGGAGTTGGGGAGCAGCTCATCATCAGAATCCAAAAAAACAACATGTTGTCCTACCGCTTTCCTGATCCCGGTAATTCGAGCAGCAAGACCTCCCTGATTCTTAACGTGTTTTATGTATCTGATTCGTGGGTCAACCAGATATGGCCCTAGCACATCTCGCGTGTTGTCGGTCGAATCATCATCGACGATAACGATCTCAAAATCCTGACAGGTTTGGCGCAAAACGCTCTCTAAGGACCGAGCAATACAGTAATCTCTGTTGTACGTTGGTATGATGACACTTATTACCATGTGTGACTTGACCTAGATAGGTTCTTGAGTACTTGCACAAAAAGATAACGGAAATGCTGATTTCTGGACTCGAAAGGCGATCGCTCAGTGCTAGGTGGGTGCCCCGAGACTCTTAGAAGGCGCTTTTTGAGCACACCTATTTGACGCAGACGAAAAGGAGTATTACCTATAGTGCCAGCATGACACTATGTGCTAGATAGACCTCAAAAGGTTGGACGGTGTATTTCGCAAAGTTAAATTTTCGCAACCGCTTTTCAAAAGGTGGGACGCTGTATTTCGCAAAGTTGAATTTTCGCAACCGCTTTTCAAAAGGTCGTAAAGAACTACTTCCACCTTGGATCAAATGGGACAGCAAGGACGGTCAAGAGTTAATAGAGACGGGCGATCAAGAACTTGCCTATTTTGTTACAATCTGCGGATTGCAGCCAAATGCACGTGTACTTGATATAGGTTGCGGGATTGGACGGATAGCTGTCGCCCTCACGCATTACCTCACCAGTGAAGGAGGCTACGATGGCATCGATATTATCCCTGGAGCGATTAAGTGGTGCACCAGAAAGATCACTCGCCAATATCCACGCTTTTGTTTCCACTTTGCAGACATCTACAGCAAAGCGTACAATCCAAAAGGCCGAGTCAAGGCATCTGACTACGCCTTCCCGTTTGACAAGGATTTGTTTGATTTTGTTATCTTGAGTTCTGTATTTACGCACATGCTCCCTGAAGATCTGGAACACTACATCTCTGAGGTTGCAAGAATGCTAAGGCCCGGAGGAACGTGCTTTGCGACGTACTTCTTGCTAAATCCTGAAACGTTGGAACACATCGAGACAGGAAAAAGCACTCTTGGTTTTCAGTTTAAGGGCGACCAATATCGAACGATTTCTCATGAAGTCCCCGAGAGCGCTGTTGCGTATAATGAAGATTATGTTATAAACCTATATGCGCAGAATGGATTAACAATTGCAACACCGATTCGCTACGGCACGTGGTCTTTACGTGCAACAGACTACGAATACCAAGATTTTGTCGTCGCGCACAAGGTTTAACCGTTGGAGCCAACAACTGTAATCCGCGACTCCTGCCTTTCGACGGCATGAGCGACAGATACAAGAGCTGAGTCTCGTTGCGATCAATAAATTAGTATAGGTAAAAGCTACACAGAAGCCCTGCCGGGTGAGATTGAAAACGCGCACTACAGCGCACCTTCAGCGTCCGCGATCCATATCGAAACGCCGCAGATTATTGCGGGGTTCATTGATTAACGAGTCAGTGGGCTAGCAGGAGAACGGATTGTCGACGACGAGTATGATTGGATAAGCTTTAAATCATCCGCGCATACCTCAAATGAATACGTGCCAATCAATCGTAAGGCACTGGATGTGAGGATTAAGTAACGCAGTTGGCTTATACCAAGAGTGAGTGGATTTAACCGGCTGTCGCGGCCAGTTCAAGAGTTATGCATCAAGCTGCCACAGGCGCGCCAGCTCATTGGCCGTGTTGGCAAACGTGAAAGTCTCCTTCACGAAACGTTGCGCGCGCATGCCGAGTGCTTCTCCGTGTGTAGCATCTTGCATGAGCGCTTCAAGTGAGCGTTGAATTGCTTGTGGATTATGTGGGGGGATGACCATTGCTACGCTTTCATTTAGTACTTCGCTCACGCCATTTCCTGCTGATATGATGATGGGTTTTCCAAATAACATTGCTTCTAAGGGCGCCAATCCCCACGATTGGTCATCGCCAGTCCAGACAAAAGCATTGCAATTCCTGTACATGAACGCCAATTCTTCCTCAGTTAACTCGCCAAGGAAATGCACGTGGTCACTCAGATGGAGCTCGTGAACCATTCCTCTGATCGAGGCCACGTAGGCAGGCCCAAACCAACTAACTAATGCTCCGCCAATAAACAAGTGAGTGCTCGTCCTTCCGTGTTCGATGAGAGCGTGAAGCGCCAGCAGCATGTCCTCAATGCGTCTTTGAGGGATTAAGATGCCCTGATAAAAGATCTTGAAGCAACTTCCTTTCATAAGGCGCCGTAACCGTTCTGTTCCAGTCAAGTTATGCTGCTCGCTAAGCAACAAAAGCGAGTGAGAGACCCCAATTCTCACCGTGCGTACTTTGTCAGTGCGCAACATATCGCGAACAAACTGCAGCATATCTGAGTCTAACGTAAGGAGCTCGTTCACGAGCCCAAATTTGATGAGCAGAGTGACGACGCCACGCGTCATCAAAAGATTAGCATTGTAACGCTTATCTCTGCCGTCAGAGGGGAGTAGTTCAAACTTATCATAAACAAAAGCTGAAATCCTTATGTTCTTGTTGGGCAAAATGAGTTTTATTATGGAAGCGTGTATAATATCCGCTATGGTGTGCGTACAGAGAACGATGTCTCCCTCTTCTTTAGCCAGCACCCTTGCAACAAAAAACCGCCACACGTCTAAACTAAAAAAAAAGAACGGGTACGGGGAGCACTTCCAATGCTTGAACGTGATTACCTCTGTACTCTCAGGTATTTCAAAGACCGCGGAAGGGTCATACCTCGCTACACAGAGCAGCACCCTGTCTTTGAAGGAATCAGCGAGGTCGGCAATTACCCTATTGACGCCATGTTTGTGCGTAAAACTGCACATGAGTATGCAGATGCGTTTCACGTCAGTATCAACCAGAGCAGTAGCTTCTTTGAAGTCTTATATCCCTTTCTGTTTGTACAACGGGACGCTCATCCTATCGCTTTTGACAGATCGACAACACAGCCAGACGAGAGAGACTCAAAAACAGGTCTAACCGAGAGCAAATGAAAATATGGGCCAGAAGCTACGTCGATATATAATGCCGCAGGTGCGAGATGGCCAGATGGCTGACTTATAATTCAGCTGGCGCAGCATTCCATTCGAGCTGAAAGCGTACGCAAACTTGTCCAGTAGACTCGACGGTGCTGCGTAATTTCAGCCTCGTACGAGATTTTTAGTGCGTAACAACGATGTTCAGCCTCTCAAAGTCAATCCTGCTCAGTTTAAAAATATCAGCGTCGATGAATATGTGGATCCCATAACCCTCACGCTCGAGCAAGGGAGCACTATTTACTAACAAAGGTGGATCACCTAAACCGCACTTAAAAAGGATAATCCCAATTTTCTTCGTAGTACCTACGCAAGGCAATCGTGCAGATGATGCTGAGACTGGTTGACGTTGTCGTTTATGGGCAGCCCGATGATTAAGCAACCTGAAATAGACGAAGTGGTGGCCTCTATGAAATCCGGTTGGCTGGGAACGGGGCCCAACGTTGCACAATTCGAACAGATGTTCAGAGAGCATAAAGGCATAGATGCGCGATGGCGGTAAGCTCGTGCACGGCAGCACTTCATCTTTCAAATAGTAGGTCCTTTTGAACTCTAAACTACGCCTAGTTACATACGTACAAGCAGAACTCTTCAACGGACTTGAACGGCCACTTCTTTCGCAGTTTACTCAACATGCTGATTGAGTACATCTTGGCTGTTTTTTTCAAATATATTCTGCCGCCGAACTTAATCCTAAGAACTGAAACATACAGCAGCGAATAAACAATGGCAGCTCCAAGCTGCAGCGTTGTCAATCGTTTGGTCGCTAAATAGGTATCTGACAAGCTTTCTATAGCTCGATTCGTTCTGCAGTTTTTGTCGTTCATCAGCGGTTTGCTTATCCAGAGGAGCCCTTCGGGAAGGTAATCGGATACGCGCTTTCTAAGCCTCGCAGCAGGATGCAAACGTACAGCAACAGTGGTCTCTCGTTCGGGTGAAACGCTGTCGATGACCCCAAAGGCGATGAGCAAGCTTCTCTTCGATGGGAAGAGGTGGGGATGCCGCGCTTCGGCTTCGACAATAAGCCGCACAACCATACCACTGGACGTTGCCCGAAATGCATAGTCAAAGTCCTCATGGCCAACAAAGAAGTGACGTGGGTCGTAGTATCCTATCCTATCTAGCGCTTCTCTTGAGATTAATGCCCCGTGCGTTGCAAAAAATGAGATGTTTCTGCTTTCAGTCACCGAATTCAAAAAAACGACACGACCCCAACAATTCAGCGTAGCACCGGATTGGGGCAAAACGGTGTGTGGACTGTCAATATCAACGATCTTAGGGCAAAGGATTTCCGCTTGTCCAGCGTTTTTTAAAAGAGCATCTAAACATCCCTTCTCAACAGTACCGTCCTGATCAAGGAGCCACACCCAATCAAACCCTTTTTCGTGCGCCATTTTCATACCGCAGCAAAATCCTGCCGCTGAGCCTATGTTTTTTCCGATAATCATGTGATGCGCAAACTGGTAATGCTGTGAGTGTGCACGAAATGCTGCTGCGTTGTCTTCAATGGAGGTTGCATATGAGTTGTCAATCACAATTAAACCGTTCAGACTCAATTGACCCTCAAGAGAACGCAACAAGCGGGTAAACTCCTTGGGATTATTATAAGCAACGGTCACGGCGCAAATCTGCATGGCTTAAAGTCTTGACGTGGCTCAAGTTTTCGGAATGGGCGACAGTGTCAGGGCCTATGGGGGGTAGATGCATCCGCGCCATATAACTATTCTGGTTCCATTGAAGTCAAAGACGACGCTGCGGGTCAGTTGGAGAGCAGTAACAAGCTCTCGCCAACGAACGACTCAACTATGCGGTAGATCATTGTGTAAGCAAGTTATCGGAGGCATCTGAAGATCTTGCTTTAGCAGCAGTGGCCTAAGTCTAATGGTTCTGATCGATTGAGCTACATTCAGCATCTTTGCAACCCGACGCATCGACGCGACACGTGGACACGACTTCTTCACGGATCGTTAACTGCAACATAGACACATCAGTAAACGCGTGTAAACTCACGCAACAACGGGCCACGTACTGACGTTCAAACCGTACTCGTCGCCTCGTGTAGTCATAAAAATGAAATGATCGTGATAGTTCTATTTGAAGTATGCTGCACTCTTTGAAACGCCATCCAGCTCATCATAGTCAAGTTTTGCCGGCAAGAACGTGGCAGCACATCGGGTTGCACGAGCGTGTTAACTAGCGGCAAGTAAGCACAGATGTAACGGTGCCAATCGCGTGAGAACTCGCTACACTGAGGTTACCGTTAACTACCACGCACAAAAAAATAGGGAGCACGTGATGTACGTATCGAAACAAAAACAACTTCCAAAAGTAAAGATTCTCGCTTGAATCTGAGACAGAACACGGAGGGTTAGCACGAATAAGCGATCTCGTTGTTGTCACGGCCGACGCATTCAGGCGAGTTGTGCTCTCCATCTCAAAACTCGTATCAGCGGGCAGCGTGAAATAGCAGTAGTTTATGCTGGGCTTAGACGCGAAGATCAGAAAGATTGCCGGCACGAGAACAAAATACTTAAACAATGCATAGCAAGGGACTCTGGCAGATGCACGACGAGGGCGAACAGCACCGGAGAGGCCACTCTATTGTCGTATGCTGAGCGCCATTCGACACGTCAAAAAAGCGAAGACGATATCGCGAGCGTCAGCACCGCTCGAAAAATAAAGCACCTCAGATGAGATTCAGAAATCCCCTCAAGATGAACGATTGGGAGTTCAGACACCTCCTAGCGGTCGTATTCGGCATTCAGCTTTCATTATATGTTCTGATCGGCTTGGGTTCTCTCGGGCTTGACGTCGTTTTTCTCAGACCGCTCATAGGCCTCATCTATCTGACATTTATACCTGGGATTCTCCTTCTGCGGGTCTTCAAAATCCACGGACTGAGCAATGTCGAAGCCCTGATGTACGCAAGCGGATTAAGCATTGCGACTGTGATGTTCATCGGTTTTCTTTCCAACACGTTCTTCCCCTTTTTCGGCGTCGATCGACCCATTACAACACTTCCTCTGCTGGCCATCTTCACCGCGACGGTCGTCGTCTTGTGCATCCTCGCCTATATACGGGACAGAGATTTCTCGCAGCCCTCGTTCATCGAGACGAAGGGAGCCGCTTCTCCCCCCGTCGTCTTTCTGTGCATTATTCCATTCGTCAGCATCGCAGGCGCTCAGCTGATGAATATTGCCGGCGACAACCAGCTCTCGATGCTTGTGTTGGTTCTAATCGCAAGCATCCCTCTTCTGATGATTTTTGGCAGGATACCCAGGAAGTTATACCCTCTGGCCGTATTCGTCGCAGCCATTGCTCTGCTTCTTAACGTTTCCCTCATAACGCCGTACGTGACGGGCTTTGACGTGCAAGGTGAGTATTTCTTTGCCACACTGGTAAGCGCATCTGGACTGTGGAATCCGGCTATTGCTAACGACTACAATTCGGTGTTGAGTGTGGCGATGCTTGCGCCGGTTATCTCTGCAATCTGCAACCTATCAATTGCTGTCGTTTTCAAAGTGGTCTACCAGCTGTTTTTTGCCTTGGTGCCCCTCGGCCTGTACCTGATATACGAGAGACAAACGAGTGACAAAGCAGCGTTCCTGTCCGTTTTCTATTTTATGTCAATCTTTTCGTTCTATGCGTTGATGACGCAACTGATGAGACAAGAAATTGCGGAGTTGTTTGTGGTACTGTTGATCTTGCTGATCATCGACAAGAAAATGAAGAATGAAAGATACTTGCTTTTCGTCATTTTTGGTTTCGGATTGGTCGTATCTCATTACGGTCTGGCGTTCCTCTACATTGTGTTGCTGATTCCCGCACTGCTTCTGTTAGCGTCGGGTCGCTTGCTTAAAACGAGCAAATCAGATCAGACCAAGCGGAGTGCCGCAATCCCCATCGTCCTCGTCTTGCTGTTCATCGTGCTCGCTTTGTCGTGGTACCTCAGTGTAGCGAGTTCTCATGCGATTGGCACCGTTGCATCTGTGCTGAGCCACGGTTTCAGCAACGTTGCAAACATTTTTTCTCTTCAAGCGGGCACTCCGCTAGGCGCCGTTTTGTTGGCAACAACACCTATGCGTGAAATCACCCTATGCCTAAGTCTCATCGCCGGGCTCCTGATCGTTTTAGGCTTCCTTGCCTTGATTCGAAAGCCGAGAGATATGCCCTTCACTCAAGAGTATTTCCTTCTTATCTGCGCCAACGTTGCTGTCATAGCAATAGGTTTTTTACTCCCGCTGCTCTTTCAGTGGAACACCTTGCGGGTATATGAAGTCGCCCTTATCGTTTTAGCACCCCTCTTTGTGCTTGGCGGCACGGCCTTTTTCAAAGCAATCACGAGAGTTGCCGGAGTACCATTTACAACAAAATGGGAAAAGCGTTCCTTAACGGCACTATCCCTATTTTTGGCCATATTCTTGCTGTTCAACAGCGGCTGGGTCTATACAATTACCAATGAGTATCCAACACAATACGCGTTAAACAGCCAGATAGATGCGCCTCGCTTTAGCTATCAAGAGATGCTAGCTGCCAAATGGATTGTAGGCAGCAAACTCTGCGAGACTTGGGTCGCTGGAGATGAATACGGATGGCTTCCACTATTCGCTTTGACGGGACAAGTACGTACCACAAATTTCGAGCCGTGGGGATGGAGATCGGGCGCGCTACCCGGAAACGAGGTTATTGTATTGTTCAGGGGCGGGAATTTAGAAGGCAGACTGGCGGATTCGTCTTCACCCACTGGCTACACAAGCCTGAATGATAGCTTTTTTTATCGGGAAACAATCGTCAATGCGAGTCTCATATATGATAACGGGGGCGCAAGGGCGTACCACTTAGGTTAAAGTTCTTGTTGCTGACTTGGGACGTGCCGATGGCTTGTACACGCCCTACATTTCTCATTTTTTCTGCGCGGAAAGAGAACGGCAGCCAAAGATACGCTATTAAAGCCCGTTTTTTAACCGCGTAGTGACGCGAATAGTGCGCCTTTGAACTGCTTTGCGACTAGGTAAATGAAGCACAAACTTCCTTAAGAAGACGACGGCCGTTAGGAACGCAATTACTATCGAAGCAGCAAACACCAGGGTTCGCATCTGCTTACGTGAACCATGTACCAAATTAATTAGCAACTGGACGTGTAACCTGCCGCTTAAGCAAAAACAGACTACGCGAAGGCTATCGGGTGCAGCAGGAAACTCGGAGACAAGAATGTTGGAAACGCCACACGTTTTTTCCGCAAATGCTTCTTCAATCAGGAGGTGGCTGTAGGAGTCGTTTTTCGTTTTGCTTGCAGCTCTGATCTTCGGACGCAGTCTGCCGTTTATCGTGTAAAGAGGCGAGACCAGTGTAACCGGCGCGGAGCTCCATAGAACGAAATGTTGCTAGATGTGACTAGCTACGCAACGTAGATAGCGAGGATCGCTACGTGCAAACCGAGATCCTAAATGGCATTGTCAAGACTGACGGAGCGCCACTACAAAACCGAGCTGCAACGCACAAAGCACTAGGCCGTTTCGGTTCTAAGGAGATTTTTTAGATCGATGACTTAGCAGATTAAAATGATCACTTAGTGATCGACGGCGACAACGCGCTAGTCGACCCTAATGCACACTGATTCCATCTCGAATTCCTTTCAAGAAACAGAGGAACTGGCTGGTGCTTCTCATCCGCCCGATGACTTTACCGGTTGAGATCCAAAATTGCACGAAAAAAAAGTAAACGAGGAAGGAGTGGTATTGTTTTCTGGCGGCGTGTTTCTTCATGAACCAGAATAGATTTCTTGTCATGTAATACGTGCTGCGAACACCTCCGCTTGAGGCTGCGATTTTGTGCCAAATCTTCGCACGTGGAACGAACACTGATGAGTACCCCGCGCGGCAACCGCGCATACACCAATCGGTCTCTTCCCAATAAGCGAAGAGCGTAGAATCGAGCAATCCGATTCGCTGAACGACCTCCCTTTTTGCTAAGAGACACGCGCCTTGGATATAACTCACCTCTTTTATGTCGTCGTACTGTCCCCTGTCTTTTTCGCCGTCACCGATGTTGCGGGCTTTTCCGATCCATAGGTTGATGTGGCCTCCGGCAAAAGCAATAACATCCCGTTGCCCGTGGCAATCATCGTAGTAGATCTTCGGCCCAACGAAGCCTATTCTTGAATTAGACTCTGCAACACGTACGAGCTCAGATAAAAAACCCTCGTTTACACTGGTATCATTGTTAAGCAGCAGAACATAATCTGCGTGCCAATCGATCGCGCGTCTGATGCCAACGTTATTGCCTTCAGCAAAACCGAGATTTGCTTTGTTCTCGAGCAGCGCTATCTCTGGATATCGGGCCCTAAAGCACTCTTGCGATCCATCTGTGGAGCCGTTATCGACGAGTAGAATTTCATAGTTGGTGTAGTCTATTTCGTTTAAGGATTCCAGACATTCGACCGTAACACGCTTCCCGTTCCAATTTAAAACAACGATCACGACTTTTGGTTCAACTGGTCTAGCACATTGCTGTTCGCCGCTAAGACTGTTGGTCTCTGTGAACATTATGCTGTTGACGTGATTATTCCGTTCCTTATCCGATCTTGATTCTCCTTGCTCATTACGTCGAAATTAGCCGATTGATCGTGAATGAAAAGGCACGCAAGTTCTGCGCAAAGCGCGAATTACGAGTGTTTGAGAAATAATGCTTGAACTGTTGCTATTCTTTATACAATATCCCGCCGAATTCAGCATGAACCGCTTGGTTAAAACGATGATTTAACATTTGCTACTTCGTACGGCTTCGCGCGTTGTCATTGAACGTAAGATTTGAATGCAAGATACCCAGGAATGGCACTGAAGAGAACTCGCTAGTGGGTGGACGGCTCAGCCGGATATAGTTATGCGTCTTCCCCGCAAGGTGCACGATTTACGGGCTGTTGAATGTCAACAGAGACGCAAAGTTAACGCTCACGAGGCTAACGTGACGGTGACATAAATCGATCCTATCGCCTCACGCTCCTTCTTTTCTGAGGTAGAACCACACGAGAGACTAGATAAGCGGGCATCTTCTCACTCCTCTCGCGACCGCGGGCTAATGGTATTGCGGGTGTCAACTTGCGCCGTGAGACACTAGGTAAGATTAAAAAACACACTCCTTGATTTTTCGAACAAATCACTTGCTTTGATGCCACTTGTCCACTAGATCCAAACGGGCCGGTGAAATCATTTAGCATCAAAGAAAGTCATAGGAAAAGTGAATCCTTTTTCTGCTCGAAACAGGACGTGGAAACAGATGCTAGGGGCTATGAAAAAAGGCGTGCGCGAGCTGTTGAACTGTAAGGCGGCAGAACAATAGCGTTTCTAATTAAGGTGCAAAGGTACAGAAGACAACCGCAAAACCGTGGAGAGACAAGAACGTCGAGATGCAGCCAGCTTCAAACAGAGTCCCTATTCGCGTTTAGAACAAATGTTCACAAGTAACTCATTTAGTGCTTTGGTTATTGTTTCCCACGAATACTGCTCTTCGATGAGCTTTCTGGCATTGGCTCCAAGGGTTGCTCTCATCTGTCGATCTTTCAGAAGCGAGACCGTTCTTTTCGCAAATTCCTTGAAGGTGTCTGCAACCACGAGCTGCTCTCCATCTCTCGCAGCAATTCCTCGCACTCCAGCGGTAGTCGTTACAACGGCTTTGCCCATAGACATTGCTTGCAGTACTTTATTCTTTATTCCCGTTCCTAAAAACTCGGGCGCTATGAAAATAGTCGACTGTGCCACATAGGGTCTGACGTCATTAACGAATCCCGTGACACGTACCGCAGGATCTGCAGACAAGTCGACAATCTCCTTGGCAGGGTCGCGCCCTACCAAATAAAGCTTCACGTCAGGAATAGCCTCGCGGATAAAAGGAAAAATCTCATTGTAAAACTGAATGACGTGAACGATTGCAGGACGCATGTTCATGCTTGATAAAAAAATCATCGATGAGGGTTCCTCGTTTATGTTAACAGGGCTGAAATAGTCGATGTCCACCCCGTTAGGTACAACCGAGCACCGTATCCGCGGGTTCAAAGATTCAAGAAGCTCTTTGTCGATCTGAGTTACAACAAGACACGCATCAAACTTCTCATAAATACGCTTTTCATATAATCGATTCAGGGCATAGCGGATACCGTATGCAATCTTTCTTAATCCTGTTGAATTCTCAAAAAGTTGCCTGTGCCATTCGTACATGGCATCAAAAGGCTGCACGATCTTTGCAGCATCAACGTCGGCGACGTAGTTTGCCATTTGCCTCGTCGAAAAGATGAGGTCGAAATTGTTCTTATTAATGGCTTCTCTTATTTTCTGATCCATTCGACGATCATAATAATAATCGAGCTCGTTCACAAGCAAACCGTGTTTTAGGTTCTTTGGCAGGTGCAAGATGCTGTTCCTGATTGCTTTCAGAAGTAATTTGTTGCGCGCGCTCCATTGAATCCCTATTGGGTCCTCGATAGAACAAACATTCTTCAAGTGCTCGAAATCCTCAGCCCTCGAACGCTCTGACGCAAACGAAATAAGGGTAATGTCGTGCCCAAATAGAACTGAAAGGTAACGAATTAGGTAATATAACGGCAAGGTGTCGGAAGCTGTTGGACAAGGAATATCATGCGATAAGAACAGTATCTTCATCGTTTCTCACAAGAACTACATTCCCAAGGAACCACATTTCCAAGTATTCAGTCTCGCATTCTGAAGAAGACGTGAATGATTTAACTCTCGTTTTAAGAACAATTCCAGCTTACAAAGCAAACAAATCGCTTGCATATCAAAACTGTACGGTACTATAGAGTTACATCCCTCAAGACCTTCTCGTAAACTGCCTGATAGTCTTCAGTAACGCGGCTCCACGTCCTAATTTTGTTGCTGAATGGTCCTACTATGACTTCATTCTCGCAAATGTGAAGAATGAGTTGGGCGACTTTCTGGGGATCCGGGGGGCTCTCAACGCCGAAACATCCAGGTTCTCTCGAAAATTCGCGTAGCGCTGTCGTATTCGCAACTATGCAAGGAGTTCCCACGGATAACGCTTCTGCGACGGCGATGCCATATGCTTCAGATTTAGACAGAAGCAAAAACACATCAGCTTCAGAGAATTCATTTGCCAGGCTTTCCGCACTTAAAAACTCTTTCCAGGTAATATGCCTTTCTATTTTCAGGTTGTCTGCCAAACGCAACAGGTTTCGCTTCTCAGGCCCCGAACCGACTACAGTAAGGTGCGCTTCGTTGATTGCAAATCGATGAACTAGTTCGTGCAAGGCGTATAGAACTGACTCGACGTTCTTTCTCTTTATGAGATAACCGACGAATAACAACTTGACGGAATTCTCGCAGCGAGACTTGTCAGACTTTGATGATTTCTTTTGAAAAACTGGATCCACCCCAAGCGGTATAGTAGACAATTTGTCGTTTCTCACATTGAACGTCCTGCAAACGTAACTAGCCTCAAAACCAGAATCAGCTACAATGTGCGTCGCTCTTTCCGCCATCTTCGTGCATATCCTAGTGTAAACGTGCCAAAAGAACTGGCGCGAGGCTGTTCCACTATATGCGTCTACGTGATAGTTTATGACTATCGGAAGCGAAGGCTCGAGTCGCTTAACGGCATAGAGGACTTCCGGAGAGACCAAGGTGTGCCCGTGAAGGTGAACGACCTGTGCACGAAGTTCCTGTAGGTGCTTTCTCAGATAAAAAAACAACTTGCCATTCAAAGCGTGGTAACGTTCCAAGGGCGCGTTTACTCTGATAATCCTAAATCCTTGGTGAAATTCTTCGCTTTGCAGTCTCAGCGGGTTTCCTTGTAATACGGTGACCGCGTGACCTCTTTTAGAGAGATTCTTTCCCAGCTCCACTACAACCTTATTTGCTCCTCCGGGCGATAACGTTTCCATGCAATTGGTAAGCAGAATGTTCATCGTCTTTGCGTGTGTCTGTACGTTGGTAGTCATCAAGCGCTTGTCGCGTTTGAAGCTTTTGTTTCAGACGCAGACAAATATAAGGCACCCATATTGACTGTCCTCCTGTGAAAAGGACACGATAAAAAATTCATATTTTTGCTGATCTTATCACTTTTCCAATTCATTTCGGTAAACAAACGGTAGTCAGCATCCAAGCTGTGACGGTTCATTCATCATCACAAAACTTCCAGAGTTATGCTGCAATGCAAGTGCTGACGGCGCGCGGCTTCAATGATCGCAGAGCACACGCACCTCTCTCGTCCTACGAAAAAGTAATCGAGCAAACAGCTTTTGGGCAGTCTTTAGGCAACTGTTGAACCTCGTCATACCTCTTAAGTTCGAAACGACCTTTGCTGCACGACCCTACTGTCGTCGTGAAGTTTTGTGTCGCACAATGTAAATGACTTACGGCTCAGTTCTTTCTCCGACGTGCGCCTGAGTTTCCCGATGCACGCCCGCTTCTTGCTTATTGTCTCCACTGAACAGTTTGTCGTACGAAGTAGTAACCGTGTCCCACGAATACTCTGCAATTGCCCTTTCTTGTGCCTCAGAACACAAGTCGGAAGGGTCTTCCACACTTTCTTCTATCAACGTCACCATATCGCTCAAGTCGCGACCATTCGAGAAGTAATGTGCAAAGCGACTGCACACCTCTTTGTTAAAGATATTATCGTGAGCTACGATGAGATTCTCGGAAATCATTGCCTCCAAGAGGCTCGGATTCGTGCCGCCGACTGAATGCCCGTGAATGTACGCTAGGCAGTGTTGTCGCAACATCCACAGCACGTCCGCATCATATATCGATCCCAAAAACGCTATATCGGATGAATTGCCGTTAGATGCCAGCCCGTAAACTCGATCTCGATACTTGTTGCTCGTAAAATCGCCGACGACGACCAAAGGATACTTTGGTCTTGCCTTAACAAACCCATCGACGATTACGTCGATGTTGTTTTCCGGCTCCAAACGCGATACGAGCAACCAGTACTTGCCCTTTTCTATCTTTGCGCCGTCGATCTGCTCAGCAAAGTGGCTGCTTAGTTTAGCCGGGTCCCACGAATGGGATTTCTGCCGGGAAACCCCGTACGGGATATAACAGATCTTGGAGCTGTGCTTCTTGCCAATGCATCGGCGCAGCTGTTCATTATCAATGACGATTTTTGAGGCGAGATTAAGTGAAACGGCGAAGTATAATATGATGAGGCTCCGTTCCACTATGTGGTATTTGGCGCGCTTCCATTCTAATCCGTCTGTGTTAACAATTACCTTCTTCCCCAACAACCGGGGGATCAGCAGAGACGCTCCGCCGTAAATTCCAAGTACGTAAATGATATCGCAAACCAGCGAATACTTCGCGACGAAGAAACTGTCATAAAGAAGTTCGAATGCTTTTCTTAAGGTGTAGTTCGCGGGCGCTTTAAGCGGAAAGTAGTCAAGTTTCGCACCCATATAATCGGTCGGGCAGTCGCCACCCTCCGTTTGCTCGCAGGTGCAACGAACACGGTAGCCTTTTTGGACAAGTCGAGGCAGCAAGTCCGCAAGCATTCGCTCATATCCGCCGTAATTGTCTATGCCTCGCGCACCAACGATTCCGACGGTTCTGTCACGCACCGCGATTACCTCGTTCTAGGTTCTAACACGACTTAACCTGAAACTCACTCTAATATAGCTGTTTCGATGTACGGTGTTGATCTTCTGACATTACGCCGTACTCGGCGTTTTCAGAGTCGCCTCGCGACGCTTGGGTTGGTCAATTCAAAAGCCATTTCCAAACAAAAATGCGGCTATTTGGAGGGCATTCCTCAGTGAAGGTAGCTTTGCACGATAGCGCGAATGTCGCGGACGCTGTGAGCTTGGATTGCGACCTCGTTGTACTTGGATCATCGATCTACACTGACGGACCTCTCCGAGCGTCACGCACTTCTTACCCGA
>Ga0208192_1001116_pt1 | contig 17183 bp, 14 predicted proteins | sample June2015DPH_13_1_2_FD_184711 | JGI IMG/M metagenome (GOLD analysis project Ga0208192, IMG submission 184711) | Peatland microbial communities from SPRUCE experiment site at the Marcell Experimental Forest, Minnesota, USA - June2015DPH_13_150... | ecosystem: Environmental > Terrestrial > Soil >... | reverse complement strand
CCTCTGCCACGGCATCGCTCCCGGCCTCCTCCCGTGGGGAAATAATCCCCACCTCGGCCGGAAACTCTACCCCAAGGTGTAAAGCATGTCTTGGCACTAACTGTAAAGGATCTCCTGGCACCATACAGTTCAGGTCGTAAACGACGATGGAGATCGACTCCGGAGTGTGGCCCGGCGTTTCCAGGATCTTGAGGCGTATGCGTCCGAATTCGACAATGGCGCCATCGCGGAGAGGGGTAAACGGATACGCCGCCTTGGCTGCGGCACCGAGATAAATCGTTGCGCCCGCGCGATCGCGCAGCTCTAAATGCCCGGCGACAAAATCGGCGTGGAGATGCGTCAGGAATACGTGCTGGATCTTGAGCGCGTGTTCGGCGGCAAACGCAATGTATTGGTCCGTGTCACGTTGCGGGTCAACGACGGCTGCCGTGCCTGTCTCCTCGCCTCCAATAATGTAGGAAGCGTGCGCTAGGCACGGCAGATAGAACTGCTTGAAGATCACGCTACACCCCCCTCGTTTGCGGACTGCTACCTCGGCAGGGGTACGATCCGCAGATAAGGCCGGGGTGCCTTCCAGCCGCCGGGATACTTCTGTTTGGCCTCTTCGTCCGATACCGAGGGCAGGATGATGACATCATCGCCCTGCTTCCAATTCACGGGCGTGGCGACTTTGTGCTTGGCCGTGAGCTGGATGGAATCGAGTACGCGCAGCACTTCGTCGAAGTTGCGTCCCGTGCTCATCGGGTAGCTGAGCATCAGCTTGATCTTCTTGTCCGGCCCGATCACGAAGACCGTACGCACGGTGGCATTGGTCGCGGCCGTCCGGCCCTCGGAAGTGTCTCCGGCGTCGGCCGGCAACATGTCATAGAGCTTGGCGACTTTGAGCTCCGGGTCGCCGATCATTGGATACTTCACCTTGTGGCCCTGCGTCTCTTCGATGTCCATCGCCCACTTGCTGTGATTGGTCACCGGGTCAACGCTCAGCCCGATGATCTTGCAGTTGCGTTTCGCAAATTCCGATTGCAGACCCGCCATATGACCGAGTTCAGTGGTGCACACGGGAGTGAAGTCTTTGGGATGGGAAAACAGGATGGCCCAGCCATCGCCGATCCATTCGTGGAATTTGATGGTTCCCTGGGTGGTGTCGGCGACGAAGTCCGGGGCCGTGTCATTGATGCATAGTGACATGGTGCGCTCCTCGCATGAGTTTCAATTGTTGGGAATAGCCCGAGGAATCATTCTAGGCATGGCGGTTTTTTCCTGTCAACCGGAATTTTCGATTTAACCTTCCCTCTTCGCCCAATAGCATACGCCGGCTGCCCCATCGGTTCAGTAGTGACGTCGCCGTGCCCCCTCTTGGGTGGCATCGCGGCTCGTTTCGGGCCTTCCGGCGCCCGACGAGAAACAGTAGAGAGTGGTGAGAAATTCGGGCTAATGCTGAGGGCCTTGTGGATCGGGGTCACGCGACCGGGCGCGCCGGCATCTTCGGTTCCATCATGGCTCCGGCGATGAATAACGCCAAGGCCAGACCTTGGAAGATCATCTCCGGCTGGACATGGAGATGGACCTCCGGCGTGATGAATGGCCGCATGTACACCATGCCTTCAATCGTGCCGGGAGCGGCGACGGTCGCCGCCCAGAAGCCCAGGACCAAATAGAGACTGGCAATATAGAAAAGTCGTTTCAGGAAAGGCCACGCCTTCAGGACGTCGTACAGCGGATAGAGAACCGCAGCGATGAGGAACCCGCGCAAGATTTCGGCCGGCAGGAACCAATTCACCACGTGTGGCCACAACTGCCGATCGGCTTCCGTGCGCAAGAACGCGGCGAAGATGGGATTCGGTCCCACATAGTATGGCTTGGTGAGCAGCGGATAAAAGACCGCCCCCGCCAGAAAATAGGTGGTCACGTGTGCGGCGATTACCTTGGCAACGAAAATCGCGAAACGCTTGGTGTTCATTCCAACACTCCCTTCCTGAGGGGGTAACCCGGTCCCGCCCTGCGGGATTGTCGGTCAGAGGTGGACCCTTGGTTAGTGGCTCCGCTGCGATTCTGCAGACCTCTCCATCTCTCGGGGTGGCGGCGCACCTATCTTGACGACCAGCTCATATTCTGGAGCGAGAGAAGCGCTGCGTATTTGGGCGACTTCGCCGCTGGGCGGGAAGGGCGGCCAAGCGTCTTTCGGCAAATAAACAGGAGCACCCTTCCGCAGCGGGTAGATCTTCAAGGTGAGATCTCGGCCCAAGGCAGTGTCGCCGAAGGGTTTCAGCCCAACTTCCCAGACGCTGCCGTTATAGAAGTTATCATCGAGCAACTGCCCGCCGCTCGAGAGGAGTCCGACGTCGCCCACGTACTGGATCCTGAGATACAGATTGCTCAGGCTCTTGAGTGCGTTTTCAGGCACGGCAATGCGCCACTCTCCGGCTTGGTCGAAGTCCGCGTCCGTCGGAGCGAGAGCAGCGTGCTGGCCCATCTTCACCGGCCCCAAGGGACGCGGACCATGGACTTCCACCCATTGCACAGGGATGACCCTGGGCGCCAACGCCGCGGAGTACTTCACGAAGGCGCCGTCGGGCCGGGCCGGCCGCAGAGGTACAGAAGCCTCCGGAGCACGCTCCAGAGGGGGGAAGATGGAAAAGGACAGTTGATTCGCCGTGCGCGAGCGGACGTGCAGCGCTGGTGCGTCGAAGAAAACGTCCGCAGGCGACAGCAGAACGTGTTCACGGCCCGCGAGGGAAAACTTGTAGCACTCCTCCGCCTGCTGCCGAGTCAAGACCACAATGTTCACGGCTCTACCGCTTTGGGAGCGCATTTCCAGTGCAGCGTTCGTTCCCGGCGTCATGCCACGGACATAGATTATTCCTTCCTCGCGCGACTTCTCACCCGTGCGAGCCTCCACCCGAGCGGCGCTTTGCGCATCCACTGCAAACTCCGGCTCGATTCCCGGCCAAGCGAAGAAGAAGTATTGGTCGGCGTCCGCGGTCGCGACTCTGCACAGGAGCTGCGCCGTGGCGTATTTCAGGAGAACTCCGTTCAGGTTCAGATTCACGGGCCAGATCAAGTAGGCGCCCGCGGGAACCACTGTAGGCTTTCGAGGCACCGTGACGGTTTCCGAGGGAAGTTTCAGCGCCACCTGGAAGTCATGGCGATCGGGCAGGGGATAGTCGCGCTGGTAATTGCTGACGAAGACGAAGCCCTGATCTCCCTTGACACGGGCGATGACTCGCGGAGTCTGGGTATCGTAGATGCTGGCCGGCGTAACCGCGGGTTGGAACGGGGTCGTCGGAGCGAGATCGCTCCCGAAATCATGCAGGAAAAGGTGCAGAACCTTCAGCGCGCCGTAGGAAGGCCGCACCTGTCCAAACTCGCCGAGCGGCGCCTGGAAGTCATAAGAAATCTCCGGAAGGTCGTTCGGATAGCCGGTTGCTTGCGACTCCTGTAGGGTACTCAGCTTTCCTTCCGGGTTCATTCCTCCGTGATACATGTAATAACCGAGCAGGTTGGCGCCCGAACCCAGTTTCGCGAGGGCGAGCGCCCCCACATCACCGGCGCTGATCACGGGGCGGCGGTGGTAACTGGTTTCCATGCCGCCGCCTAATTCGGCGGTCAGAAACGGATAATCTTCCAGGTGCGAAAGGGCCGGCCGCAGAGGCCGCAGGTCTGCCCCGATCGCGCCGTCGTCGCGCGTCAGGTTGAAGAAGTAGTTCACGTTGGGAGGCAGGGGGTACAGGCTGGTCTCCCAAAATGCATCCGGATACCCGCCAAAGACCGGAATAACCTCCCGCGGCGGAAACTCCGGACCGCCCCAGCCGGTGACTGTGAAGAGGGGTGCATCCATACCAGCTTCCAGGGCCAGCCTTTTGAGTTCAGCGATGTGCGCCTCGCCCGCCCCCGCTCCGTGCTCCAGGTATTCGTTCTCGAGTTGGACGCCCAGGATCGGCCCGCCGTCTTTCCAGAACAATCCGTGCAGTTGCGTGCCGAGCTCTCCGAAATAGCGGCGGACATGAGTGAGGTAACACGGGTCATTGGTCCTGAGTTTGGGGCATTCGTTAAGGAGCCAGTCGGGAAATCCGCCGTTTCGAGACTCACCATGGGCCCAGGGCCCAATGCGCACGAACGCGTACAACCCATGCGCGCGGCAAAGTTCGATGAAGCGGCGAAGATTGCGCCGTCCCGACCAATCAAACTGGCCCTCGACCTCTTCCTGGTGAATCCAGAAGACGTACGTGGCGACAATCTGAATTCCGCCCGCCTGCATTTTCCCAAGCTCGTCTTCCCAGCCCTGCTCCGGATAGCGCGAAAAATGGAACTCGCCCATGACCGGAAGCCACGGAGCGCCATCCAGCGTCAGGTATTGGCTATTGACCCCCAACTCACGGCCGCTGGGTGATTTCCCTCCCAGCCGAAGATTTCCCGTTTGCGGGGGAGGCGCAGGTCGGCTCGCGTCAATCGTGATGATGTTCGCGGTCGGCGGGAACGGGTTTGCCCATTCGCGGCCGAGCAGGAGTAAGGCGCCGACAACCATTATCGTGAGGTATTTGCGCTTCATGATCGCTCCGAGGCAGTTGCGTGGAGTTGTTGTGTCAATCCGCTGCGCAGAAGTCGTCGGCTCTTCGACCTCGAAACGAAGCGAGTGGCAGAAGGAGCCAGAGCTCTGCCGGAGGAAGAGCCGAGACCTGCTGATTATAAGGTGTGCTTTTCACCCGCGCCTGGCGCTTTCGCAGCGCTCACAGTCTTACACTCCGGCCACTCTCCGCCGATTGATAGATGGCCTCGACAACTTCCAGGGCTTTCAGACCGTCATGTCCGGTGATGGCGGGTGGCTTGCCCGTTCGGACCGACTCCACCAAGTCCGAGAGGAAGCGATGGCCCATGACGCCTCCGTAACCGCGCTGCGGTGGGAGTTCAAAATCGAGGTGCTGGCGAGCGGGCTGGGAGTACTCGCCGGAATCGCTGCACACGAACAAGCGCTCCTTGCCGCCCTCAAATGAGGGGCTCCAGGAAAGCACGCCGGCGGTTCCGCGCAAGGCGAGGTAGAGGTCACGGCCAAAAGGGTAAGAGCCCGGCACGGTGTAACTGATGTCGAGGGCGAGGACGGCTCCGCGGGAGAATGTCAAGAGCGCAAAGGCAATGTCTTCGATGTCGTACTGCTCGTTGACGCGCACGGTCTTGCCCATCACTTCCACGACTTCATCAGCCAGCAGCCAGCGATAAAGGTCGATCCAGTGGACGCCCAGGTTGCACATGGGTCCGCCGCCGCTCCGCGCTTTCTCGAGCATCCAGCCGGCATTGCCCTCCACATAGCGGAAGAGACGGCCCGCCGCCCAGCGGCCTTCGCAGCCCACGATGCGGCCCGCGACGCCTTCCCCCACGAGCTTCTTCATGTGCCTGGCGACGGGGTGGTAACGCCAAACGTAAGCCGTCGAGAGGATCACGCCGGCCTTCTCGGCCGCGGCGATCATGCGGCGCACGCCCTCGGTGCTGGCGGCCATGGGTTTTTCCACCAGCACGTGCACGCCCCGCGCGGCGCAGGCTACGGCGGCGTCGGGACAATCGGCGTGGGGAAGGAAGATCACCGCCAGGTCCAGCCGTTCCTGATCAAGCAATTCCCGCCAGTCGGCGTACCCGCGCACGGAAAAGTCTTTGACGAAGCCCTCCAGCACGGCGGGATGGGCATCGGCAGCAGCCGTCACCGCAGCCTCGGGGATGGCCTGGAACACGTTCATGTAGCTCGGCGGATGCAGATGGCTGAGGCCCAGAAAGCCCACCGAAAGATGTTTGCTTGGTGTCACTAGTGCCGTTCCAACCATTTCGACACGCTTTCCTGGAGCCAAACTCGAAGCCTTTGCCGAAGATACTTTTTCCCTCTGCCTGTTTTTGGGTATCGCTCTCGCGTCCTCGCATCGTCCTCGGCCAGACAGGCTTCGTAGTAGACCAGTTCCAGCGGGCGCCGGTGTCGTGTGGACTGCACGCGCCCTTTCGAGTGGTCCTCGACCCGAGCCTTGAGGTCCCCCGTCGACCCCGTATACCATCGACCGTCCTTCCGGCTCAATAGAACGTAAGTGTAGAACATGGGCCCAATAGGTTGGAACGGCATTAAAATCTTCCGTCCCGGGTTTCGAAATGCGTGGGCTTGTTGAGGGTCGGACCGCCCCTCTTGATCCAGTGCGCCGTCCACGCAATCATCTGATCTATAGTCACGGAGGGGAAGCCAAATAAGCGATGACAACGACCGGCGTTGCTGAGCAGGGCCGTGGATGCCTCCTGACCTTCCAGAATCGGCTCTTTGCCGAAGGATTCGCCGAAGCGTTTTGCCACAGCTCGGATTGAGAGCGCCTCCGGCCCGGTCAAGTTCAAGATCAAGGGCGGCGACTGGCAGTGGGCAAGGCTCCGCAGCGCTACGGAATTGGCATCGCCTTGCCAGATCACGTTGACGGCTCCCATGGTGACATCAACGCTGCGGCCCTCGAACACCTTGCTGCCGATATCGAGCAGCACACCGTAACGAAGATCGGTCGCGTAATTCAGTCGCAGCAATGCGACCGGCGTGTCGTGGCAACGTGAAAAGTGCTCGAGCAGGCGCTCCCGCGCCAGCACCGACTGCGCGTACTCGCCGAGCGGTTCAGGCGCTATCTCTTCGGTGGCACCTCCCGAGAGTATGGGCACGAGCGGATAGACATTGCCGCTCGAGAAGGCAACGATTCGGGAGTGGCGAAACCGCTCGGCGACGAGCGCGGGCAGGTAAGCATTCATCGCCCAGGTCAGGCTCTCCGCGCCCGTCGAGCCGAACTTCCGCCCGGCCATGAAGATCACGTTCGGAGCTTCGGGCAGGGTGGCGACAGAGCTTGACTCCAGCAAATCCGCCCGCAGGGTTTCGACCCCCGCTTGCTGGAGGAAACGCTCCACCGCAGGGCTGGAAAATCTGGAGACACCCAGGATGCGCTTCTTTACACCGGCGGCCTGCGCAGCACGCACGGCACGACGCGCCAGGCTGGGACCCATCTTGCCGGCCACCCCGACAATCAGCAGGTCGCCTTCCACCTCGCGAAAGAGAGCGATATCTTCCGGGCTCGGCGTCGAGAGGAGATCTTCCAGTTCGGCTTCAGACTGAATCAAATCCGGCATGCTCCGAAATCTATGACTCGGATAGGCGGCAAGTCAAGCAGACACTTCCAAGCGCGGTATGCTCACTGCAAATATTGACACTCTCGATGGACCTGGGACTGCGCGCGTACTCGTTCGGGGCCCCACGTCCCGCCGCTGAGCATCCTCTCTTGCTCTTGAACGCCGCCCGACCACGCAGCCTGCTGGTGTATACTCCACACCCTCCGGGACACGCAGCCAGCGGTCCCGCCCAGGTGGGAAACGGATCGTTCGCGCTTCACGTTCGCAATCCGAGGACGTTCGTGCGGAGAAACCGATGAAGAAGATCCTCAATGAGCCTTTTGCTTACGTTGACGAGATGCTGGAAGGGCTGTGCCGGGCGCATCCGCAGTATTACAAACGCATCGGGCCGCAGGGCCGGGTCATCGTCCGCGCGGATGGACCCGTAAAAGGGAAAGTCGGAATCGTCTCCGGCGGCGGCTCCGGGCATTTGCCGGTCTTTACAGGTTACGTCGGCAAGGGATTGCTGGATGCCTGCGCGATTGGCGACGTGTTCTCTTCGCCCGCGGTGGATCAGGTCGCGGAGGCCATCCGCGCCGCGCACGGCGGAGCCGGAGTCCTGCGCCTGTATGGGAACTACGGCGGCGACAACATGAATTTCGACATGGCCGGAGAGATGGTCGAGATGGAGGACATCCGAACGACCACGGTGCGTGTGGCTGACGACGTGGCCAGTGCCCCGCCTGCCGAGCGCTCAAAACGGCGGGGCGTCGCGGGTCTGGTGTATGCCTACAAGATCGCAGGAGCCAAGGCGGACCAATTCGCCACGCTGGAGCAGGTGACGGCCATCGCCTTGAAAGCCGTGGACGCCTGCCGGTCGGTGGGAGTTGCCCTCACACCCTGCACCGTTCCCGCTGTGGGACGACCGACCTTCGAGATCAGCGAGACGGAAATGGAAATCGGCATGGGGATTCACGGCGAGCCGGGGGTGCGCCGCGGACCCTTGAAACCTGCGGATGCCATCGCAGAGGAAATGCTTTCCTACTTGCTCGCCGATAGGCCCCTGCAATCCGGCGAGCGTATTTCCATATTGGTTAACAGCCTGGGCGCGACGCCGCCGGAAGAGCTTTACATTGTCTACCGCTACATGGCCCGAAAACTCGCCGGCCTGGGTGTCGAGATCGTCATGCCGCTGGTGGGCCGCTACGCAACCTCCATGGAAATGGCCGGAATGTCGCTGACGTTCTGCAAGCTCGATGGGGAGCTGGAAGCTCTGCTGAAGGCTCCGTGCGACTGCCCGTTTCTGAGGATTTGACATGTCCACGGCGCTCACGACCGCGGTATTGCGCGAAGCCCTCCAGCGTATCGTCCAGAAGCTCGAAGCGTGCGCCGACGAGCTGAACTCGCTTGACGCTCAGCTCGGCGACGGCGACTTGGGTGTGACCATGGTGCGCGGCTCGCGCGGCGTGGCGGCTGAGATACCCAACCTCCCCGATGACGTCGGCATGGCGCTTGTGAAGTGCGCGCAGGCTTTCACCAGGCTCTCGGGGTCGACGTACGGCACGCTGCTGGCGACAGGGCTGATGAGCGCCGCAAAAGCCACCAAAGGGCGGACGGAGGTCCCTTGGTCGGAGGTCTCGTCGCTGCTCGCGGGTGCCCTGCAGGCAATGTCACAGCGCAGCGGCGGGCAGCTCGGCGAGAAGACCGTGCTCGACGCTTTGGAGGCAGCGCGCGTCGCCACCCAAGGACACGACGACCCTGCGGCGCTGGTCGCGGCGGCTGACCGGGCCGTGGCCGAGTGCCTGGACCGATTCCGCCGCCAGCCCGCCCGCCAGGGCCGGGCGCGGATCTTTGGCGAGAAGAGCGTCGGAAAAGATGATCCCGGCATGGTCGCCCTCCAGCGCATGATCGAAGCGTTGGAATAACCCCAGCCCGGAACCCGCCAGTTCTGGCCGCGCCGAGGACAGCCCCGAATTCACTTTTGACCTCCCGGCGGAAAGGGCAGGAGTCAGAAGTCAGAGGTCCAGCGGCGAAGAAATCGAAAGTTCGACTCCGCTGGCCCCGTGCTACACTAGCGAAGCCTTGTCAGGAGCAGGCGGGCATCGCTGAGGCCCAATGCAAAGGAGGTCTCCATGGGAGACGCGAAATCAATCTCCATTTCGAAGCTTATCGTAATTCCCGCGGTGATTACCCTGGGTGTGACCATCCTACGGCTGGTGGGCGAGCTCAAACACTGGCCCACGCCCTGGTTCAGCGCGGTGGCGGGCGGGGGAGCGGCGGTGGTGGGTATCTCTTGGCTGCCGATCATCTTCGGACCCTATTTCGCCCTTAAGCTGGCCGGAGCTGGAGAGGGGCCCTCGAGCACGGGGAAGTCGATCGCCTATGCGTTAGTGGCCTTGGTGGTGTACATTCTCGCCGGGTTCATGTTCACCAAGACGATCTCGCATCCCTCCGGCCTCACCCTGTTGGCGCTTCTATTGATGCTGGCTGCGGCGTTTGTGCCGTATCTCGGCTGGCGTTCCCTCGGGAGCGCGTTGTTCGCTTACGCTCTGGCGGCGCGGATTCCGGTCTTGATCGTGATGTATTTCGCCATGTACGGAAATGGCGGCGCGGGCTGGGGAACACACTACGACGCCGTGCCACCGGCCCTCGCCCAGCTACCGCTGGCAACGAAATACCTCTACGCAGCCATCCTGCCGCAGCTGACCATGTGGATCGGATGGACAGGCGTCTTGGGCGCGATCTTCGGCAGCGTGGTTGCCGCCGTCGCGCGTCGGGGAAAACAAACGGCGCCGGCTGGTGCGTAAGCACGTCACGCCGGGCGTTCACCTCGGTGGGGCATCGGTCTGACCTTCAGGCGTGCAGGTTCCGCCGATAGCCCGATCACGCGATGAATCAGTCCCGACTTCGGAGCCCGGACTCCGGACTCGGGACTTTCTTCATTTACGCCCCGTAAAGTGTCTCGGTATTGACAGGCAATCCCACCAGTTTCAAGTATGTGAACAGTTGCATTTTGTGGTTGTTGAAGTGCCCGAGGAAGGAAATACTTATGATTTCCAGCTTGGCCTTCCATCCCCAGGGCACGGAAACCACGCGGCTGGTGAAATCCGCTTCGCTGATACTGTCCAGCGCCGTGCGCAGAATCTTCTTGTCCTTTTCGAGCTTGTCCAGTGCGTCTTGAACTCCACAGGAGGGCATGTTCTCCAGTTTCATGCCCGCTTCCATTTCTTCCGACGGCGGCCACTTGCCACTCAGCAGCATTTCAAACCCGCCGCCGAGGCCGTCGCTCAGGTGACAAACAACCTGGCCAAGGCTCATAAAGGTTGGTCCGGGCTTCCAATCCAGTTTGTCGGCCGGAACCATCGCGATCAGCTTTTCGGCCGGCCGAACCGATTCCATGGCGACCTTATAGAATTCACTCTTGGTCATAAGTCCTCCTTCTAAAGTGTGGTTTGTGTGGCGAGCATGGGGTAATGCCGCACTTCGCTACTCTCTTCTGCTTGTTCCGAAAGGAGATTCTAGCCTGAATTTCTCACCACACGATGCCTTTTTCCCGACGGTCGGAAGGGCGGGGCTTCAGCCCCGCCGACAAAGCGGCTTATAACTCTTTGTTCCTCTCGCGCCCCGCGCAGCTCGTTCCGACAGGCTGCGCGGGGCGCGAGACACGGGAATGATTTGGTAAGGTCGTCTAACGGCGGGGTTAAAACCCCGCCCTTCCTCGTCCGTGGTGAGAAATTCGGGCTAACCCTACTTGCGCGGCGGTGGCCCCACCCGCAAGGCGCCAGCGGGTGGGCATAGGGTCGGGGGCGCGAGTACTGGAACTCAGACGCCCGTAACCTTGCTGCGTCGCTCTAGCAGGAGAACGTCGCGCCATACGCCGTCCAGTTGACCGAGACGTTCGCGCCGGCCGACCTCGCGAAAGCCACATTTCCGGACCAGGGCGAGGCTGCCGGCATTTTCCGGAAAGATTCCGGCCTGCAGCGTCCAGATGCCATGCTTCTCCGACAGGTCAATCACTGGCCGGAGCAGGGCTGCGCCGATTCCTTGGCCGCGGTGGTTTTTGCCCACGTAGACGCTCGCTTCTGCCACTCCCGCATAACAGCATCGGTCTGAGATGGGACTGAGCGCCCCCCAGCCGAGCACGGCGTCGTTCGCGCGAGCCACCAGCCGCCCAAAAGGAAGATGCGAGGCGTTCCATTTCTCCCAGGTCGGTGGTGCGGTTTCGAAGGTGGCGTTCCGGGTCGCGATCCCCTCGTGGTAAATCACGCGGACCTGCTCCCAGTCGGTGGGTTTCATGGTGTCTATGACGAAATGCATTGGCTGTTCACCTTGTTAGTCAGAGCTGTGTGCTCTCGATACAGTCCTGTGCTGGCGTTCGACGACCTCAGCGGTCAAACCGACCTGGACGAACAAGGGGGTATGATGCACCTCTTCAAGGGCGCCTTGCTCAGCATCCGGAATCCCGGGAGCACTCGTTTTCAGAGGGCACCGTGCAACGCGTCATCGAGTATATCTCTCTTCTCAGTCTTCTCGCCTACAGAGTGCAGGAAGCAAAGCGCGTCAAGGGCCCGTAGATTTCAGCGGGCTAATAAGCCACTGAACCCGGCGGCCGCCGCCGCCCCCCGGTGCCATAGAGATCCCCACGCGAGCAGTGGACAACAAGTCCATTTTCCCCCCGCTTGACATTCTGCAGCCCGCGCCCTGCCCGTTTTCAGGGGGTACCCTATCGCAAGCAGCCTTCTCGCAGTGTGATAACCCACATGTTGTCCTTGGCAGAGGCCGACCGCCACCTTGCACGAGGCCTTAGCCCTTCAAGAATGAGCAAGTTAGGCTACCTTCAAGCAGCCGTGTGATTCCTGGCCCACCTCTTGCTTTAGTAGGACCAGGATGACTCGGTCCGGCACAAAGTCGTTGGGTGCGAACCTGGTGGAGCACAGGCCCGACCACCGGCGTTGCGGACCGGGCGAGGCGGGTATGGGGGACAGGTTATGCAGAGAGTCGTGATTCTCGGCGCGGCGGGCAGGGATTTTCACAATTTCAACGTGGTGTTTCGCAACAATCCCGCTTTCCAGGTGGTGGCGTTCACGGCCACGCAGATCCCCAACATCGACCACCGCAGTTATCCGCGGGAGCTTGCCGGGGCGTCGTATCCCGCCGGCATTCCCATTGTGGCCGAGACCGAACTGGAGAACCTGATCCGCGCGCAGTCGGTGGACGTGGTGGTGTTTGCCTACAGCGACGTGTCGCACCAAACGGTTATGCATTTAGCCTCGCGAGCCGTGGCGACGGGCGCCGACTTCTGGCTGCTGGCGACGGAGCGCACCCAGTTGCAGGCGCGTGTGCCGGTGGTCTCCGTGTGCGCAACGCGCACGGGCTGCGGCAAGAGTCCGGTGTCTCGGCGGGTGGCGCAGGAGTTACGCGAGCTGGGCTGGAAGCTGGTGGTGGTTCGGCACCCGATGCCTTACGGCGATTTGCGGGCCGAGCGCGTCCAGAGGTTTGCGACGCTGGAAGACCTCGAGAACCAGCTATGCACCATCGAGGAGCGCGAGGAGTACGAACCGCACATTCGCCGGAACACGGTGGTCTATGCGGGGGTCGACTACGAGGATATTCTGCGCCAGGCGGAGCGGGAAGCGGAGCTGATCCTATGGGACGGGGGCAACAACGACACGCCCTTCTTCCGCTCCAACCTGGAGATCGTGGTGGCCGACCCGCACCGGGCGGGCCATGAGCTCGGGTATTTTCCGGGCGAAGTCAACCTGCGGCGCGCGCAGGTGGTGGTGATCAATAAGGTTGACACCGCTTCGCCGGAAGGCGTCGCGACCGTGCGCGCTAACCTCCAGCGCCACAACCCCGCGGCCACAGTGATCGAGGCGGCCTGCCGGGTCAGCGTGGCGGAACCGGAAGGGATCAAAGGCCGGCGGGTCCTGGTGGTGGAAGACGGACCAACGCTCACGCACGGCGAGATGACTTACGGAGCGGGCGTGGTGGCGGCCTGCCAGTTTGAGGCCGCCGGACAAGTCGATCCGCGTCCCTACGCGGTGGGCTCGATTCGAGAAACCTTCGAGCGCTTCCCGCACCTGAAGGGACTTCTGCCCGCCATGGGTTACAACGACGCGCAGCGTCACGAGCTGGAAGAGACCATCAACCGCACCCCGTGCGATCTGGTTTTGGTGGCGACACCTGTGGATTTGGCGCGCGTGCTGCGCCTCAACAAGCCCAGCCTGCGGGTGAATTACGAAATCGAAGAGCGTACCCGGCCCGGCCTCGGTGAGATCCTGGAGCGTTTCACGGAGGGCCTGCAGCCGCAGCGCCGGCTGAAGACCGCTTGACCGGCGAGGGTGCCGTCATTCCCGCGCAAAGCTTGCCCTGAGCTTGCCGAAGGATGGGAATCCACCGCACCATCGCCCCGACATAGAACATCAGGATCCAGCATCGAGGAGGTCCTATGCGCAAACTTAAAATCGTTCCCCGCGCGGAGAAAGAATTCCCACCGCTTCCGCGCCCTGCCACCCTGGCGCATCGGCATTTGATTTCGCTCCACGACCTGACGCCGCCGGAGATCGATTTCCTGCTGAAGCTGGCGCTGCGCGTCAAGGCCTCTCCCGCCCGCTACAGGCACGCGTTGGAGGGCAAGGCGCTGGTGATGCTTTTTGAGAAGCCGAGTCTGCGGACCCGGGTGACGTTTGAGGTGGGCATCAGCCAGTTGGGCGGCCGCGCGTTTTACCTGGGTCCTCAGGAAGTGGGGCTGGGCAAGCGCGAAGCGGTGAAAGACGTGGCGCGCAACCTCTCGCGCTGGGTGGACGCCGTGATGGCGCGCGTCTTCTCACACCAGACGGTGCTCGAGCTGGCGGAACACGCCTCCATTCCGGTAATCAACGGGCTTTCGGACTTCGAGCATCCCTGCCAGGCGCTGGGCGATTACCTGACGTTGCTCGAGCACAAGGGCACGCTCGCGGGCGCCACGCTCGCCTGGGTGGGCGACGGCAACAACGTGGCGCATTCCCTGATGTACGGCGCGGCACGATTGGGGGTGCGGATGCGCATCGCCACACCTCCCGGGTACGAACCCGATCGGTCCGCGCTGGCCGAGGCCAATCGGGAGGGGGGCGACATCGAGTTGACCCACGATCCCGCCCAGGCCGTGGCGGGCGCGGACACCGTCTACACCGACGTTTGGACGAGCATGGGCCAAGAGGATGAGGTGCAGACCCGCCAGCAGGTCTTTCGTCCCTACCAGGTGAACGCGCAACTGATGCGTGCGGCGGGCCCACAGGCTCTCTTCATGCACTGCTTGCCGGCGCATCGCGGCGAGGAAGTGACCAACGACGTCATTGACTCGCCCCGCTCCATCGTTTACGACCAAGCCGAGAATCGCCTGCACATCCAGAAAGCCATTCTGCTGGCCCTGCTTTCCTGAGAGGCACCATGGCTATCGCGGTGGTCGCTATCGGCGGGAATTCCCTGGTCAGACCGGGCGAGCGCGGCACGCTGGAAGAGCACCGCACGAACCTCGCGACCACGTGTGAGGGCATTGCCGCGGTGATGGCCGCCGGCTACCGCGTGGTCGTGACCCACGGGAACGGCCCGCAGGTGGGCGACGCGCTGCTGCGTTCGGAGCTGGCTGCGTCGCAAGTCCCACCGCTCACGCTCGATGCCTGTGTCGCCGAGACGCAAGCTACAATTGGCTATCTCTTGCAGCAGATGCTGCAGGAAACGCTGCAGCGCCACGGCTTGCGGCGTCCAGTGGTGACCATGGTGACGCAAGTCCTGGTCTCGCGGCGCGATCCCGCCTGGCGCAATCCCACCAAGCCCGTCGGGCCCTTCTACTCGCGGGAAGAGGCGGAGCGCCGTCGCGCGGCGTTCGGTTGGACGATGGTCGAAGACGCGCGGCGTGGCTACCGACGCGTGGTGCCCTCGCCGGAGCCGAAGGAGATCATGGAACTCGCCGCCATCCAGGCCGCGCTCGCGAATGACGCGCTGGTGATCGCCTGCGGAGGCGGAGGAATCCCGGTGGTCTTCAAGCGCGAGCGGCTGGTGGGCATCGACGCGGTCATCGACAAGGACCGCGCCTCGAGTCTGCTGGCGTGGGAGCTGGAAGCCGAGCTGTTCCTGATCTCCACTGGCGTCGATCAGGTGGCGCTCAACTACGGTACGCCCCGGGAGCGGGCCCTCGAGACGCTGACGGCCGCCGAGGCGCGTCGCTACCTGCGCGAGGGGCAATTTCCGGCGGGGAGCATGGGGCCGAAGATTGAAGCGGCGCTCGCCTACCTTGAGCGCGGCGGACGCTTGGCGATCATCACTTCACCCGAGCGCATTCCGGAGGCCCTGCACGGCATGGCGGGAACGCGCATTACTCCTACGGCCGAACCCGCCGGGCTGCCGCGACCGCGCCGGGCGGCATGAAGGACAGTAGGCAGCGAGCGCCTTGTGCGAGTCCCGACGGAGTCGGGATAGGCAGTAGACCGCCTGCCGCAGCGATTTCGGATTTTCGATTTTGGACTTGCAGGGCGGGCGCGGTCAGAACCCAGCCCTTCCCCTTCGACGCCACGTACTACCCAGAACCGAGACGTTCCATCGCAGCGTCTCTACGCGCGCTTCAATTCATACAATGTGATTTCCGGAGGGGAGCCGATGCGCATCGGCACAGCGATGGTTCCGATGCCCCGGTTCACGTAGAGCTGCGACTCGCCTTTCTGGAACCATCCGCGTACGTAGGGAGTGATCAATCGGCCGGGGGAAAGATTCGGGGAAATGAATTCCAGCGTGATCTGACCGCCGTGCGTGTGGCCGGCGAGGCTCAAGTCGATGCCGAGTTCGGCGGCGCGGTCGAAGGTGTTGGGATTGTGGCTGAGCAGGATGTTGACCGTGTCGGGCAACATCAGGGGCGCGACGCCTTCGAGATACCGGGGCACGATACCATCGCCCGGGGGGCCAAAACGTGTGCGCGTCTGGAAGTCTACGCCGATCAGGTTCAGGCGCTCGCCAGCGGATTCAAGCGCGGCGCGTTCGAGGCGCAGAATCTTGACACCTTGCGCCGCGAAGAGCTTGGTAATGGAGTCCTCCGCATGGGACCAGTGCTCGTGATTGCCCAGGCAACCGAAAATTCCATAGGGAGCCTTGAGCCCGCGCAGAGCTTCGACGACCGCACCCTCGGTGGAGCGATCCCAGGTGAGAAAGTCGCCGGTCAACGCCACCAAGTCCGGCTTCAACTGGTTTACCATCCCCACGTATTTGCGGATGTCCGCGCTGCTCATGAAGGGGCCGATGTGGATGTCGGAAAGCTGCGCCAGACGAAAGCCGTCGAAAGCCTTCGGAAGACGGCGCAGATCGATGCGCTGGTGGGTGGTTTCGACATCCAACCGTTCATAAAGGAATCCGTAAGCGCTGGCCACAAATGGGGTAGCGCCGGCGGCAACCGCTACGCCCTTGAGGAAGCGGCGGCGCGTGGGTGAGATCAAAGGGTGGTGGCCCGGGTTTGAGGGGAGAAACAAGCTTGCGTACGCCGCATAAGCGGCGCGCCCGAGGCGGTCCAAAAGGTAAAGCGCCGCGATCGCCAGGAATCCCGACAGCGAAGAAAGCAGCCACCAGAGGAAGGGCGCCCGCAGCAGCGCGGCCCCGAGTGTCAGGTGGGTGGGCTCAGGCGTCCTCGCAAACCAGCCGAAGTTGTAAGCGAACAGCAGCAGGTAGACCAGGAGACCGAGGGCGGCCAGCCACCGCCGCCCGCCCGCGTGGGGGATCAGCCGGGCGGTCGCAGCGCCGATTTGGCGAAACCAGAAAAACTGGCTGGCGACAAAAGTCAAAAAGACAGCGGACGCAAACAAAAGCCTCATGTGCATTGCTCAAAGCCCTGCCGGTGAAAAGCCAATTCTATTATACGATGCATGGTGAGATTTGTCTGCTGCTTGGTTCCGGAGAGGTCCGCCGCGGCGGTGGCGACTCGTTTAGCTAGCCCGCATTTCTCACGGAAGAATTGAAAAAGGCTGTCTCTTTCTGGCATAAGTATTGTTGCGAGAAAGACTTCTGCCGAAGAAGGAGGACAGCCTTTTGCTTACACAGTGTAACCAAGAATCCTTCCA
>Ga0208192_1001113_pt1 | contig 17190 bp, 18 predicted proteins | sample June2015DPH_13_1_2_FD_184711 | JGI IMG/M metagenome (GOLD analysis project Ga0208192, IMG submission 184711) | Peatland microbial communities from SPRUCE experiment site at the Marcell Experimental Forest, Minnesota, USA - June2015DPH_13_150... | ecosystem: Environmental > Terrestrial > Soil >... | reverse complement strand
GGCTCAAAGTGACCGGCTTGAAATCGGAATCGGCGCCCGGGTTCATCCCGGAATCGTGCCCGGCTTCATTTCGGAATGCTGACCGGAATGATCTCGGAATCGTGACCGCCTTGCCCCGGAATCCGCACGGCCTTCTCCATAATGCGCAGATCGACTTCAAGTCGACCAAGGAATCGCGAAATATTCAGTTCGGTGTACTGGTGCTTTTGCTCTTGCTCTGACAATTCTCTGAGGGTCCGAAGGCGAAATTGTGTTCCGGCAAGCATATCCGTGAGCCGGGTAATCCCTGTTCTAACACGCTGGTATTCGCGATCGAAGGAAGCAGGTATTGATTGAAACTGCGTCGCCGAGTTCTCGATCTCTTCGAGACTCTTAAGCAGCGCCTCCAACTTCTCTTCCTGACGGGTCATCGCATTGCCGCATATCGGGCAATCGTGATCGGCATCAGCTTGCTGGCGTAACCACGTGGAAATCGCCAGCCGGTCTTTCTGAAGCTGCAAGGCACCTCTGTAATCCGCCGAGTTATTCCTGAGTTCCGTCATCTCAAAAAGGCGCTGCCGCAACTCGGCGAGTTGCACGGATTGTTCCGCTTCCAATCTGCGGAGTGCTACGGTCTCGTCAGCAGAGCCAGAGATTGTCGTTGTGGTCGTTGAGGCCGAGACTTGGTCCTTACTTTGACTGACAATTCTTCGAAGGAGTTGCAGTCCTGCTTGCTGATCGAGCCCGACCGTTTCGTCGTGGTGAATTAGCCCCATTTCCTTGGCGCGGGCCAAGTACGCATGCATTTCGGCCTGAAATCGTTGCGCCTCTTGGCGAATGCTTTCAAGCTCTAATCGTTTACGGTGCAGCACACGGCGCAGTTCCTCCAGTTCGTGCTGTTTGGCAAGGATTTGTGGTGTGATCGCCCCCAATACGTATGGGAAAATCGTCCGCAATTTCTCCCGATGCTCGTAGCTATCGGCTTTGTAGAATAGTGTGTTGGGATTAGCCACCACATTCTGGGGCTGGAACGTGAACGCCATGAGATCGCGAAAGCTAGGACGACCTCGAAACCCAGAAATCACGGCTTGGGTGTCGAAGTCCAGTGAAGTTAGACCCGCGAGGTCATCGAGTTGGCCTCGCACCACATCGGCGGTTGCGTTCCTCTCGGGAATTCTGTGTGGGATTGATACCTGCAAACCCTCGATGACAAACATTTCGTTGGTCGAGCGTTGGTTACGCGGCTCACGGCGAGCATACAGCTTTTCACCCTGAGGGGTTTCGACGAGAATGCCGAACCACTCGCAGGCGTCCCGAATGATCGTTACAGGGATCGTGCATTTGTCGGAACCAAGGCAATAGTCGATGATGGGAATGATCGCTGATTTCCCCGTGCGCGACCTACCGCTGATCACATTCACGGTCCCAGGTTTAAATGGGAGGATTCGGGGCACGAAATCCCCACGACGGGGCCACAGAACGACTGCTTTGATTGCGAACTTCATCAGAAAGAAAGTCTCAATGTAACGGCCGTTTCGTACACTGAGAGCCCCCCCATCCAATTTCCGAGATACTCTGCCGCCCGTTGCAGCAAATCCACACTATGGGAAACTTGCTGTTTCAGTCCTCGCGTCTTCGACGGAATTATACGCCCAGAGTCCGGATCAACTGTCGCCATGCCACACCGCATCAAAAGTTCAAATGAATCCATAGTCAATTTTCGTCCGCTCGAAACGCGCGACTGAAGTGAGAGAATCACGTCCGCCTGTGCCATTCTAGAGGTGGAAAATTTTTCCGCGAAGGCGCGGAGACTCGATCCTCTGCGAGTTGATAATATCACTGACCTGATTTGCTCGTGGAGGACCATCGGCAAGACTACAAAAAGCAAGGGCATTGGTGCTCCTGCATGGGTGGGATTGGCCTCGTAGTATGCGTCAACAAACTGCCATAGCAGAGCCGCCCCGAGTGCAGGATTCTGGAGAGCACGCGTTTCTTTCGCGAGTATTCCCATTCTTTTGTTTAACCTTCTCTACTCAATCGGCTCTTGAATTCGGGATGCCATCCCAAGCTCATCTCGTCCGCAAGCGTGTGGAAGCTTCCCGGCGTGAAGTCGTCTGGAACTTCCTTGCCTTCCAATGGTCTCCTCAGCTTCATACACTCAAGTAGGAGCCGCATGCCTCGCTTCTCCATTTTCTCGGTCGAAAAATCTAGGTCGTGTTGCATTTTCGTGTTTTGCCAAAACGAACACAGAGTGTTTTGGTATTCGTCAAAACTTTTCTCCCAGACAAGCCCACGTTTGGCCCATTCCGTCCGATTTACCGCGGACCGAAGAAAGCAGTTGATGGCACGCAGGATGCTCTCCTCATCCGCATCGATTAGCTCCAGCTGCCGGACGTACACCCTGAATAGATGAAGTTTCACCTCCGCCTGCGAGGGATTTCCGGCAAAGTCGCAAAGAATATTCTCGAAGCGTAATTTGCCGATGAAGGCTCCAATCTCGCGGCTGAACTCTTCGACTGTAATCGCCGCAGTGTCGTTTTTTTCGAGCGCTGCATCGACCTTTGACTTTACCCACCCCAAGCATTTATCGCACACATGTTCCAAGAGGTTTTCGGGCGCGAATTTCGTGAGGAGAGCCCGCTCAAGGTCACTGCGTGAAACGCCGCTACCGAATGTGAGGGTGAACCGCTCGATGATTCCGGCGACGAGCTCCGGCGCGGTCGCGAGCACTTTGTCCAAATGTGGCCGGAGCGTGGCACCCACCTCGGACTTTTTCAGGAATTCGGGTGGTTTTCCCCAAAGCTCATCGCGCGCCGCTTCAAGCGCTTGCCTTGCCGCTTGGTCTGTCTTGGCGTCATTGAAACTGTGTGCGATAGGACCAGCCTTGGGAGAAAAAACGTGAATTTGGAATTGCGCTTTCTCAAGCGGTATAGTCCCCGCCTTGACCGCCCGCACCCAGTTGGCAAATGTTTTCCAAAACTCAACGGAACGATCCGCTATCGGATTCCCCAACAACGAACTTTTCGTTTGAATCGCCGTCTGAGAATCGCCGTCGGCCTAGACTCCTACATCTTCAAAAACTTCCACGCTGACGATAGCGCCAGGTTGGGCTATAAGGAGCTGACGCAGACACTCAGTGATTTGCAGAGAGTAACCTAAGAGTTGGCCAGGTACCTGCGCAGATTTCGTGGGGTCACTTTCCATGCTGTCTTCGATTTGTTCCGATTGAGCGTACCGTCGTCTGAATAATATATCAATAGGTCGCGTAGGACCGAGCCGGTCAAGAGGTCCGGGCGCCGTGCATGCAGCAAGAAACAGCCCTATAGCTTGCGCCTCCAAATCTCTACGAACTCGACTCGGCCTGCGATCGATTATGCTTTCTCTACAGATGCGCCCACCAGCAGCGCCGCGCCCACGACGACCCCTGTGACCTCACCCACGTGCCGATTAATATTCTTCCTTCCTATCCCGAGGTTCGGATATTCAATTGCCACGTGGCTGACCTTCTTCTTCTCGAAGAACCCGGCGAGTTCTGCATGTAGCGCTTTTAAAAACTCAACACGGTTCTCAGATTCGCCGACCTGAGGCTCAACGACTTGGGGCTTTTTGTCCGCATGACATTCCACCCTATTAGGGTACGGATGACATAGCATGGATTTCTCCTCGTGAATCTTGAGGCTGCTTCCTGACGACAACATTATGTAAGGTATCTACCGTTGTGTCAACTCACCTGAGGGAGAAGTCAGGCTTGGTGGCTCGGAGGGGTCGTCGGGATCGGCGAGGAACGCGGAACCGGACGAGGGCAGGAAAACGGCAGACGGTAGGCGGAGAAGCGGTAGGTAGCATGTGGTAGGCAGTAGGTCGGAAATTCAACTTTTCGATTCAAGATTTGAGCGCCAGGCCCGGGCGGACCCATCACAAGAGGCGCGATATTGCCAACAATATTTACGCGCAAACTCTTTGTGCCCAGATTGGGAACATGCTAAGATGTGGGGGTGCGCATTATCGCCCGGAATACGCTGACTCGGTATCTCCGGAAATTGACGGGCCACAAGGATCACCGGGCGGTGAAAGCCGCTCTGGACGCTTGGTTCCACGAGGCTAAACAGGCGCAATGGAAGAATTCAGCCGAGGTAAAAGAGCGCTATGGAAGCGCAAGCATCATGAGCGCTGAACGGGTAGTCTTCAACGTAAAAGGCAACGATTACCGTCTGGTGACGACCATCGATTACCGCCGCGGCATTGTGTTCATCAAATGGCTCGGCGCACATAAGGATTACGACAAAATAGACGCGAGGACGGTGCAATATGACGATCAAACCTATCCGGACAAAAGCCGACCATGAGGCGGCGCTGCGCGAAATCGAGCGCCTTTGGGGGGCAGATGAGGGAACGCCAGAGGGCGACCGGCTGGACGTACTGGCAACCTTGGTCGAGGCTTACGAGCAAGCGCATTTTCCTATGGATGCTCCCGACCCCATTGAGGCAATCAAGTTCCGCTTGGAGCAACAAGGAGCAGATCAGAAAGCGCTGATTGGTGTGATTGGAAATCGGACGCGAGTCTACGAAGTGCTGCGCCGGGATCGAGCCCTGTCGTTATCCATGATCCGCCGGTTGAATCAGAGGTTGAAAATCCCGGCCGAGGTCCTGATTCGCCCGGTCCGCGTTGGCAGACGAAATGGGTAGATACTGTAAAATCAGTGACGAGTGACAAGTGACGAGTGACGAGCAAACGAAAAGCAGAAGTCAGAAATCAGAAGGCAGAAGACAGTAGCTGAAAACTGAGAACTGATTGCTGAGAACTGGCGGGCTGTGACGAGTGACGAGCAAACGAAAAGCAGAAGTCAGAAATCAGAAGGCAGAAGACAGTAGCTGAAAACTGAGAACTGATTGCTGAGAACCGGCGGGCCGTGACGCTCTCCCCTCTTATGGTATTTCTTCCCGTTCCTTTGCTGCAACGCAATTGACCAAGCTCATCGTTTGCGGGTATACTCATGCTCATAGGCATGAGCATAAAGGAGTGAGAAATGGCGGCCACTCGGCGCACCCAGCTTTTGATGAACCCGGACGAGTTCAAGCAACTGCGCGCTCTGGCGCGGCGAAGGAGAACTTCGGTGGCGGAGTTGATTCGCTGCGCCGTGCGAGAATCCTATCTCAAGGCGCCGGCGGACCGAAAACCTCTGGTCGAGGCCATCCTCGATCTCAAGTTGCCGAAGATCGACTGGAAGAAAGCCAAGAAAGATATCGAGGCCGCCCATGCAGGTCTTTCTTGATACCAACATCTTTTTGTACGCCGCCGGTGCCTCTCATCCTCTGCGCGAGGCTTGCGCTAAAGTCCTGCGGCGCGTCGCGGACGGCAGCCTCGACGCCACCATCAACTCTGAAGTGGTCCAGGAGATTCTTTACGTGCTCACACGACGCGGGCGGCGAGAGGACGCTCTGAAGCTGGCGGGTCACTTGGCTTCGCTGTTTCCGGACCTCTTGGCGGTGACGCGCGATGATGTGGTGGGGGCTTGCGAGCTTCTCCGCCAGTACCCACGGCTGTCCGTGCGAGATGCCGTCCATGTGGGCACGATGTTGCGCAATGGACTAAAGACCGTGGTCAGCGTGGATTCCGATTTCGACCAGGTCTCCGAAATCCGGCGCGTCGCCCCGGGCGCGGTCTAAAATCAGTGACCCTTCGACGGGCTCAGAGCTTGCCCTGAGCGCAGCGAATGGGGCAGGCTAAGTGACAAGTGACGAGTGACGAGCAATCGAAAATCAGAAGTCAGAAATCAGAAGTCAGAAGCCAGAAGGCGGTAGCTGAAAACTGAGAACTGATTGCTGAGAACTGGCGGGCTGTGACGAGTGGCGAGCAATCGAAAAGCAGAAGTCAGAAATCAGAAGTCAGAAGGCAGTAGCTGGAAACTGAGAACTGATTGCTGAGAACTGGCGGGCTGTGACGAGTGACGAGCAATCGAAAAGCAGAAGTCAGAAATCAGAAGTCAGAAGCCAGAAGGCAGTAGCTGAAAACTGAGAACTGATTACTGGGGACTGGCGGGGGCGGCGACTAGCGACCCTGCGTGGAAGAGCCGCAGGTCTCCCGCTCTGCGGGACGGGACCTGCAATGCAAGGTCGTAATTCCTTGTTTTCTTAGCAAGCATTTTTCGGTGCAGTGTCTGGAGCGCTCATAAACAAAGGGTTTGCAAGGGTAGGTTGTCTACCCAAGCGGGTGGTGTGTCTTTAGCCTGTTTTGGTTGCGGCTCCGCCGCGCTGTGCTACATGGTTCGTCAGTGCGCAGGCGTGGTGGGGGCTCCACGGGGCTGGGTTTTCTTCATGAGAAACATGAAAGGGATCATGCCGAGAAAGGTGAGGCCGAGGAGCCAGAACGTGTCGGTATAGGCCAGCATGTTGGCTTGGCGGATCAGGTTGCCATAGACCAGGCCATGCGCCTGGTTCAGGGCCTGCACGGGGTTTGACCCTTGTGACATGAGGAAGCGGCTGGCGCCCGACAGGGAAGCCGTGTAAGCGGGATCGAGCGGGGTCAAGTGGCTGACCAGGATGGCCTGATGCACCTGTGCCCGGCGGGCGAGCAGGGTGGTGACGTTGGCGATTCCCACGCTGCCTCCGATGTTTCGCGCCAGGTTAATGATGCCCGTAGCGTTGTTTATTTTTTCTTTGGGAATGAAATAGAAGGCCATGACGTTGATAGGGATGAACAGAAACGCCATGCCCAGTCGCGAGTAACTCCAAGCGATCACGGCGGTGCGGAAATCAATGTCGAGGTTGAAGTGGGCCATGTGCAGCAGCGCGAAACCCGTGATGGCGAGTCCGATTGTCACTAGCCATCGAGCCTCAATGACCTGCGTCAAGCGACCCACCAGGGGCAGCGCGAAAAGGACCAAAAACCCGCCCGGGGAAAGCACCAGGCCGCTCAGCATGGCCGTGTAACCCATAAGCGTTTGCAGGAGCAGAGGCAGCAGCACGGTGCTCCCGTAGAGCACGAACCCCAACATGAACATGGTAAACGTGGCGAGGAAGAAGTTTCGATCTTTGAGCATGCGGAAATCCACTATAGGGTCGTCGCTGTAGAGTTCCCATAGGAGCGCTCCGACCAAGCCAACAAACGCCAGGGCCGCACACACGATGATAAAATTCGAGCCGAACCAGTCATCGCGCTCGCCCTTGTCCAAAACCATCTGTAGACACCCGAGACCCAAACTGAGCAGGCTCAGCCCCATGTAATCAATCTTCACTTCGCGCAGGTTTTTCCTGACCAGATACGGAGGGTCGAAAATCAGCAGGAAGGTGAAAAGAAGAGAAAGCACGCCGACAGGGATGTTAATGAAAAATATCCAGCGCCAACTGTAATTGTCCGTGATCCAGCCACCCAGCGTGGGGCCAATGATCGGCGCCACCACCACGCCCATGCCGTAAATGGCCATCGCCATGCCCTGCTTTTGTTTCGGAAAACTCTCCACCAGGATGGCTTGGGATATCGGTTGAAGAGCGCCACCGCCTGCCCCTTGCAGAATGCGGAAGAACACGAGCAGGGGCAGGGTGGGCGCCAGGCCGCAAAGGAACGAGCTGACGGTGAAGAGCGCCACGCAGGTCATGTAAAAGCGCTTGCGGCCGAACAACGAGGAGAGCCAACCGGTAAGCGGCAGCACGATGGCGTTGGAAACGAGATAGGAGGTCAGGACCCAGGTGCTCTCGTCCACGCCTGCCGAGAGGTTGCCGGCGATGTGCGGCAAGGCTACATTGGCGACGCTGGTGTCCAGCACCTCCATGAAGGTGGCCAGCATCACCGTCAGGGCAATCACCCAGGGATTTGTTACCCCGTTTTGCCGGGCGCGGGCGAATAAACTTCTCATAAGGTCAATTCTCTATAGGCGGTAGGTGGTAGGTGGGGAAGAGCCTCCGCCCCCCCACATGCCCTGATCTTTACCCATATCTTCGGCTGGACACAGGGGCCAGAGGTCAGAATCCTAGCCCTCTCCCCTCGGGAGAGGGCAAAGACGCAATTCCCTCGCTTTCCCCTCGGGGAACGGGCAGAAGTCAGAGGTCCGACGGCTGTGTCCAGGGAAGGATGTGGGACACGCTCAGCACATACCACCTACAGCCTACGACATACGGGTAGATGGTAGGTCGGGAAAAGCCTCCGCCCCCACATACCACCTACTACCTGCTACATACGGGTAGGTGGTAGATGGTAGGTGGGGGAAGAGCCTCCGCGCTCACATACCACCTACGACCTACCACTTACCGCTTTTAGGCGATCTCCCTGGTGGGCTGCGGCAGGACTGGCGCGCCCAACACCCATGGCGCTCAGAATGGTGGACAGCACAACTTCCTCCCCCAACTTGGAGGTGATCATCAGGTCATACAGGTGACGGTTGGACCAGTCCTGGTTGAAATAGCGGCGGATGAGCGCCGCGCGTTCCTGGTCCCGTGCGTTCAGGGCCGCTTCAGCTTCCGCCAAGCTTGCATGCCGGCTTCGAACCCGGCGCAACCGTTCGGCGCGGGGAGCGTATATGAAGACATGAAAGGCATCGACCCGCTTCTGGAGGATGCATTGGCTGGCGCGCCCAACAATCACGCAGTTCCCGATGTCCGCTGCTTCCTCAATCATGCGCTGCGACAGCGAGGCCATGGTGTCAGCATCGAACAGTTCGGGGATGGGGCCGGCCATGGTGCCCCGCATTAATCCCCCTTGCCAAAGCGCCCGGACGAGGCGATTGACCCAGGGATCGGGGCGTTCATCGTAGCGCTCTGCCACTTTGGGTTCCACCCTGGCGACCTGCGCGATCTTCTCGACCAGACATCGGTCAAGCAACTTCCAATCCAGCCTGTCTGCCAGCAGTTGCGCGATGCGGGCGCCACCGCTGCCGTATTCCCTCGCCACAGTGACTTCGCGGAACATGGTTCACCTCATTTCGTGATGATCGTCGCGTCCACATTCATGCCGGGGCGGAGAACGGCCTTGTCCGGGGGAACGGGATCGACAAGAATCTTCACCGGAATCCTCTGCACCACCTTGACGAAATTGCCCGTGGCGTTTTCCGGCGGCAAAAGGCTGAGCCGTGCGCCCGTGGCTCCTGCAATCGAATCCACGTGGCCAGTGAAGGTCTCGCCGTACATATCCACGTGGATTTCCGCCTTCTGTCCAGGCCGGATTTTGGCCAACTGAGTCTCCTTGAAGTTGGCGGTTACCCAAATGTCCTGAAGGGGAATCAGGACCAGCAGGCTTTGGCCAGGCTGAACGATCTGGCCGACTTCCACTGACTTCTTGGTCACCACGCTATCCACAGGCGCAACAACGGTTGTGTAGCTCAATTCCAGCTCGGCGGCATCGAGGTTGGCTTTGGCCTGTCCGACCGCGGCGACAGCGGCAGCAGCATCAGCCTGCTTGATGGGGACCTGTTTGCGGTTGGCTCGCGCCTGCTCGACCCCGGCGCGTGCCTGGTCTACCTTGGCCTTGGCTGCCAACATCGCTGCCTTGGAGATTTCAGCCCCACTTTCTGCGGCAGTCAGTTGGTCCTTTGCGGCTCTCAGCTCGCTTTCAGCCACACGCGCGCCCGCCAGGTAGGCATCGAACTGTTGCTGAGAGATTTCCGCCTTTTGCACCAGGGGCTTCATGCGCCCAAGGTCAGCCTGGGCGCGGTCGTTATCGGCTTGCCGGGCGTCTACGTTGGCACGCGCGAAAGCCAGCCCTGCGGTGGAATCCTTTTCGTAAGTTGTCTTGGCTCTATCGTATTCCGCCTCCGCATTGGCTAACTGCGCGTCGGCTGAGGAGGTATAGCTTTGCGTCGTTTCCTGAGTCAGCGGCACGCCCACCTGAGCTGCCTGAGCCTGGCTTTCTGCGAGCGCCAGCGCGGCCTTGGCTTGGTCCACTCTCGCCTGGTAATCGCGCGGATCGATGCGGACCAGAACCTGGCCGGCTTTGACCGTTTGGTTGTCATCCACCCGCACTTCGGCGATGTCACCGTAGATCTTGGCAGCCATCGGAACGAGGTGCCCGTCCACCTCGGCGTCGTCCGTGCTCACCCGGTTGTAGTAGTACCGGATTAGAACGATAATCAGAATGCCCACCACGGCCAGCCCCCCCACGAAGGCCCGTCGAAACTTCGGGTCTGCCCACCAACTCGTCGTCCCTTCCCGATTGGTATCTTTTTCGAGTTCAGCGACGTTCGATTCCATGGTCTTTCCACCTCACTTTGCGTAAAGGCCTTCGGTTTGGCCGATGGCATGTGCCAGATCGGCGCGTGACTGGTTATAGCGATACAACGCTGCGATCTGGTTGTCGTTGGCGCGCGCCAAAGCGTCCTGCGCGGTGATCACTTCGATGTTGTTGGCAACCCCGGCCTGGAAGCGGTCACGAGCCTGGGTCACTTCTTCCTGGGCCAGCTTGACACCCAGGTTGGCAACATCGACTTCGGTCCGCGCGGACTGGAGCTGCACAACGGCAGCCTTCACTTCCAGGGCGATTTGGTCGCGTAAATCCGCTCTCTCCTGTGCGACTTTCTTGATCTCAAGGTCCGACCGTGCAATCTGGGCGTGGATCCTGCCGCTGGTGAAGAGCGGTACGTCCAGAGAAACTTGGAATATATAGGAGGGAATAACACTTGGCAACGAAAGGCCCTGGTAAGCCCAGTTTCCGCTGACGTTGATACTGGGGAGCCGGGATTCGCTGGCCGTCTTTTTTCCAAGTACCGCAATCCTCTCGCGTGCCTCCAGCGCCTTCATCTCCGGCCGAGTTATGAAGGCTTGTTCCAAGCTCTGGCTGGCCTCGAATTCCGGGGTCTGGAAAAAGCTGGGTTTGTCAGCCAACTCCACCTTCTGGTGCGGGTCGAGGTTGAGGAGTCGTACCAGTCCGTAAAGGGCCACCTCCTCCTGCGTCTGTGCCTCGATGAGGCGCTGCTTTTCATTTTGCAGCTCCACGTTGGCCCGCAGCGCGTCCAATCCCGTGCCCACCCCGTTTTTCTGCAGGTCGAACGCCTGATCGTAAAGGGCCTGCGCCAAATCGACCCGTGACTGCGCCGCCACCACCGCTGCACCCGCACGCAAGGCTCCCAGATATTGTGAAATCACCAGCAGCACGGTCTGTTCCCGGACGGTCGTTTCCTGGGCCTCACTTGCCCGGATGCCCTGGTGCGCAGACTGCCAACGCCGCCAGAGAGTGAGATCGAACACTGGGATCGAAAAGTTGGGGCCCGCCTGAAAAAACTGAAAGGGCCCGCCATGCTGTGCAATCCCGGGAAACTTGCTGCCAAACAGCGCATAGATGTTATAGCGCTCAGCTCTGTCCACGGTCTCGAAATCAGCCTGCGGAAGGAGGCCGGCGCGCGCAATGTTCCGATCCTGTACGCTCTGCGCCAGATTCAGGTTGGCGACTTGCACCTGGGGGTTTTGCTTCAACGCAAGCTGAACTGCCTCTTTCAGCGTCAGCTTCAGGGGATTACTCTCTTGCCCTCGCGCGCTCCCAAAGCAGAGGAACATGGGGAGGACCAGGAGGACGAGCGTCCCAAGGATGGTGTGTTTGGAGCCACGCGATCCATTCGCGTCTCTTCCCTGTTCCCCGCCACAGCCCGCGATTTCTTCGATGATAGATTTGGTCATAAGTCCGGCTCCGATCAACTTTGCCCCCTGGCCGTGAATCTTTGCGAGTAGACACTTACCTTTGGAATCGATGAACGTCACGCCCTCGAGTTCCACAACAAGGTTCTTCCACTTCTCAACAGCCAAGCACCAGCAACGCTCGAACTCATCCACCCACGGGCCTGCGAGCTTGCCTTCGAGCTTTAGAGTGACCCTGCCGTGTTCTTCTTCGACTTTAGTAGTAACTCGGAGCATGATTGTGATTCACCTCGCCCACCGGGGTTACAGGCAAGCGTAACACCGAAGTCCCTCTTCCTTTAACCATGGTTAACTATATATCCGCAAAGGACTTAATAGAAGTGAGGAGACCTGGCGGGTTTCGTGCTGAAACCGGGTAAGCCGGCATTTCGGCATCTGCCGATATTTCGGCACAGAGAACGGGCGCCACTTTGAGTTCAAATTGACGTGGTCGCCTTTCCCTGGCGGGTGGAGTTGCCGTCGAAACCACGCTGCGGGGCTGCAACCCTTGGTCTCTTTGCAATGCTTAGTGGCGAGCGGTTGTAGCAGGGACCCGCTGGTCGGTCCTGCGGGTCTTTAACCCGAACGCTGCACAGCTAGACATCATTGCACCTTTGCGCATCCTTCCCGTGCCCGCCGTGGCGGGCTCGAAAGTCCAAACTCCAGCCTCCGCCCTTTAGGGCGGCACTTGCCCGGCTAACCTGTCCTTATGTTCTTGATCGGGAAGCCCGACGCTACGTGCGTTGCCACCCGAGACGGGGGGATCACATGTGATTGCAGATTTTATTAACTTCTCAATTTAAGCTATAGGTGGAGGAGAGCAGATGGATTCACGGAAGGGTAGTAACATTAATTGTGGGCTGCGCTTTGAAGGCCGGCCCCGAGGTAGGAAAAAACGGTGGGGCAGGAGCGTCCTTCCGCATCAAGAGCCGGAGGAGAGCACATGATTTCGGAGAGGGTTATGGTGGTCGAGGGCGACATCACAAAACAGAAAGTGGATGCGATTGTGAATGCGGCTAATTCAACCCTGCTGGGAGGCGGCGGAGTGGATGGTGCAATCCATCGGGCTGCCGGGCCTCGGTTGGTTGAGGAATGCAGGACGCTGGGAGGCTGCCCCACCGGCGAGGCAAAGATAACGAAAGGCTACAACTTGCCGGCAAAGTGGGTGATTCACACCGTGGGGCCGGTTTGGCACGGTGGTGCCCGGCGTGAAGATGAGTTGCTGGCGAGTTGTTACCGGACCTCATTGGAATTGGCGGTTGAAATGGGCGTACGCACCATTGCCTTCCCTGCGATCAGCACGGGCGTGTACGGCTTTCCACTTGAACGCGCAACGGCGATCGCTGTGAGCGAGGTGAGAAGCTTCCTGGAAGAGAATCCCTCCCTCGAGAAGGTGGTTTTTGTGTGCTACGGCAAATATGCCTATGAATGCTATTTGAATGCTGCAAAAGACGTTTAACCAAAGATTGCATTCCCACGGAGGACAACGGCTAAACTGCTGCCGGAGAACTGCAGAAGAGGGCTTGCAATTGCGTTGAATCAGAGGCCCCACATTGCTATACTGCCACGCAGATTTTTGAAACCGGAGGTATCCGATGTCCAAGGTTTACCGTACTGTGCTTGTAGTGAGCTGGGGGCTTGGCCTGATTTGCATTGTGGGCAGTCTCTTGTTGAAGCTGCTGCCGAGTCTGGAGGCCGCGCTGAGTGTTTCACCCCGCACCGGCATGATGCTGGCGGCGGTTCTCTTCTTGTGCGCTTTAGCAAGCGGCGAGGCGGGGAGAACGCCACCCTCTTCCTGACCAGATCGCGGGCCACGGAACAAAGCAGGTGCAGGTCCGCCTCATGCATCTAGTCGAAGAAGGCCAGAAGCTCTCTCCTGCGACAGGCCATAGCTCTCTTCGGCCTTGGGGGAAGGCGTCCCGCGTATCAGTATCCCTTTGCGCAGCATGGCCTTGGAATAGGCAGAATCGGCGTGGGACTTCAAGCTGATCAATTCCGGCGAAGTCACGGGAGCCCTTCATCCAACGAAGTAGGGGTAGCGATGTGCCGCTTCCCCAGACCGTTTTGTAGTACATTCTGTGAGTGGGCCGCCACAGGGGGAGGGGAGCATTTCCGGAATAGCCACCGAGTATCCTAAGGTGGGATCGGCAGCATGGCAGGCGGCGGCTCAGTCGGGCGGAAGGCGTGCGGGTCAATATCCAGGAGTAGGGTGATGAGTTCAAAGGCTTGCTGTTTCATTGACTTTCTCTTACTCCTAAGGTAATTTCATGGACGGGACAAGTAGCTCCCCGCGCAGCTTATGACTTCTGAACCCAGTGTTGTGGAAGTGACCCTTGAGAGTGATCTCAAGAACCTTGAGGTGGCTGAAGAAATCGCGCGAAGAGTCGCCGGAACCGCAGGATTTAGCGAGGAGTCCGCGCACCAAATTGAAATGGCCTTGCACGAATCGATGATCAATGCCATCTGGCATGGAAATAAGAACGACGCGAGTAAGAGCGTATGGCTGCGTTTTGAGATTTATAAAGACCGGCTTGAGATTCGCGTTCGCGACCAGGGTAACGGTTTCAATATCGCCGAAGTTGCCGATCCTTGCTCTGCCGAAAACCTTTTGAAGGTTTCCGGTCGAGGGATATTCTTGATCCGTACTTTTATGGACGAATTCCACGTGAAGTACCTTCCAGGCTCGGGAACCGAGGTCACTTTGGTAAAGCGAATTGATCCGCCGCACCAACCTACACAAGGAGGAACCGACCGTGAGCATGAAAGCCACAATTCGACAAGTTGATTCGGTGATAGTCGTTGACGTTAGCGGCAGAATCACCCTGGGAGAAGGCTGCGCGCAATTGCGCGAGCTTGTCCGAGACCAGTTAACCAAGGGGAATAAGAGGGTTTTGATTAACCTTGCGGATGTCACCTACATCGACAGTTCCGGCATCGGTGAACTGGTCAGCGCCTACACGGCGGTTTCAAACCAGGGGGGACAGTTGAAGCTCCTGAACCTCACCAAAAAGGTTCACGACCTTCTGCAGATTACCAAGCTTTACACCGTTTTCGACATCCACGATGACGAAGCCAAGGGCATCGGCAGTTTCGAAAAGTCATAGGGGTCGATGAGGCGGGGCGGGGAATTTTCAGCTTCACTTGGCCGCCCTTCGTGTCGTTCCGCCCGGCGTAGGTGTTCGCCGTCTCCGGCCCTGTGCCTTTAACGTTACGCTCGAAACTTCGGCCTCACGATGTCCTAGGAGATGGGTTCCCGCCCGGTCACACGAGCAGGGAACTTCCTCCCAACCGACAGACCCGCGTGAGCGGAGAAGTGGCGCAAACCCCAGGGCGGGTCATGGCGTGAGAGTCTCTCCTGCCTGCAACAATTCTGCAACGACTGAATAACGCAGCCCTCAAGTTGTGTGAATTTGAAATAATTCCGAGCCTGGGGGGTAAAATCCGCAGCCGGCTGGAGAAAACCTGGCGAAGCCAGCAGGGGGGATGGTGAGGTGTCCGAGAAATCGCATGGGAAACGGGTCAAGGTGCCGGTTGACTCCATTCCGAAGGCGCACACCTGGCTGCCGGACGGCGCGTCGGCGTCTGGAGTGCAAAACTGCGGGTGCGAACGAGCCCGTGGGGTGTATACTGCTGTGGCTCAGGATGCCAAAATGGAAATCCTGGCCTAGAGTGGTAAAATCGTAGCCAATAGTCACGAATGTTAGGTTAGTTCGCGCCACGGCTTGACAACGGACCGGGGACACCACGAGGCCGGAACTGGACAGGCGGCCTCAGGATCGGTCTCCCAAATTGAACGAATGAGGAGGATCAAATGAGACGCCAATGTTTAAGTGTAGTGGCGATAGCAGTTCTGACAGTTTTGGGAACACTGGTGACGGGCGGCGCCGCACATCCTCAGGCACGGCTAATCGCCCATCTCCACCAACTCTATTATAGCAATGCGAAGTGGCTCGACGAGGACCTGACGGGCTTCACGAACGGAGCGTTAGCCCCAGGAAGAAGCGCGCTAAGCAGCTTCGGCATGGCCAACGGGACACAACATGTCTATTTCGTGGCCGACAACCAACATGTCCACCAGCTCTATTACAACAACACGAAGTGGCTCGACGAGGACCTGACGGGCTTCACGAACGGCGCGTTGGCTGCAGCAGGAAGCGCGCTGAGCGGCTTCGCCATGGCCAACGGGACACCACATGTCTATTTCGTGGCCAGCAACCAGCATGTTTACCAGCTCTATTACAACTACAAGAAGTGGCTCGACGAGGACCTGACGGGCTTCACGAACGGCGCGTTGGCTGCCGCCGGAAGCGCGCTGAGCAGCTTCGCCATGGCCAACGGGACACAACATGTTTATTTCGTGGCCGACAACCAACATGTCCACCAAGTTTATTACAACAACACGAAGTGGCTCGACGAGGACCTGACGGGCTTCACGAACGGCGCGTTGGCTGCCGCCGGAAGCGCGCTGAGCAGCTTCGCCATGGCCAACGGGACACAACATGTCTATTTCGTGACCGACAACCAACTCCACCAACTCTATTACAACAACACGAAGTGGCTCGACGCGGACCTGACGGGCTTCACGAACGGCGCGTTGGCTGCAGCAGGAAGCGCGCTGAGCGGCTTCGCCATGGCCAACGGGACGCCACATGTCTATTTCGTGGCCAGCAACCAGCATGTCCACCAGCTCTATTACAACTACAAGAAGTGGCTCGACGAGGACCTGACGGGCTTCACGAACGGCGCGTTGGCTGCCGCCGGAAGCGCGCTGAGCAGCTTCGCCATGGCCGACGGGACACAACGTGTCTATTTCGTGGCCAGCAACCAGCATGTCCACCAACTCTATTACAACAACATGAAGTGGCTCGACGAGGACCTGACGGGCTTCACGAACGGCGCGTTGGCTGCCGCCGGAAGCGCGCTGAGCAGCTTCGCCATGGCCAACGGGACACAACATGTGTTTTACCTTAATTAGCTTGGCTTGGGCGGGCGGGTGGGTGGGCTGCCCTTCCGCACCCATCCTATTTTTTGAGGTTGCCGCACCCCTGTCTCTCCCGCCGTTGGGGAGACGGGGTGGGGGTTTCTATTCCGACGGACCTGGCAACCCGTTCAGGCGGATTATGGAGGGCGGCCAACCCACTGGCCGAGAGTGCATCGGCCAAGAAACCGGCTGACGTGCCCACGTTTCGCGTCCTTTCCGAAACGTGGGGTCTCTCCCATGGCAGCAGGTAGCGGGTAGCCAGGGTCAGTGTATTTCTGACCGTGGGTTCTTGCAGTTGTTGGAGCGTTTCGGAGTTGGTGCTCCTCTCCGGGCGTGTCTCACGTTCACCGCTGGCGTCTTTCGGACCGCGTCTTCCTTCTCAATGTCAACCTTCGGGCGGAGGAGCAGGCATTTGGGTGATTCCGGTTTACACACTCGGGCGTTTGATGCCGAATTTTTCCAGGCGATATTGGAGCGTGCGGAAGGTCATGCCCAGCAGTTGGGCGGCGCGGGTGATGTTCCAGTTAGAGCGCTGGAGTGCCTCCAGGATCTTGGCCTTCTCGTGTTCTTCCCAGGAGCCCTCGGGGATGATCGGACGGAGTGCTTCGTCGGCAGGTTGGGCCGGGGCGGCAGCC
>Ga0208192_1001110_pt1 | contig 17198 bp, 20 predicted proteins | sample June2015DPH_13_1_2_FD_184711 | JGI IMG/M metagenome (GOLD analysis project Ga0208192, IMG submission 184711) | Peatland microbial communities from SPRUCE experiment site at the Marcell Experimental Forest, Minnesota, USA - June2015DPH_13_150... | ecosystem: Environmental > Terrestrial > Soil >... | reverse complement strand
GGTGTACACGGGATTGAAGTTCAACTTCTACGACGTGTTGGTGATGGCGATCGATCAAGAAGTGTTGCGTGAGCAGGTGGAGAAGGCGACACGACGCATCGAGCGCGACGCGTCAATCACCACCCAACGCCGCCTGAACTTCGAGATGTCGGTCAAGAATCTCTATCAGTCCTTCCAGGACCGTGAGCGCGTGCCCAAGATCCAGGGACTGCTGAACGAGTGCATGACATTTCTGGATGATGAGTTGTCAGTAATCACCGGACCTTACGAAGACTTGCTCTCGATCGACGAGGTGATCGAGCAGGGGCTGATCCTCTTTGTGACGTTGAACGTGAACAAGAACACCGAACCCGTGCGCGCCCTGGGGAAGATGCTGCTCCAGAACTTGCAGCTCGTGGTTGGCAAGCGCTATGAGAGCGAGGAGCAAAGGCGCCGTAGCAACCGCCCGATGTTCAGCGTCGTGTTGGATGAATTCGCTCCCTTCGGTTACCGGAACTTCGCCCAAATTCTACAGACTGCTCGCGGCACGCACACCGCGTTTCTGTTCTCCATGCAGTCGTTGCCACAGCTCATGCAGGTCGGTCGCGGATTCAAGGAAGATGTCACCTCAGCTCCCAACACGACCATGACGCTCCGCACCCGCGACGAGGAAACGGCGCGCTACTTCCTGCAGGCGTCGGCTGAGCACGAAGTTACGCGCCGCAGCCGCTCTATGCTGCGTTGGAAGGTATTTGGGTATGAGAAATACGAGGCGACCGGCCAGGCGGTGGAGCGGGAAGAGCGCGAGACACGCGCGCTCGACGAGCACATCAAGAACTTGCCCAAGGGACAGATGGAAATATTGATGACCGACGACACTCGCGGGACGCTGCACAGACACTTGCACGTCCGGCCGCCGGCTGACGTCAGCTTCCCTAGCTTCGAGCCGGAGATCTACCCCCGCTTGCGCCATTCCCGTGCGGATTCGGTCGGAGCCAACCTGCGGTTCAAGAGTTCCGATCTTGCAGCGGCGGCGCGCCTGCAGAAGCGTGCCCCGGGAGGACCACGAACATGAGAACACCTGCCAATCTCCCGGCAGTGATAGCTTGGCTGTCGTTGGCGGTTTGTTCGAGCTTCGCACAGAACCGGCCACCGAGATCCTCCGTTCCTCGCAGCCGGTACAGCCCAATGGCCGCTGCGCAAGCACAAGGACGCTCGCAGCAACCGCCCGACACCTGGTACGAATTCCTGCTGAAACAATTCAACCCGAGTGACATTGACTACGGCAGGTGGATGGAGGAACGTCGCCTGGTTTTGCTCCAGGCCAGCGCAAAGAACCCCTATTTCCCATACAGCTTGGGTGTAACCATCTGGTCGCTGTTGGTGATGATTGCTTACGCCAAGCTGCGGTTCGATCGCCGCCGTGAGCGCTATTTGACCGAGGAGATGCTGACTGACCTGTACAACCAGGACCTTTACTCGCGTCGAGCTGCGAAGGAAGCCATCGCGAAATACAACAATCACATTGAAACCTGCAACCGTGCAATCGAGGCAGGGTCGGCCCAGGCAGTCTCCGGCAGCACATCTGAGAACGACGACCTCAAGGCAAAATTGAAGAAAGCAGCGGACGACCTGCGGGCCGTGACCAGTGAAAAGGAGCAACTGAGTGAGGAGCTGCAACGAAGATCGGCGGTCGTAACAGACCTGAGCCTGCAACTACAAGCGCTATCGGAAAAGATCGACGGCAAAGGCGGCGCTCATGCGGTTGGCCAAGCGGGCTTGCCATTGCCCGCTTCGAACGCCGAATACATGAAGCTCGTTAACTCGCTACAGGAGCAGCTCTTTGCAGAACGCGAAAAGAACAAACGCCTCAAGGGTGCATAACGACCATGGTAGTGTCGATTACAGGGTTTGGTAGTGTGTGGCGCCGGCGATTCGGCAAGAACCCAGACGACCCCAGACGGTTTGCGCGAGCCGCCTATTACAACACCACGGGCGTGCCAGTAGACGGAACGATCCGTCCGCGTTCGAAGGTTGCCGGCTACACGCGTTTCAACTCTGTCGGTGGTTTCAACCCGAACTATCCGCAACGAATAATCAACCGCGTGTTCGAGTGCGATGAGCCGTGCGTCTGGCAGGGACAGAACAAGATTTTCTTTAAGTACATACTGACGGCGCCGCGGGAGCCTGACTTCTTCTTGGTTGTAGCCAGACAAAGTGCAATCGGACGACTGCACATTGGAGACAGTCGATGGAAGTCTGACGACGGACTGCTCATTTCATTTAGCGAATGCGGTGACGAGCAGGAATGCATGTTGCTATTGCCCGCAGACGGCTGGATACGGAGCGACGTCGGGACGTTTGCCCTTCAGCCATTGCGTGCGCGTCCATGGATTGCACGCTTGCAGTTAGTGTCATAAGTTCGCGTGCTGTCTCGACGCCTTATGGTTTTCCCTTCGCTGTCATTCTGGCTCTGAGCGAAGCTAAAGGAAAGAATCTGGATCCATAACTCTTTTGGGAGGTCAAGAATGCGTTACATTAAGGACTGCATTAGCTTGAATTCCGAGCACGACTACCCACTGCTTTGCCAGGTCTTGCGTTCCGGCTTCGTGGCCCACGACCAATTGTTTGAGTTCATGCGGATTGGCAAGCACGAGTCGTGCCGCTCAACTTTCAACTGGAGAGCCCGGCGGCTCACCAAGTATGGCATGATCGCGCGGCATACGGTTCCATTTGTCGGCAGAAACTTCGTGTACTCTATTACGCCCACTGGAGCGCTCGAACTCGCGAGTGTCGGCGAACGATTCCTGGTCACGCCGGGCGAGGAGAGCCAGCACGCGAGACAGCCTCAGGTTGCCCACTCGCTCGAACTCAATAACATTCACCTCAGCCTTTTGCGCGCAGGTTTGCTTGTGCGATGGGTACCGGAGATCCAAGTACGCTCGAGGAATAGCATGATGAATTTCGCCAGCGCAAAGGACTACGACGCAATTGTAACCCTTCGACTGGCGGACCGAGACGTTACATTCGCGCTCGAATACGAGCGGAGTGCAAAGAGTGAGAGGCAGTATGCTGGCATTCGCGATAAGATCGAATCTGAAACAGACATTGACAGGTTCCTTTATCTCACCTCCAGTGAGGAAGTCCTGAGGTGTGTTTCCTGGCAGTTCCGGAACAGCAAGCGGCACATTTACTTCGGTCTGTTAGGAGACTGGTATCGTCACATGCTCGACACAGAAGTCTTCGACTGGAACCATCACCAATACCTGGCGCTCCGCACCGCCCTAAGTAGCGATTCCTGCCCTGCACAGGCCCCGCCACCATCACTCTCTTAGGCGTTTTCCTTATTCTTTGATTGTTTGTTGCTTCCTAGATCGCCGCTCGGAGGTATCTCTAACCAACTGAGGAGTAAAGGGTTGTTTTCTGACTATATACTGACATCAGCCGTTTTTGTGCCGCAAACGACAGGCGCTGTAATGGTAGGTAGGAAGAAGTTGTTTCGTGCCTTGTGCGTTCGCGACCGAACGGTTTTTTTGGAGCAGCGTAGCCCCTGTCGCTATGGTGCGGTGATCGGTTTGCCATGTTCTGGTTTCTCGTGCGCATTGGACGGTAAGACGCGCAGTGTTGTGTGGATTGTCCGCTGCGCACAAGCGCTCGTTGGGAACGGAGCGTGCGCACATGCTGTGTAGGAACCATACTAGTTGGTGCACGTGTACACGCTGTTGGCGTATGAAACGATTTGAAGTGATGCTTGGAAGTCCAGGCTCTGGTCCATATGTCGTCACACAGGCCTTTCAATATATTTTCAGGTGCCTTATGAAGCTCCGCTTCCTTATCTCGATTTTGTGTTGCTGGCTGTCGTTGCACAGCCTGCTGGCCTGGAGCAGCCGCAGGAACTCCTGACCAAAGGCCAAGTGATGGACTGCGTGAAGGCAGAGATGAAACCCCCGGAGTTGGTCAAGCTGAACCATGATCGTAGAATCAACTTTGTGTTGAACGACGAATACCTCCTGGCCCTGCGCACGGCAGGCGCGCAGGAGGGTCATTCAGGCGTTGCGCGCCACCCGGCCCAAGCCGCTGAGCAACGAGCAAGTATTGTATTGTGTCGGCGTCATTAGGTTGGTGGCGTTTACGACTGCGCAAGTCTACAAAGCCGTAAGTTCAAAACAGCCGATATTATGGTTTCCCCGTTTCGCGTGCTTGGCGGGCCTAGGATAGCGCACCAAATCTCAAATCCGAGTACTCCAGAAGCGCGTAAGCTGAGCGGAAAACTCAGACGCGCCGCAGCGGACGGACAGCCGTAAGACGACCGCTAAATTCTAACAGTAGAGCGCCCTCTGTGGTAGGATTCTGTCACCATGAACGAATTCCCCGCCGAAATATGTGAGGCACTGAATGCCTACATCTATCGCCTCGAGGACCCTCGAAACGGACACACATTTTACGTGGGCAAGGGGCGAGCCAACAGAGCCTTTGCTCATGTAAGACTTGCCATAGAGGGTGAAGAAGGTCTTCGATACGACCGTATCCGTGAACTCAAGGCTGCTGGCTTAGAGCCGAACGTCATCATCCATCGACACGGGCTCACTGACGAATTGGCTTTGGAGATCGAGGCAGCGCTTATCGACGCATATGCCAGGGAGGACCTCGCGAATGAGGTGCGCGGTCACGACACAGATCGCGGAATGATGACTGTCAGTGAAATCGTCGAGAGCTATGCGGCAGCGCCTGCTCAAATTACAGTCCCGGCCATTTTGATCAAGATAGAGCGGGAATGGCATCCGGCACTGACCGCAGATCAACTTTACGAGCGGACTCGCAGATATTGGAGATGCAGACCAGAGAGACGACCCACTCCGCCCCGGTACGCATTGTCCGTCGCACGCGGCCTCATCCGTGAAGTCTTCGACATCCACACTTGGGAAGATTATCCCGACATGTCCCAGGTAGTTATCGATCCGACTAGGCATCAACAAAGGCGAAGCGAAGCCGACCAGAAGGGACAAGCCCGCAAAGGGTTCATCGGTGCCGTGACCAGTGATGAGAGGCTACGCGCTGCACTCATCGGTAAGAGCGTTCGTCACTTCCCCTTTGGTAAAGGGGCTCCGTTTGCTTATGCCAACTGTGGCAAACGATAGGCCACCCATTTCGAAATGAGTCCAGCGGGATTATATACTGCTCTCCTCGCTCTGCATCCGCAGCATCACCCGCCTCACCCATCCAAACTTTCACATCTCTTTTCGCCAAATTGGAGCCCGATGTAGTAGATCTCCACCCGTGTGTCGGTTAGGTTCGAAGCCAGGCCTGCATTCGGAGAGCAAGCTCGGTGGGAGAGTCCCGACTTGGTATCACGCTGCCATTACTCCCGACCCGCGAGGCCGTGTGCCGGCTAAACCATACTTGAAAAGGAGAAGTACATATGATCATTGGTGTCACGCATGACAATGACGGCCGTGTAGTCCAGCGACTGTCCGTATCCACAAAGGTTTCTATCGGGCTGCCACCCAATGGAGATCGCAACCATCCCACCAAGCTCGACCACTTCGTCTTCCTGCGCAAGAAGAAGACGGCCAACAGGGTTGAGTGGGAGATTGACCCGGAACTGACCAAGCACTACGGTGAGCAGTGCCGGGATCTTCACATTATGTTGATCGACGACGATATCGAAAACGTCTTCCCCAGCTCCTACGCTTGGTGGACGGCCACTGAGCGGAAATGCTGGGGTGACGGCGTCTCGGCTACCCGGCGCACGACTGAGAAACCTGGCGGCCAGCCTTGGACCCAGTGCGGTAGCGGATGCCCGGAGCTTTCGAGCGGTCAATGCAAGCCTGGCGGGGATCTGCGCTTCGTGCTGGCGGACTTCCCGCGGCTGGGGAGCGTCTGTCGCATCCACACCTGCTCGTATCGATCCATCCGCCAGATCCACTCCGCCTTGCAGGAGATCCAGACCTTCACGGGGGGTCGGCTGGCCGGGATCACGGCCAAGCTGACGGTTCGCCCGGAGGAGGCTACCTACTTCGACCGTAAAGAGAAGCGGAAGAAGACTTCATCCATCTGGGCGCTGAGTCTCGAGGTTGAAGGTGACGACATGCGGAAGCTCATCGCTAATCTGACGGAGAATGCCCGGCTTTTTGCTGAGACTCGGAAGCTGCTCGGGTCGGGCGGCAAGGTCTTTGAGGTGGTTGAGGACGAGCAAGAGCAGGCGCCGGAGGTCGCAACGGAGTTCTATCCGGCGTCGGCGAATGGTTCTGTGACTACAGAAGGCGCCGCGGCAGGCTCTCCTTCGGATACACCCCTCGCCGCTACCGCGCCGCAGCCAACGCCGAAGCCTTCGCCCCCTGAGAACAGCACTGCCCCGAGTGGGGGAAACGGATCGGCCAAGCCACCGGTGGAAGGGGCCGCGGCATCAGAGCTGATGGCGAAGCCTTCGTTCCCTGCAAACAACGCGACCCCGAATGGTGGGAATAGATCTGCCACGCCACCCGCCGAGGGGGCTGCCTCGCCTCCTGCGCACAACAATGGTAACGGGTCAGCGACAGCCTCCGGATTCAACCAACTCCGCAATGAGTTCCTGACAGTGGCACGCCGTGTGGCCACAACCAAGAAGCAAGCCATCGCTGAAGTGGTCGAATGGGCGAGCGGCGGCGCATTCAAGTACGGCGACGTGGGCCGTATGACGGAGGCTGATGTCCCGAAGTTGCGCGTAGCCGCTGAATTCTTGACCTCAGATCTCAACGGCACAGCCCATTGACCGAAAGCCCCCCTCCGCCCGCCACTGTTCCTTCTTACCCCAACCTGAATTCCCACCCAATGGAGCGTCGGCATGGCACCCATCCGTGTTGGCGCTTCAACCCTTGGCCTTTATCCGCCATCGTGTTACCTCCGAGTGGCTCTTCAGAAGGGTCCGGACTGAATCGATCAGTAGGCCCTTGCCAAATACGCAGAACCTAGTTATCCCGGACCTCGTCCTGGGGCTTTGATAGCACAAGCCCCACAGGCCGGCAAGTCAAAGTGACCGAAGACCATCCATTGGTGGCGGGGCCTGTTTTGAGGTCAACGGCCTTTTGTTGTTATCGGCGGAAGAAGCGCGGGCCTTGGGAAACGGGTCCGCGCTTGCTTTGCGACGCGGCTTCCCCTTCCCAATCTCCGCATCGCCGCCGGAGGGCTTATGCCGTCTAGCGGCGAGGAGGGGACTTGAATTTCTAAATTCCTTGGGGGCCTTTCATTGGCTCGACCGCGGGCACAAACAACGTCCGCACGCTGGCGAATTATGTGCAAGTCGACGCACCTCGGGGCGCGATAGGCACTTGGGGCACGGTAACGCCGAAATGCGGCAAAACGCAGGATTAAGGAGACCTGTTTACCGCTCCTACCCTCTGCTGCGCTGGCACGAACTGGCTGCCGCCCCACCTCGATATCGTGATATAATGAAAGAGGATAGTAGTCGATTCTGGAGAGGAGCCCTTCCTGGGGCTTTTCCCCAGAGTTGGCTGAGCCCGGTTGAAAGCACCAGCCTGATAAGCTGGCATACCTGAAAAGGTATCAAGGGTCCGAATCCCTTACTCTCCGCCAAAAACCTCCTCACAGTGCGTCTCCGATGCGCAGTGCTGGAGGTTTTTGGGGTTTAGAGGCAGGAGGTAAACGACAAATGCATTTGCGCGATGCAGCGCAGCCGGTAGAGGCAGCTTCGTTTACGGATGATACTTCACTACCCCACGTCGGGTGTCGTGTTTCCATCCATGCGCAGATTATTCGCGAGCATCAAATCAGCTGGTATTTTTTTCTGAAGGATCGCACTCCGCACAACCGGGGCGAGTTCAAGGACGCCGCCATTAGAACCTTTTTCTCCCTTGCAGAGCCAGACCGCGAAGGGGTCTTTAAGACCCTGCGCACGGTCCGGATTCACATTGTGGATCCACGCCCGTATGCAGCAAATCTACATGAGGCTCTCAAGAGGCATCTTCCCAAGGGGAGCACGGTCTCAGACTTTCTGAATCGCCTCGATAAGTCGACCAAAAACCTTGAACATTTCCGGCATGCGGCCATCCGATACGTTGCGACCCGCATGCTTAGCGACTCTCCAGCCGAACGTCTGAAGATCGAGTACCAGGCGTGGGAATGTACTAATGGTCTGAGTCTCTTGCCATTCGAGGTTCCGGCGCCGCGCCAATTCGACCTAACGCCCTTTGAGCATCGTCGGGCCAGGCTGCTAAATGACGTGGCTAATTTCATTTCAGCTTCGGCTTCTGTGTTCACTCCAGCGATCGACGAATTTCGTCGGGCACAGGACGATTACTCGTTTAGTTCACCCATGGCCGCGCCTTGGCTCATTAGCTCTGCCCTCGGACATTCGCATGCGTTCGACGAGGGCCACAGCCATGCACTGAGATGGATCGAGGAGCAGCGTGTTAATGTGCTGTCCCAACTTGACCGTCACAGGCACTTTTATCCGGAATATTTGCCGCGGCCGCTGCTGGAGCTGATTTCTACGGAATCGGTCCCAATCCAGGCCGCCGATATCGCGGCAAGCATAGCAAGGGAATTGTGGCGCCGCAACAATCTGCCCCACTTGGTCCGTCGATTTGAGTATGTGACATTCAACGGGGAACGATTGTCTGAAGCTCGTGCCGAACAGTACGAAGACATTTTCCGGTCGATCCATTTATCTAATTAGGGCAATAATTTACTTAATTCATCCGCCCAAAGGGGCCACGATGAGAACGGCGGAGGTGTCGAATATAAACCGCCACGCGGAGGTGGCCGGTGACCTCCGCCCGAGAAGCGTATACCAGTTTAAGTGAGCTGTTCAAGATTGCTTTCCCCGATAACAGGAAAGGTAGGTCCTTTGCGGTTATGGCCGAAATCCTGGACACATTCATGGATGAAAGTTCGGATCAGGAACAGAAAGATGTATTCTGCGTTGCTGCGGTTTTGGCAAATGAAAAAATATACAGGCCGCTAGAAGACGAATGGGTCAAGCGACTGGATGAAGACGGCATCAAATACTTCCGGGCAAGTGACTGCAAGAGCGTTCGCGGCGCATTTGAACATCTCCGTAAGAAGTGTGGTTCATTTGAAGCGGCCAAAAAAGTAGCCGATGCCGTTCGCGAAGATCTTGAGCATTTGTTGATCCCGTCCCATTGGATTGGTTTCGGCGCTGGCGTGATCGTTCCAGAGTACAAGGCAGTGCTACGAGAATTCCCAGAAGCACGTTTCTTTTTCTCCGAAGATGAAACGGTTCCAGCATACACGCAGGTAATGTATGAGGTTGCTCGTGAGGTTCGGAAAAAGGCTAAAGGGTTTGGCGTGGCCTACATCGTGGACGACTCCACTTATTCTGAAAAGATCGTACACGCATTTTATGCGACCAAGAAAAACCATCCCACCGTTGGAACATCCATGAAGACAATTGCTCCCCTTGATGACAAGGAGACTCCAGCTTTACAGATGGCGGATTTATTCGCAAGCGTAGTCAAGGACATATTTTTAGACTGGTTGGCGCATGAGTCCTCGGGACCGGACTTAGGTGAGTGGCATAGCCATGTCGAGAGAATAGGAAGGTTCGACAAAGCTGTGATGGCCAAGTCACTGCTCAAGACTTTTAAGAGTTCTAGATTCGCAAAGGGAACCCTAGCTCGTCAATTCATACCAGAGCGTAAAATGACAAAGAGCGAGATCAAGCAACAGCGACGCGCTCTAGTTAGGAAGTTACTTAATCAAGTGGAATTTAAGGATGTCCAACAATGAAAGCAGAACCAAATTTCAGAGGTTCGACGCTACAGTAGGGAAAATCCTCTCTGTTTCTCATAAGGAATTGCAGGCGAGAGAGAAGGAATGGAAGCGGCAGAAACAGAGGAAGCGCAGGAAAGCAGACTCCCGCAAATAGAAAATCCCGATTTCTCCAATTGACAAGCGGGTAAGGTCTTGAGGTAGGTTAATTCCATGACCATTGAACACAAAATGGTCATGGGGCTGGAAGACATAAAGGCAATCACATTGAAATGCCTCAACCCACTAGGTTGCGAATCTACGTTCTCAGGTTCGCCGGATGACATCAAAATCCCCAACAATTGTCCTCTTCCCATCTACAGATGCGTCTCACCGAGTCAATGGTTTCGCAAGCCCAGAATCGTTTTCCGATTTGGACTACACCACCGACCCTACTCCTACTCGCGGGCGAAGTGATCATCGATAATTAAGTCGCCGATAAACGGGTATTAACCGGCCAATCTTTTAGTGACACCTCTAAGCGCTGTAGCTGAGAAGGGTTATTCTTCTCCAGTTGGGATTTTTCTCTTCAGGAGGAGGGGCCCTGCTTCCGGCTCAGATCTTGGCGGGTCAACGCCGGGGCAGAGCCCCTATGAACCACGGTTCTCTTTATCCCACTTTCTGCCCCGCCGCACAAGCTCGAAACCGACTGGGCTTGCAACAGCGAGAACGTCATGCTGCGGCGATGCCCAGTTTGTGAACGCGACTCGATCATCGGCCACGGTCGCCGGCGCAAGCAGGCGCACGATGAACATCACGGTTGGATTGGCATCCGACGCGGACTTTGTCCTGGTTGCGGAAGGACCTTCACTCTCCTTCCCTTGTTCTCTCTCCCCTACACCCACTACAGCTTGCTGGCTCGCGCTCAAGCGCTCCGCCGACACTTTATGGAGCACTGTTCGTGGGAAGAGGCGACGCCCACGCTGAAGGACCCTGATCGGGTGCCCGATCCCTCCACCCTCCGCCGCTGGTCGGGCGGTCTGGACCGCTCCCAACCGGCGGCTTCCTTTCGGCGCCAAACGTTCTCCCGCCTGGCCCATTGGTTGGGACGTAGCGCTCCAGCCGATCCCCAGGCTGAGCCATTATCGGGGCTGACTCCGGTTCTGCAGGTCCTCTGGCCTTTGCGTCTCTGAGAGATTTTCTATTCCCCCACCATCCTCGCCTGGGAACGCTGCTCCCTTTCTCTTAGGCTCGTCTCCAGAGGCAAAAAACGCGCCATGGGCGAGGATCTCGAACAGCTCAAACAACGACTTCCGCTGCTCGATTACTTGCGACAGCAGAATTGGACCGGCCGGCCAGCGGGTCAGGGCCCCGAGTTCGTGGGACTCTGTCCCTTGCACCCCGAGACTCGGCCTTCCTTCTATGTCAATGCCCGCAAGAATCTCTTTTACTGCCATGGTTGCGGCCAAGGCGGCGACCTGATTCGCTTTGTGGAGTTATCCCAGCACCTTTCCTTCCGCCAAAGCCTCACCTACCTTGAACAGCAAAGCGCTCTGGCGGACCCCGATGCCTTGTTGCGGCAGGCTTCGGTTTTCTATCAACAGCAACTCGATCGCTACCCGGAGGCAGGCCAGTATCTGGAACAACGGGGAGTGCGTAACCCCGCCCTGATCCGGGAGTTGCAGATCGGTTATGCGCCCGGCGGGAGCTTGCGCCGTCACCTCCTCGCCCAAGGTTGCTCTCTCGATCTGCTGCGGCACACCGGCCTCGTCAACTCTCAGGGCCACGACACCCTCTATCAACGCGTCGTCTTCCCCTGCTGCCAAGACGGCCGCATCGTGAATTTGTACGGCCGCAGCCTCGGCACCGCCTTCGCCCATCGATTCCTCCCCGGCTCCAAAGGCAACTTGTTTGCCTGGGAATCGGTTCGCCAGTTCCCCAGCGTGATCCTCGTCGAAGGGATGTTTGATCTCGCGGTGTTGTGGCAAGCGGGGTTCCGCCATACCACCTGTGCGTTCGGCACGCATCTCACCCCCGACCAGTTTCGCCAACTGTGCGACCGCCCGCGCACGGTTTATCTCACCTTCGATGTCGACGCCAACGGCAGCGGCCAACAGGCCACGCAGGCCTTAGCCTCTCGTCTCCGGGCGCAAGGCATCACCCCTCGTCGCGTCCTCCTGCCTCCTGGTCACGATCCCAACTCTTTCTTCGTCCAGGGCGGTGACGCGCGACAGTTCCAATCTCTCTGGGAGGAAGCCCTACCATGAGGTTCCATGTCATCCGCTCGCAGACTCCCAACCCCGCCCAAAGTCCCTTTCGCATGATCGAGCACGAAACTGGTCAGGAGGTCGGCTGGGTCAACCGCTTCCTCGACCGCGAGCGCGTCCGCCGCCTGGCGGACGCGAGTCTGCGCTCCTCGGCTTACGGCCTGCTGCACTTTGTTCGCTGGTGGGAGAGTCTTCATCATACCGCTGAGGTGAGCGAAGGTGACCTGACCGAGTCGACACTCCTGGATTATCTGAAGTACCAGTGCAGTCACCAACCTGCGTTTTCCAGTTCCACCATCAATGACCGCGTCGCCGTCGCGGATCGCGCCCTTCACCACGAGTTCCCCAGCGCTCCCGAGCCGACCGCCCGCGGCTTTCAGCAAGCTTATCTGCGGCGCGGACCGCTGGGTCTGGGCCGGCGGCGGGTAGTAGGGATGAGCCGGTTGCGAGTCAGAGTGCCCAAACGCAACCTCGTCCCGCTGTCCGTGGAGGAAGTGGCACGTTTTTGGTCCAGCTTTCGTACCGCGCGGGACTTGGCCATCGTGGGCTTGATGCTTCTCGAAGGACTGCGCTCCGCCGAAGTATTGGGTTTGAATGAGGACGACGTGTTGCTTTCTGAAGCGCAGTTGCGCGTGTGTGGAAAAGGTAACAAACTGCGTTTCCTGCCGCTGGCCCCTGAAACCGTGCAACTCCTCGATCACTATCGCCGGCTGGAACGGCCCCCGGTGGGCACCACCGCGCTCTTCGTCTCGCTCAAGGGAGCCGCACGGGGGACCCGCATGACGTTGGCAGGTTTACGATCCTTATTCCGCTACCATCGCCAGCGCACCGGCGTCCAGCTCGCTAACCCGCATCGCTTCCGTCACACCTTCGCTTCGGACATGCTGCGCGGTGGGATCAGCCTGCCCGCGCTGATGCAGTTAATGGGTCATGCCGACATCCAAACGACTCTGCACTATGTGCAGATTACGCCGCAAGACGTCTACCTGCAGTATGCGCGTGCCGTGGCGCAGCAAGTTCGTCCCCTTCCGAGGCTCTCCTCATGAACCGCGCCCGACACCCTCCACTCCTCCATCCTCTGGCCTCCGTCTTCGACCGCGCCGTTGATTCTGTCTGCGCGGCGCTCAGTCCGGAAAGCCATCGTCACTACCGCGGGACGGTCCGCAACTTCCTCCGCTATCTCGGTACCGCTCACCCCGAGGTGAACTCCCTCGAGCAACTGCGTCGGGAGCCCCACCTGCTCGGCTGGATGTCCCATCTGCACTCTCAGACGCCGCCGCTCGCCACCTCCTCCTATATCAACCAGCTCATTGCTCTGCGCCCCCTGCTCACCGAACTGGCGTGGACCGAACAGCTTCCTCAACTCGCCCGCCTGATGCGTCGCGAGGATATCCCGCGCCTTCCGCAAAGACTGGCACGCCCGCTCACCCCCGAGCAGGATCAGCTTCTTCAGCAGGAGTTCGTCAACCGCAACGATCTCGAGAGCAACATATTTCTGCTGATCCGCTATACCGGCATGCGCATTGGCGAGTGCGCGGATTTATCCTTCGACTGCCTCCGCTCGACCGGCCCCGGTCAGTGGGCGATCCACGTGCCACTTGGCAAACTCAAAACGGAACGTATGGTCCCGGTGGATTCGTTGGTGGTGACCGTCATCCAACGCTTACGTTTCTTTCGCTTCCTCGACCCGCGGCCTCCCGATGGCCGGCTCCTGGCCCGGCGCAGCACCCGGGATGCCCTCATTCGACAACTCCGTCGGTATCTGCACCAAGTCCGCCATTCTCTGCGCCTTCCTGCACGCATCGTCCCGCACCAGTTGAGGCATACCTACGCCACCGAGATGCTTCGCTCGGGGGTCAGTTTTCCCGCTCTAATGAAATTACTCGGTCACACTTCTCCCGAGATGACGATGCTCTATGTGGAGTTGATGTTGAATGACCTGCAGCGGGAGTTCCAACTGGCGCGTTCAAAACCTCGACATCTGGTTCCGCAGCCGAAAACCTCCTTCGCCCTCACCCGAGCTGGACTCAACGGGGTTATCGATTCTCTGCTCGCCGCTCAACACGCGCTGGAGATGTTCCGGCGCTCGCTGCCCGTCGGCGCTACCCGCAGTTGTCTCGACCGGCTCTCCAATCGCCTCACCAAAATCGCAACCGAAGCTCGCAAACTCGGCACGCCCTGAGAATGGGCAGAGATTGGCCGGTTAAACGGCGTAAGGGTAGAAGTGCCTTGTGGCTACTCACGGTCTTGGCGAGAAATCTGAATCGGCGATTAGTCGCGAGTCACGGTGCGGTGTAGACCGGCGCAGTACGACCCAGGACCGACTCATTTACTTCGATGCTGTGGGCCGGAGCCCGCGCGGGTACCTCCAACTCCTACCACAAAGAATTTCAGTAATTCTGAGGACCCAATCTGTTTGACAGAACAGTCAAAACCACGAAGGAGGTCTAAGAAATGTTCGGACAATTGAAAGCCAGAACAATATTGAATCTAAGTAAGCTGCAAACAGTGGACGAAGCGGTTGCCAAACTGTTGCAATTTGCTGATTATCCTAACATCGTTCGTTGGTTCCAGTTTCCAACGGCCCTAGTGGTCTTTCTGGCCCATGGAGATGCGCCTGATTGCGGGGCCGTCTACATCTATGATCGGAAGCGCTGTACCTGGCTTTGGGTGGATTTCGATGACCACAACTATGGCGGTTACAGCCCATCGCAGTTCGATGTGCTGGTCAACCAATGCCAATTCCTCGAACTCGTGGAATCTCCTCGCTTGCTTGAATCGCCCGTCCAATGGTTTGTGACGCCCGGCCAAAGGCCCACCGTGCTGGGAAGACTCCCGGCTTGAGCCGTTTCGCAAAGATCGAATACTCCACAACCCCCACTGGTCTGTAACTCATTGAAAACACATAACCGCTCTGACTGCCAGCAGGCCCATTTGACGAAAAATATTTCTCGTTTTATTTCCAAAGAGTATGGACTTGTGGCGGCCACCGGGTTTCACGGAGGAGAAGATGCAGCGGCTTCGTCTGAAAGCGCCGGCTGACGTGGTGGAGGACTACTTCCGCCTCTTCGTGAACCGGCGGGCGTACACCCTCCAGTCCGACCGGCCGCACCCGGAAAGCGGTCGGCACTACTATTACCGGCCCACAAACAAGACGACCGGCGAAGGCCTCCACCTGACCTCAGACACGATCCGGCGCCACATCGAGGGCGAAATCACCATCGGCCTCTATGCCATCAACCCCGCCACGCAGCGGTGCAAGTGGGTTGCCATTGACGCGGATTACAAGGGCGCCATGGAGGATCTCGTCAAGCTCCAGTACTACCTGGGCCAAGACCAGGTCCTGGCGGCCTTGGAGATGAGCCAGCGGGGCGGGCATTTGTGGATTTTCTTAGAAACACCACTCCTGGCCCGAGACTGCCGTATCTACGTCCACGACCTGGCATCGCGGCTTGGCGTGCCGGTAAAGGGAAACGGATTGGCTGAAGGAATCGAAATCTTCCCCAAGCACGATGAACTGGGGCCGGGCGAATTTGGGAACGCCATCCGAGGGCCGCTGGGGATTCATCGTGGGGCCAGCCGCCGGTTCTGGTTCTACGGAGCTGAATACGACTTGGGAAAGCAGATGGCCTACCTGAAGCAATTGAAGAAGGTCAGTGAAGAGGAGATGAGGCGCTTCGTCGCAGGTAAAACACTGCCTGCCGAGGCGGTCCGCCCCACGCGCAGCGCCGAAATCACAGCCCCGCGCGGAGGCTCCGGGCGTTCGGAATTCCGCATTCTCGAGCACGTTGGGAAGATCCGCAAAGTCGGCCGGAATTACGTCACTCGTTGCCCTTCTTGTGCGGAGGCGGGACATGACCGTAGCGGTGACAACCTGGCAATTCGGATCGACGATCCGCGATTTTACAAGTGCTGGGCGGGTTGCACGAAGGAGATGATCCGCGAGGCACTTGGTTGCCCAATCCGAACGCGGCAGTCTGACTCGTTATGACACCGATGGGATTTGATATGGAGGCGAAGGAATGAAAGGTGGAGGTCAAAGCGGGTTATCCAGGGGTCTCAGACTGCCCGGGCGCATCCGAAGGGAGTTACAACAGGTTGGGATCTTTGCTCGTGGGGAAGTTGGTTTGGAGCACCAGCATCTCGCGCGGCGCTACGTGATCCGGGGGGTGGAATCGGGCGGCGCTATTAGGGAGATGGGTCACTACGTCACCTTCTCCGGCGACGACGGCGAACCTTTGGCGTACCTCCATCCCATTGATGCCATCGGCGTGAATGGTGTTCATGCCGTGGTGGTCGCTCCCGCCTTGGTGCGGGTAGAAATGCTGCGGACGGGACGCACCTACGAGATCCTCATCACGGGCTACCGCATTGGCGAAGCTGAAAACGGCCGTCGCCCGCCCCTGGAGAGTCAGGTTCTGTTCCGGGGAGTGCATGGCTACTTGGCCCTCGAACTCTGGGGGAAGGACAAGGAAAGCAGGGGGGCGGTGGTCCCAGCCTTCTACTCACGCGGAGGAGAACTTATTGAAGTGCCCGCGAAGTTCCGAGCGGTAACACAAGCCGTTACGAATGCCGTGAATTGTTGTCCATGTTCGCACTGTCATTACCTGGTAGCCGCACCCGCTATCCCTTCAGTCAAAGTACTCCCGGAGGGACAGGCATGACACCCATCGGAGATATCGAAATTGAAATCGTTTTCCGGATTGCGGTACGCGGGCGAACGGGTGATCTTGCGCGCCTACTGGAGGCAATCAGTAACGCAGAAGCGGTTGCAATCGGAATCGTCGAGAAGCTTACCGCTGCGGAAGAGCAGTGCCAAAAGGGTGTAACAACAACAGTGGGAGGTTTTTCTGAATGAGAGTCGGGACCAAGAGTGTGATTTTTGGAGTGCACGCGACCCTGGTCCACCCGTTCTTCGTTGCCTACGCTTGGTCCCGGCTATTCGGGTTCCCTTGGGATCCCAGGCTGTGGGTCGCCTTCCTTGTTCATGATTTGGGCTACATCTGCAAAGCCAATATGGAGAGCAGTGAGGGACAGCAACATGTTGTCTTGGGAGGCCGGATCATGGGCTGGCTTTTCGGTCCGGAATGGCGGGACTTTACGCTGTGCCATTCGCGACATTGGGCGGAGAGAGTTGGTAAGAAGTACTCGAAGCTATGCCTGGCGGACAAGCTTGCCTTCGTTCTGACTCCCGCATGGCTTTATCTCCCCATGGCACGGTTGAGTGGCGAGCTTTATGAGTAC
>Ga0208192_1001098_pt1 | contig 17317 bp, 12 predicted proteins | sample June2015DPH_13_1_2_FD_184711 | JGI IMG/M metagenome (GOLD analysis project Ga0208192, IMG submission 184711) | Peatland microbial communities from SPRUCE experiment site at the Marcell Experimental Forest, Minnesota, USA - June2015DPH_13_150... | ecosystem: Environmental > Terrestrial > Soil >... | reverse complement strand
GCTTTTCTTTAGCCGTATCGGGGATAATGATCCCGCCCTTTGCAGTTTCTTTCTCTTCCAGCCTGCGCACCAGAACTCGGTCATGCAGGGGAGTGACATTCATAGTCATTTCTTTGACCTCCGTTCAATCCATTCGAGAAACTAAAACAGTCAACTCTTTGTGGCTCTATGCCAATACTACGGGCGGAAAATCTTCCGGTTCTTCTGTCGCGCTGCTTCGAGGCCATCCGTCTCTTTTTTCTGGCGGTCGATTTCTTTCTGCGGCTCCTCTTGAACCTCCAGCTCTATGGATTTGGCAATCGCAGCCTCAACTTGTGCATCCAGCCGTTTCGAAAAGATGAAAAGCGCAAAAGAGTTCAGGAATCTAGAACGGACTAGGTTTATCGAGTACTGCGAATCTTCCCAGCGGGCGATGACCTTTTCTGTCGACCTATACAGTTCGTTAGTTGGAAAGCTGATCTCGCCAACAGGCCTAGTTGGAGTTCCGTACTTTGTCGAGATGGCTTGCACCATGTCCTCGGCAGTTAGCCCATGTGTTGCGTCCTGATCATAAGTCACTAAAATCCTGAAGAGCTCGCCATTATAGAAGCTGAAGAAAAGCTGCCCGACCGAGTCTGTTTGGCGCGAATAGTCAGATGAGCCGCCCGGCCAACACGTCAACTCTTGAATTACCGCTGGATGCTTTTGGATCAGCTTTGTCTGGAGCGGTCTTAGGTCAACCTGGCTAGATAGTTCGGGCAAACTCATCCCCAACGTAAAGTCTCGATACTTGGAAAGATCCTGCCCACGAACTAAAGGAGCTGAAAGCAGGATCATAATGAGGGAAATGCCCACATTGCGCATTATTTTCATTTGAACACTTCCTACGAAACCTTAAAGATTCAAAATCATTTCCACTTTAATCAGTGCGATCATTTCTCCCTGATGCAATGCGTTGCCCCTTGCGAGCCCTAACGTGCGGAAGTCTGCTTCCCCGCATAGGAACTCCTGCCGTGACAGCGCATCCGAAGCCCGTTCCCTGATTTTCTTAAGCTTTGGAATCTCGCTGCTCTTGCGTTTCCCCTCTGCAAGACAACTTGAGGGGCGGACTTGGCCCGCCCCCCTCCAAACGAAAGGACCTGCTGGCTTCAGGCTGCTACGGCAGCGGCGATCTTGTGGAACGTCGAGTTAGCGACGTCATAGGTTTCAACCTGAGGAGCGCCCTCAACTACCGTGGCGAGGATCTTCGTCACTCCTGGGTAAGTTCCGCGGTTGTAAGCCTCGGCATTCTCAGCCTTGTCCCACAAACTGATTGCGAACGCCACCGTGCCGCCCTGGCCTACGAGCGTGATTTCGTCTTGGAATCCTTTCCTGTTTTCGAAGCAGAGGGAGGACGTCCTTCTCCAGCCTCTGGGTAAACTCCGCAACGCTATTGGGCTTCAGATGCATATAAGCGCTGCGTGCAAACATGAGAATCTCCTTGGTTCTCGATGCCAAGGGGGTGATTCAGATAACCGATACTGGTTAATATTGTCTGGACACCCTCTCGTCCTGTTAACCATAATGAGTTAATTCACTGGACTTGTCAAGTAGAATCTGAGATTATTGTTGGCAGTTAACCTAATGTAGTTAAGCGACGTGGAGGGGCATTGTGGACGTTTGCCTGGTAATTAGACGGCGACTGGATGAATTGGGGCTTGAGCAGAAGGATCTAGCGACTGCCGCCGAAGTTACGGAGTCCTATATCTCACAGCTGTTGGCTCGCAAGAAGCTGCCTCCGGCGCCTGACCGAACAGATATTTATGAGAAAATGGCGAAGTTTTTGAAGATTCCGACCGATAGACTTTCAAAGCTGGCTGAGCACCAGCGCAAGGAAGAATTGAAGAGAGACTTGGCGGGCCCGCCTGCGCCCTTGTTTGGGGAAGTTCGAGAAATAATCCTCCGGAAGTGCGTCCCCGACAAAGAAAAACAGGTCCGTGCGATTTTTGAGAAGCAGCCCTTCGGCGAACTCGAACGCCTCGTCACACAAAAGCTTTTGGACGTGATCAAAAAGGTTGCCAAAGAAGAATTGAACAGTGAAAACTGGCTCCACTTGGTGGCTCGACTCGCCGGCCGAAGCTATGAACAAATGCGGGTTACCCTCCTTGAGTTCCTGGACACGGACGTCTTCAGCTTGTCGCCTGAAAACTGTGGTTCCTTCCTGGATCCGCTGATTGAATCCTGGGACGTCGATCTAACGACCTTTGGTATGGAGATTGTGTTGAATCGGAGAATAGCCCCAGGCGATCCTAAGAAATTTGAGTTTGTCGAAAAGGGACCTGACCAACCCCAGGTAGCCCCGGGGTTCAAAGAATTCCTGAATGATAGTTCCCTCAGCGGGACTGCCACCAAGGAAGAAATGGAGTTGCTAAGGAATCTAAAGTTCAACGGAAAACGCCCTACTGCACTTTATTATTACCGAGAATTGCAAAGCCTCAGAGACCCGCTCCATTTTCGCGCGCTCCTCACCCAGACCGTGCGAAAAAAGAAACTAGGCCAGTCCCAGCCCGAAGGGTCTGTCACCCCGATGCATAAATAGGCTGCACCTAAACCACCGCGTCACATCTCGACTCCACACATGTGCCGTCCTGCTACTGCACTTCTCCGATTAGCGCGTTCACCAGAGTTATCTTAATTACTTTCCGTCGCAAAATAGGTCGTTCTGAATGAACCACTCGTCTGTACAGACCACCTGATGCTGCTTACCTGTTCGATTTTTGCTGCTCGACCCCTGTGCGTTCCGAGTCGTGGCGGGTGCAGCTTCAGGCCCGTTCCCCGGTCAGGCAGCGGCCGATCTGAATGATGTTGTCGGCGATGACTCCAAGTCCGACCCATCGTTGCATGCCTGGGAAGCCGCGATAGCGGCAGCGCGTTAGTCCGTGTCGTCGCTTCAGTACACTGATGCGGCCTTCGCATCCAGTTCGCCAGCGCTGTCCCGTGCGGAACCAACGTTGCTTCTGTAATCTCCTGCGCTCGATGCTGTTACTCCTTCGATTCGGAACCGAAACTCGTGGTACTCCCATCGCCTGGATGGTCTGCTCATTTTTTAGGCTGTAGAACCCCGCATCGGCAGCGACCAGTCGCGGCAGTCGTCCTAACCGGCGCCGGTGCTCTTCGACGGCAGGCACCAGTAGGTCGGAATCCTGTGGCCGTTCGGCGAAAACGGCAAAGTGCGTGATGATCTGGTTCTCGGCTTCCTGGATCTGCACCATCTTGCCGAACTCCGTCGGCTTGCTGGCCTTGCCCTTACGGATGATCTCCGTGTGGGGCTCGAACAAGCTCACGATCTTGCCAGGGAACCGCGTGTTCCCTTCCAAGATTCGCGCTTTGGTCTGCTGCACCACCTGCCGTACTCTTCCTGCCATCGTTTCTAGCGTTTCGGTCAGAGCCTTCACTCCGGAGCGACGCCCTGAAGCATGTTTTTTCACTTCTCCAAGAACCCCCTGAGCCTGATTCAGAATCTTTCGGGTCAACGTCAAGAGCCGCACATATTCTTTCCGTCGTCGCCTCTCGGCTTCTACTCCTGGTTGTCGTCCGGCCAGCGCGATGGCGATTACCCGCTTCGTCACGCTGCGCATGCGATCGCGAATCTTCCTGCGCAAACCACCCGTCTTTGTCGCGATCTTTTTCATCGTGCGCGTCAGCACACGCGCCCCGTCACCGAGCAGCTTGCCATCCGTCGGATAGTGGATGTTCGTCTCGACCACCGTCGTGTCCACCCGCATCTTGCGGCCCTGCACCACGCCTCGCTCCCGGGCCAACTCCACGACCCGCGCATGCAGCTCCTGGATCACTTCCGGTCCAATCGCTTGTCCCAGCCGTGCCAATGTCTTGGCATCCGGCACTTTCTCGTCTCCGATGCGCGTGAACGCGCGATACACCAGGTTCGCCCGTACTTCTCGCTCCAGCGTGTCGTAACTCCAGTTCCGTACATGCTTCAGAATCAACAGCCGAAGCGTCACCTCCGCCGGTGTCTGCGTGCGGCCACGCATGCGACTCTTCGGGTGCCGTCTCCCCTGCGCTTCGTACACACTCTCCAGCAAATTCGCGTCCTCCAGCAATTGGTCCACTTCCCTCATCCACGGCTCCCACAGATCCTCGATCTCTTTCGCCAATGCGCTGTGCCAAAGACTCGGTTGGTGATGTCGAAGTTTGATCACGCTGCCTCCTTAACTCCTTCAGACGCAGCATGAACGAGAAAAGCTACACTCTTACCTCCCACAACTGACTAAAAGTTGATAAATCCTGGGGAAGCTGCTCTATATTTGCGACGGAAAGTAACTAAGGACCGAATCTATCGGCGACCAGCCGGATTTTCCAACCCTTTAGATTCTTTGTCTGTTCTATATTGAACACATGCGACGTAAAGTCATCGAAACAGTTTACTGTTCTCTTTTTCGCAGTTCTCGGAGGAATGTTGCTGGTCCGCTAGGAGTGGCCGCGGAACGACCACCTGGAAATGCCCTTTCCATTTGAGCAGGAAACCAAATAACTCAAGAAAAATGGAGGGGCCAACTCTTTCGACCCGCAGGTTTCTCTCGATACCGGCGTGGGGGCGAGAAAAGTTGCAGATGTTCGGCGAGGCAAATTGATTTACTCTCAAGGTGAGGCCGCGGATAGCCTTTTTGGCGGCTGCGGGGTTCCCCAGCATGTACTGTGATGAACCGGCCTCGTGATTCTTGATTTGCAGATCATTCACGACCTGCTTCACGTTGGGCATTCCAAAGCTGGACGGCAACATCTCGCCTTTCGGGAGCTCCTCGATGTTGGATCAGGGTGCCTGGGCCGAAGTCAAAGTGGGTGGCGAACACCTGCGATTATTCTCGGAGCAGAGTGCGCTCGGTGTGCAGGCCTCTGTGTACAACGTAAATGCAAAGAACTGGATTGCACCCTCCGAATCTGTGGAGGATATCGAAGAAGGAAAAAACCGCGCGGCAGCACACGCACTGGCATATCTGCGCCGCGTCGCCAACTCAGAACTGCCTCGGTTGCAATGGCAGAAATCCCGCTCCGTGTAGTTTGCGCAACGTTGATCCTCGCCTTCAGCAATCTGGCCAACTCAGCTCCATTTAGACCTATTTTGTCCTTCCCGGGGACCGTGACTACTCCGGCCAGAATTGACACCAAATCTTAGCGCCACCAGCCTCCCAGATTCTCAGCGGTAGTACCCGGGAGCTAGCCAAAAGTACGGGAGTTCCATTTACGCTTCCAGAGGGTAATGGCAATGTTAAGGTTACCGAACCCAGACCCGGCAAGATGCAAATCTGTGGCGGTCTTTAGAGAGAATGGGAAAAATCCTCGCCAACCTTCGGCTAAGGACCAAATTTCTGTTGTCTATGGTATTGGTAATTGCCGGTCTTACCTGGGTTGTGCTGCTTGTTGTGCGCCAAACGGTTCAGGAACGCGCGCGGCAGGAATTGGCGACCAGTGCTCACAACTCGCTGATGATCTTCGAGATACTGCAACATCAGCGCCAGATGGTAATGAGCCGCAAAGCAGATCTTCTGGCCACCTCCGCATTTCTGTCGAATAACGACGCCAGTGAATTTACGGACTCCACCAATAATCCCTTGGACACATCGAGTAGCGACTTAATAGCGCTTGCCGACCCTAGCGGCAAGGTTGTTGCGCTGCATACGACGCATTCCGGCTTTTCGGCGCAAAGCGTTGAAGCACTCTTGCGTTCTTCTTTAGCCAGGAACCACAGTTCCGATTGGTGGTTCACCAATGGTCACCTGTATCAAGTGGAACTCCAACCAATTGGGCCCGCCGCCACGACAAAAGGTGCTCGATCAGCTACGGTTGTTGTGGGACAGGAACTCGATGAGCGTGGTGTGCGCGATTTGAGCCGCCTTCTGTCGGGCGAGGTGGCGCTACGCTATAAAGGACGCACGGTAGCGAGCACCCTCGATCCTTATCGGGAAGGGGAACTCTCGTCTCAATTGCAGGGCGGCATCACGCCCGATCAGATGTACCTCGGAAGCGAGCGCTTTTTTGCGAGTTCGGTGGAATTAACACCCGATTTGCCCGGTGGGGCGACCCTGATGATTCTTAGGTCGGACGCCGAGACGATGGCATTTTTGCAACGCCTCAATCGTCTTCTGCTAAGAGTTGGCCTTTTTGCCGTGCTGGCGGGCACTTTCCTGGCTTTCCTGATCTCCAATACGTTCACCAAACCACTCGGCAAACTCGTGCAAGGTGTACATGCACTGGAGCAAGGCGATTTCGACTTTCAATTAGAAATGCGAGGAGGTGGTGAGGTCGCTGAGGTAACGCGGGCTTTTGATCGCATGCGCCACACGCTGCAAAGGAACGATTGCGAAAGACAACAACTTGAGGAACAGCTTCGGCAATCGCAAAAGATGGAAGCCCTGGGCCGGCTGGCGGGAGGGGTCGCGCATGACTTCAACAATCTGCTTACCATCATCAAAGGTCACAGCGACTTATTACTGGACTGGCTGAAGACCTCCGAAACATCCTACAAAAGCTGTGAACAGATCCACAAGGCCGCTGACCGGGCAGCGTCGCTGACGCGGCAATTGTTAGCTTTCAGCAGGAGGCAAGTACTGCAGCCGAAGGTGCTGGACTTGAATGTTCTCGTCATGGAGATGGACAAACTGCTGGAACGCCTGATTCGCGAGGATGTTGAATTCGTCTTTCTGCCGGGTGCAGCACTGGGACGCGTGAAGGCCGACCCGGGGCAAATCGAGCAGGTACTCTTGAATCTGACCGTCAACGCCTGCGACGCCATGCCGAAGGGTGGACAACTGACGATCGAGACCAGCAATCTGACCGTGGATGAAGAGTACGCGCAAACGCGTCCCGGTCTGCAGCAGGGATCCTTTGTCTTGCTTTCCGCCACGGATACTGGCCATGGAATGGACGCAAAGACGAAAGGGCGGATCTTTGAACCCTTCTTCACAACGAAAGAGGTAGGCAAAGGCACGGGTTTGGGCCTTGCGACGGTGTACGGAATTGTTAAGCAAAGCGGCGGTTTCATTTGGGTGGAATCCGCTCCGGGGAAAGGGAGCTGCTTTGAGGTGTATCTTCCCAAGGTTTCTGAAAGGGGTGTTCTGGTCGCGCCTGAAAGAGTCCCGCTCTCCCCTGTGCCAGGGGCACCCACAATCATGGTGGTGGAAGATGATGCCGCAGTTCGGGAACTTGCCAGTAACTTCCTGAAAACGGCTGGATATCATGTACTCGCCGCGAAAGATGGAGTTGAAGCGCTGCAGATCGCTAGAGGTTGCGGCCAATGCATCAGCGCATTGCTGACGGATGTGGTGATGCCAAACATGCGAGGAACGGAACTAGCTGCGCGACTCGGCAATCTTCTGCCTGAAATGAAGGTAGTCTTCATGTCTGGCTACCTGGAACACAACGACGAGAGCCGCGAACTTGTTGAGGATGGCGTGTTTCTCGAAAAACCATTCACGCGGGAGAGTCTTCTCGGCAAAGTAGATGAAGCGTTTCGATCCTCGAGCTTAGCAAATCTCAAAAGATAAAATCGTTTTGGTGTATCTCTGAGGCCCGTTTGGCTCCTATATCTCGAATAGCCGTGCGCATCAATAGTGGAGATCCGAAACGAGGCAGCATGGGATCATGGCACAGATTAGGTATCACGGTGAACTAGCCCGTCCAGCCGGTTACATGCTCCCTCCGGATTTCATCCCCGGACGACCGCCCAAGTAAGGAATCGCCCGCCCCACAATCGTTTCCCCGTATCGCACCCAACGGGGAATCGGACGCGGCGTCAGCGCCAGCATGTTGGATAAATGACATAAGGACGGATGCAAATCCGCGACCATCTTGACGAGCGCTGTAAGCGGCACGGCCAGCAGCAAGCCCATCACACCCCACAACCAGCCCCAGAAGAGAATCCCAACCGTCGCCGCCACCGGCCCGATACTCACGCGAGGAGCAATAAATTTCGGGATCAGAAGATTCGCGGACACGACATGCAGGAGGAGGATCGTCAGAGTGATAACGATAAATGGTCCTGGTGTGTTGAACTGCAGAAGGGCCGCTGCAAGAGGAAGCGCAAGGGAAAAGATCAGTCCGAGGAACGGCACCAGATTTAAGAGCCCGCTGGCGATTCCGAGGGGTATGGCGCCTTTCATGCCAATACCCCACAACATCAGCGTGGTCGCCACGGCCATCACGGAGCCGACGATAAGGTTGCCGACCACAAAGCCGCGAATCATCTGGTTCAGGGTCGTGATGAATCGAGCCGTGTCTATCTTCGAACTGAAGAGGGCATTCATCCGGGTGGCCATTTGGTCTTTGCTGCAGAGCATGAAGAAAGTTAGAAAAGGCACAACGCCGGCAATAATCAGCACTCCCCACACGGATCCCGCTCCGCGCACCAGATAAGCAGGCCACGTTGGCGATTCCTGCAAGCGAACCTCGGGGACTTTTTTGATAGGCTGCACGTCGTTCGTAAGGCTTCCGGCGCTTTGCTGAACTTTTTGAATTTTCCGGCTAATTGGCTCAATGGCTTGCTGAATCTTTGATGTATACACAGGAAGTTCTTCTGCAAAGGTGACCGCTCTTCCATAAAGCGCGTGACCCAGCAGACCGATTAGACCCATGGCTGCGAGCACAACGGCCGCTGCGGCGACACCGCGCGGCAGATGCAGTTTCTCCACTGTGACTACCACGGGGTCAAACAGGATCGCGAGAAATGCCGCCAGGATGACCGTGATGCAAATCGAGCTGGCGTAGTAGCCGAACACCGTCAGCAAGCCCGCCACCAATATGAAGAGCAGAATCGCAATTCTTCGAAGCAGCATATCGGATGGTGAGGTTGAAGATGGCGACGCCATTTCCACCACGCCCACCTGACCATGTTCGGCAGCCGCACTCTTTTTTGTGACTTGATCAGACATACGTTTTCCGCGCGTAGATGCGTCGTTGGCTGGAGATCGGAAATACTGACCGGTCATTTTTGACTCCCCGGCCGATTGATGAACGCAGGTCCGACAGCCTCAATATGCAGTGCTCCCGCCACGTTTTTGAATGCACAGTTCTTCAGTGGCGGCGAGACTTGCATCCTTTACTTTGATGAAGTAGCTTTTTGATTTTTAACCTGCAGATCATTCACGACCTGCTTCACGTTCGGCACTCTGGTTGCTACCTTCTCCGCACGGTCACGCTTGGACTGCGAGTTCACTTCTCCGGTCAGCGTCACCACGCCGTTCTTCACTTCGTATTTCACGCTTTCGTGCATCCTGTTCTGGATCAGCGCAGCATCCAGATTCTTCTCGATGCCGGCGTCCAGATCGGAGTTCACGGCCTTGGCGTCTTTTTCTGCGCCCACAGGAATCACGGCAATCTGATCCGCGACAACCTGCGCGCCCGCGATGGACTTTGCAAGGGATTCGGCTTGTGACTTGTCGTTCTCACTGGCGACTTGTCCACCGAGGGTCACGATGCCCTTGTCGCGATCCTGACTGACGGAAACGTCTTTGAAGCCTGCTTCATCGAGCGATTTCCGAATACTGTCTGAAACATCCGGTGATTTCCTAGGCGTCCCGGAGCATCCGGCCAGGGTCCCGACAGCGAGCAGCGTCAGCATGGTTACTGACAATCTGAGCATTTTCATGTGCCTTTCTCCTTTGCTGAATTCGAGATGGAATCTCTAACGGTGATGAAGCGATGGATGCCGTGTTGTTCTTGCATCCCGTGTGTCGGCGCGAACAATCGATGCCCCGCGTCCCTTCTATTGCCGCGCACTCGACGATGCAGTGCCTGCCCGACGATGTCGCCCACGAACAAACTGGGGGGACACACTTCCTGGCTTTCGCAGGGACCATTTCTTTTCTGCCCACTTTCGGAACAGAGGAGGATGATTCAAGCCCAGATGTTAGTCACCAGCAAAAAGTGTTTCTGTACAGAAAGGAACACATTGTAATATTGGTCCCGTGGTTGCAGTCGCAGATGGCAATCCGTTGGCTTCCCCTTGTTGGGGTGGCACCTCAGAGTCGAGACTAGCACTATTGATCTCTGGGACTGCCGTTGGTCAGGTTTGACAGTTTTCGACTTAGAGTTGCAGCTTTGCCGTGAGATTGCGAAAAGCGGAACTTGCACTCGATTGCTCGGGTTTGGGAGCGGCCAGGGTCTGTTCCAAATTGTACACTTTCCAAAAACCATTGGCGTTATCGTCAGCTTGACAATGGAGATCCATCCCCAAAGCGTCTGTTCAATCCTGCTGATCCTGATATGTATGGGTATTTGGCAGCCGCTAATTGCCCAACAACCCGCAGCGTCCGCAGTTGAGCTTCCCACTGTACTGAGCGGGGAAGAGGTCGTAAGCAGGATGGTCCGGAGAAACCTTGAACGCGCCAAGGCATTGGGCACAATTCAAGGGACCAGGGTTTATCGATTGGAATACCGCGGTTTCCCAGTTTCCAGAGGCGCGGAAATGGTCGTGGATGTGAAATACCGCTCTCCGGCGACGGAGGAATTTACCATTCGATCCGCTGCTGGTTCCAAGCTGCTCATCGAGAAGGTATTCAAGAAACTGTTGCAGAAAGAGAAAGAAGCGCTTATACCGGAGAACCAAAGCCGCGTAGCTCTCAACAATGAGAACTACATCTTCACACTAGCCGGGCAAGAGAACACGCCGGGTGGTTCGTTCTATATTCTCTCCGTTGAACCGCGCACCAAGAGCAAACTGCTCTATCGCGGCCGAATCTGGGTGGATGCAGAAGACTTCGCTGTGGCGCGTATTGAAGGAACACCTGCGGTAAACCCATCGTTTTGGATCAAGGGCACCAAGGTCGAGCAGGTATATCTAAAGGTGGCCGATTTCTGGCTTCCGGCATCGAATCGCAGCACCAGCAACACTCGCCTGGGAGGTAGTGCCGTGCTCACCATTGAATACAAGGATTACCAGGTTACCACGATTCCCATGTCGGGCGATTCCATTGGCGCGGTTGTTCCTAGCAAGAACTCTGTTCTCACTGAATTGGTGGATTTAGGCAGCCGTCGCTGTAGCCTTTCAGCGATATGATCACGATCATCCTCTTGCCTGGAGGCGACGCCAACCCGATTTCCGCAATGATCGGGGCGGCACCGATGAAAAGAGGCCCGGATGAAGAAAGACCTTCCTGATCCGATCGTGGAATTCTGCACCCTCGTCGAAATCCTTCGCTGGCGAGCGCTTCAGCAGCCTGAACAGCGGACCTATATCTATCTGGTCGATGGAGAAGCAGAAGGAGATGATCTGACCTACGCGGCGTTGGACTGCCAAGCCCGGAGTATTGGGGCGCTGCTCCAGAGCTACCGAGCAAGCGGGGAGCGTGCGCTGATGCTTTATCCAGCAGGCCTCGAGTTCATCGCCGCGTTTTTTGGTTGTCTATACGCCGGGGTGATTGCCGTCCCTCTGCCTCCGCCCAATCCGGCTCAGCCACAACGGAGCCTCCCCAGGCTTCGGGCCATCATCAACGATGCGCAACCTTCGGTGGTGCTCACCACATCAGCGATTCTCTCCAACGCTAAGGGTCTGTTCACGCAAGCTCCCGAGTTGCAGAAGATGCGCTGGTTGGCCACCGACAAAGTTACCGGCAGCCTGGCGCAGGAATGGCGAGACCCGGCCCTGACCTGCAACACCCTGGCGTTGCTCCAGTACACTTCCGGCTCCACTGCGGAACCGAAGGGCGTCATGATCAGTCACGGGAACCTCCTCCATAATTCGGCCTATATTGACCGCCTCTTCGCGCTCATCCCTGACAGTGTCACCGTCACCTGGCTGCCGACCTACCACGACATGGGGCTGACCAATGGGATTATCCAACCGGTGTACAAAGGAGGTCCGTGTTACCTGATGCCGCCGGTGTCCTTTCTCATGCGGCCAATACGGTGGCTCAAGGCCATTTCGCGCTACAAAGCAACGATTAGCGGCGGCCCCAATTTCGCGTATGAACTGTGCAACCGCAGAATTACTCCCGAACAACGCGAAACTCTCGACCTCAGCAGTTGGGATGTGGCTTACAACGGCGCAGAGCCAGTCCGGGCCGAGACCATGAAACGCTTTGCGGCGACATTTGCTCCGTGTGGTTTCCGGCCCAGCGCCTTCCATCCATGTTACGGACTCGCCGAAGCCACGCTGCTAGTTTCCGGCGGTTCTTTAAGAGATGAGATGTTTTGCACGATTCAAGTTGCAGCGTTTGAACAGGACCGCGTCGTGGAGGCCTGCGCCCAACACCAGAATGTGCGGACACTTGTCGCCAGTGGTCACCCCCTGCAGGATACTAAGATTGTCATCGTTAATCCGGAATTGTCGACCGCTTGTGCACCGGATGAAGTGGGCGAAATCTGGGTGTCTGGGCCGAGCGTGACTCAGGGGTATTGGAACCGGCCCGAGGACACGGAACGCGCTTGCGGGGCTTACCTGAGAGATACCGGGGAAGGGCCCTTTCTCCGCACACAGGATTTGGGATTTATGAAGGATGGCGAGCTGTTTGTCACCGGCCGCCTGAAGGATTTGATCATCATCAGTGGTCGCAAGCTTTACCCCCAGGATATTGAATTGACGGTGGAACAGAGTCACCCAGCTTTACGGCCGGCCTGTTGCGCGGCGTTCTCGGTCGAGGGCGTGGGCGAAGAACAGCTGATCGTCGCCGTCGAAGTCGAGCCCCGATACCAAACGGCGATTGGCAAGCCGCAGGACGGGGAAGCGCGCGCTCATCCAAACGGGCGTTTGCCGCTGGATATCGATGCAGTGGTTCGGGCCATTCGAAGGGCGGTGGCCGAGGAGCATGATGTGCGAGTCCACACGGTGGTACTGCTCCGAGCTGGACGCATCCCCAAGACCACCAGCGGCAAGGTGCAGCGCCACGCTTGCCAAATCAGTTTCCTGAAGGGGACACTGGAAAGGCTCGGTGAGGAATAAGCGATGGCCGAGAATTCTATCAACGCGGAACTCATTCAGGCGTGGCTGGTCTCCAAGCTTTCCGAGCGGCTGGGAATCGAGTCTCACGAGATCGATATCCGGGAGCCTTTCGCCAGCTACGGACTCGGCTCGACCGAGGCGGTCAGCTTGGCCGGTGAACTCGCCGAGTGGCTGGGACTAAAGCTTTCTCCGGCTCTGGTCTATGAGTATTCCACTATCGAGGCTCTCGCTCGGTATTTGGCGGGATCAACGGACGTGTCGGAGTCAGCGACTAGCGCTGGCCAGGACCGGGAGGCGAAAAACGAACCGATCGCCATCATCGGCATCGGCTGCCGGTTTCCCGGCGCGAACGACCCGGCAGCGTTCTGGCAGTTGCTGCGAGATGGAGTGGATGCCATTCGCGAAGTTCCCGCAGATCGCTTCGACCAGCATGCGTTCTACGAACCAGACCCGGCGATCCCAGGCAAAATGAACACTCGCTGGGGTGGCTTTCTAGGGCAGGTGGATCAGTTTGATCCCAATTTCTTTGGCATCTCCCCTCGGGAGGCGTCGCGCATGGACCCCCAGCAACGCCTTTTACTGGAGGTGACCTGGGAAGCGTTACAGGACGCGGGGCAGGTGCCTGAGCGCCTGGTCGGCACTCAGACCGGCGTATTCATCGGCATCGCCACCAACGATTACGGCCGGCTGCAATGGAATGATCTCGAGCGAATTGATGCCTACGCCGGCACCGGCAACGCCATGAGCATTGCCGCCAACCGGATCTCATACGTGTTCGATTTCCGCGGGCCGAGTCTCGCCATCGACACGGCCTGTTCCTCGTCACTCGTTGCCGTGCACCTGGCCTGTTGCAGCCTGCGGAACGGCGAGTCCACGCTAGCTTTGGCCGGCGGCGTGAACCTGATTCTCTCGCCGGCGATTGCGATCGGTTTCACCAAAGCCGGAGCCATGGCGCCGGATGGGCGCTGCAAAGCGTTCGATGCCCGGGCCAACGGCTACGTTCGCAGTGAGGGTGCCGGTGTCGTCGTGCTGAAGCCCCTCTCGAAAGCCTGGGCGGATGGTGATCCGATTTATGCCGTCATTCGCGGCAGCGCCGTGAACCAGGACGGACGGAGCAACGGGCTCATGGCGCCGAATCCGTTGGCCCAAGAGGCGGTCCTGCGAGAAGCCTACCGGCAAGCCGGCGTCTCGCCCGGCAAGGTTCAATACGTGGAGGCACACGGCACGGGCACATTGTTGGGCGACCCAATCGAGGCGAAGGCACTGGGCGCAGTGCTTGGCGTCGAACGTCCACCGGGACGGCGTTGCGCCCTGGGGTCGGTCAAGACCAACTTGGGCCACCTCGAGGCCGCCGCCGGTATCGCGGGCTTGATCAAGGTGGCGCTGGCGCTCCGGCATCGGGAGATCCCGCCGAGCCTGCACTTTGAAAAGCCCAACCCGTATATTCCTTTTGACGAGCTGCCTCTTCGAGTGCAAACGACGCTGAGTCCATGGCCGGCGGAGTCCGGTCCAGCATTGGCTGGAGTCAGCTCATTCGGCTTCGGCGGCACCAATGCTCATGTGGTTCTGGAAGCGGCGCCCCCGGCCATTGCAGGAATACCGGATGCACAACGGAAAATCGGCACACACCTGATGCCGCTGTCGGCACGTAGTCCGGAAGCTCTCCAGTCTCTCGCTCGCACGTACCAAAACTTCCTCGCCACGCCGGAGTCCGCAGCGTCGTTGCCGGATGTCTGTTACACAGCCAGCGTGCGGCTCAGTCACCACGAGCATCGTCTCGCCGTTACCGGCAATTCGCCGGCGCAACTGTCGGAGAGCTTGGAGGCTTTTTTGCGGGGTGAGGCTCGTCCCGGCTTGTCGTCTGGCCGCAAACTTTCCACTCGCCGGCGAAAACTTGTTTTTGTCTTTCCGGGGCAAGGGGGCCAATGGTTTGGCATGGGGCGGCGGCTGTTGGAGCAGGAAGCCGTTTTCCGGGAGGTCGTCGAGCGCTGCGACCAGGCAATGCGATCGTATGGAGATTGGTCGTTGCTCGCCGAACTCACGGCCACCGATGCCGCCCAGTCGCGGTTGAACGAAATCGATATTATCCAGCCGGCCCTCTTTACGATTCAGGTCGCCCTGGCAGCCTTGTGGCGCTCGTGGGGTATCGAGCCGCAGGCCGTGGTGGGCCATAGTTTGGGAGAGGTCGCGGCCGCGTACGTCGCCGGTGCGCTGAGCTTGGACGATGCCGCCCGGATCATTTGTCATCGCAGCCGGTTGTTCAAGCGCACCATTGGGCAAGGGGCCATGGCGGCGGTGGAACTTTCCATCGAGGAAGCTCGACGCGTCCTGGTCGGCTCCGAAGATCGCGTCTCGATCGCGGTCAGCAACAGCCCCACCTCGACGGTGTTGTCCGGCGATCCGGCCGCGCTCGCCGCCATTCTCGATCAGTTGCAGCATCACGACATTTTCTGTCGCATGGTGAAGGTCGATTTTGCCTCGCACAGCCCCCAGATGGAGCCGTTGCGCGCCGATTTACTGCGGGCTTTGGAAGGGATACAGCCGCGGGCTGAATCTGTGCCGATCTACTCGACGGTGACCGGCCAAGTCAGCCACGGGTCGGAATTCGATCCGCTCTATTGGGCGAGGAACATGCGAGAGCCGGTGCTCTTTTCCGCTGCGGTTCAGCGCCTGGTGGAAGATGGACACGACATCTTCCTGGAAATCAGCCCGCACCCCACCCTGCTCAGCGCCATGCAGCAAGGGTTTCATCACTTCGGCCAGGAAGGCGCCGTGCTTCCTTCCCTGCGGCGCGAGGAAGATGAACGCACCGTCCTGCTCGGATCGCTGGGCGCGCTTTATACTTTGGGATACCCCGTCGATTGGAACCTCGTCTACCCGGCTGCGGGCCGGTGCGTTCGACTCCCGTTGTACCCGTGGCAACGCGAGCGTTGTTGGTTTGAGCCCTCAGCAGAGGACACCGATGTTTACCGGAAGCAAGTCTCTCGGAGCGCGGCAGAGAATCATCCTCTGCTGGGCCAGCATTTCAAATCGGCGCACCCTGCAGGGACTCACTTCTGGGAAACCACGCTGGACAAGAATTCCCGGCCTTATCTGGATGACCACCGCATCCACGGCGGCGCCGTGCTGCCCGCCTCGGCGTATGTGGAGATGGCACTGGCTGCCGCGGTTGAAGTCTTCGGAGCGCAATCCGTGGCGCTGAAGGATGTCGAATTTCGCAAGGCGCTTTTCTTGCCTAAGGGCGGAACGCACAGGGTGCAAATGATCCTCTCTCAGGGCGTGGATGGAGCGGCATCCTTTCAGATCTATAGTCGCCCGGGAGGCGTGGTGCACTCCAGCGAATCATGGGTGCTGCATGCGACCGGCAAGGTCTGTCTTCAACAGGACAACGGCATCATCATTCCGGATGCAGGGCAGGAGACGCTCACGGAGATGCGAACTCGATGCACAGAGAAGATCTCCGGCCAGGACTATTATCGGAGACTCCGCGAAATCGGCATCTACTACGGCCCTTTCTTTCAGAGCGTCTCCCAGTTGTGGCGGAACAACGGAGATGTATTGGGTGAGGTGCAGGTGACCGAGAGGCCGGAGGCGGAGTCTAATGGCTCTCTAATTCACCCGGCGATTCTCGATGCCGGGTTACAGGTTCTCGGAGCTGCGGTTGCAGCGGAAGCGGCTGAAAACGGCCGGCAAGGAATCTACTTGCCGACTCGCATCGACCAATTCCGGGTTCACAATCATCCGGGCCGTCATTTGTGGAGCCACACCCGGGTGCGGCGTCGCGAGGCCCATGCCACAACGGGAGAAGTACAACTCCTCGACGAAGCGGGACGCGTCGCGGTCGAGATTCAGGGACTTCGCTTTGAATACCTGGGCGAAGGCACACAGCGTGCGGCTGTCGATCATCTCGACGACTGGCTTTATGAGTTGCAGTGGCAGCCCAAAAAACGCGCGACAGGAAGACCTTCCGCGCCAGCCAGCCGGGCAAGCTGGCTAATCTTTGCCGACAGTGGTGGCGTAGGAGAAGCGTTGTCGGCGCTGTTGGAGGCCCGAGGTGAACGGAGCATTTTGGCTTCCGGCGGGGAATCGTACGAGCAAACAGACGGCGAGCATTATCGCATTCGTCCCGAGCGGCCGGAGGACATCCGCCGGCTCTTCGAGGAGGCTCTGGCATCGGATCAGCCTGGCTGTCGCGGAATTATCCACCTCTGGAGTCTTGATGCCGCTCGTCCAGAGGAGACCACCGTGGCCTCGCTGAATGCCGCCCAGACTCTGGGCTGTGGCAGCGTCCTGCTGCTGGTGCAAGAACTGGCTCGAACGGAATCGCCTGACGTCCCGCGACTGTGGCTGATCACGCAGGGTGCTCAAGCGGCCGGAGAAAAGCCCACGCCGTTGTCCGTTGCTCAG
>Ga0208192_1001091_pt1 | contig 17421 bp, 14 predicted proteins | sample June2015DPH_13_1_2_FD_184711 | JGI IMG/M metagenome (GOLD analysis project Ga0208192, IMG submission 184711) | Peatland microbial communities from SPRUCE experiment site at the Marcell Experimental Forest, Minnesota, USA - June2015DPH_13_150... | ecosystem: Environmental > Terrestrial > Soil >... | reverse complement strand
GATTTAGCCAAGTCGCAGCTGGCGGATGCGCAGGCGACGCTGAAGAATTTCCAGAACGGGGTCAATCCACAGACGGTGGCGGCGGCGCAGGCGCAGGTGGCGGCGGACGAGGCGACGATTGCGGAGGCGGAGATCACGGCGCCGTTCGACGGGACCATCACGGCGTTGAACCTTCAGGTGGGGGATGTGGCGACGCCGGGGGTGGTGGTGATCTCGATGGCGGATGTGTCGCAGTTGCACGTGGACATCCCGGTCTCGGAGCTGGACATCAGCACAATCCAGGTGGGGCAGAGTGCGACGCTGAACTTTGATGCGTTTCCGTCGAAGAACTACCAAGGGCAGGTGACGGCGGTGAGCACGGATCCGGCCATTTCGAGTGGGTCGGTGACATACGCGGTGCGGGTGGTGGTGGCGGATGCGGACCCGGAATTGCTACCGGGGATGACGGCGGGGGTGACGATAGTGACCTCGCAGGTGAGCAACGTGCTGGTGGTGCCGACCAAGGCGGTGCGGACGGTGGGGACGCGGCAGGTGGTGTACGTGGTGAAGAATGGGGGGGTGGCAGCGGTGACGGTGGAGCTTGGGTCGAGCAATGACACGGAGAGCGCGGTCACGGGGGGAGGGTTGAAGGCTGGGGACCGGGTCGTGACCAACCCGACCGCGGTTTCGACCACCCAGGCGCCCTCGATCTTGCCCTTTGGGCTAGGCGGGATTGGTGGGATCGGTGGAGGCCCCGGAGGAGGCGGGCCGCCTTGATGGGTCAGATGGAGGTTCCGGCGCTGCGCGCGATTTCGATGCAAGTGCGGCGCGGCGAGACTCTGGCGATCATGGGCCCCTTGGGCTCGGGGAAGAGCACGCTCATGAACATCGTGGGCTGCCTGGACCGGGCAACGGGAGGCAGCTACGAGCTGGATGGGGAGATGGTAGCCAGCCTGAATGACGACGCCTTGGCCACCATTCGCAACCGCAAGGTCGGTTTCGTGTTCCAGAGCTTCAATCTCTTGGGCAGAGTTTCCGCGGCCGAAAACGTAGCCCTCCCGTTGCGCTACGCCGGGGTAAGCAAGGACCGGCGAGAACGGGCCAGGGTCGTGCTGGAGGCCGTGGGGTTGCAAGACCGGATGAATCATCGCCCTGCGGAATTGTCCGGGGGCCAGCAGCAGCGGGTGGCCATTGCGCGGGCCTTGGTGAACGAGCCGGCCGTCATGCTGGCCGATGAACCGGGAGCGGGGGACGACGCTGGTGTTGGTGACGCACGATCCGAATGTAGCGGGGCGGACGCAGCGGACGATCCACGTGATGGATGGCATGATCGGGGGTTACTATGCTACTGGGTCAAAATCTAGTCGAAGCGCTTGAGAGTCTGACGTCGAACAAGCTACGTTCGGCGCTGACGATGCTGGGGATCGTGATTGGGGTGGCGGCGGTGATTGCCTTGGTATCAGTCGGGCAGGGGGCCTCGGCTTCGATCACTAACTCGATGAATTCGATGGGGACGAACCTGATTTTCGTGTCGCCGGGGGCGGCTGCGGTGGGGGGTAAGAGTGCGAGTCCGGGGGCGGGGGCGCCGGTGACGCGGCCGCTGACGCTGGAGGATGCGCAGGCGCTGGCCAATCCGGCGAACGTGCCGGATGCGGATCAGGTGGCGCCGGTGGTGGAGCGGCGGGGGACGGTGAATGCGGCGGGCCAGACGGACACGACGACGGTGATGGGGGTGGACCCGAGCTATCAGGGGCTGGAGAGCATCACGCTCTCGGAGGGGAGCTTCATCACGGCGGCGCAGGTAGCGGGGCGGGCGCCGGTGGCGATTCTGGGGTCGACGGTGGCGACGACGCTCTTTGGGACGACCAGCGGGCTGGTGGGGCAGACGGTGCGGATCCAGAACCAGCCGTTTCGGATCATTGGGGTGGAGGTATCGAAGGGGGGCAGTGGGTTCTTCAATGCAGACGACCAGATTCTGGTGCCGTTGACGACGGCGCAGACGCGGCTGGGGGGGCGAGGGGAGGCTCAGGGGTCGAGCCCGGACCAGGTGAACATGATCTTGGTGCAGGCGAGCAGTGCGCAGACGGTGACGGCGGCGGTGACGGAGATCACGGGGGTACTGGAGACGCGGCACCATGACGTGGCGGGGGTGGATGATTTTTCGATAACCAAGCAGTCGGACATGCTGCAGAGTGCGACGCAGATCACGGGGGTGCTGACGATCTTTCTGGGGGGGATTGCGGCGATCTCGCTGCTGGTGGGTGGGATCGGGATCATGAACATCATGCTGGTGTCGGTGACGGAGCGGACGCGCGAGATCGGGTTGCGGAAGGCGCTGGGGGCGCGCAAGCGGGACATTCTGGCGCAATTCCTGACGGAGTCGGCGACGCTGAGTCTGGGAGGCGGGATCGTGGGGCTCCTGCTGGGGGTCGGGCTGGCCTGGGTGATCGGGCGGATCGCCTCGTCCAGTGGCACCAGCTTCGTTCCGGTGGTGACCCTGACCTCGGTCCTGCTGGCGACGCTGTTCGCGGCGGCGGTGGGCCTGTTCTTCGGCATCTATCCGGCCTCGCGGGCCGCCGGCCTCGAACCGGTCGAAGCCTTGCGCTACGAGTAGCTGATCCCCTCATCCCGCAGGGAGGGGATGAAGAGCAATCCCAGGGGCCGATCCCAGGATCGGCCCTTACAATTCCCCCTTCCCCGTGAGTCTGCCCACTCCTGTCTCGGCCAAGGGAGAAGGTGGGGAATCTTCCTTTGACAGCGAGCTGGCCGCAATTTACGTCTTGCGCCTCGACTGCGAGGGCCGTCTGGTACAACGCTCGAACACGGCGCCTGCCCCGGCCTCTCCCAATCCGACGGGGGCAACGGCGGCGCTCGAATTGGGAACGGACGCGCGCACTGTGACTCTGCGGCCCTGTCCGAGGATTCGATTGCTCACCGTTCGGCGGGCTTCCGCAGGCCGGTTCCCCCCGTGGCCCCACCTCCAGAGGTCATGTCCATTTCCGATGTCTGCCTGGTGTTACCCATGTCCAGACCCGTGGCGGACAACCTATGGACCTTCGGGTCGCCCAGGTGCCGTTTCTTGACCCCGGCGAGAATCCTCGGTCAATCCGACGCCCGCGCCCTGGTTCCTTTGACGAACTCTTCGGGCACGATGGAAGAGTAGCGGGAGGGTGTTCAGGAACGGTTTAGGTTGTCTTAGGGATTTCTGAGCCGACGAGGATCAAATGGAGGACTGGCTCGACCGAGCCTTTACCAGGAGCCCCTCGAATCCAATGAGCCGTGGGCAAGCGTTTCCATGGAAGAAGCTCCGCAATGAAGTGAAGGAATCGATTCCTTCGTCCGGGTTCGCTAAGGAGCGCGCCGGGGATCGGGATTCACCTCGTGGGAAGATGGATCAGGAAAGTCGTTCCGTTACCAGGCGTCGATTCCACATCAATTCTGCCACCGTGGGCCTCGACCAGGGCTTTGGCAATCGCGAGGCCCAACCCCGATTCCCCCGTCTCTTGGGAGCGTGACTTGTCACCGCGATAGAGGCGGTCGAATATGAACGGTAGGTCCTCGGGAGAGATCCCGGGGCCTGAGTCATGCACGGTCAAGAGGACCTGGCCGTTCTGACTCGTGGCGGCGAGTTCGATCCGGCCGCCCGCCGGGGTGTAGCGCAGGGCGTTGCTGACCAAATTGTCCAGCACCTGGGCCATGCGGTCCTCATCCACCGTGATGGAAGGCGGGCCGGCGTCCGGGCTGACCACGAGGCTCACCCCTTTTTGAACCGCTTGATGTTCAAAGGCGCGGTGAATCTGCTGAAGCAACGCCTGGGGTGAGACAAGTTCCTTGTTCAGCTTCAGGTTGTTTGCGTCGGCTTGGCTGAGGGTCCTCAGATCGCCCACCAGGCGCTGCAAGTGCTCGATTTCCTGATAAATGACTGAAAGGCGCTCCGGGGTCGGGGCCAGCACCCCCTCGCGCATCGACTCGATGTAGCCTGCAATCACAGTCAGTGGGGTGCGAAGTTCATGAGCCACGTCTGCCGTCATCTGCCGGCGGGCCGTGTTCGCACGGGCCACGGCCCGGCTCATCTGGTTGAAGGCAGCCGCCAACTCCCCAATCTCATCCCGGGACTGAACTCGAACTTCCTGATCCAGTTTGCCTCCGGCCATCTGGTGGGCTGCCCGAGTCAGGGCCCGCAGGGGCCGAGTAAGGTTCCGTGCCAGCAGAGCACCCAGGATCAGTGCAATCAAGAGCGCGCCGCCGCTTGCCAGCAGCAGGGCTAGGTCTGTCCGCTGCAAGTAAGCCGTCTCATCGGGCGTGAGGCCGGGAGGATGCGGCGGGCTGAGAATCGTTCCCACCACCTTGCCGTTGACCTTCACGGCCTCTCCTTGGGCGAGCGCGTCCGCAGGGGCCGTTGACCCCGCCGGAAATCTGGGCATCAGCGGGATGACCACCCTCCCCTGGGAATCCGCGAGACCGAAAATGGGCGCAGGGGATCCGGGCCCTCCCTCTTGACCGACTTCCTGACCGACGCCCTGCCATGAACCGTTGGCCTCATAGTATGTGACCAAGGTGGTCAAGAATTGGGTGCGCCGCTGATCCACGATGAGGCGGCCAAGCTGTGCGGGGGTTGTCAGCCGGACGAAGACCGCTACAAGCAGAGTGATTGTCAGGCCAACCAGTAGGAACGCCAGCGTGAGTTTCCGGGAGAGAGAGCGGCTCATGCGGCACCTAATTGCGCTGACGGCCGAGCCAACCGGTACCCCACCCCAAAGACCGTCTCAACATACTGAGGCTGGTCGGGGTTGGGTTCGATCTTGGCCCGCAGGTTGCGGATATGGACGTTGAGGGTGCGTTCCAGCCCGGAGTAGCCGACCTCGGCAAGCCGGTCAACGAGCTGCTCGCGTGTGAACACCCGCCCCGGAGCCGCCATAAGAAGCCCCAGTAATTTGAATTCTGTCGGCGTCAGATCCGCCGCCTTGCCCCGCACTGTAACCGTGTGGGTGCCCTCATCCAAAAGGAGGTCGCCAACATGCAGGGGTCTTCGATTGGGGTCAGGCGGCTCGGCTCGCCGCAGCACGGCCCGGACACGGGCCGCCAACTCACGCATACGAAAGGGCTTGATGACGTAGTCATCGGCGCCCAGCTCGAGGCCCATCACAGCGTCCGACTCCTCATCCTTGGCGGTAACGATGATGACGGGCACGCTGCGCTCGCGACGGTATAGCTTGAGGAACTGGTACCCATCCATCTCTGGCATCATGATGTCGAGCAGGATGGCATCCGGATTCTCGTGGCGAGCAGCAAACAGCGCTTCCCGTCCGTTGGCGGCGGTGACAACCGTGAAACCTTGCTCCGCCAGGTAGTCTCGCACCAACTGGCGCACGCTTGCCTTGTCGTCCACTACCAAAATCGTCTGGCCCATAATCCTATTGTATCTTCACCTCGCCAACAGCCTAACAGTCCAAGGTTCAGATTTGGAGTAGGCAACCCGCCTTTCCGGGAATGGACTTCCCTCGATCCAGGCAGGAGCAGGTCGAAAGCTTCCTGACTCCATTCCCCCCTTGGGCCGGCCCGTATAGGGGCCCGAGCTTGGGGGCGATCTAGGTCTCCTGCCAAGAGGCCCCTTTGGCGCGAAGGGTTTCGGGGAAATCGTTTCAATTCCTACCGTCCCGGCGATCACAAACGCAATCTACAATGCCGTGAGAGTGAGAGTGGACGAGCTTCCAGCTGACCCGGAGAGGATCATGAGGGTGATCAGGTCGCATGTGAGGTATTGAGCGCCATGCTGGATGTATCATTCACATGTGGTCTTCCTCCCACAACAAGAGCCAAACCTAAGTCAGGAACTCCCGCGGTGCCCTCGAATTCGGGACCGATGTGCAAGAGCCTCAAACTCTGCGGTTTGAGAGTTCGGGGGCGGCGGGCGTCGGACTTGCCTGCCGTAGGGCAGCCCGCCCCAGACTCTGGAAGCCGGCATCGGGAACCGAAGACCGTCAGGCTACCGGCCCGACGACCTGCGGTTTAGCTAGGGATCGACATTTGGAGGTTCAACGAGCCCGACGAACTGAGGTAAGCGCGAACCCGATGACCCCCGCCGGTCAGGGCGGGAACCGGCGACCTGCTGGATACGGGTCCGACGAGCTGCCATGTGATCGCGATCGCCGATTCCCCTGTGATTTGGCTGAATCTGCGACTCGACAACGTGGGGTTAACGACAGAACCGAGGCTCAAACGCCTCGGTTTTGGCTTGAGGTAGCGGGGGCTGGACTCGAACCAGCGACCTCCGGGTTATGAGCCCCAACCTGGGGGAGGGGGCCTCAAACAGGAATTCCAACCCTCTGAGGGTACCATCCGTCGTTCAGTATCCTCGAGCCCAACGAAGTTGATCCGTAAGTGTGAGCCCAAGAGTACCTCTTGTTGCATGGGAATGTCAACTTGGTGGCAAAAGCAGGATGCCGTTGTTTCAGGTGGACCACGCAAACGTGCTACGCATCTCAAGACATGGATCGGGCCCCGCTTGTCCCTCACAGCAATGAAATGAGCGGCGTCGCAACGAGGTAAGGCGCTCCTGTCAACAGGATTGCGGGTTGTTTTGTTGAACCCAATCCTGACGCCCCGGGACGTTGACCTCAAACCCGGTACTTGGATCCGCGATCGCCGCTCATTTTGAGTCTACACCCGAAGTCAATCATCGCTCATATCCGGCCAAATCTTCGGTGGTCCAGGAATTGCGCGGTCATGCCTCGCCATGAGGGGCTCAGGTGACAGGGGTTCCCCAACCTCACCCTGGTCCGGCTATGTTCGGCCTCCTTCCGTTTCCTTGAGCACTGTGAGGAACGCTTCCACCACGCGCGGATCAAAGTGCTTGCCCGTTTGTTCATGGATGTGTTCGAGCACCTCTTCCTCTGCCCATCGCGGACGATACGGTCTGTCAGAGCGGAGGGCATCCCAGACGTCGATGACAGCAAATGCGCGGGCCGAAAGCGGGATTTCCTCCCCTTTCAGGCCTCGTGGGTATCCCGTGCCATCCCACTTCTCATGGTGGCAGTAGGGGATGTCGAGGGCCGGCTTAAGATAGGCGATGGGAGACAGCATCTCAAAGGCGTAGGTCGGGTGCTTGCGCATGATGACCCATTCCTCCTCGGTGAGGGGGCCGGGTTTGAGCAGGATCGCGTCGGGGACGCCCATCTTGCCGATGTCGTGGAGGAGAGCTCCGCGACGGACATGAAGTAGGGTCTCTCCCTCTACTCCCAAGGCCCGTGCGAGACTCTCGGCCATTTCGGTCACTCGCTGAGTATGACCCTCCGTTTCCTTATCGCGCAGGTCGAGTGCCCGGGACCAGCCCTCGATGGTGGCGTCGTAGGCCAGGGTCAGGTCAAGGTTGGACCGCTGCAAGTCCGTGAACAACTCTGCAGCGTCAATGGCCAAGGCCGCCTGCCCTGCCAAGTTATCCAGGAACTCTTCCCATTCGCGGTCCGGCTCCAACGGTGAGCGGTGAAAGATCTCCAACACGCCCTTGACCGTGCCCTTGGCGATGAGCGGCATGCCGTAGTAGGCGGCAAAGCCTTCCGCCAGCAGGAGGGGAGCACGCCGCAGGCCATCCGGGGCGTCGCTGAGGGCTGGGATGCGGACAGGGCTTCTCCTCAGCGCGGCTTGCCCGGCGTAGCCTTCGCCCAGGCGCAGGCGGGTGTGCTTGAGAGCCTCGGTGCGAAAGCCGCGGGCCGCCGCGTGCTCCAGGAACTGCGAGTGCGGGTTGAGCAGGAGGACATCGGCCGCATCGACCTTGAGCTGGGTTGTGACCTGATCCAGGAGAACGTTGAGGGTTAGACCCAGGTCGAGGCTGGCGGCGATGGTCGTGTCGATGGTGCGCAGGGATTCAAGTCGGACGAGTTGCCGCTCGAGTTGCTCCTGCCCCTGGCGGTGGGCTTCCCGCATGCGCAATGCCTCGATCCCATATCCCAGGTCGTTGGCGAGCTCGGTGAGCAACTGGACCTCTTCCGCATTGAAAGCATTCGGTTCGGCCGCATAGATATTGAGGAGGCCCAAGGGCTGCGTGTTCTCCGACCCGAGAGGCAATGAAATAGCGGAGGCGAAGCCTCGCTTCATGGCCTGCTCCCGCCACAGCGTAAAGTTCGGATCGGTGGCAATATCCTTGGCGATCACAGGTTTGGCGGTGCGGATCGCGGTGCCAGCGGGGCCTCGGCCCCGTTCCTCGTCTGCCCACGTAAGGTGCAGATTCTCCAGATATCCCTGTTCGTATCCTGCTTGAGCAACCGGGCGGATCGTTTTTTGCTCGTCTTGTTCGGCGAGTCCCACCCAGGCCAAGCGATATCCACTCTGTTCCACCAGGATGCGGCAGACGCTCTCGAGCAGGGAGGACTCATCCGAAGCACGAACCAGCGCCTTGCTGCCTTGGCTGAGTGTGCGCAGGGCCCGGTTCACCCTATGTAGCTCCTCTTCCGCCTGGATGCGTTCAGTGGCATCGACCCCAGACCCAATGATGGCAGGACGACCGCCGTAAACCCAGCGCCGACCCAGGACTTCGAAGTGCAGCACGGTACCATTCTTGCGGATCCATCGGACAGTAAAACGTACTGAATCCAATTCCCCTTGGATGAGGCGACGGATGCTCTCCGTCACGGCAGGCCGGTCATCGGGATGGACCAGGTCAAGGGGACTCAGGTGGTCGATGACCTCCTCCACTGAATAGCCCATGACTTGTGCCATCATGGGGTTGACATAGCGGAACTTGTCGTCCTGGATGATGTAGACCCCGGCCAGCGAGCCCTCGGCTACGGATCGGAAGCGTTCTTCTTCCCTTGCCCGCTCGACTTCGCGCTGCGCGAAGGATCCTGCCATTTCATCGAAGGTACGCGCGAGGAGGCTTAGCTCGTCTTCGCCGTAGGGGAGGCCGGTGCGTGCGCTCAGGTCGCCGGAAGCCAGGCGCCGGCTGGCATTGACCAGCGACCGGGTTCGGCGGAGCACCAAGAGGTCGGCTCCAAACCAGGCCGCGCCGAAGACAAGCACGGCGATGATCCCCAGCCCGGCTAGGTTGCGCGCCAGGGTGCGATTGGCCTCTGCAAATGCGACAGAGGTGGGGATGCCGACGCTCACGTATACGCTTCCCTGGGGCAAGCCAGCTACCGAGGTAAAGCCGAAGAGGCGCGGGAGCCCGTCCGGCCCAGGAGCGGTTTCCGTGCCCTCTCCTTGTCGGCTGCGAATGGCTTGGAAGATGGGTTTCTCAGGCACTGGCTTCCCGACCCAGCTTTGAGGGTCTGGGAGGCGGGCGAGTACCGTCCCCTGGCCGTCGATCACGCTGAGGGTCGTGCCCTCGGGCAGCTGGACTTCCGCCACAAGCCCATTGAGCCAGTCCAGCCCCACCGCGGCGAACACAACCGCGCGAACTTGGCCGTTAGCATCGAGAACCGGGTAACCTAAGTTGATGGATCGAACTCCCGTGGCCCTTCCTATCTGATAATCTCCGATTCCCAAGCCTCGTGTCGTGATGGCTTGCTGGAAATAGGGACGGTCGCCGATGTTTGTGGGGCCGCTGAGCGGGACCGCGCTGCAGAAGACGTCGCCCTGGGGGTCGGCTACGCCAAGGTTGACGGTGGAAGGGTAGGAGCCGTTCAGTAGGGCTAGGAACTGGCTGCATTCATCAGGCGTCGCGTTCTGAATCTGGGGCAGGTTCGCCAGGGTGATGAGGATTCCCCTCACCTGCACAATCACGCTCTCCTGACTTGCGGCTGTGACGCTTGCGAGCCTGAGCGCCTCCTGTGAGGCCTGCTGGGCGGCAGCCCGCCGCTCGTCAAGATCAGAGAAGAGAAAGAACGCGAGGGTGGGGAGCAGGGCAAAGAGCACGAGCAGGATCAAACGCGCGCGCAAGCTGGACAACCAAGTGCGGAGCATATTCCCTCCGTTGCTTGGGCGGGGAATGGGCTATCGATGCGTACTTAGTTTACAACCTGCTTGACTTCGCGATTCATGACCAATGCGGTGCAATTTCGGGACCAGGGGGGTCACGAAGCGAGCCGTCCGTTTGAGCCCGAGACTGAGGCTCCACCTCCTGCAAATGGCTGTGGTCGCCGAGAACTTCATCTCAAGGTATTGCCGATGTTGGAGTCACTTGAGGCGCGATAAGCACGAGCCTAGTCGCATGTGGGTGGGGAAGAGGCGCCCCCCACGCGTAAGGCTGGGGACCAGTTGGTTGTGTGCTCACATGAAGTGAATCGGATCGAGACGCCACGATCGCAGCTGGGGTTGGCCAATAGAGAGTGGTTGGAGCCGATGCGGCTGAACAAAGCCTGAAGCTCAAATGGCTTAGGTCTTGGTTCTTGGTAACAGGGGTGTACTCGTCTCCCCTCGGCTCGCGCACCGAGCGCAGGTCTTCGCAACGAGGGCGTGCTGGTGATCAGGGCAAGCCTGCCCCAGCCCGGGGCGAACCATCGACCGCCGGGCTGCAAGCCCGACGAGCTCCGATCGCAGAAAGGCGAACGCCGTAGGCCTCTCGGTCTGCGGCGTTTGTTTGTGTCCTTTAAGTTACCAAGAACCGTAGCTCGTCGGGTTATGAGCCCCAACCCGGGGGAGGGGGCCTCAAACAGGATTTCCAGCCGTTTGAGGGTACCATCCGCGGTTCAGTATCCTCGAGCCCAACGAGGTTGATCCGTAAGTGTAATTCGAAGGGTACCTCTTGATGGGCGCGTTTGTCAACGCACCGAGATTGATCATGTTGGAGTAATTGAATCAGAAGCGATTGAATTGGGTTGTTGTCTTCTTGAATCTGTCATACAGTTGTCGGGCGGATGGGGTTTTCGGACAGGACACTGGAGCGCAGTCAACACCGGCCTGACCAATGCCTGGGTCGGTGCCCTGGTGATTAACCCGTCGACGCCGGACATCCTTTATGCAGGAACAGACGGCGGCGCCGTGTGAGGCTCACTTCCAGGAGTTAGGAGGAGAGACGAAAAGCAGGAAGCTGTTGCTTATCTTGATCGTTGTGCTTCTGTTCGGCTGCCAGTCCGCAAACGGGCTTACTGGCGCGGTACCTTCCCCGACAGTTTCCCAGGGACCAACCACGCCGCCGGCAGCGACAGTCACCGGTTGGTCGGTGGCGCTGAACACCCAAACGCCTACGCCACCGCCGACGGCGACTACACCGTTGCCGACTCATATGATCCCCAACTACCATCTTGCCTTGAGGATGTTTTCCGACGGCGGCGGGTGGCTCCTGACTGCTTTTTCAAATAATAAAACCGGTTTATTGCACACGACCGATGGAGGCCTGAGCTGGAGCAATGTCCTTCCAGTGGAATTCTCGGATATTGTAGTGAAGGCCTATTTTTTGGATTCGCAACACGCCTGGATATTCGGGAATGTATATTTTCAACGCACGACGGATGGAGGCGAAACCTGGCAGCCGCTCGATCTGAATGGCCTTGGTGTTGCGGACCCGATAGATTTTCCAGGAATGCAGTTTTCGGATGCCAATAATGGATGGGCGGAGTATGAAAACGTCGGAGCGGGTCATTTTGATGTTTTTATAAAAGTTACCCGGGATGGAGGGAAAACGTGGACTCCCGTAACGATATTGGCGCCCAGCAGTTCCGAACAAGCATTTCCCAGCGGTTTGCACCTCGCTGCCATATGCAATGATTGTTTTTATTTTTCAAACCGGAGGCAGATCATACTTCATGGCAGCACATCGGATTGCCGGACTGTCGTTTCGGTAGATAAAGGTGGGCCGCGCAATGCATTTACAATCGATCTCTCGACGGATTTTGGAAAGACCTGGAATGAAATCGCCATACCTTTTTCTGCCAAGGATCCCTTTAACACAGGCATCCTGCCTTGGATGCCGGTCTTTTTTAACGACCAGGACGGGATTCTGCCTTTCTCGATGTCGGACCTCAATTCCAAGAATTTGGCCTACGATTTTTCGGACCTCGCGATTTACCATTACCACGATGGAGGCAGGCATTGGCAGCCGAACCAGGTGGTGCTGCAACACGTCTCTAAGGGTAGCCTGCAGGTGCTTTCGTCGCAGATCTTTATCGTGAAATGCAACAGCGGAATTTGTATCACCAAAGACAGCGCCAATACATGGCAGACGATACCTTTTGGCCAGGGCGACCCGGACCCCTTCAGTTTTATTACACCCACGGTTGGCTTGGCCCTCGCTCAGGAGAAAATCCCGGGGACAGATTTGGACCAAATCATCCTGTGGAGGACCATGGATGGAGGTGCCACCTGGACCCAGGTGCCTGTTTCCGCTCCGGGCCCGTAAAAGGGATCAGGAGAGGGCATCCAGCCGTTTGCTATTTACTTGAAAAGCAAAGGCGCAATTTAGCCATTTCGCTCGGCGGCATCAAAGGATAGCCGCCGATATTTCGGACCCATCGACCGCTGCCCTGGTGTATTACTCCAGGAGGGCCAATAATATGAAGATAGAATATTCAACTATGATAAAGCAAAGCATATATCTGGCTTTGGTAATAACTTTGTTACTTATTCCTTCTTTGGCTTGTGGATTGACGCCGACCCCCGCATATGTTCCTGCGACTCTAGCCCCGACCCGTGTTCCTCCGACGCCGAGCCTGACCCAGGTTCATCCAACGCTGACAAATACACTAACTCCGACGCTGGCAAACTCGACAGTTCCAGCAAAGACCATTCCACCCGATAATTTTTGGGGAAGCAATCGTCCTGACAGCGGGATCATTGAAGTTCTGGCGATTGATCCGGCAGCGCCGTCCAGCCTGTATGCGGGGACAGAGAGTAAGGGGGTGATGAAAAGCACGGATGGCGGTGAAAACTGGAGCGTGGCCAATACCGGCCTGGCCGATACGCATGTTCGCGCCCTGGCGATTGATCCGACGACGCCGACCAGCCTCTATATCGGGACAGATGGCGGTGTGTTCAAGAGCACGAATGGAAGTGGAAACTGGGCCAACTCCGGCCTGGACAATACCCGTGTTCAGGCGCTGGCGATTGACCCGTCGCGGCCGTCCAGCCTGTATGCGGGGATAGAGGGCGGCGGCGTGTTCAAAAGCAGCGATGGCGGCGGACACTGGAGCGCAGTCAACACCGGCCTGACCAATGCCTGGGTTGGTGCCCTGGTGATTAACCCGTCGATGCCGGCCATCCTTTATGCAGGAACAGACGGCGGCGTGTTCAAAAGTACGGACGGGGGTGGAAGCTGGACTGCGGTCAATACCGGCCTGACGAATACCAATGTCCATGCCCTGGTGATTGACCCATCGAGGCCGACTTGCCTGTATGTGGGGACAGACGGCGGTGGTGTGTTCAAAAGCACGGATGGCGGCGGGCACTGGAGCGGGGAGAGCGCCGGCCTGGGGGATGGGTATATCCGCACCCTGGCGATCGACCCGAAGACGCCGACCCACCTCTATGCAGGAACAGGCAGTGATGGGGTGTTTGAAAGTAAGGACGGCGGCGCGAGCTGGAGCGCGGTCGGCCTCGGCATACAGGTCGGGCAGATTAACTGTCTGGTGATTGATCCGCTGAAGCCAGCCACCCTGTATGCAGGGACGCTGGGCGGCGTATTCAAAAGCGAAACCGGCGGAATAATGTGGGGGGCTGCCTTCTTGTTAAATGCTCAGGTGCTCTCTTTGGCGATTGACCCTGCGGCGCCATCCACCCTCTATGCGGGGACAAGGGACGGCGGTGTGTTTAAAACCACGAACGGCGGCAGAAACTGGAGGACGATGAACATCGGCCTGACAGATACCCATGTTTTGGCCCTGGTGATCGAACCGGCGGCACCCGCCAGCCTTTATGTGGGGACAAAAAGCCGCGTGTTCAAAACCACGAACGGCGGGGAATATTGGAGTGAGATAGATGCCGGCCTGGTCAACACCTTTGTCGCTGCCCTGGCGATTGACCCGTCGATGCCATCCACCCTCTATGCGGGGGTGGTGGGCGGCGTAATTTCGATTCCATTGGTAGAACCTTGAGAATGAACTTGATGTCCAGTGAGAAGTAGAATCGGCATTGGAGATGAAAGCTGAACGATACAATGGATGGTATGCTGGCCGAAAACCCCATCCGAGGTTTGGGGGACAACTGGCTCACCCAGCGCGCCGGTAGTCATGGTGCAATCCATTGAGGACGCGAACCGTGAAGAGCCTTCCGCGCCTCGGCCAGGCTGGCTGAGGCCCGATCCCCTCAGGAATCTTCTGCCCAATCCCCTGGTGCGGCCGAGCGCGGTTGAAGTATTCGACATATTCCTTGATTACCCGATGAAGTTGCCTGTCCCCGACCACGAGCAGGTGATCGAGGCATTCTCTCCTCACGCTCCCCAGGAATCGTTCGCAGATCGCGTTGGCCTTTGGAGCGCGGTAGGGCGTCTTCAGCCTGCCCTAAGGCCGCCAGGCCAGGGGACTTCAATGGAGCTTGCCTTAGCGACTCGGGCGAAATCGTCGCCGTACTTGCTGTCGCGGTCGCGGATGAGGAAACGTGGCGTTCGGCCGCAGGGGGTCGCTTCGCGCAGCTGTTGTGCCACCCAGGCGTCGGCCGGGTGGGAGGTGACGCCAAAATGAACAACACGCCGCGAACCGAGTTCGATGATGAAGAAGGCATAAATCTGCCGGAAGAACAAGTCGATGACTGGGAGAAAGTCACAGGCCCAGACGATGTGGGCGTGATTCCGGAGGAAAACTGACCAATTCTGACCATTGGCGGGGTGGGGGCGAGCCAGGCGGACGTACTTCTGGATCGTCGACCTGGGGACCCGGATGCCGAGTTTCATGAGTTCGCCACGGATGCGCTCCCCCGGAACCCGCCTCCGGGGTTCCACGCCCCAGGGGCAGTTCTCCCTGGCCATCTGCTGGATTAGAGCGATGGTTTCCGATGCGAGCCGGGGGCGCCCACCCCGATTGCGGGACGTGAACCACCAGAACAGCCGGAAGCCTTGGCGATGCCAGCGCAGGAGGGTATCGGGCTGGAGGATGAGGAGGGCTTCCCTCCAAGTGCGGACCCGGCTGGCGAGGAGGACGAGCCAGAGGCGGTCGGTTGGGGTGAAGCGTGGCTTGCTGACTTGGCGATGGAGGAGGATGAGTTGCTGGCGGAGGAGGGCGTTCTCGGCAACGAGTTGGGCCTTGCTGCGGGTGACATCGAGCGCTGTGGCGAGAACGACAGAATAGCGAGAAGGCCTGGGGAGGTGGAGGCAAGCCAGTTCCATAGATGCCCATGCGGAGCGGATGCGATGAACAAACCGGTGGGCGAAGGACGCCATGTAGAAAAGGTCCTCGACGGGCAACCAAAACCCATTGGTGGATGATAGTACGGGTCCAATCGAGGCTTACTGTCGGGCGGATGGGGTTTTCGGCCAGGACACCGTGAATGTCCGACAATAACGAACGCCAGCAACAGATTCTCGATGCAGCCGCAGCCGTCATCATCCGATTAGGATATGACAAGGCAACCATGAGCGATATTGCAGAGGAAGCAGGCGCGAGTCGTAGAACAGTCTACCTGTATTTCAAGGGAAAAGAGGAGCTTTTCGAAGCGCTCCTATACCGTGAATATATGCAATATGCCCAGACCTGGTTGGAGCAGATAGAGGCGGACCCGCGCGGTGGGACGATTGGTGGGTTCTACCGGGCGCTCTTTCACTCCGTGAATAGTCATCCCTTGATTGCCGCCATGATGCGACGTGACAGGCACGTGGTCGGCAACTACCTCCGCAAGCGAGACAACCTCTTCGCCCAAATGTATTCCGAGGTGAACACGCCCGGTTTCTTCCAGGCACTGCAAGCGGCGGGAGCGATTCGCCAGGATATCGATGCGGCCGTGATCTTACACATTGTCGAAATGCTGTCGTACGGCCAGTTGACCATCGGGGATTTCAAACCGCCTGACCAGTTTCCGCCCGATGATGCGGTCATGGAAGCACTGGCCGACATGATGGATCGCGCGCTGATGCCGGCAGATGGCGGCAACAGCGAGGCGGGTAAAGCCATCTGCAGGCAAATTACCGCGGCGGCACGAGCGCAGATGGAGCGAATCAAACCGGCAAAGGACACAAAGCAGACGATACACCAAGGAGCGACCAATGACAACCGATAAGATCCACTTCACAAAAGAAAAAGAAACGATGCTCATGACCTTGAGCGGTCGAGCGCTTCAGAGCCAGTGGAAGAATCCCATCTTGCGTGATCCCTGGGCTGAAGAAGCGATGCGGCATATCGATTATGACATCAGCAAGCACTACGGGGGAGTGGGATCGTGGAGCATGTGGAGCGAGATCGGATGTACTATCATCGCCACGCGCGCCGCGACCTTTGATCAACTGACGAACCACTATCTTGCCGATCACCCGGATGCGACCGTGCTCCACGTGGGCTGCGGTATGGACAGCCGTGTTTTCCGAGTCGATCCGCCTGCCAATGTCCAGTGGTTCGACGTGGATTACCCCGATGTGATCGACCTGCGCCGCCAACTGTTTCCCGAACGGGGCGCCTATCACATGATTGGTGCACGGCTGGAGGATTTGCGCTGGTTGGACGAGGTTCCACGGGATCGACCCGGGCTGTTTATCGCCGAGGGGGTGCTGCACTACCTGAGCGAAACGGAAGTGAAAGCGCTCCTCAATGCGGTGGTCGCTCACTTTCCCGGCGGTCAGATGATCTTCGATATCTGCAATCCGTGGATTGTAAAAAGAGCGGGCTCGAACGTCGGGGGCACGGGTGCAACCTATAAATGGGGGCTTGATGATCCCCAGGACATCAAGCAGCTTGAGCCGAAGCTTGAACTGATCAAGGAATTCAGACCAAGCGAACTGGTCGCGTTTTCCCGATTCCCGTTATGGTGGCGGGCCCTTTACCGCGCGCAAGAGGTCATCCCCACGCTGCGTAGGATGGAACGTACTATAGTCTACCGCTATTAGGACGCAAGCTCGGCATCACGATCATGAGCAGTGTGAAACGGAAAAACCTCCGGCAGTCACGTGAGATCATCTCGCACCTCCCGCCGGGAAGACCGGCGTGAGCAGGACATCGCGAATGAACCACAGGCGGTTCGTAAGGCCGAGGGCCATGGCCGGGGTCCGAGGCTCGAAATTTTTTTACCTTCCGATTCGGCCAGGGGCAGGCGAAGCGCGCGGTGCGGGCGGCACCAGTTGTAGACAGTCAAGCCCCACCAACCGAGGGCCACTTTCGTATCGGCGCGTCGGGCAAAGGCCAGCGAGCGGCGCACCTGATGGGCGCTCATACGCCGCGCCGTTCCATTACGCCGCTCAATCGCCGAGGTATTGGGCGTGGAATATCCCAGTTGGTCAAGCACCTGCTGAACGCAGCGCTGCGAGCCATGGGCGTAGCGGATGTCCACGGCCATGACGCGCTGGCGGTGATGCTGGAGGTGTCACGATCGCCGGTTCGTTCGATCCACTTGCCGAGGTCAACGGTGTAGGAGGCGATTGTGAGGGGGGAGAGCCCT
>Ga0208192_1001089_pt1 | contig 17437 bp, 18 predicted proteins | sample June2015DPH_13_1_2_FD_184711 | JGI IMG/M metagenome (GOLD analysis project Ga0208192, IMG submission 184711) | Peatland microbial communities from SPRUCE experiment site at the Marcell Experimental Forest, Minnesota, USA - June2015DPH_13_150... | ecosystem: Environmental > Terrestrial > Soil >... | reverse complement strand
AATCGGCGCTGAGCAGTGTGGGGGGACGCTCCCACGATGTGATCGCCGTGGTCCCTGACGCTGCGGTGCGGGTCGTATTGCTCGAATTTGATACCTTGCCCTCCGACTCCGAGGAAGCTGCCGGTGTGGTGCGGTTTCGCCTGAAGAAATCTTTGCCATTTGACGTGGACAAGGCGAGAGTGTCCTACCACGCGCAGAAGACAACGGACGGGGTACGGGTGGTGGCCGCGGTGGCCCTGGCCAGTGTGGTAGAGGATTACGAAGCGGCTTTCCACGATGCGGGATTCAGCCCGGGAGTGGTATTGCCTTCAATGCTGGCAGCGCTTGGTGCGGCGGAGGGGCTGCGTCCTACATTGGTCGTAAAGGTGGATGCGCGCACCACCAGCATCGCAATCCTCAATGCCGATCAACTCCGACTTTTCCGCACGCTGGAAAATACGCGTGGCGTAACCATCACGGGCGAGCAGTTAGCCGAAGAAGTTTACCCCTCCGTCGTCTTTTTTCAGGACACCTATCACCTGAACATCGAAAAGATATTTGTAGCGGGCGTGTCCGACACGGGAAACGCCGCGCCCGCGCTGCGCGCGCAAACCGGCGCCGAAGTACAGGAATTGGTAACTTCCTCGCAGCTGGGAATCAGCACCGGAGGTTCGGTGCCACGGTGGAGAATGGCGGGGGTAGTGGGTGCGCTGATTTCCTAGCCGGAGTTTTACAATGATTATAGTTTGATTCCAAGCAGGTTCGATTCCTAAACAATGCGTCTCGACATCAATCTCGCCACTCAGCCGTACGAAGATGCGCGGCAGTTCTGGACGCGTTGGGGAACGGCTCTCACGGTCGTCTCCATCCTGACGCTGGCATTGCTCGCAGTCACCGTCATGGGCTGGTTCGCGGCCCGCCGCGATCATGCCAAGATCGCGCAATTGAAGGGCGAGATCGCGCAGCGCGACCGGACCCGGCAACAGGCTGAGGATTTTCTGAATCAACCGAAGAATCGCACCACACGGGATCAGTCCCAATTTCTCAACGAACTGATCGAGCGCAAGTCATTCTCCTGGACGCGGGTACTGGAAGACCTGGAAAAAGTGATGCCGGCGCGGGTACATCTAGTTTCGATCAATCCCGAACTGGATGAGGATAACCAACTGTCACTGAAGATGTCGGTTGCCGGCGATTCGCGCGATCGAGCTATCGAACTGGCGCGCCGCATGGAAGATTCGCGGCGTTTCAGTAAGACTTACATCGAAACGGAGTCCTCCGGAATCTCAAGCATAGGGGATCCCATTCAATTCATGATCCACGCGATTTACGTTCCTGAGACGGTCCCCGTACCGGCCCCGAAGACGGAGATTTCCAAGAGGACCACGCCCTGATGCCAGACTTGCGGCAAACCCGAAAAAACATCAAGATCGCCTTGACGGCGCTGGTCGCTGTGGATGTGGCAGCGGTGATAGTGCTGCTTTCACCGCTGGTGGGTTCGACGGAGTCGCGGCGGGTGGAACTCAACCAATTGTGGGGCGAACTGCAGATGAAAACCCGGCAGGTTGAGCCATTGACGAATCTGCCAGCGAAAGTGAACACCGCGAACCAGCAGATCGCGGACTTCTACAAGAAGCGTTTCCCCGGCCAGGAATCACAGCTCCTCACTCAATTCGGCAAACTGGCCGTCTCTAACGGGGTTGCGATTGAGCGCGTCAGTTACAAAGTGAAAGATGAGGAGACAGGCAGCCTGCAACCAGTCGAGATGAATGCCGACCTCTCGGGCAGTTATGTTTCACTAGCACAATTCATCAATGCGCTGGAACGCGACGACATGCTTTTCATCATCAGCAGTATTACGCTGGCCGGCGAGCACAACGGACCGATTAGACTGCAAATGAAGCTCGAAACGTATTTGAAGGCAGGGGCTTAGTGAAACTGGGAACGGAAAACCGGAAGACCGTGATCCTGGCGGCGGTGCTCGGAGTAGTGGCGATACTGACCATCGCCTACGAGTTCATGCCGACGTCGTCGACGATTGCCTCCACGGGGACAACCTCCGGCGTTCCGTCCCTTCCCAGCTCTGTTCTCACTCATCCGGCGGGCCATCATGGGGCTGTGTCCGCGTCGGGGAAAAAAGAGCGTGCCCCACAGAGCCTTGACCCCACGCTACAACTGCAGCAACTCGCCGCCATCGAACAAATCAAGTACGAAGGCTCGGGAAGAAACATTTTTGTATCGCAGGCGGAGCCGGAGATTCCTAAGCCAATTACAACGGGAGCGACGGGCCCAAACGATGTGAGAACGTACCAGCCACCGGCTGCGGCATCGCCGCCTCCGATTCCCCTGAAATTTTTCGGCTTCGCCAATCAGCCCGGAGAACCGAAGAAGGTTTTCCTTTCCAAAGGCGAGGATGTTTTCATCGCCGGAGAGGGCGAGATTGTCGACCGGCGCTACAAGGTGGTACGAATCTCGCCGACTTCAGTGGAGATCCAGGACGTAGTCGGCAGCGGTCCGCCACAAAGCCTGCCGTTGACGCAGGGATAAATAGAGTTCTTGCGACTCGGTAATTCTGTGACTTAGCGATTTTCGGAAAGACGCAGCGGCATCAAGTTACAAGGTCATCCAGTTTGCAGGTTGCGAAAGTTTAATGCCTTTTCATCCCGCAGCGCGTGGTTCATCCTACCGGCTTCGCCGGCGCGAAGACGGGTACATTCTGCTCGCGTTGCTTCTGATGGTGAGTCTGATGACCATCGCGGCGTTTGCAGTTCTTCCAACGATTGCATTTGAGATCCGACGGGACCGGGAGCAAGAACTGATCCACCGCGGCGTGCAATACTCGCGCGCCATCCGTAACTACTACAAGAAATTTTCACGCTACCCAACCCGCCTTGAAGATCTCGACAACACCAATAACCTTCGCTACCTGCGCAAACGATACAAGGATCCAGTCAACAAGAACCGGGACTTCAAACTCCTTCACTACGGAGACCCGGGTGTCTCGCTCGGCGGCAGCATTGGCGGCGGGATGATTGCCGGCGCAACTTCGGTTGCGTCGATGAGCAGTTCAGGTTCGAGTGGTTCGGCGTTCGGCGGTTCAGCCTCGTCACAACCGTCCGCGTTTGGAGGAAATTCGAGTGGGGCATTTGGCGGAAGCTCGAACGGAGGGTTCGGAGGCGGTTTCAATAGTTCGGCAAATTCTGGAACATCCAACAGTTCGGGAGCTTCGAATACTCCGGGGACAAGTACGGCTCCCGGATCGGATTCCTCGCAGGCTTCTTCCCAGATTGCGCCGGGAACAGCGCAGGGAGACGTGAGTTCCAGCAGCCAGCAGGTGATCGGCGGAGGGCCCATCGTCGGCGTGGTTAGCGCGAGCAAAGAAACTACCATTCGGGAATTCAATCACAAGCGAAAGTATAACGAGTGGTTGTTTGTGTACGATCCAACCATGGACCGGGGTGGGCTGCTAACGACGCCGGCCCAGCCGCCCCTGCAGCTATCCGGAAGCCAGATGGGGCAGAATGGCCAGCCAGGAAGCAGCAACACAAGCGGCAGTGCGTTCGGGCAATCGTCCTTCGGGCAGTCGTCGGGCTTTAGCAACAACAATTCCGGCTTGACGGGTGGGACTTCAACACCAGCACCGCCGCCGTCGAATCCGCCACAACAACAGTAGGGGTCAGGTCACGCAGAGTTTAGGGGAAAAACAAACGGCCTCATGGTGAGATCAGGCCATTCTGCTACAAGCGCAAAATTTACGCGGATGCACCTAAACGCTGAAAGAGGATCCGCAGCCGCAGGTGCTCTTCACGTTCGGATTTTCGAACTTGAATCCAGCTCCTTCCAGAGTCTCGACATAATCCACGATGCACCCGTTCAGATACATCACGGAAGTGGCGTCGACGAAAACCTTCAGACCGTCCATTTCGAAGGTCTTGTCCATCATGCCGGCGGCATTTTCGAACTGCATGGAATACGAGAACCCGGAGCAGCCGCCGCCCACCACGCCGATGCGCAGACCAGCGGGCACGGGATTTTGCTGTCCCATAATCTCTTTCACTTTGGCAACCGCACTGGCGGTAAGCGTAACTGGTGCGGTCTTCTTTGCTTCGGGGACGTTGGTTGTAACTCCTGGGACGGTGGTCGTAGCCATTCATTTCTCCTTGGCTCTGGAATCAATAAATTATAACAGAGGGGGCAAGTTGCAGCGGGTATAATCGATGGTGCCAGCCACTGGCCTACCAAAACCCTCGATACTTAGATGCGTCCCACCCACCTGAGTTGCAGTTTCCACCTGTGGAAGTGAATTAGGCTGGGCGAGGCGATTCCGCGGCAGGGCTTGCCAAGCGGGGCTATAATAGTTTCGTTAAGGCCTCCCCCGAGGTTCCGGACGCAGGTTTAGGAACTGCATTCGCGATTCGGAGAGCGGCCGAACAGGCTTGCAATCTGTCGAGGTGGTGCTATGACCTGGACTTGGACTCCTTTACTTCTTGGGCTCGCGATCGTGTGGGGTATTTTCACCGTCGGGCTGATCATCCTCCTCATCTATCGCAGCACGCTCACCATGCATGAGGACGAGCAGTTGTATCTCGACGACGCGAACTCGCACATGCAACAAGAGCAAACAGAATTGCTGGTGAAAGTAAACCGGCTCACCAAACCGGTCTGGGTTTTCGGCGCCGGTTCGGGCGTGCTGCTGCTTGTGCTGCTAGGCATGTTCATTTATCAGGGGCTGAACGCGGTCCAGTAACCGTTGCCGAGTTGCAAGCCGTACCGCGCCGGTTGCCTGCCGACTGCATCCTGATGCGTATGCTTGTGCCTAAGCACGTCCCGCGGCCTGCTTTCATACGAAAATCTCCTGCTGTGGCGACGAGGCTGAGTTGTCCTCCGCACGAAACCCCTTCGAAGAATGTCAACCCGCTTTGTATAATTACCCGCGTGCGAAAGTGGCGGAATTGGCAGACGCACCAGACTTAGGATCTGGCGGGTAAAACCGTGGGGGTTCGAGTCCCCCCTTTCGCACCAGAGATCATCCGCTGCCGGCAAGATCCTTCGCCGGGCTCAGGATTTCGGCTGCGGGCTGGACGCCCGCAAAGCGCCTCAACTTAGGATCTGGCGGGTAAAACCGTGGGGGGTCGAGTCCCCCCTTTCGCACCAATAACTTGCAGGACTTCAAGTTTCCACCATTTTCATGGACTGAACCCTTCGACACTCACAATTCGCGCACTTGCCAGAGGTAGGGAACTGCGAGTGGCAAAGAAAGGTATTTGCTACCAATCTGATCAACTTGCGCGAATTCGACGACGTCACTGCTGGCTGGGGCTAGTGACTTTCGTTACCATGACGGCAAGTTATATCTGCCTGCATTCTGTAACTGACTGCGAGACTTGAGCCAGCATTCCTTCGGGTTCGCCACGAGGCACTACGAACCGTAGTGTCCTCACGCTAAAGGAGTAATCTGTGAGCACTGAGACGATGCCGACCACAATGGAAGTTTTTTTCCCGGAGCCTGGGGCGGAACGACCGGAAGAAGCAGCGGTTGCGACGAGTGGCCGGAGCTGGTATTTCGCCTTCTTCTTCATTTCCGGATTCTGTAGCATTCTCTACGAACTGATCTGGCTTCGACTGGCCATGGCGCAGTTTGGTGTCACCACAGCCATGGTGTCGATTGTGCTCTCTAGCTTCATGGCGGGATTAGGCATCGGTTCCTGGGCCGCTGGGCACCTGGTGCGCAAGTACGCGCGACGCCTCAAGTTTCCGCCGTTACGTCTTTACGCAATTGCCGAGTTATGGATTGGCTGTTCCGCCGTAGTTGTTCCATTGGAATTGCTGGCTGGTCGCTTCGTGCTGGAGCACGTGGGGAACAGCTTTGCCCTGTCGTCATCGGGCTACTACGTCGCCGCCGGTGTCTGGCTGGCATGCACTCTGATTCCGTGGTGCGCGTGCATGGGCGCTACCATTCCTCTGGGCATGTTTGCCATCCGTAGCGATAAGCGCCTTGAGTCGCGACGCTCATTCAGCTTTCTTTATCTCGCGAACGTGCTCGGCGCTGTGGCGGGAGCACTGATTCCCTTGCTGTTGATCGAGGTCTTCGGTTTTACCGGCACCCTGCGATTTGGGATGCTGCTCAATCTCGTGGTCTGCTGTGCTGCCCTTAAGATCGCGAGCAAGCAAACTCCGCAAGCGGGCGGCAATGACGAAGTCGAACAGGATGCCGCCGGCAAAGCCTCGCCCGCCTTGCGTCAGATGTTTGGGAACAGCACGCTCTGGTTACTATTCGCCACCGGACTCACCAGCATGGGTATGGAGGTGGTCTGGACCAGGCAGTACGCGGTCTATATCGGTAACCTCGTCTATTCATTCGCAATGATCCTGGGCGTTTACCTGGCCGCGACGTTTATTGGCTCCAGCGTGTACCGCTTCTGGAGCCGCCGGCACAGTAGCGAGGGAACTCTGATCTGGCTATTTGTTTGGCTCGCTGCCTTAATCCCTTTGCTCACCGCCGACTCCCGTCTGAGATTTCTTCCGTGGTGGCTGCGCGTGCCCTTGGGTATCGCGGCGTTCAGCGGTCTGCTGGGATTCTTGACTCCCAGGCTGGTCGACCGTTTCTCGGAAGGCGATCCCAACCGAGCGGGAGTCGGGTATGCAGTGAATGTCGCCGGCTGTATCCTCGGTCCGCTGGCTGCGGGTTTTGTCTTGTTGCCGTATCTCGACGAGACGCACGCCCTGATAACGCTTGCTCTTCCTTGGTTGCTGATAGCTTTGTCGTTCACCTTATTCCAACCCGGGCCGGCAAAACGCTCCACGGCTAAACGCGCGCTAGCGTACTCCGTGATCCTGATTGCGTCGTTCGGCTTGATCTTCATGACGCAGAGCTATCTGCAACAAGTTCCGGGGGCGCAGGTACGCCGTGACAGCACGGCCACCGTTGTCGCGGCTGGCCGAGGAATGGCGAAGGGGCTTTACGTTAACGGCGTGAGCATGACCTTCCTGACGCCCATCACTAAACTGATGTCCGCCTTGCCCCTGGCGTTCCTCGACCGTCCTCCGCAGAATGCCTTGGTCATTTGCTTCGGCATGGGCACAACTCATCGTTCCATGTTGTCCTGGGGAATCGATTCCACGGTGGTGGACCTTGTTCCGAGCGTTCCCGCACTTTTCTGGTACTACCACGCAGACGGCCCGCAACTGCTGAAGTCGCCGCAATCACACGTCGTAGTTGACGACGGCCGGCGTTTTCTTGAGCGAACCGCTGGACAGTACGACGTGATCGTAATCGATCCGCCCCCGCCGATAGGGGCCGCCGGCTCAAGCCTGCTGTACTCGCGAGAGTTCTATTCCGCCGCCAAGAAGCGCTTGCGGACGCACGGCATCCTGCAGCAATGGTACCCCGGTGGAGATTTAGTGACGACCGCCGCCATTGCGCACGCCTTAAAAGAGTCGTTCCCCTACGTTCGCGCGTTTGTTTCGATCGATGGCCGTGGCATCCACTATCTTGCCAGCCGCCAGCCTATCCCGTATCGGTCCGCGGCTGAATTGGCAAAACGTATGCCGCCGAGTGCGGCAGCTGACTTGGTGGAATGGGGGCCGTTCCCAACCGCCGAACAACAGTTTGAGGTTATTCTAAAGAGAGAAGTTCCAATCGACCGGGTGGTCGCCCTAGATATAAATGCTCCCGCCATGCAAGACGACCGACCAGTCAACGAATACGACTTGCTGCGTACCACGGGTTCCCGGCTGCACTGGAAGTGGCTTGAAACCTGCCCGGAAACGGTAACTCTCTGGCTTTTCCGGTTTTTCGGAGGATCGAAACACCCCTAAAGAAGCCAGTCCTGGTGACGAGTTCTGGAACGATATTCGGAATCTTTCACGCTGAAACGCGCCACCGAAACGAGTCACCTGAGTATCTCGTAAGCCTTTCGACTTTCCAGTTCTCTCTCTGATTCTTCGTGCACGGCGAACTTTAGGATCTGGTGGATAAAACCGTGGGGGCTCGAGTCACCCTTTTCCTACCAATCAATCCTGGATCATGACACGGACACCGCGATTCTTCGCAGATTCAATTAGCCAGCATCACGGGTGAACCGGCCAGCAGTCCGGCTGCGAGTTCGAGGTCGTGCAAGTCTTCGCGGCTGAAGTCCTGAGTAAAGCGCGGATCCACCCCTTTCCGCGAGATCTGGAGGACGCCCAGCACGGTCGAATGGTGATCCAGAATCGGTACGGACATCAGCTTCTGAATGGGCGCGGGAGGCGCCGGAGCTTCTTCTTCGGATCCGACCGGCTTGATGGTCTCGAAGATACTAGCGTGTTTTACGCGGGCGAAATTATTGAAGATCTCGGCCTTCTTGCTTAACGCAGTGTGGGCCGCGACGGCCTTGCTGGAAATCGGAATCGCGCCGGTGGTGCGGAGATGCTCAGGAAAAACAAACTTGAGCAGACCCCCTTCCAGTCGCAGCAGAGCGACTTCGGCATATTGCACGTGAAACACTTTGGCTAGAACCATGCTGACGTCCAGAGGCGTGACGCCTTCGCCCAAAACAGATCCTAAAGGGAGAAGGTTTTCCGGGAGAATAATCTCTTCTTCGATGGCCGCGTCTTCAGGCTTGTGGGTCATAGAGTAACTCGCAAAATTCTATTCGTAAACCTTACCGACTCTCGCATTTTGAACGCCAGATGACACCTGTAATGACATCCTACAACTCCTTTTGTTTCAGCAAAGTAGCTTCGGACCATGACCTTTCGCGGCAGTCGATTCGAAGGCGCTTAGCCAGAAACTTGCAGGCGGATCGACAATTTTTGTCAGGTTGACCCTTAGCGACAGAGACCGCAGAACGGTCTCGCAATGGCGCGGGTATTTCGCCCTCTCCGTCTTTCCTTTCTACCCCTAAAGTCATTACACTGCTTTCCTATGAGTGTTCCGCCACAACCCAATGTCAAGCTGACCAATGCGACCGAGTATCGGGAAGCCTATGCCAACAGTGTGCAGATGCGAGTGAATGTGTGGGATTTCTTCCTCGTCTTTGGCACTGTGCAACAGCAGAGCGAAACCCAAGTCGAGATTCGCAACTTTCAGGGCATCTACTTGAGCCCGCAACAAGCCAAGGCTCTGCTCGGGCTGCTGCAGCAGAACGTCTCCGGCTACGAGACGGCCTTCGGCGAAATCAAACTGGATCCACGGATGAGCCCCGGAGGACAGGTGCACTGAAGCCAAGTTCACTAGAACCGGCTGCCCTAGAACCCCGAGGCGATCAGGTGCAATGGTCACGCACTTACCCAGCCCTGGTATTTGCGGTCATCTTTATATTTGTTTTTCTGCCGCATGTGCCTCTGCTGCGGTTACCGTACTTCTGGGACGAAGCCGGATACTACGTTCCAGCCGCGCGCGACATCCTGCTAACAGCAAGTTTCATTCCGCGTTCGTCGGTTTCGAATGCGCATCCCCCGCTGGTGATGGCATGGCTGGCACTCTGGTGGAAAGCCGTCGGTTACACTCCTCTGGTGACGCGAACAGCCGTGCTGGTGCTGTCCGCCTTTTCACTTCTGGGAGTGTTTCGCTTGGCCGAACGAGTGGCCAATACACGGGTTGCGATTGCGGCTACGCTGTGCACTGCGCTGTATCCGGTGTTCTTCGCGCAAAGCTCCCTGGCTCATGTCGATTTGACGGCGGCGGGACTTATTTTCTGGGGCCTCGCGGCTTACGTTGAAGGACAGACGGTAGCAACAGCAGTGTGGTTCGCGCTCGCCGCGTTGGCGAAGGAGACCGCCATTCTCGCTCCGGTTGCGCTTGCGGGATGGGAGATGATTGGACTGCCCGCGCGGAAGGCCTCTCTGCGTAGATTGTGGCTGCATGGCGAAGATGCGCGAAATAATTCGACATCAAACAGCGGGTCTGCGCGGCGCATCGCCTCGCTATTGCTTCCGGCATTGCCGCTGGCTCTCTGGTATCTCTATCACTACAAGCACACGGGATACGTTTTCGGCAATCCGGAGTTCTTCCGCTACAACGTGGCTGCGACGCTGAGCCCGACCCGCTGTCTTCTGGCACTGGCCATGCGGGTGTGGCAAGCCAGCGGCTATCTTCACCTGTGGGTTTTGACGCTGGCGATGCTACTTGCGATGTGGATGCTGCCGCCGCAACGCGATTCGGGTTTGGAGCGGCGGCGGATCCGCCTTCCCGTGCAGATGATTTTCTACGTCGTCGTCCTGACTTATGTGGTGGCGATGGCGTTGATCGGAGGCGCGGTGCTCGCTCGCTATATGCTTCCGGTGGTTCCTCTGGTAATCATCCTTTCCATCTCAACGCTGTGGCGCAGACTGCGTTTTTGGCGCGCAGCCGTAGCCTGTGTTGCGCTGGCGTTCGTGGTGGCATGGTTCTGGAATCCTCCTTATGGATTTTCGCCTGAGGATAACCTCGCTTATCGGGATTACATTGTCCTGCATGAGGATGGAGAGCAGTTCCTGGAAGCTCGTTATCCCATGGCTCGCGTGCTTACGGCTTGGCCAGCATCCGATGAGTTGACGAGGCCATGGCTCGGCTATACTACGCGGCCGATGCGCGTGGTGCGCATTGAGGACTTCTCTCTGGACGAAGTGCTCTCCGCAGCTGACTTTCGTTCGAACTATGAAGTTGCCCTGGTTTTCTCGACGAAGTACGAGCCTGCCCCTGCGCGCTGGGATCACTGGCAGACTTGGACAGAATGGAAGACTCGCTTTTTTGGCTTTCACCGAGATGTGCCGCCAGCTGCCGCGGCGCAAATTCTCGGCGGCAACATCGTCTTTTCAGAACGGCGCAAGGGCCAGTGGATCGCTGTGATCGAAATGGAGCAAAGCGAAATGCAGAATGCAGAAGTGAGAAGGCAGAAGTAGGAATTAGACTTCTGCATTCTAACTTTTTACTTCTTCATTAAATGGCAGGAGTGGGTTTTGATCACCAACCAAACCTCACGGTCAGCTTCCAGTTGCAACGCGTCACGCGCGGCAAGAGTCAGGTAGACTTCCATCTCCACGCCGCAATCTACGCGAGCAGAAATAATCATGTCGCGCCTCTCCAGAGAAACCAGCCGTCCGGCAATTACGTTACGGGCGCTGAGCCCTACCGGCTTTGCAATTGCCAGCAGGATGTCGCCGGCACGAATTCCCACTCGCAGCCGCGACCCTGCTTCGGCGCGAATCAGAGGCGTCTCCAGAAGAACACTGCTTCCCGTCTCACCCGGCAAACGGCAGGTCATCGTTCCTCGGTCTTCGTGTACGGACTCCACGATGGCATCGAAGATATTTTCAAAACCGGCGAGCTGCGCCACGGTCTCCTGAAGTGGAGCGCGCAGCACCTCGTGCGGCGTGCCCTGCGCTATGATGCGGCCCTGATCCATCACCAGCACACGTTCGCCCAGGGCCGTTACTTCCTCGCGGCTATGCGTGACATACAGAATCGGGATGCGGTGAACCTGATTCCACCGGCGGAGATCGTCGATGATTCTTGCCTTGGTCGATGCGTCCAGAGCGGCGAGAGGTTCGTCGAGGAGAAGTATGCACGGGTCAGTCACTAGAGCTCGGGCGAGAGCGACGCGCTGGCGTTCTCCGCCTGAGATTTTCGCTGGGAGCTGCTGGCGCAGATGGTCGATGCGGAACTCCTGCAGCATCGCTGTGGCTCGTTGCTTTCTGGCAGAGCGCGGCAGATGCGCCAGGCCATATTCTGTATTTTGTTCGACCGTCAGATGCGAAAACAGCGCGAGATCCTGCAATACGTATCCCAATCCGCGTCTAGCCACGGGCACTTGGACGGAAGTGTTCGCGTCGAACAAAATGCGTTCGCCAATGGAAATCCGTCCCGCATCCGGAGTGGCCAGCCCCGCCACGCAGTCGAGCAATGTAGTTTTTCCCGCGCCCGAGGGGCCGAACAGGATGGTGAATCCGGGTCCGGCGTTGAATTCCACGTCGAGCGAGAACTCGCGCTCCGTAGAAGCAAAGCGCTTGCGAATGCCTGCGCTCAGCGCTGGATTTGCGGATCGTGATTCCGCGGTTGTCGGCATTGAGGTCAGTTTATTCGGTCAGGCTTGTGGGCCATGATTTCTGCTTCGGCGTTCTCCGGTGCGTCCCATATACCACGGTGAGGACGGCAAAGCAGAAGACCAACAGCAGCAAGGCCATCCCATTGGCCGCCGCATAGTTTGAAGCCTCAACCTGATCGTAGATACTGATCGAGACAGTGCGGGTCACGCCGGGAATATTGCCTCCAATCATCAGCACCACGCCAAATTCGCCCATCGTGTGAGCAAATGCCAAGGCAACGCCTGTGATCAGTCCGGGCACGGAGAGCGGAACTACGACGCGAAAAAAAGTCCGCAACTGAGAAGCACCTAGCGTGGCCGAGGCCGCCAGCAGTTTGCGATCGACCAACGAGAAAGAGGCGGCAAAGGGCTGCACCGCGAAAGGCAGGCTGTAAAGGATGGATCCGATCACCAGTCCCGTGAAGGTGAAGGCTAGAGTGTGTCCTGTAACGGACTGCCACCAGACGCCCACCGGGCTGCGGGAGCCGAGGGCAACCAGCAGATAAAATCCGAGCACCGTCGGCGGGAGCACGATCGGTAAGGCGACCAGGGCTTCCACCAGAAATTTCCAGCGCCAGCGCGAGAAAGTGATCCAGTAAGCCAGAGGCAGGCCCGCCATGAAAAGAATGGCCGACACAACCACCGCCAGTTCTATGGTGAGCCGGAATGCCTGCCAGTCGATGGACATTTTTATTCCGCCGTATTCATTTGGCCATTCCCTGCTTCTCTTCGGGCAAGGTAAAGCCGTAGCGTTGCAGCACGGCCGATGCCTCTGCAGTCTTTACATACTCCAGGAATGCCACCGCGCCCTGCTGGTGAGGTGAGCGCGAGAGTACGACAACGCCTTGATCCAACGGCGGATACGCCTCGGCCGGAACGATCCAGTATTTCCCCTTGCCCTGCATCGCTGGCGCTATGGCATGCGCCAACGCGACGAACCCCGCCTGCGCATTGCCAGACTCCACAAACTGTGCAGCTTGCGAAATATTTTCTCCCAGCACCAGGCGGTCGCTGACTTTCTCATACAGACCATAATGCTTCAACGTGGCAGCGGCCGCGCGACCGTAAGGCGCATGCTGCGGATTGCCGATTGAAATTTTTTTCACGGACGGATCCAGCAGAACATCCATGCCCTTATGTTCGACGTCGAGCGGCGAGTCCTTGGGAACCCACAGTACCAATTGTCCCACGGCATAACGATACAACGTTGCGCCTTCGGCCTGGCCGCCGGCGATCAACTGGCGGGGGTAGTCCATATCAGCCGAAAAAAAAACGTCGAACGGCGCTCCATTCTGAATCTGCTGAGTCAACGCGCCCGAGGCGCCGAACGAGAGCTTCACTGTCACCCCGGTACGCTTTTCGTAATTAGCAGCGACTTCCTGTAGAGCGGAGCTCAAGTCTGCCGCGGCAGCTACGCTGATCTCGTGATCCTCAGCCTCAACCCGCGGGATTGAAACCGCGCACGCCAATAGCAGCAGAGCGGTCAAGCTGAGTGAAATCAGACGCCGCATCAACATGTAAGCACCTCGAGGAGTTTGCCATCGATACGAGAATCCGTGGAAATTGTACAGGCACTCCACTCGTAACTCACAACCAACTCTTTGTTGCGCGAGCGGCTGCTTTCTGATTCCCAAAATAGCTTCCCAAAATGCTTCTAAGCGGACTTTATTCGCGTTTGAGGTTGATTGGTGCTCTCCGGCACTCCGATACAGGCCTCATCGTTGAAAGATTATGACCTATCCCAGGTTCTTTCGCGTAGTTCACACTTCCCTGCTTGTATTGTTAACAATTTCGCTGCAGTCGATCGCACAAGCTCAGGGCGCCAAGAAACCGCTGCCCGAAACACCGATCAGAGACGCCGACGCAGGTCACGAAGAGGAGCGCTCCGACTGGTTCCTGCACGGTCGTGTGCTCCCTGGCAAATCTTCCGCCGAACTGCGTCACCGCGCGTATCAAACCAAGATGCAGGCGCGCGCGGTCCGACTGGCGCGCGCTCACGCGGTTGCACAGCCAGCCTCGGATGCACCACTTTCCGGCAACAGCCACTTTAGTGATCAACGGAACCAGTTTCTTGGCAGCGCCTACCAGATTGCGGTGCAAGGCAGCTCGGGTTCGACTAACAATTCCTACCCGGTGCAATTCAACGTCGGCGATTACTCGATTTCCGGTACGCAAGTGCTGTCCACCGCTCCCGGCGGACAGGTCAAGGCAAATCTGGCCTTCGCTTCTTTAGATTTCTACAGCGGCCAGGTCAACGCCACCTGCGACGCCACGGCACTTTCCGGCACGCAGTGCACGCTCACTCCGCAGAACCCCATCACAATCGGAAGCACGGCTACGGTTCCCGCAACCGCCACGATCAATGTTCCGAATAATGCCATTCCGGCCGCTTACAGCATCAACGTCAACAAGCAGGACGTGACCGGCGCTCCCAGCCACTCAGAGACGGTCTCACGGTAAACCAGGATTTTACGATCGGCTCGCTGACTCCGGCCACACAAACCATCAACTCAGGGCAATCGGCGAGTTACAATTTCAGCGTGCTGCCGGTGGGCGCGTCGTTTGCCGGTGCCGTGACTCTCTCGTGTTCTGGCGGGCCTGTGATCTCGCTCTGCAGCTTCACGCCCAACCCGGTGACGCCCGGCACCAGTTCAGCTGCGCTCGTGATAAACATCGCCACGACCGCGAGTTCGTCGAGCTCTTCCCGTGCGCCTTTTTTTTATGCTTTGGGGCTGGCGCTGCCTTCGCTCGCTCTGTTGGGAATCAGAGGGCATGGGAGAGAAGGCAAGAACTTTGCGTTGGTCGCTTCGATATTGGGATTGTTCGTGCTCGCGTTGCTGCTTATGTCGTGTGGCGGAGGCGGGAGCAACGGTGGCAGCGGCGGTGGCGGTCAGCAACACGGCACACAACCTGGCACCTATACTATCCCCGTCACTGGCACGTCGGGCACATTGAGCCACCAATCGGCTTCCACAGCAACTTTGATCGTGAATCAGTGAATGTCTCCGAGAGGACGCGGCGTCGGGTACGATCGTAGGTTATGGTTGAATCACGCTACAACGTCATCATCGTCGGCGGAGGTATCGTCGGGCTGGCCGTAGGTCTCGAAATCACGCAACGATTCCCGCGGCTCCGTCTGCTATTGCTGGAAAAAGAACACCGCGTGGGCCGGCATCAGAGCGGCCACAACAGCGGCGTCATCCATTCCGGCGTCTACTACAAACCGGGCTCGCTGAAAGCGAAATTGTGCGTAACCGGCGCGGCCGCGATGGTGGAATTCTGCCGCGAACACGCCATCCCTCATCAGGTTTGCGGCAAAGTGATTGTCGCCACTCACGAAGAGGAGTTCCCGCGCCTTGAAGAGCTGCGCCGGCGCGGCGACGCCAATGGGCTGACCGGTCTCCAGTCCATAGGGCCAGAAGAATTGCGCGAGATCGAGCCCAACGCCAGTGGGCTGCGGGCGCTGGTAGTTCCGGCTACCGGAATCACTGATTACGCGGCAGTCTGCGATAAATATGCAGAGATCATTACCGCGCGAGGCGAAACCATACTCACTTCGACTGAGGTCACCGGAATCAAGCGGTATGGGGATGAAATTACAGTCGAAACAAGTAGAGGAGCATTCTCCGGCAAGTCGCTCATCAACTGCGCAGGACTATTCAGTGATCGCATCAGTCGCATGGCAGGGGACGACCCGCAAGTAATGATTGTTCCCTTTCGCGGCGAGTACTACGACCTTATCCCCGAGCGCTCGTCGCTGGTGCGTTCTCTTATCTATCCCGTGCCCGATCCGCGGTTTCCTTTTCTCGGGGTTCATTTCACACGTCGCATCAGTGGCAGTGTGGACGCCGGACCGAACGCCGTACTTGCGTTTCGTCGCGAAGGATACAAGCGCACTGACTTCAACCTGCGCGACTTGGGTTCATCCCTCATCTTTCCCGGATTCTGGCGGATGGCGGCGAAAAATTGGCGCAGCGGGCTGGACGAATTCCACCGTTCGTTTTCCAAGCCTGCGTTCGTCCGCGCGTTGCAGCGTCTGGTTCCCGAGGTGGGCGACGAGGACTTGGTGCCAGGTGGGTCCGGGGTTCGCGCCCAGGCCCTTACGCGCGAGGGTGCTCTGGTCGATGATTTTCAGTTTGTGCCTTCGGGCAGGATGCTGCACGTGCTCAACGTCCCTTCGCCTGCAGCAACGGCCTCACTGCTGATCGGTCGCACCATCGTGAGCACGGCCGCGGACGGATTGGGACTACGGTAGCGGCCGAGCCAGCAATCGCTCCAGTCCCTAAATAGGCAAGACTTTTTGCGAGTCTTGCTCGTTTGGTGTTGCGTCGTCGGCCTGACGTCGCGCGCGGACGGGACCTTGGCGAACCTTGTTGGCTCGCTTGGCCGGGGAGGTCTGTCCTGTGGAAGGTTTCGTAACTGATACGCGTGGAACCGTACTGACCACACCGAAGGCGTACAGCACTACTTCTACGCGACTGGAAACTCCCAACTTATCGAAAATACGGAAGAGATAGTTCTTTACCGTATGCTCAGTCAACTTCAGACGATGGGCGATCTCGCGGTTGGACAATCCATCTACCACGCCTGTGACCACGTCCTGCTCGCGCTTGGAAAGAATAGAAGCATCACTCGCATTCGCTGTACCGCGCGCAGACATCGATTCCGAAAGGGCATCGAGGAGATACTTGAGTTCGCGGCTATTCGCCCACACCTGGCCAGCGTGAACACAGGAAATGCATCTGGGCAGGAACTTCAGAGATTCGCTGCGGCAGAGAATGCCACTGGCGCCGGCGCGAAAGGCATCTACGGCAGAACTGCGCTCGGAACGATCCAGCAACATGACTAGCCGGGTTGCGGGATGTGCGGCTCGCAACTGACGGGCGACCTGGAACCCCAGCTTAGGATCATTTTCGAGGAGCACACTGATCAGCACCACATCAGGCTTCTCACTTGCCGCAACTGCCAGGATGGCTGCGACGGAGAGCTCGGTTTCGAGCACTTGGAAGTGCTTGTCTCGAGCCAACACATCAGACAATATTTGGCTCTTCACGCGCGTGCTGTCGGCAACCAACACTCGGATGAGAGGCCTATCTTCCCTGGGTTCGATACAGTGGTCGCTCACCGCGGGCGTCCTTCGGAGCCTTTTGTAAATTATTCCCGCACCTGTTAACGGTAAACGGTACTTTAGTGATGAAGCCGCCCGCACAAAGCAGTGCCAAGTTCAGTGTCCGGAAAACGCAAGTTCTTTGGCCCGTTGCGCCGCTTTCACCACAGCTTTAATCAGCGTTACGCGCAGCTTGCCTTCCTCCAGTTCCATGATGCCGTCCACGGTGCAGCCGGCTGGAGTGGTGACAGCATCTTTGAGTAAGGCCGGGTGGTCTCCAGTTTCAAGGACGACGCGAGCTGCTCCC
>Ga0208192_1001088_pt1 | contig 17446 bp, 19 predicted proteins | sample June2015DPH_13_1_2_FD_184711 | JGI IMG/M metagenome (GOLD analysis project Ga0208192, IMG submission 184711) | Peatland microbial communities from SPRUCE experiment site at the Marcell Experimental Forest, Minnesota, USA - June2015DPH_13_150... | ecosystem: Environmental > Terrestrial > Soil >... | reverse complement strand
CCCATGGTGGTCTTTACCAACGTCCAAAGCGTCGACCGGATTATCTATGCCATCTTTAGTCGCTTTAATGAGGACTGGAAAAACCGCACCCTCGAACTTTTTACACAAAGAAGTTGACGTCACCTAGACAGTGCCGCTACTTGACAAGAACTGGGATCAGTGCTCACATATGCCCCGATTGCCTGGAACATGCAATGGTATCCGCCACCTTCCGGAACGGTCACGCGTTAGAAGTCTTTCCCGAATGACCCCGCGGGACCCAGGTTACCGCTTGGGGACTTGTTCGTGCACGCCTGGGCCAGGGACGGGCAGGGCGTCATTACCTGGCCCGAACCGTGAAAAGTGGTGAAGGCGGGAAAAATCTTGACAATTATGCTGGCCATGGCTTAGTCAAGCCCCATTTGGTTGAAGCGCTCGCGAGACCCTCGTGGAGTCTCAGTATGGTGGAGGTTGGAAAATGAAACGGCGAGATTTCCTCAACACAGTGGTCGTAGGCACTGTGGCAACCCACGCCCTCAGTCACAGTCTGGCACAGGCACCGCCTGATGTGCCGACTGCCGCGCTACCGCGTGCGAAGTGGATACGGAACGGCATCATCCAGGCCGAGGGTTGGCACGAACCCTACGTTTTTGTCGTACGGCGTGGAGGCCAGCGCCTGGACGCTTATCAAGAATACGAGCGGGCACAAAGCGAGGAGGCTATCCGCACGCTGAAGGAGCAAGGTGTCGAGATCTTTGAAACGCATTTTTACAAGGGCTTCGGGATGGCGACCGAGATGCCGGACATGGAAGAAACCAAGCGTGCGGCGGAAATCGCGCACAGCTACGGCCTGAGAGTAAGTACATATATCCAATGGAACACGATGATGTACGAAACATTCTTTGCCGAGGAGCCTCGCGCGAAAGACTGGATCCAGCGCGACTTCCTCGGAAAGCCCATCATGCTTACGTATGGCTACCAACAATCGTTTCGCTACCGCCCCTGCTTCGCCAATCAAGAGTATCTGGAATACCTGAAGAAAATCGTTCGTTACGCGGTGGAGGAGGTGAAAACCGACTTTATCGATTTCGACAATTTTGATCTTAATCCGGAGCCTGATTCCTGCCATTGCCCCGCGTGCGTGCAAGGCTTCCGGAAATTCTTGCAGGCCAAGTATTCTCCGGAAAAACGCCGCGAGCGTTTCGGCTTCGAGACTGTGGATTTTATTAATCCTCCGCAGTGGAATCGCGAAAATCCTCCCGAGCAAATGGAAATCATCTACGACCCGGCCATCCAGGAGTGGGTGGACTACCGTTGCCAGATGATGGCCGATGCGCTGCACCAAATCGCAGCCTATGCGAAATCGTTGAATCCGGAAGTGGTCATCGAGATAAATCCCCACGGGATCACTGGAGGGAATCGGGCTTGGGAGGCTGGACTCGATCACGCCCGACTCTTAAAGTGGACGGAAACCTACGTTACTGAGGAATCGGACAAGGCCAGCTACCTTCCCGATGGGCGACTCGTGTCGAAAATTCGCAGTTACAAGCTGGCTAGGGCATTCCAGAACGTTCTTGAACCCATTCCCGCTGACTCTCTGGACATGGCCGAGTGTCTGGCATTTAACCAAACGATTAGCTGGGTGAACAATTACCCCCTGGATCCCTATGTACTGCCCTACATCGCTTTCTACCGGAAGTACCGGGATTTATACACCGGAACGGAGGACGTGACCCCGGTAGGGGTGCTGCGTTCTTATCCCTCCATCACGTACCACAATGCGCGTGCGCAGCTGAGCGCCATCCTGGTGGAACAGGCGCTGATCCAGGCACGAATTCCTTTCGCTCTGATCTTCGACGAGCGCTTGGCGGAACTTTCTGGCTACAAGGTTGTGGTGCTGCCGGACTCGGAGTGTCTTTCCGATGCGCAATTAAACTTGATTCGTCGCTTCGTTCAAAACGGTGGAGGGTTAGTCGCGACCGAGCAGGCGGGCCTTTACGATGAATGGCGACGACTGCGGGTCGAGCCGGGCTTGCGCGGTTTGGTTGATATTCAAACTCCTGCCAGCGCCTACGAGGAGACAGTCGAGAGTGCCGCCTCTCACCACGGACAGCCCGCTCACAAAGAAGTCGGAAAGGGCCGGGTCGTTTACCTTCCAGACGTGCAATTTGACGGTCCACTGCCCGCACCGGAGCCTCACTTTTCCATCAGCAACCGATTCTGGAAGCTTCCCAAGACCTGGCGGGAAATCGTCGAGGCGGTTCAGTGGGCATCAAAGGAGGACATCCCCATCACCGTCACAGGGCCCTCTTATCTGGTCATGAACCTCGTTTGGCGGAAGGACAAGCGACGGATGTTGGTACACCTGGTGAACTACAACGTCAAGAATGTGGAGTCGATTTCATCCATTGACGTGCGCTGTGCCTTGCCGCGGGGGGAGACCGCGAAGGCGGTCGAGGTCTATTCTCCGGACTTGAAGGCACCTGCCCCACTCCACTTCGCTACTCGGGGCTCAACAGCTTCATTCAGCGTCCCCCAAGTCATGACGTATTCCGTGGTGATGGTGAGTTGGTAACTCGGCAAGTGGATGTGCTGGAAAACTTGTAACGGCTGGATGGGAACGCTATCGATTGGGGTCCCCGAATCATTCAACCACGCCCCACTGTAAGTGTGGAGGCCAAATTCTGAAATTTGCAACACATCCGTTTGCTCTAACTTTGTCTTTCTAAGAAGGACACAAAATGACGAGAAGGACACTCTTCAATTGTGCAGTGGGCGGCGTGCTTGCCCACGTCCTGCTTGCACGCGGGCAGCAGGCTTCAGACAAGGCACTCGCGCCCCTCGACACCTTGCCTGGCGCAGAGAAGAACCGCAAACTGAAGGTTGTGTTCGTGGGGGCGCATGTCGATGATTGGACTGTCTGTGCAGGAACGCTCGCGCGCTACGCGCGTGAGGGGCATGAGGTCTTATGTTTCTCTTTCACCCCTGGTGACTCGCAGAGCATGGCCGACGGAAACCACATGTCTGTCGACAAGCTCGCGGCGTTAAGGCGGGAAGACGCGATGAGGGCAACCAAGATCATCGGCGCGCAATTCAAAATCTTGAATCAGCACAACCAGAACATGCGGGTCGATCCCGAGACGTACGACGAGTTCAACAAGACGTTATCCGCCGAGAACCCCGATGTCGTCTTTGGCATGTGGCCCCTTGAGTTCCATCCCGACCACCGTGCTGCTGGGAACTTCGCCTTCAACGCGTGGTTAGCGAGCGGAATGAAATTTACGTTCTATTTCTCCGAGACTCCGGCTGCCAGCGAGATGAACCTGCAGCAGTTCGCGCCCAATCGCTGGGTGGATATCGAGTCGGTCATGGATTTGAAGCGCGAGTCTGTCGTCGCCAATACCCTCATCAAGGACGGGTGGTCCGAATATGAGGTGTGGGCTAAGTTTCGCGGCGCAGAGTACGGATGCAAATTCGCCGAAGCCTTCGTCCACATTGCCACGGTCGGTTCTATTGCGCCCCATAACCTAGCGCCCCGGCGATGGTTTGGCGGTGGGTTGGAGGTCAGCCACGACTAGTTGTCCTGGGTTAACTTCGAAACCCAGGCCGAGGGAGAATGCAATGAGCAATATTACCCGTAGGGCTTTTCTTCATCAAGCAGTGAGTGCGATGGCGGGCGGGGCAGCGATGGGGACCACTGCACAAAGTTATGCCCGCATCATCGGAGCCAATGACCGCATTTCGCTCGGCCACATCGGCATCGGCAATCGTGGTCGGGGACTGGAATCCCCCAGCACGGAAACTCAAAACAGGATTCCGCGCGGGGCCAGCGTTGCGTAGATTGGTCGTCAACATCGACAGTGGCGTACCAGACTTCAAGTTCTGTGATTCATACAGCCCTCTGAATGATTCATACTCAAGCCGACCGGCCCCTGGCTAATGTGGAATGCTCGAATGTTTCGCTAAGGTGAACAGCCTGCTGCATGCAGCCTCGACAACGACTTGACATCAAAGGAACCCGGGCCAGGCTGCTGGTCACTTGCTCGCGGAGCGTTTGGCGACGAGGTCAGTCCCCCAATTTCCGTCCTTCGTATCCACGCGAAGCCGCATCTCATCACCAGAGACTTTCCCCTTGAAGACCAGCGTAATGGAGTTGCCCTGCCACTCGGAATCGACCGAAAAGGAGATGTCGCTCCCTTCCAGCTTGCCTTCGTTGATGGGGCGGTCCTTGCCATCGTTGCCTTGCATCGTGCCGTTCACTTTGCCGCCGTCAGATTTCAGGTTGAAAACCCAAGCCGGACCGTTCTCCGACTGGGCGGCCCACTTCCCGGTGACATCCGCAGCCCAGAGCAGCGAAGTCAGGCACCCCAACAGCATGAGAAAGAATATGAAATGTGAAATGCGCATGACATCCTCCCTTCAAATTCCGACCCGTGAGCATCGCCCCCGCACGGGTCAACACCCTCGTGTGTCTGCCCATTCGACATGGCGGCTTGCGGCGCGGGCAAACCAATAGAAACGCAGAGTTCTCGCGGCAACCAAAGGTCCGCCGCTCTTAATGGCGGGCACCTCCGTGTCGCGAGATCTTGAAGTCCATGGCGGTTGGTATCACACCAGAGAAGGAAACGCAATCCCGCGAAGTGGGGCTGCACTATTCGGCTCGCTGCCCATTACTGAACTCCTGAGATTTGAGTCGATATTTGGCCGAAAGGCGAACTTTTCCCTCAGCAAGTCCACCTCTGCTATGTATATTATGGGTGTGGGATATCCTTCCCAACCCCCCCATGATGTGGTTGAATCTGCCGGAAATCGGATAGCTGCGCTCGATTGACCTGAACCCGACCTTGTGCCTGGAGGAGGCGCACTGATGAAGAAGGCTGCGATTTACGCACGGGTCAGCACACCTGACCAGCGTGTCGAGAACCAGCTTTACCAGTTACGCGAGCTGGCCGCGCGTCGCGGCTTCGAGGTTGTCCACGAGTATAAGGACATCGGCGTCTCTGGCTCCAAAGCCAGGCGCGGAGCTTGCCGGGGTGACTTCACAGGCATGGATCAGACCTCGACGCTCAATTTCAGTTTGGAAGCGATGGCTAGGACACGCTCGACGGATTTACGATAGTCACGGACGAGCGAGGGAGTCATACCTAGGTCAAGTCCTAGATATCCTTCGTACTTCATGGTCTTGAGAACGCGGAAGAACTCCTTCCAATTGATCGTGCCGTCACCAATGGGAAGATGGTCGGTGTTCACCGGATTGTTATCGGCGAGGTGGATGCCGGCGAAACGGCCGCGCAATTTGGCGAGTGCCAGAACCACGTTTTCCCTTTGCGCAGAGAAATGCGCGGTGTCGAAATTGGCCTTGAAGTTGGGCCGGTTCACGTGTTCGAGCAACCGTAGCAGGGAGTCGACCGAGCAGATCACTTCCCCGACGCGCGGCTCCATCATAACGGTCTTTCGGTGTTGAGCGGCCACCTCAGCGCAGCCCTGGCAAGACTTTACCAGGGCGGTCCAGACACCGTCCCAGTCAAAACGCCGGGGAATGCGGATCTGAAAGCCATCCGCGAAGCGGTAACCGTCTTGGGCTCCGAGTTGGTAGGGCTTGCTCTTCAGATAGCGCACCGGCGGAGCATAGCTGGCAAGGTGCAGAGTTTCCGCCTGCAACATGTCGGCCAGTTCCGCGCCCATTTTGAAACGATCGAGGGCCCGGGCTTGCCTCGTGGAATTCAGACTGACCAAGTCAGGATCAACTACACAGAAGTTGTGAACGTGGACACCGCAGTCTTCCACCGTTTGGGCAAGCTGCTTTCGGTTCTTGTACAGTGCGCGCAGGAACGGCGCTCCAAGTCCCTCCATTTCCAGGAAACGAAAACCCAGCTTCCGGATATCTGAGATGGATCTCAAGGCGTCCTCCACCGTGTGAGGATAGCCATAGCGAAAAATCGTGTAGAGATATGTTATGCCGAGTCTCATGTCCGTCACCCCCTCCTTTGTCTGCATAGGGAACATTTCACCTAGCGCGCGGCTTTCCCCGTACTATTATCGATTAAGTCTGCCCGGCTGGCACGTTACGTTCTGATCAGTCTGACGTCCCGACGGGCAAAATAGATGTATCCCAGCTTTGTCCCGTCAAGAAATGTGCGGCGGGCGACGGCCCCTGGGACTACTCCTCTGGATACAGCCCGCCCGGTTGCATGGATGACGCGGTCTCGTTCGTCGCCCGTGGCCAGAGGTGCGCCAGCGCGATACCCATTAGAAAAACGGCCAAGAGCTTCTACGTTCTCATCGATTCTCCTCTCTTTGGTCAAATACAAGGATCGAGTAAATCCCCAGGGAAGGAACTTGGACTTCGGTCGTAGCGCCTGGAAAGGCAGTCACTCGTACCGGTTCGCGGATGCTGTCTGGAGTGAGTAGCCTCACCCTCCCGAAATCTCCCTGCGCTGTCACCTGGACGGACGGCACCGGGTGGAGCGTGTAGTTCAGCAGATGAACGATTACCCGACCGGTCTTCGGCTGTTTGACGACGTTGTACAGGACGCCCTTCGGCGCCACGACACTTACCAGGGGGCGGCGATCGGCGGCCAGCAGCGTCCGGGCCAGTTCATCCATCGGTGGGAGTTTCTCAAAATAGAGGCACTCGCCTCTCCCGGTCTTGGTGCGAAGGAAGGACGGCTGGGGGCGAGGGCTTCCTCTTTCATCTTGGGTTGCGACGTTGCCAGCGACCACGACTTTGCCGCCGCCCGCCAAGTATTCCTCCAGGGCCTTGACCGCCCGATCGCGAACCGTTGTTGCCGTCAGCAAGGCGACCACGGCATAGGGCTTCAGCTTTCCGGGCGTGACGTCGTGTTCGTAGAGAACGTCGTACATCACGTTGCGACTGGCGAGTCCATTCAGCAATTCCACGCCCTCGCTGCTGTCGTCGAGAATCACGGCCAGCGAGGCGACGGAGCGTGCGCCCACATAGTATCCCTCGTTGTCGGCAAAGAACCGGTTGTACCGGCCGATCGCTCGCCAGATCAACTTCGCCTCGGGGTCGTCGCGAAACAGGTCATGAGCGAAGGTCCCCTCGACGAACCCCTCGGAAGCAATTCCAAACATCATGCTCTCCGCCAGTGACAATGAATAGCGGGAAGCTGACATTGGACCCGTTTCACGTACGCCCTTCTCGCGCCGGCCGTCCTCGATCATCATCGGTTTCCAACCCTCGGAGAGGGCACAGTGGATTCGGAACAGCCCGATATTGTTTACCAGAAACCCACTCCCGACCGGCAATAGGTCGGCCTTGGGCAATCGTTGGTCACTGCTCCCCTCCCACACGCCAGGCTCGATCCCGTCTTCGGTCGTGAAGCAATTCACCAGCCGGTTCAGGACATAAGTGTTGCGATGGAAGTTGCCCATCAAAAGAAAATCCCTTTTACGAGCGGATCCGTAACGGTCAATGTCTTGATAGATCTCATCCAAATGGCCACCGAAATTATTGTCATACATAACGCCATCGGCCCCGGCGTCGATGGCCAGATCGATTCGCTTGCGGAGGAGTGCCCGCCAGGCAGGGTTGGCCAGATCGGCCATGTAACGCGTGACGCGTCCCATTCTCGTGTAGTCGCCTGCCCCGTAAGGAACCGGCTTGCCGTCCGCGCCCAAACTCACCCAGTTTCGCGATTCGGGCACATGTTCGTACATGTCTTCCCAAAACATGTTGGCGATTGACTCATAAGCCATGACGTGGATTCCCTGCCGGTGACATTCTTCAATGTACCGCCGGAGTTGCTCCTGCTGGGAACGTTCCGTGGGGATCGAAAATCCATTGCTGAAAGTCACCCAAACGACGTTAAAAGACGCCTCGCGGAGCAAGGCCACCGTGCGGGGATCGTACCAGTTCGTCATCACATACAAGTAGTCGGGAATCGGCGGGTTGAAACCCGGCCAGCCGGACAAAAATGCCTTGGCGGTCTCGATCGGCCCGCCGTCCCAGCGGCAGAACCGAATGCGCCCGGGCTTGGCCCAATCCGGCACGGAAGTCCTCTCGGGACCAGGCGCCCATTCCGACGGGAAGCGGTCGTCACCGTCACCGGACGGCCCTACGACGGGCTCCTTCCCCACCTGCGCCCACAACACCGTGGAGACCAAAGCGCAGGCAATGATGAGGACTATCCGTTTAATTCCCATGGGCGTCGAGCCTCCTTTGCGGTTAGAGAATGATCACGGAATGAAAACTAAGTTGCGGGATTTCCAGTTCTGTGGACGGGCCGTCGGACGTCAGCGTCCGCACCTGTTCCGGAACACCGTCTGGGCTGAGAAGCCGCGACTTATTGCTCAACGTCAATGAGAATCTCACATTGAGGCCTATCCATTTCGCTCTCGTAGGCACAAGATGTAGTGGTGAGCCAAGATCGCCATCACCCCGTCGGCGGAGTGGATTACCCGCGGACGATTCAGGAGTTCGACACGTGGTTCTCCTCGGAGGCGGCGTGCGCCACGTATCTTCAGCGGCTTCGGTGGCCGGACGGCTTTCGCTGCCCTGCCTGCGGCGGAGGAAGGGCCTGGATGACGGCGAGGAGGGTGCTCCGCTGCGGGGCCTGTCAACGGCAGACGTCGCCGATCGCCGGCACGATTTTCGAGGGTACGCGGAAGCCGTTGCGGATCTGGTTTCAGGCAATGTGGTTCGTGACCAACCAGAAGAGCGGCGGAAGTGCGCTGGGCCTGCAGCGCATCCCTGGGCTTGGGCAGCTATCAGACGGCCTGGGCTTGGCTGCATAAGCTGAGGCGCGCCATGGTGAGACCGGGACGTGACCGACTGTCGGGGCGAGTTGAGGTGGACGAAACCTACTTGGGTGGTGCGGAGGGAGGCGCCCGCGGCCGTCAGACCAGGAACAAGGCCCTGATCGTGGTGGCTGCCCAGGAGAATGGAAAGGGCATCGGGCGGATCCGGATGCGACGGATACCCGACGCTTCGGCCCAGAGTCTGATCGCCTTTGTGGAGGAATCTGTGGAACCGGGAAGCGCGGTGCATACGGACGCGTGGCTGGGGTATGAGCCGCTGGGAACGAAAGGTTACATCCATGAACTGAGTTTCCTGCACGGGAACAAGAGATCGCCCAGTGAGCTTCTGCCTCGGGTGCACCGTGTCGTGTCACTTCTGAAGAGGTGGCTGATGGGTACCCACCACGGAGCGGTCAGCCATGAGCATTTGGACTACTATCTCGACGAGTTTACGTTCCGGTTCAATCGCCGACTTGCCCGGGCGCGCGGCCTGCTCTTCTACCGGCTCCTCCAGCAGGCCGTAGAGGTCGATCCGGTTCCCTACGCCCGGCTGGTCGCCGCGAAACCGGACCACAACATATAGTGGTTACGAGAGCGAAATAGACAGGCCTCCTTCCGAATTATAGGTTCATTCGGCTCGCCTGGCGAACCAGGCAAGCACCCGTGCGTTGAATTCTGCGGGAGCGCCGCTCGCCGCCCCGCAGTGGCCCGCGTTTGGCACCTCCCATAAGGCTATGTCGGCGGGGACCGAGTGCGGAACAGATCAAGCTCGACTGCACACCTGCCAGGATCCGGCACGCTATGGCTGGCGGGAAGTTACCCAGGTTGAGCATTACCGGCTCGGGACCAATGAAATCAGACGAGAATCTGGGCCGAACCGTTGGTCGACCACAGACGGTCAGAACTTATGATGACACTCCGGCAATTCCTCGCGGGCATCGAAGCGATCCCCACCGCAAGCTCGTGTACTTGGCTGACCTTGGCGAGGCCTGCGGGAAGTAGGAGCTCTTTTCCCGGCAGTCCCCCCAAAAACTGAAGGTCTTGCGCGAACATGCCTTGATTGAAGGCGCGGTGTCGTCGAACCGGATTGAGGGCGTCGTGGCTGATCAGGCGCGGATCGCCACGATCGTGTTTGGCAAGGCCGATCTGCACGACAGGAACGAGGAGGAAATTCGTGGGTACCGCGATGCTCTTAAACGAATCCACGAAATGGGGCCGCGCCTTCCAATCTCTGAGCGCACATTGAGGCTGTTACATCGGCTGACCCGGGGCGGTATGGGTGACGCGGGAAAGTATAAGCAGAAGGATTCGGACATCATCGAAAAGTTCCCGGACGGCCGGCAGCGGGTTCGTTTTCACACCGTCTCCACCGCAAAGACTCCGGCCTACATGCGAGAGATGATCACGCTTTGGCAAGATTGCCTCCGCCAGCGTCAGATTCACCCCATCATTGCCGTGGCGGGCATGAACCTCGATTTTCTCTGCATTCACCCCTTTCGGGACGGCAACGGCCGTGTCTCGCGGCTGTTGCTGCTCCTTCAGTGTTACCATTTCGGCTTTGAGGTCGGCCGGTACATCAGCCTGGAGCGGATCATCGAAGAAAACAAGGACCGCTACTACGAGGCTTTGGAACAGAGCTCCCGGCGGTGGCACGAGGGCCGGCATGACCCTTGGCCATTCATTAATTACATTCTGTTCACCCTCAAGATCGCATACCGGGAATTTGAAGACCGCGTAGGTCAGATCGCCTCCCCCAGGGGAGCGAAAGCAGAAATGGTTCTGGCTGCGGTTCGCGCTCAGACGGGAGCATTTCGTCTCGCGGATATCGAGCGGGCCTGTCCCGGTGTTGGCCGTGAGTGGATTCGAACCTTGCTTGCGGATCTCAAAAGAACGGGGAAAGTCACGTGCCAAGGGAAAGGCCCAGCCGCCCGGTGGCATTATACCAGGGGTAAGGGTAGTACCTCTAAGTAAGGGTATTAGTAAGGGTATGATCCCGAAAGAATGCAAGCGATTGGCGGGAGTAGATCCCGTTTAGCCAAACAACTCGTCCGGTCATGCGATCGCCTGATTTTCAACACTGATGCGATCCCGGCGTCTGCCAGCGTAACGTCTGCGGAAACCGCTAAGGTCCTTACGCACAATCCTCGACCAGAACCGTAACTGGCATGCCCGGCTCAGAATTCCTGACACCCAAGTCACCTCCATTTTCCCCGAAGCCAGCCACCACCACTCCTCCACCCCTGCCCCGCCCATTCGCCTCAACAGGTTATCCAGCAAGACCAGCCAACACAGTGTTCCCACCACTTGTTATCCGTCCCGTCGCTGCGTCCCACGAATCCTCAGGCCTTCGCTCTCCTCGCCCGATCCTCTCCACGACAGCCACGTGAGCCCGACCGCGACGTACAGCCCCTGATGCCCCCATTACACTCAGATCGGCAAGAGGACGCGCCACCAGGACCAGTGCACGGCCAGCGTCACCTTCAAAACCGCCAGTACCAGGCTCAGCAACCCAGACAGGCCCAATCCCGTCGCCTGCATCTGCCGCCCCACCTTATGCCGCCTCCTGCTCATAGTACTTGAGCAGCCCACCTAATCGCTCCTGGCAGCGAACGGTCCCATGAAGGGGAGATTCCAGTGGAGTGGGTCGGGGAAACAGCAGCTTGTTGCCTCTGCCCTGATGATTTCTTTCAGCGTGGTAATGCTCCTGGAATTGGGTTAGCGTTCTCCTCAAGGAAGCTTCCCCGAACAGGATCAGCTTGGATAGGCACTCCTCTTTGACCGATCGCACCCAGCGTTCCGCAAAAGCGTTCAAGTCCGGGCTACACGCAGGAAGTCGCAGGCACTTCACCCCTCCTGCGGCCAGCGTCTCCCGGAATTCCGCACAGAACTTCGTGCCGCGGTCGTGAAGCACGTACCGATGTTGGCGTAGACACCCGCATGCCTCGTCCGTCGCGTTGCGCCCCATTTGCGTCATCCACTCTTCGGTGGGATGCCGGGTAATACCCGCCAGGCTGACGCGCCGGGTCTCCAGCTGGAGGAAGAACAGGACGTAGTAGGTGGCCAGACCTCGCCAGGTAAGCACTTCGACGGTGAAGAAGTCGGCCCCCGCCAACACAGCCAGGTAGGCGGAAATGAATTCCTTCCAGGTGGTCTTCTGGCACCGCTTCGGTGCCGGTGCGATGCCATACCGCCTGAGCACGTTCGCCACCGTCTGATCCGACACCCGATGGCCGAGGTTGGCCAAGGCTCCCACGATCCGATCGTATCCCCAGCCGGAGTTCTCTCTGGCCATACGTACGATCAGGGCTTCGCTTTTACCATCGATGGGCGGTCGGCCCGGATAGGATCGGCGCTTGGATCCGTCGAACTTGCAGGCGATCAGCCGGCGGTACCAGGCCAGGATCGTGTCGGGCTGGGCGACACCGGCCACCTGCTCCAGTCCCCTACGGCCGAGTCTCTTGCCAATTTCAGCCAGTGTGGATCTCTCCGGATCGGACAGCCTCAGACGGGCGGGAAGGTGTGATCGCAAGATCCGGTTCTCGGCCGCCACGTATTCGTTTTGCAGCAGCAACTGCTGGTTAACCAGACCCGTTACATAGGCCAACAACCGCGCCCATTTGTTGTTTTGCATAGTGACCGTACATCATATGTGATCTGGCGCTGAATCGTCCGGTCGAATATTTTGACCATACGCCCTCCGACAGTCTACTGACCGACCTGGAGATTCTCAGTGCCACGGCCCGCCGAGCGGACCGGCGGCTACGCGCCGGGGTGTTGCGGAATCTTCCCGATAAAGACCGCGACGACTTGGCCCGCTTGCTGGACCAGTCCCAGCGCGAGATCGAACGGATGGCCAAACACTTTGCCGAGGAGATGGGCAGTGCTGGATCAGAGCACCCGAGCCGCGATTCTTACCTCGGCAAATTCCGGACAAGTAGGGCAAAATCCGCAACCCCGGCGCAACGCAGATGCTGCCTCAACTCTGGCGTCCAACGACGAGAGGACGAAAGAAGGTGGAGCATGACTTCACCTCTGCCACACCTTCGGGTCAATCCTTCGGCGGAACAGTACGAACGCACTTGCGACAACGGACTCGACTCCACCGCTGCTCAGCTCTTGCAAGCTCGGAACAAGTGTCATCGCCAGGTCGGCGGCTGGGCGAACTCAAGGTCGCTGCTCCCGCACATTGGCATCACCAAGCGGACTCTCAAGAAGCTCGAGGCCATTCAACTCGTCCGCGAGCAGCGGGACCAAAATAGGCAGGAACTCGCCTACAACGCAAGACCCTTTGTCCTCTGCGGTCTTCCACTTCGCCGTCCGCCGCTCGGCCAAGCGGCGCATACCCGACGCAACGGCCGCTTCTTCTTGGAGATCAGGGCACACCCTCGCTTCGGCCTCCCCTACGGCCAGGACCGCTTGATCCCAATTTGGGTCGCTACCCTGGCGCTCAAACAGAAGACCCGTGTAGTTCGTTTCTACTCCGGAGCCCAGATCCTCGATTTCTTTCACCTTCCCAAAGATGGCCTCCACTATCGTCGCATAGTTCAAGGCTTCCAGCGGATCTTTGCCGCGACCATCTTCTTCGGGAATGACGACCAGCCCAACGGAGTGCGCGTCATAGATTGGTCGCGCTTTCATTTGTTCGATCGCATGCAGTTCTGGTTCAACCAAGTGCAATGCCCGAAGGTCGAGGAACGCGAATCATACGGAAACATTATCACGCTGAGCGAAGGATTCTACCGCGAGATCGGCCAAGATGTTTTTCACAACCGATCCGGTTTTGGTGAAGCACTGGGTTTGGCTGGGGCAAAATTGTCACCAAGAAAGGATGCCCCAGAAAGGTCTTAGACGAGGTGGAGTCAACCGACTACGGGTCCATTACGCTAGCAGCCCATTTGTGCAATGTAGCTTGCCCTGTTTTTGCGCGACGCCTCCGGGACACTCCGTTTTCGTCGTGACACCCACCGCTGTTGTTTTATTCATATTCGACGAGCGCCATAGCCAACGCGTCGAAGGGTTGCAGCCGGAATTGCGTGTAAGGTCCGGCTTTCTCAAACGGAACCGTTTTCTGTTCTGGGATTGAGACAACTCGCGTAACACGCCGCCCTGAAGGAACCTGGACACGCACCGTCGCCTCCACCGGGATCGGAGGAAGCTGCTGTTGCATGTTCAGCAGCCCCGCTAGCATACGTTTCTTGTCTGGCTGATGATACAGCGTCATCTCCACCGAGGGATGGGTGTCAGCCTCAAAGTAATATGGACCCGGGAACACTCGCCGGAGAACGGATAAAACAAGTCTCCCATTCACCTCTTCAGAGCCGGAATGGCTGGACTCGAGGGGCGCCGCCAGCCACACGGCTCGCCCTTTGCCAAAGGAATGTTGCACCAAGGCAGGGTCTGATCCCGGAGTCAGAGCGGGCTGGTCGCTCTCGATGTCAGCAAAGTGGCTGCCAATTACGTGTTCAGACTCGATTGGCACATACGGCAGCGTCACCGTCGCTAAAACTTGCGAGCCCGCCAGAGCTTCGCCTCTGATCATCGGCCCACCGAATTTGATGTGAAGCTGGGGCCAAATTGCCTCTTTCACCTTGTCGTCTTTGGGCGTGAAATAGCTGATCACTGTTCCCAGCGTCCCCTTGTAGCGCACCCCCAAAACATCCTCCAGTAGAAATCGAGCCCCCTGCGGATCAAAGCGGTCCAGCGAGGATGGACCACTGGCATATAGAGTCCCACCCTGCTCGACGAACCTACGGAACTGCGCAGCTTGATCGGCAGTAAGTTCAAGCACGTTGGGCAGGATCACAGCCCGATATCGGCTCAATTGCTCCAGGGTAACATTGGTTATAACGCCGAACGGGATATGGGCTTCCCGAAGGATTGATCCGATACCGAATAGTGCATCCCTATGGGGAACTCGGTCCACGGCCTTCAACTTGCTGACGTGTACGCCCTTCTCAGCGGGGTCGTACATCGACTCTTTATCGTAGTATATCGCAACATCCGCGAGAAGATCTCCGCCCAGAAAGGGCTCGTAGCGGGCAACCAGGGCATTCACCTTGGCAAAGACTTCATAGAACGGCTTATACAGCGTGCCGTCAGGGAGGATTCCATCTATAAGCATAAAAGGGGCCGAGTGGAGTGTCGGAACGAGCGACTCCATCCGCAGTTCATCCTTCGGCTTCAGCGATAAACGGAATAACTCCTCAGAAGGTGCGCCAACCTGAAACTCATAGGGGTGCGTCTTCGTCAGGCTATCAAACGCTTTACAGGCCAGCGAATACTGCGCCGGACCGCCGTAGAAATCGCCTCCCGCGTAATCACTGGCCTGATTTAGTTCCAACGGCACTGACCTAAGCCAAGAGTCGAAAATAGGTGAATATTGGAAGCAAACCGTAATGGGGCGGATCTGCTTGATGGTGCGATAAAGCGCTAGGGCAATATCGAGGAGCGACTGTTCCCTCATCCTTTGGTATTGCCGCCAAGCGGAGTTATCCCAGTTCACGATTCGAGGTGGTTCGCTCTTGTACTCGCGCCAGAAGCGAGCCGTGCAGTAAGGGCAGTAGCAGACACCCGGCCAGAAAATCTCGTCGAGGAACATGCCATCGATGTCGTAGCCGGTGACGATTTCCTTTATACAGGCGCTAGCGTAATCGCGGTAGGGCGAATTAGGGCAAACCACTCCGTATCGCCCTTCGGGCCCCTCTAGTGTGCTGTCGTAGCCATCTTCTGGTAGAAACCGCCAATCGGGATGAGTCTGGTAGGCCCAGTTATCGAACATCAGGCTGAAATAGCCCAAAACGTGGATGCCGCGGCGCTGGCATTGTGCGACGACTTCTCCAAAGAAATCACGTCCTTTCAAAGCAGCATGCATCTGCCCCACCTTCGTTGGATACAAACACAGCCCGACCTCCGATTGTGCGTCGTGCAGAATTGACTGAAATCCGGCGTCAGCAATCGTACGGACGTAGTCCTCAGGATCGAAGCGAGACAGAAGCACCGGGTCCCAGTCAGGCACGTGCATGTCAACAATCAAGCGTCGATAGGTCTGGCTAGGCCATTTGACCCGAGTGCTCATAACTTTGCCCGGCCGCGCCCGAGACTCCGAGAACGAATCCAATGCTCCCATGCTGCCGATGATCCCCATGCCGAGTAATTTGTGGAATTTCCTTCTGTCCACGGCGTCTCCTTACTGGTTGTGACCAAAACAACGCTCACCCTAGGACGATCAATACGCGTCGACTGGGTTTGGCTGGGGCAAAATTGTCACGAAGGTAAGGATGCCCCAGAAAGGTTTTAGCCGCCATCGTCGATACTCCCACCACCAATCAGTACTACCTGGACAGGCAAGCCAACCTGAGCGTCTTTCACGAGGGATAGGGGCTGATCATCACCGGGGCCAACTCCAAACGCCAACCGGAGCTCGCGACCCTCTCCGAGAAACTCGGTGAGCAGGTCATCGGGATGCCGATCAGCAGCAAGATCGAGATGACTGATGAATACGATAGATTGGCGCTTGACTACAACACCTTCTTTAGTGTGCTCGAACCTGCCGTTCTCGCCGACAAACAGATGAAGCTCCGCGTCCTCATCACCCCCAAAGGGACCATGGCCAATTCACAACTGACTCTGCAATTGTGCTTAAAGGCCGGTCGAACGCTTGAGACCTGCACAGGACGCAAGCTCCTCCTCGACGCGACGAAGATCAACCTGGGCCCCGCCGACATCGGCGGATGGATCCATTACCCCTGCTGGAAGCTGAAGACGGAAGCGCCCGTAAGGCTGATTTGGCCTGTGTACCCTTACAACCCGTATGGCGACGCTCCCGAGACCAGCCTGGACCACGCCGTCGCAGCACTATCGGTGCCATTGCGCACCATCGGCCCCGAAGATTCAAGCGAGCCAGCCCATAGCACCGAAGTGTCGGTGGATATCGAGACGGAGTGAGTATGGGTGCGTCTCGACGTTTTCCCAGGAATCACGCCAATGTCGAATCCTGCCCGCCGCGTGGTTCCCGCCCTGCCGTGCCGCGGCCACCCCGCACGTCGCAGCACGCTCGGGAGACTGGCCGGCCGCGCTACTTCCTCCCCTACCCGGCCGCGCAGCACGGTAATCGACGCCTTGGGAAGCTGGTAGAGCGCTTCGGCACCCCCCGTGACCACCGATTTGGACGGCGGGCCATCGGGGTCCGCGTGGCCTCCTTTCCCTTCGGGCTGCCATTGGTATTCGGCATCTCCGAACGTGATGCGGTCTACTCGGCCGGCGAAGTGCCTTTCGCGCTTGTTCTCGGAGTCCGCGAAAATGACATTCACAGCGTGGGCATTGTCGTGATCCCGGTTGACCAGCATCACCGACCACTGCCCGTCCGGCCGCTCGACGGCGTAGGCAGTGACCAGGAGATTCCCGGAGCCGTCTTTGACATCGCTCGAGACCTTAAAGAGCTGGTGGGGTGCATCAATCGGTTGCACCCACTCTTTGGTAATCACCTGCGTGGCAATATACTGAGGTGGATATGTCTTAACATGATAATCCTTATCCAGAAGGAGGAAACCCCGAGGCCGCCCCGCCACGGGCATGTAATGGAAGTAAAACGTGCCGCTGGCGCCTGCCGTCATCATGGAGCCCACGTAGTCGGCCAGCCAGAGGGCGCTCATCATGTCCGGACGCTCGCCGCCCCCCGTCATGTTCCCTTCTGTCATGAAGAAGGGCA
>Ga0208192_1001085_pt1 | contig 17462 bp, 19 predicted proteins | sample June2015DPH_13_1_2_FD_184711 | JGI IMG/M metagenome (GOLD analysis project Ga0208192, IMG submission 184711) | Peatland microbial communities from SPRUCE experiment site at the Marcell Experimental Forest, Minnesota, USA - June2015DPH_13_150... | ecosystem: Environmental > Terrestrial > Soil >... | reverse complement strand
TTGAACTTTTCTTCAGCGCCATTGACCTCTTTCCTAAAATTTTCTTGGGATTCAATACTTGGCATTCTCTGAGGCTCTATTTGTGAGAGTTGTTTTTGCAATCTCAACACCAAGTGTCATCTATTGCGAAACGCGATATAAGCAATATTTCAAAAGCAGACATATATCGAAACTCCGTTTCGAAGAACCTTGGCAAAATTAGTTGGATTCGAGCCAGACTACGAATCGATTCTCAAGGACAAATCTTATGACTAGAGAGGAGGCGAGCGCTGATAAATCCAAACCAAGAAAAGCGACTCTAAAAAGTGCGGTTCATATGATAATTCACCCAGCATTCATTTAGCTATTTTTAGCGCAATCTAAGAAGTGGTATAGAAATCGAGACTTTTCCCCGATACTTAGTTTCCGCATTCAACTTTGTCTATTCTATGGTTGCTTATACGGGGTTGCGCTGAGCTTCTTTCTACCTCAGATATTCAACTTTGCGCTTGTGATACCGCTTGCATTCTTTGACGATTTTTTTCGCGTATGGCGGGTACATCATCATCCCTGAAAGCAACATTAATTGTGTTGCCTGATCTTGCCTTGTTTCACTGTATTCTGGGCATCCTACGCATTGATCGGGGAACTCATTGAAGCACACATGTTGTATTTCCAACACTATTCCTTCCCCACATATTAATTGGAGCGTTTAAGTATTTAAAACAAGCTCAGAGCAATCTAAGTTGAAGGATATATGCGCTTCTTTGATACCATCTTCTTTATCCTCCCTTTCGTCAAAGAATTTAACCGCTTATAAAGGTTGAATTTGACACCGCAAACGACCATAAAAGTTTTCAAGAAAACGTTTATGGACAGCCATAACTCTTTTAAATATTTTTATACATATGCATAACGGAGGGCACATGTAGACATGCAGAAGGTCAGGATTATATTAATTTTAGTCAGCGTCTTCACATTATTGACGCCGTTTGCGGTTGTCGGAATAACTTACCGAAATAATCCCGTCCAGATGGTTGTCCCTCCGCAGATACAACAGATAATCGGATCGTTCGGTTCAAGCAATGGTGGTTCAGGAAACGGCAACTTCTTCTCAGGCAACATGGCAGTCTCCAGCGCTTCGTCCACAAACACTTTTGCCATCCAATTCACGAATCCGTTTAATTTCAGTGTGACATTGTACTCTGTGAACGCCACCGTCACGACCGGCAGCAACAACAATAATAGCAATAATAACAATAATAATAACAACAATAACAACAACTCAAACAACAACAATAACAACTCAAATAATAATAACAACAACAATAACAACATCATTTCGCCGCCGGGCAATAACAACAACTCAGGAAACAATAACAATAACAACAACAATTCAGGAAACAACAATACCCCGTTGGGGACCATTATATTCGTCGGCTCCGTCAGCGTAGGTGCCGCGCAGACGGTTACCATAGACTTCGTCTTTACTTGGGCGCCGAGCGCTGAAAGCACCTTCCAAACTCAAAACCCCGCAGCCACAAGTATAGACGTCAACTTGGTAAATCTGACTGTTAATATAAGCGGCATTACGGTACAGATGACTCAACCTACCTCGGCAACAATGGAGATTACACCTTAAATTGAACAGGTGAATATGAATGGAACGCAAAATCAACTTGCTTGGAATCGCGGGTGGCATCGCCGCCCTTATTTTGGCAGCAGTTTCTTTATTCGTGCCCTGGTGGCAACTCAGCATCGCCAACGGACTTGCCAAACTCAACGTTTCTCCTTTAAACATCAACGTCAGTTTACCCGGCTACAGCGGCATCACGGTGCCATTGATATGGGCCATAAACATGGCCTGCGCTCTCTCGCTGATCGCCAGCGGCATAATCATGCTAATCTACGCGACATCCCCCCTAAAACCCTACGCCAAGCGCCTCTTAGGATTCGCATACAAAACACCTTTAGTGCTGGTATTGGTTTTCACAGTTTTGCTGTTCGCCCTAACTCTTGTGGCGCAAAAAGCAGTCGGCCTCAACATTCCCCTAATGGGTTCAGCCAACCTCCAAGTACCCCAAACGTTAACATCACAAAACGCGATCATCAGCGTAGCCGTTTCTGCGACTTTCCTATGGACGTACTGGTTCGCAGTAGTCACCGCCGGACTTTGCGTAGCCGCCAGAATCTACCACCGAAAAATCGCCCCAGCCACTCCAAAACAAATAAAATTACCTCCACCTTCCGCAACGCAACCATCTCCTCCATCTGCTCAGCCCGCTCAATCTGCAACGCCACCCGCTCCGGCCGCATTATCCGGCAATAAGTTTACGTTCTGCCCCACTTGCGGAGAAAAACTACACAACCTATGAACAAACTCCATTTCAAGAATGGAGTGGACCGGGGGGGATTTGAACCGTAATGGGTTCAAACCACAAAAGCTCTTTTGCTAAAATTTGCAGAATCAGGCTATTTTTGTTAAGTTTATACCAAGGTTTGAAGCTGCCCGTCCCCATACCCAAACGGGTTCAAAAACTTTTTTCTTTAAACCGTTGATAAAGTTTGTTTTGTACTGAGTTTGTCGTCTGGGATGGGGCGTGAGTCGAACTGGACTTATCCCCAAACGGGTCTGAGCCTCTTATAGCTTTTGAAGTCGAAAGGGAGATCATACCCCAATTTACCAGTAAACTTTGGTTAACGGCACGCGCTCATTGTGAGGTTCTTGAGGTACGAAATAGCACTCGCCTTTGCCAGCGCACGTAAGCTGTGCTGCTTGCTTTCAAGAAGTTTAGCGGGGATTCTTGTTAAGTAAGAGATAGCTACAGCATAGAATGATGACAACATCGATTACTGCAGCGATTAACGGATTGATTGAGTGACTAGTTATGTGAGCGAATGTTCCGCCGATTCCGTCTATCAGAGGAAAGATCAAGCTTAGATAAATAAACAATCGTTTGCCAGCAAAAAGACCAATACCCATAAAGACGTAAATTACTCCAAACACAATATCTATTGTTGACACGTTAATCTCAGTCACAGAAAGGAAAAGCCCAACAGCCAAATGAAAAATTGAAGAAATCAAGATAAGGACAGCCACAGAAAACCTCAATAACCTAGTAGAATGGATTTTTTTTGAAACCTAATGGCTTGTTTGTTGCTTTCGATATGAAAAACTATGGAAACACGCTCCACGCCAGCAACCCGCATGCGCTAATGCTTAAGAACGCAAAAGTATTTGAGAAACATTTTTCGACTTGTTTGTAGTTGCGTTTGCATTGTTTAAGCGGGACGTTTGTATATGAGCGAGATGAAAGGGAAAACCTGTATTGTAACGGGCAGCAACTCTGGAATTGGGAAAGAAACTGCCTTAAGCTTGGCGAAGATGGGAGCCCACGTTGTTATGGTTGTTCGCAACCAAGAGCGAGGAGAAAAAGCACGGTTGGAAATAGTGAAGCAAACCGGAAACAACTCCATCGATTTAATGATCTGCGACTTGTCTTCTATGGATTCAATCAGGCGCTTCGCGCAGGAATTTAAGAGGAAATACGACAGACTCGACGTGCTGCTTAATAATGCTGGAGCGATGTTCAACAAACGAGAGGTTACTCCGGAAGGTTTTGAGCGAACCTTGGCCGTCAATTATCTAGGACCATTTCTGCTTACGCATGAGCTGCTGGGTTTGCTAAAATCCAGCGCGCCTTCCAGAATAATCAACGTAAGCTCAGGACTTGCGAAGAATGGCAAAGTGGATCTTGAGGATCTTCAAAGCGAGAAAAACTATAGGGGAACAAAAGCCTATTCTCAAGTCAGAGCACCAGTCTACGCTAACACAAAACTAATGGTAATGATGTTTACATATGAACTAGCAAGGCGGCTAAAAGGCACAGGGGTAACTGCAAACGTCCTTATGCCTGGATTTGTCGCGACTAACCTTGGAAAAAACAGCGGCAGCCTCAGTTCATACCTCATGTTCAAGATGGTTCGTCCAATGCAGGTAAGTCCCAGGAAGGGAGCAGAAACGTCTGTTTACTTAGCCTCCTCAGACGAAGTAAAGGACGTAACTGGAAAATGCTTTGCTAAGAAAAAAGAAGTAATGACTTGCCCCGAGTCATATAACAAAGAACTGCAGAAACGATTGTGGAACAAGACGGAAAGCATGCTCGGTTTACCTCCAGAATAGAAAAGGACAGCTTAGACCTGCACGGCGCTACTTTAAGTTTGCAAGCAGTGACCTTTCTTCTTCTAAAAGGCTCAGAAGAGTCTATTCCAGAGGAAAGAATCTCCTCATTCAGTTGCCAGATTCAACGATCAGAGTTCATTTTGTTATGTTTGGCAGCTACACGTTAAACAACCCAAGGAAGAATGTAACACCTAGTCTCTCCATCAAAACACAGAGTACAATTATTGAATTCTACAGATGCTCGATTAAGATGATCCGCAATGAAGAAGTAGATACGTTGTTCGATGAAGAAGTGGACATAGTATCTGAGAAGTGGAACGCCAAAAAAGTGTTGGAGCTGACCTTGAATCAGCCAGATGAGTTTGTGTGCGATGTTCTGCTGGATCAATCTGTTTTTGAAGGTGTGGGAAACATAATAAAGAATGAAGCTCTTTTTTCTGCGGGAGTTCATCCATTAAGCAAAGTAGGAAGAATCCCGAAAGAGAAGATGGAAGAAATTATTCGTGAAACTCGCAGTTTCTCAAAGCTCTTCTACGAAACAAGAAAAAAAGGCCAAGAGCTAAAGACATACTTGAAAATATACCAAAAATCAAAATGCCCTGGCTCAGGAGAAAAAGTTGTTCGAATGATTACCGGAAAAAGAAAACGATTGAGCCACTTTTGCCCAGCCGTGCAGTTTCAATATTCATAGTAGCGCCTCGCTCAACTACGTTGACTTCAGTTTGCTGCACCAAGCTGATATCTTGCTTTCCGTCTCTTCTCGATTCTCAAGGGCTTTCGAAATTCCAAGTTCGCTGACAATGTATCCATTCGGTATAAGAGGCTTCATCATTGAAAGGGTTCTTTCGTTTCCTCTTCCCTCGTTTGTGGAAAAAAGCGCGATCTTCTTTTGCGAAAGATCATTTTCCTTCAAGTATGTTCTTATTGCTGGCGTTAGCCTGCTATTCCAAACTGGTGTGCCAACAACTATCAAATCATAATCCTGAGGCGACTTTTGAGTTTTCTCAATTTTTGTTTCCTTGCCGCGGGTTGCATCGTATCCTGCCCTTATAAAACCCAGCCATCCGCGCCTATTTTTCGAATCAATCACTTCTTCAGTGTCTGCACCAAGCTCTGAAGCAACCTTCTCAGCCACAAACCTAGCGTTTCCAGTTCGAGAATAATACACAACCAAGAACCTCATACATATCTCTCCTATTTCCAAATGGTTTCTAACTGGGCACTCAACAGAGTTTTCTGTAACTTGTATTGTACTCTTCAGCTTGTTTGCGCCAAACATTATTAACCCATAGGTATCTGATGATATTTTAGATTATGCATGCGCTTCAAGACCTCGAGCAAACGCAAAGTTGAGTTGGACTCTTTGCGAAATTAATTGGATTCGAGCCTGAAGTGGTCTGGGTCTCTATGGGATTTGAACCCCCACCAAAGGAGATATCACCCGCAAACTTCCTCTTTTTTCTCCTGCCTTTTTCAACCGCACCACAGTTTACTCCGTATGAGACCCAGTTTTCAAACTCTCTCTTAAAGCCCAGTTTCCAGTCAAAACTCAGATCTCAAGTCTTCGTCGTCGGCGAGGAGCTGATAGAAAGCATAGCTTTTCTCCAAGCCTCTCACCTACTTGTCTTAATGGCGAAAGATTTTCAGAATCGAAAAAGATAGGACTTACGCATTTATCTTGCCGTTAATGCGGCAGGTATTCTGATAGGTTTCTATAAAAAAATGAGATGCCCCGCGGGGGACCTTTCTCTTAAGCTATTGTGTACTATTGTTTTATGGTGGCGGCGGAGGTGGAAAGCTGCTCTGCATTGTCTGAGATGTCGGCTTTCTTCCATGTACCAGCAGAACGGTAACTACAACCACCACTACTATGACGGCTATGATTACAATAATGATCCACAGCATCCACCCTGCAAAGACCGAAGTTGAGGGCGTTGATGTTGGTTGCGTTGTTGGAGTAGATGTAACTTGCTGACTCTGAGCCCAAGTTACGCTTGTTGTAGATGAGACTGTCATAGTTTGGTTAGATGGGCTTATCGCAGATGCACTGATTACATCGGTTCCCGCTGTTGTGCTTTGCCAACTGAATTGTGCTTCTCCATTTGCGTCGGTAACTCCTGTACCAGTAATTCCTTGGTTTGGTCCAGAATCAATTTTGAAGTTAACCGTTACACCTTGCACTGGATTAGCAATGCTGTCTGTAATGTGTGCAGTAACTATGTGATTTGTTCCAGTTACGGCACTGGTTGACGTCGTTGTTAAGGCTATGCCTGATACACCTACTGTTCCCTGCAATCCAGTCGGATTCCATTGCTGTTTGAGTTCCAAATAGAAAATCATGCCAAGGATTCCGGATACATCGTTATTGTTTACCTCCGTGCCCGTCATTGGGTCCATGTCTTCACCGTTGAAGATTATGAGACCTTTACCGTACTCGGCGTATGTGTGGACAGGTCCAGTGACCCCGTTAACGTTAGTGCAAACCATGTGTACGCGCCAATTTTGATCGAAGGAGGTCATCGCGTTGCTGTCACCAGTCTCGGCTATACTTGGGGCGCAGAGTGCGTTTGCATTGAGATAGGTTGCGCTGGTTGTCGAATTTGATCCAAGTGTGTTGCTTTCAGCTATCCAGATTTGTCCTCCGGACCCAGTTGCGCCTGGATTGCTGCTAGTGAACGGATAAATGAATGATGTGTAGGTGTTGGTTGTGATTTCGGAGTCGTATATTATCAGTTTTCCGCCGTTGAAAACGAAGTTCGTGATTCTACTGTTGAATGCGGAGTTTGCCCAGTAGTTAGGGATAGATCCGTAGGGATCGCCTGTTAAGTAGAGCTGCACAAATACAACAGTATCAAATCCGCCTGCTTGCAAAGGATCTGTGGCGGAGTTCATAATAGTGTCCGGACTGAGATCTGAGAATGTGAATGTATCGCCGTTTGGCCAACCACCAACTAGGTCACCATTTTCGTTCGTCGGCAAAGTTCCGCCGTTTTCTGCTTGACCATATGGTCCCGGAACGAGTGCAACATTTGAACTCTTAGGAATGGCTGCCGCTTTAGCATTTGGAACTATTGCACCGCTAACAAGAGCAAATGCAAACAATGCAAGAATCAGAATAGTAAATAGGGTTTTTACATTTTTATTCATATTTTTCCCCTTTTTCTCACGAAAAATAGTTACATGCCAAGTTGTATTTAATATTTATCTAGACAGTAAATGCGAATTTAATACTCGTCTTTCCTCATAGGTGCTAGGGCATAGCTTTAGGATGCTTTATACTCAAAGTTCAAGGGTTTTGTTCAAAGATTTGTTTCGCCGCTTTTCATGTTTGAAATGAAGAAGACTCCTGGTACCAAAAACGAAACCTCATCGATTTGACGCTTAACACAGCACTCATGAAATGCTACGCCGAAGGATTCGCAAAAACGCTGCGCGAATACTGGCACGCCCCAAAAAGAGGTTTGTTAAAAAGCATGTTGAAGTGGACCGGGGGGGATTTGAACCCCCGACCTCTTGAGTGCAAGTCAAGCAGCTGTAGAATAAGGAAATAAAAGAATTTTCAGTGCAGTAATGCCTAGCTCTCCAATGGTTTTGTTGCAATAGAAAAGCTAATTTACTATTTATGTAAAGCAGGTCTTGAGGGGGAACCAATTCAGTTTGAAGTTAACGCACCGCACTTTCAGTCCGCTTTTCGCTGGATTGCTAACGGGGCTGCTTTTATTCAGTTTTTTCTGCAATATTGGGCGTTCAGAAGTAGCCAACGTGACTCCGTTGGCAACTCAGCATTTTGATTTCTCCCAAGAACTCTTTGGCAGCATCTTCACGTTAAGCGTTGGCGTTACTTCTCTCAACCAAATGTCTGGGCAAGTTACGCTCAATGGTGGCGATACTCAGAGACCGACTATTCCCTTTACTTGGGATTGGGGGGACGGAAGTGTATCCCAAGGCTGGTTCCCGCAGACACACACCTACGCCGATACTACAAAGAACTATGTTGTAACTGTCACCTCTCATTACAGCCAAGGAACAACAGCCTCGTCCGAGGTACTAGTTAGGTTTACATCGCCCTCTATAACTCCTGTCTCATTGCCATCAAATGTCACCGTTTCGATCCCCAACCAAGCCGTTACCCTAACCAGCAGAATGTATAGTATACCAACTAGCCTAACTTATTTTGACGACAGTTTCTTCACTCTCATAAACAGATCCACCGTCGCATATGTTTTATCGGCAGCAGCGTCAATTCAATATGACTTCGTTAACAACAACGTGTATTCAATCAATGGAAGTTTCAATCAGGTACTCTTAAGGGACCCAACATTTAGCGGTATGTACTCGCTTTGGTATACAAATCCCGTAAGTTTTGGCGCTGGAGACAGTTATTTTCAGGGTTCAATTGGGTGGTCTTCATGTTTCCATGAGATGGGACACGACTTCACACTGAACACCCCAGCAAACTACTATTATGGAGGCAAAATTGATGGCAATGCAAACGCTTTGTATTCGGAGGCAATGGCTCAAATATTCCAGCATGCAACCGCCTATTCACTGATCAACAACGCAACAACATACGGTTTGAGCGACGACTTAGTCTTCGAAATCGAACAAAGCGCAATACAATCAATGCAGATTGTTAGAAATTCATATGACGATTATGTTAGTTCAGGCTGCCATTATACTTCTTGGAATAACCCTGCTACAACCACCGATGAAACCTTTGATACATTCATGACTATCGCTTACGAATTCTTTGCTCACGCTGAAAACTCAGGCGCAGGCTACCAAATTCCCCTAAAGCGCATGATGACTTTCTTGCAGACATTTGGACCCAGTGATGCTTTAAATTACAGTCAAAATCAGGACACGCCTGCAGCAGAAACCTTCAGATCCACTTTTATGGTTGCAGCATTATCATGGGCGTTCGGTCAAGACCTTCGATCTGAATTCCAGAATTTAAACTTCCCAATCAACGATCAAACATATGCGGAACTTGTGAACAGAGTAACCCAGTCACCGCTTCCCACACCTTCAACAACACCTACTCCTTTACCTTCACCAACTCCAACAGCCTCGTCATCTTCTCCCAATAACCCGACATCAAATCCAACGGCATCATCATCTAACCAGCTGCCCCAATCAACCTCAACTTCGACGCCTGCGCCTGCTGTTAGTTCAACGCCGTCAGTTCCAGAGTTTCCCACGTCGCTAATTCTCCCTGTGATGATCGCCCTCATAACGCTAGCAGTCGGGTACACTATAACTCAAAATTCAAAAAAAAGCAGGCACTATAAAGGAAAAATATCGCCAAAAGCAGCAAACTAAAAAGCCATTTTCTTTTTAATTGTAGTGGACCGGGGGGGATTTGAACCCCCGACCTCTTGAGTGCAAGTCAAGCGTTCATACCAGCTGAACTACCGGCCCGGTTGCTTTCCGAATGATTAACAACTCAATAATATTTAGGTTTTGTCAGTAAGGAAACCATGCGAATAAAAAAGTTGTTTGCTTAAATAAAAATAAAGAATAAATTTGGATTTTAAATGGTTAAGCATTTAAGCTTAATATCGTCTTGACCTTGCTGGTCGTTTCTTAGCCCAGCATTCTCGGCAGTAAACTGGCCTGCTTGGGTCTGGCTTGAATGGAACTTCACATTCCTGACCGCATTCAGAGCAAGTTGCCTTGAACATTTCTTTCTCGGACACTACTTTCAACTCCTTGTTTCTGTTTATGGTGCAAAAACTGCTTTTTGCACGATGCATTTATGCATTGCATTGAGGCATATAAAATTTGTCGTTAAGAGAAAAACAACAAACGCACAAAGTTAAGCGGTTGCTTGGCATAGATTTATCAAAAAAATCAACTTACCGATTTTTTATTTTTTGGGGCTGCAGGGTGCAAGTCAAACGCGGTTGAAAAAGCTTAAATCTAAAGCATTCGAAGTTTGAGGTATGCAAGATATCGAGGATATTAAACGCATCCTTTTACGGCATAAGACAGAATTGAGAAAAAGATTTAGAGTGAGAACCATCGGGGTTTTCGGTTCCTATGTGCGTGGTGAGCAGAAACGGCAAAGTGACGTGGATGTGCTGGTTGAGTTTGAGGAACCTGTGGGATTGTTTGAATTTATGGATTTAGAGATGTACCTGACTGGTTTGCTTGGTGTTAAGGTTGATTTGGTATCAAAGAAGGCACTCAAGCCACACATTGGTGAACGCATCCTCAAGGAAGTAGCCATGATATGAAAACCCGTGACTACAGGGACTATTTGCAAGATATTTTGGATGCTGTAAATGACATCGAAAGCTTTGTTGACAGCATGACTTATGAAGAGTTCATCAAGGACAGAAAAACCTTGAACGCTGTGGTACGCAGCATCGAAATAATCGGAGAGTCATCCAAGAATATCCCTGAAACAATAAAAGCAAAATATAAAGAGCTTCCCTGGAAGCAAATGACTGGAATGAGAGACAAACTAATCCACGCTTACTTCGGGGTAGACGTAGAAACCCTTTGGAAAGCAGTCAAAGATAACATTCCGCCGCTGAAAAGGTCAATCCAGAAAATGCTAAAAGACCTAGAAAAATAAGTTGCACCAAAATAGCCGCTAAAAGAGCCTAACAGAGGGAATTTCTGTTTCAGGCTAAAGTGTGTGTTGGTTATGGACGTTTGGTTTAAAAATGTTATATTCTAAAATTGCTCATAAGTTATTAGCTGAGGAGGTTTAACGTTTGGAGTTAAAAACAGTTAAAATAGACCCGCCGAAAGACTGCAACATCATCTTAGGCATGGCTCACTTCATAAAAACCGCTGAAGACTTGTATGAGGCTCTGGTTAATTCTGTGCCCAACATTAAATTCGGCGTAGGTTTCTGCGAGAGCTCAGGACCTTGCTTAGTTAGGCATGAAGGAAACGACGAGGAATTACGGCGTTTGGCAGCCCAGAAAGCCTTTGAAATTGCCTGCGGCCACAGCTTTCTCATTTACATAAAAAATGCTTATCCATTAAATGTTCTGGACAAAATCAAGAAGGTGCCTGAAGTATGCACAGTTTACGCTGCCACTGCTAACCCGCTAGAAGTATTAATTGCTGAAACTGCTCAGGGCAGAGGCATTGTTGGCGTTGTTGATGGCTTGAAAAGCAAAGGCATAGAGACCGACGCTGACGTTAAGGAGCGGCGTGGGTTCCTGCGAAAAATAGGCTACAAACTCGGCTAAAGACGATTATTCTTCGGAAGCTAAAATGCTCTTAAACAGCGAGTCGTCAATGTTTCCTCCAGTTACCACTACAGCAACAGTTTGCCCAGTGAATGAGTCGTTGTTTTCCAGCAGCATTGCGACGCCTGCCACGCCAGAACCTTCCACCACTTGTTTTTCGTTTTTCCAAAGCAAGTAAACCGCATGCCTAATGGATTCTTCTCTAACCAGCATTACCTCGTCAACGTATTGCTGAGCGATGGTGAATGTGATGGAGCCTTTTTCGATGCCTCCTGAGAGCCCTTCAGCAATGGTGTAGGGTTCGTGTCTGTGTGGAGGAACGATTTTGCCCGCCTTCAAAGACTCGTACATGATGGGTGAAGCTTCGGATTGTACGCCGATGACTTGCACGTTAGGTCTTTGGATTTTAACGGCTATGCTTATGCCTGAAATTAAGCCTCCTCCGCCAACAGGCACGATGACGACGTCAACGGTTGGAAGTGCTTTGAGGATTTCTAACCCGACGGTTCCGTGTCCAGCCACAATCAACTCGTCATTATAAGGCGAAATGTAGAAGCATCCTTCTTGTGTTGCAACTTCTTTGGCTTTCTTTTCAGCCTCAGAGTAAGTTTCACCGAACAATAAGAGGTCGGCGCCGTACTGTTTTATGCCTTCCACTTTAATTTTCGGCGTGTTAGTGGGCACTACGATTTTTGCTGAGAAACCCAGTTTTTGGGCGCCATAAGCTACTGCTTGACCATGATTGCCAGCCGAAGCCGTTACTACTCCTCTGGCTTTTTCTTCAGGTGATAAGTTGAGTAGTTTGTTTATTACTCCGCGAATTTTGAAGGAGTGAGTTACCTGCTGGTTTTCAAGTTTCAAAAAGACATCATCGCTGCATAGTTCGCTTAGAAACTTTGAGCGAGTTAGTGGCGTGGGCTTGGCGTAGGGTGCTATGGTTTTTTGTGCTTGCTGTATATTTTTGAGTGTGACCATCTTGTTTACCGCCTAAAGACCCTCATTTAACCTGTAAAGTTAAGCAACCATAAACTATTTTAGTTTACTTAAGCATCAAACCTTAAACAGCATTTCCAAACTGGTATTTTTATGAGTTTAGAGAGAAACATGGCTCAAATTGAAGCTTACAGGCAGCAAACGTCAGAGGAGCAGCAGAAACTAAAAGATAGAATGGGCAAAATTAAACATAAAATCGCCGTCATAAGCGGTAAAGGCGGAGTTGGAAAAAGCACCATAACCGTTAACCTTGCGGTAGCATTCGCACAGAAGGGAAACAAAGTTGGCGTTTTAGACGCGGATATTCATGGACCAAGCGTTCCGAGGCTTCTTGGATTAGAAGGGCAACGCGTTAAAACTGGTCCGCCGGGCGCTTTTCCCGTTGATGGACCATTTGGGATGAAGGTTATGTCCATAGATTTCTTTTTGCCCGAGGAAACGCCGACGATTTGGCGTGGACCATTAAAGATGCGGGCTATCCGCCAGTTCTTGTCGGATATTGTTTGGGGTGAGCTTGATTTTCTCTTTATTGATTTGCCGCCTGGAACAGGTGATGAACCGTTAAGTATTGCTCAGCTTTTGCCTGAGATGGATGGTGTAGTTATTGTTACAATGCCTTCTGAGTTGTCAAGCTCTGTTGTTAAGAGGGCAATCACTTTTGCTGAAAGATTAAACATGCCTATAATTGGTGTTGTAGAGAACATGAGCGGTTTTGTTTGCCCACATTGCGGAGAGAAAACTGAGATTTTTCGGTCTGGCGGCGGGAAAAAGATGGCTGAAGAAGCCGACGTTCCCTTTCTCGGCAATATTCCCATTGACCCGAAGGTGGGTGTGGATTCTGATACGGGGCATCCTTTTGTGGTTGCACACAAGGATTCTGCTGCGGCTAAGGCTTTCATGGAAATTGTTAAGAAAGTTGAAGCCTACCTGAAAAATAATCGCAAAACATGATATTAAAAAGCTAAAATGATTGTGGTTAATGTTGTAAAAAGGTTGGAGAGCTTAAAACTCCCAGATTGATTGTTGTTCGCCATGTTACTCTTTTGCAAGAGATATCTCTATCGTTGAAACCATTCTGGACCTGTTTTCGCCTTCTCTTGGTGGCATCTCTGCTGTTCCGATTGCGATTTTTGAAACTTTGAGGTCTTTGAGGAAGCGGCTTCTTGTTATTTCTGCAACGTCAACAGCGGTAGTTATTGCTTGTCCTCGTGCTTTTAGAGTTATTTCTTTTTCTATGCCTGAAGAGAAAGCTGTTATGATAGCGAGCACATAGCTCATTGGTGGTTTGTTTCCAACGAATACTACATTATTAGGTTTTTCTGCCATTTTCTTTCACTCCTTTATTTGTTCATTGCGGTAGTAACGTTCTTCTTTGTCTTTTTAGACTGGGAACGTTACTGCCTTAGTACGTGAAACTTCCTTATAAACGCAATTCAGTAATCTGATATATCGAGCTAGCGCTAAATCAAAATGAAAAAATCTATCAATGAACTATTTTTCGAAAAAGGCTTGATTTCTGCACTCTGCATTGTAAAAAAACGCTACAGTTTTATATCTCAAGCCTTAAGGGAAGAGTAAAAGCCGGAGAGTTATTTCATGTCAGTGTCGCCTAGTCTGAGGGAAGTTTTAGCAAGAAGAATCGCTGGAGAAATAATTCTTTCAAGTAAACCCGGCGCCACCATGCGGAAATGGCGTGAGCTTTTTGCTGTTTCGCAAATGAGTCTTTCAGAGACAATGGGGTTGTCCTCATCGGTGATAAGTGATTATGAGAGTGGACGAAGACAAAGCCCAGGCGCCAAATTCATCCGAAGGTTTGTGCTTTCGCTTTTGCAGATTGATGAGCAAAAGGGCAGCCGCTTCATCAGAGAATTCGCAAAACTAACAAGTTCGCCCAGCATGGCAGTCGTGGATTTGCGCGAGTTCCCTATTCCGGTGAGGGTTGAATACTTATGCAAGGCTATCGGCGGCGAAGTAGTAGCCTGCAAAGACAAGAACGTTAAAGAAGTTAACGGTTACACGGTCATCGACAGCAGGAAAGCCATTGAAGCGTATTCTGGCTTGGAGTACGCGCAGTTGTTTGGGGCAACGACTGAGCGGGCGCTGGTTTTCACGAACGTGGAAGCAGGCTGCTTGCCCATGATGATTGTGCGAGTTAGCAGTTTGAAACCGCGGATTGTGGTTTTTCACAAAACCCAACCTGACGCCGAAGCCATACGCATAGCAGAGTACGAGCAGATACCGCTCATTTACTCAACTGCGCCAAGCGTTGAGCAGCTGGTGAAGTCTCTGAGGAAGCTGTATCGTATAGCTTTGCGTATTAAGCTTGGAAAGAAGCGGGTGCGTCCACCACCAAAAATAAGCGCATAAACACGTCTTTGCTAAGCTATAATCAACGTATTCTTAGAAGTTCGACGCCTAAATTGTTGAATTCCTTGTCTCTACCTGCCACCAGCTTGGTTTTATAGCTTTTAGCAGTTGCTATAGCAAAGGCATCAGCAAGCGATAAAGAATGGTTACATTTCATTTGGGCCGCTTCACGCCATAAACCGTTGTCTTTGATTGGAACTACTCTTAGACCGTATGCACGCAGAATCTTTTGCTTCTCTTCAGCTACTTCAGGGCTTATCCTTGATAGGATATAGTGAACTTCGGTTAAGTTGATTATGTTTATGTAACCTTCAGCTTCGCTGTTTTCGATTTTTTCAAGAATATCCCTGACTTGGTCACCGCCAGCTTCGCCAAAGAAGAAGGCTAAAATAGCTTCAGAGTCAAACGTTAGCAGATTTAGCACGTTTACTCCACTCCTGATCTTGCGCAGACTCCTCTTTCCGTGCCTCTTCTAATAATTCTCTAGCCGTTTTCCCTTTTAGCGCCCCTTTTAATGAACCAAATTCGTCTCTCGGGGAAGGGACAGGCTTTATAATGATGCCTTTTTCATTCTCTTCAAAAATGATTTTATTTGTTATTCCGTATTTTTTTCGAAGTCTTTTAGGTATTGTAGCTTGTCCTTTTTTTGTAACGCTGGTAACTTCAGCCAAATTAATCACCATTAATACTTAATCTCTTTAGTAATACTTAAATTTGATGTCTTACCTTTTTACGTTAGCCTTCGAAGCATTATTTCCAACTAACATAGTGCAGTATATTTTATTAAGGGTGGAAATGATGAAATATTAAGGGAAAAAATGGCTAAAAGCAAAGTTAAGATGGATGGGAAAGGCAGAATCTTAATTCCCAAGCATATACGGAAAGCAGCTCAACTTAACGAAGGCAGCTATATCCACATTAGTTCAAAGGGAAAAATAATTGTTATTGAGCCCGTTGATTCTGTTGCGGACAAATACTTTGGTGCTTTCAAAATAACCAAGTGGCCTGAAGACTTGGATGAACTCATGGTAGAAACAGCCCAGAAATGGCGCGACTGAACCGATAGAGTTCAATGTCCTTCGTATATAAATAATTGTAATAATAGAAAAAAGAGTGATAAGCATTAGATTAAGATAGTTTAAACTTAAGATTACAATATAGAAAAGAAGCTATCGTAAGGATATTACGATTGGTTGTTTTTGTTGTTGTAGTCTGTTGTTAGCACGTTCATGGCGCTCAGCACTGCTTCCATGCTGGCTTTGACGATGTCTTCGCGGACTCCCATTGCTGTTACTACTCTGTCGCCTTTGCGCATTCGCACGACAACTTCAACCATTGCGTCTGTTCCGCCAGTTATCGCTTTAACATTGTACTGCTCCAGCGTGATGGGTTCAACTTCTGCAATTGCATTTTTCACCGCGTTTATAGCTGCGTCAACGGGTCCAACGCCGACTGCTGCTCCCCAAACGTCCTTGCCGTTTAGCCTAAGGCGTACTGAAGCGGTTGGCGTCACTTTGTCGCCGCTTACCACCGTTAACTCCTGAAGTAGTATTGGTTTGGCTTTGCTTAAGCCCATGACGTTTTCCGCTATCGCCAATACATCGGCGTCCATGACGGTTTTGCCTTTATCGCCTAAGTCTTTGATTCGCTGGAATATTTCTTTAAACTGCTCCTCATTGGACTGCAAACCCATCTTTTCCAACGCGGCTCGTATGCCATGCGTTCCAGAATGCTTTCCAGGCGAAATTCGCCGTGTGCCACCGACCAGTTCAGGAGCAATCGGCTCATAAGTCAACGGGTGCGCAAGCAAACCCTGCGTGTGGATGCCTGATTCATGCGTGAAAGCGTTTTCACCAACGATTGCCTTGTTAGGCTGCACAGGTATGCCCGTTAAGCGCGAAACCAGCTGTGAAGTGCTGTACAAGAGCTCAGTTTTGATTGATATATCCAAATTGTACAATTGCTTTAACGAAACCACAATTTCCTCCAACGAAGCGTTCCCAGCGCGTTCGCCTAAGCCGTTTATGGTTGCGTGAACCTGTGTCGCGCCAGCTCTTAGTGCTGCAATCGAGTTGGCTACAGCCATTCCGAAGTCGTTGTGGCAGTGAACGCTTATCGGAACCTTCACCGAATCGTAAAGCGCAGAGAATAACTCGTATGATTTCTCAGGCGTTAACACACCAACAGTATCACAAGCAACCACGCGGTCTGCCCCAGCAGCAATGCCTACTTCGTAGACTTTTTTAAGAAAATCAAGCTCTGTCCTCGTGGCGTCTTCAGCCGAAAGCTCAACAATTAAGCCACTGCTCTTCGCAAGCGTAACACACTCTTCGGCGATTTTAAGCAGTTGCTCTTGAGTCTTATTCAGTTTATACTTTAAGTGTATGTCAGAGGTTGGAATAACTAGGTGTATGCTGTCTGCTCCGCTTTTTGCTACGGCTTCAATGTCGCCTCTTGTGCCTCTGGCGCAACTGGAAATTTCAGCCCTAAAACCCTGTTTAGCGATTAGGCTTACGGCTTCCATTTCACCTTCAGAAACAGCGGCGAACCCAGCTTCAATCACATCGACGCCAAGCTCGTCTAAGCGTTTAGCAATTCTCAGTTTATTTTCAGGAACAAGTGATACTCCGGGTGTTTGTTCACCATCACGAAGGGTGGTGTCTAAAAATCTTACACGTTTAGGGAAGCGGTTAGATAAAGCAATACCCCATTTTAAATCACATCTCTTT
>Ga0208192_1001079_pt1 | contig 17523 bp, 11 predicted proteins | sample June2015DPH_13_1_2_FD_184711 | JGI IMG/M metagenome (GOLD analysis project Ga0208192, IMG submission 184711) | Peatland microbial communities from SPRUCE experiment site at the Marcell Experimental Forest, Minnesota, USA - June2015DPH_13_150... | ecosystem: Environmental > Terrestrial > Soil >... | reverse complement strand
GCAACCTATGGCGGCGTTCCAAACCCTGCTGGGACTCGGGACCAAGCACAAGTCCACGACCTATAAGGAGATGCGAACCAGGCGGACCGTTCCAAGCCGCCCGGCCAAGACTGACCCCAACATATTGGGGCTTGCTGAAACAACCGGATAAGCATGAGCCGACTAGAACGAAGCCGGTGCGGCGGACGCTGCGCGTGGGTAAGGTGTGATCGGGATATCGTCGGGTCATAAGGAGGTTCCCTATGACCCGTTTACGCAAAATGATGCTCGAAGAACTCGGGCGTCGAAATTACTCTCCGGGGACCACCGAGTGTTACATCCCTGCGGTGGAAGATTTTGCCCGTTACTTTCACCGTCCGCCAGACCGCTTGGGGCCCCAGCACATCCGCGAGTACCAAGCCCATTTGTTCAGCCAGCGAAAGCTGGACGCGAACACCGTCAACCAACGGCTGGCCGCTCTGCGCTTCTTCTTCGTTAAGACTTTGAGGAGGCCCTGGAGCGTGGCGGAGACGCCCTATCCCAAGAAAGTGCGGCGCCTGCCCACGGTGCTGAGCCTGGAGGAGGTTGCCCAGCTCATTAACGCAGCGCCCACTCCCTTCCACCGCATTTTGCTGATGACCCTCTACGCCACCGGAGCGCGACGCGCCGCACTGGCTCGCTTGAAGGTCAGCGACATCGATAGTCAAAGGATGGTCGTCCACATCCCGGGTGGCAAGGGCCGCCAGGATCGGCACGTCATGCTCAGTCCAATCCTGCTGGAAGCCTTGCGCGAGCACTGGCGCGGACTGAAGCCCAAGACGTGGCTCTTCCCCGGTAATCGTTGGCATACGGCCCCGCATCCGATCGATTCCAAGGTGATCTGGCTCGCTTGACGGGAGGCTGCCCGGCGTGCGGGTCTCCACAAACGTGTACACCCGCACACGCTCCGCCACTGCTTCGCCACTCATCGGCTCGAAGCCGGTGCGGACCTGCGTACTATCCAGGTGCTGCTCGGTCACCACGATCTGGAAGAGACGACGATCTACCTTCACCTTTCCCCCCGTCACCTCGGCGCCACGGCCAGTCCACTCGACTCGCTGGCATTGTCAGCCCCGGTGAAGAAAGAGGAGCCCCCTGGGGACGCATAGAGGTCTGGAGCGCCCGCTGCGCTCAAACGGCTCGCGAATGAAGCGCGCAAGTTGTAGATCGGGAAATAGCCAAGCCCCTGATAAGAAAAAGGTTCCCTCAAGACTCAGCTTGAAAACTGCGGTGCAACTTCGGGATTCGGGTTTATACTGTCTCCCGCAACTGAGTTTTGGACTGCTCTGTTTTGAGTGTCTCTCGCGTCGGGAGGGGGCCTCCGATGCTTGCTGGCCAAGCCTGGTGCTTCAGCCTAGGGTTCTCCTCTGTTTCCTCACTTTATTACCACCTGCTCAAGGAGATTCGGTGTCGAAATCTCCTTCTCGGTTTGGGAAAAAGGAGGTGTCTATGTTCGGAAGAGTTGTCCGGAGTGGACTTCTTGCGCTGGTAATGGCACTGGCTCTTGGCTCGTTGCCCCTTTTAGCGCAGGAAATCACGGGGACGATTTCAGGAACAGTCACGGATCCTAGCGGAGGAGTGATTCCCACTGCCACGGTCACCGTGACGGCAACAGCCACCAAGGCGGTCAGCGCCACCACCACGACTTCGGCCGGGGTTTTCTTCTTCACCAGCCTACCCATCGGTGACTACGACCTGGCCGTCAGCAAGGAAGGATTCAAACAATACTATCGAACCGGCATTCATCTCGACGTCAACCAGAAGCTGGCCTTCAACGTCACCCTGGAAGTGGGCGCGGTGACCCAGAGGGTCACGGTTACTGGCGAGGCTCCCCCCGTCGAGACCTCGACGGCCCTGGTGGCCAACCTGGTTGGGGCCACGCAGACGCAGGCCCTGCCACTCAACGGGCGCGCCTTCAACCAACTCGTAGACCTGGTTCCGGGCGTTGCGCCGGACGGTGGCCGGGTGGGGGGCGGCGTGGGCTTGTCCAGCGACACGGCCATGTCTGTGAATGGGGCCCAATCGAACTCAAACGTGTTCCTGGTGGATGGCGCTTATAACGAGGACAATGGTTCGAACGCCAACCTGCTCGTCACGCCTTCGATTGATTCACTCGCCGAGTTCAGCATTCTCCGCAACAACTACAGTGCGGAGTTCGGTGGCGGCACCGGGGCGATCATCAACGTCATCACCAAATCCGGCACCCAGGCCTTTCACGGCGACCTCTTCGATTTCCTTCGCAACGACGCGCTCGATTCCACAGACTTCTTTCTGAACGCGACCGGCGGTAAGAAGAGCGAGTTGCGCCTGAACGATTTTGGCGGCACGATCGGCGGGCCCTTCTGGATCCCGGGCCACTACAACCAGAACAAGACCAAGGATTTTTTCTTTGTCGCTGAGGAATTCCGTCGCGAGGTTCGCGGCAATGTGGCGACCGAGGACGTGCCGAGCACCCGCCAGCGCCAGGGCATCCTCGACCCCACCTGCCTGGTGACACCGGGGTCCTGCGCCGTCCAGCCCGCTGACCCGTTTGAAATCCCGCTCACCGGCCAGGCCAACGTGGATCCCTCCCAGTTCGATCCCAATGCCGTGGCCATCCTGGCGCGCATCCCGCCACCCAACGCCAATTTTGACGTGAACGGCTTCAACTGGATCGCCAGCCAACCCACCGTCACCAGCGTCAACGATGAGACTTACCGTTGGGACCACTACGTGGGCGAAAAGGCTCGCGTCATGCTTCGCTACATTGGCATGACCCAGGCCCTCAATGGCATCAACGCGGCTAACGGGCTTTGGGGAGACGATAGCTTCCCCAGCGTGAATAGCGACTGGAAATGGGTGGGGCGGAGCGCCGTGCTCCACATTACCAACACCCCGAGCCCGCGCTTGGTCAACGACTTCGAGGCTGCGTATTCGCATAACCACATTACCTTCGTGACCGGACGAACCTCGGATCCGACGCTCGCCTCGCGCGCCGGCTTCACCTACACCGAGCTTTTTCCCGAGACCAGCGGGTCATTTCCCACCGTGAACTCTGTTGAGGCTTTCGGGAGCGTCTCCGGCTTCTTAATTGCTCACCAAGCCCCCTTCTTCAACAAGACCGACAACTGGATGTTCAAAGATTCCCTGGCCCTCACCTTTGGGAAACACAACCTCAAGGTCGGCGGCTCCTTGCTGCTGCTGGCCAAGATGGAACCCGCAAACGGGGGCGGGAACTATGACGCCGGCGCGTTGAGCTCCAACACTTTTCAGGATCTCCTCCTCGGAAATCTCACCACCTACAGCGAGGAAGAGACGCTCAATGATGTGCGTGGCCGCTACAAGAACCTCGCGTTTTACGCTCAGGACGACTACAAGGTGTCGCGAGATTTGACTTTGAATCTCGGCCTGCGATGGCAGTACCTGAGCCCGATCCGCGCGGCCAACATGAACATCGGCAATTTCGCTCCGGCTCTGTATGATCTTGCGCAGTGCTCGCCGAGCGCTTTTTCGGGCGGCCTGGTCGATCCCACGATGTGCAACCTGGTGAATGGAATCATCACGCCAAGTAACCCGGGCGGAGTGGGCCCGGCCCTGGTCCGCAGACACTTCAACGAGTGGGAGCCGCGCGTCGGCGTCGCCTGGGTGCCCTTCTCGGGGAACGACAAATTCGTGGTGCGGAGCGGGTTCGGCATCTATCACGGCCGCGATGCCGGCTCGCAAACCAGCGCTCTCGGCCAGTTTCCTCCCTTCGATCACGTTGCCAGGCTCAACAACATCACGCTCAGCCAACTGGCGCCTGGGCAGTTGTCGCCCTTCAACGCGGACACTCCGCAGCCGCCTGTGGAACTCTCCGCTCTGGACCTCAATTACCGCAGTCCGACGAGCTACCAGTACAGCCTGGGTCTCCAGTGGGAATTCGCTCCTAAGACCACAATCGAAATCAACTATGTCGGGAGCCGGCAGATTTTCCTGGGACGAAATCGTGACATCAATCAGGTCACTCCGCAGTATCAACTGCCCATATTCTGGGGGGAGCAGTCCGCCAGCCCTCCTCCCGACGTTGTCCCGATCAGCGATCCCAATTCGGTTCGACCACACCTGGGCTACAGCATCATCAACCTGAACGAGCGCGCCGGATCCTCGCGGTACAATTCGCTGCAAGTTTTCGCCAACCACCGCGTGGACCGGATCGGAGTCCAATTGCAGGCGGCCTATACATTCGGACGGAACGTGAGCAGCGCCAACAATCAGGACTCAGAGGGTCACGCCCGTCCGGTTCAAGACGCTTACCACCCCGAGGCCGACAAAGGCGTGGCCGCGCAGAACCAGCCCCACTCCTTCGTCCTCAACTACGTATGGGGTCTTCCGTTTTTCAAGGATGCGAAGGGCTTTAAGGGGGTCACCCTTAGCGGTTGGCAATTGGTGGGAATCACGACCTTCCGGACCGGGTTGCCTCTGACAGTCTGTGACGATCGCGACATCAACGGAACGCTCAGCGAGGCCTGCCAACGACCCGACCTGATTGCCAATCCCAAACTGCCGAAGGGCCAGCGCACGATGAGCCGATTCTTCAACACCAGCGCCTTCGTGCTCCAGCCGCTCGGAACGTTTGGGAATTCCGGGGTCTACAACATAACGGGCCCTGGGATCAACAACTGGGACTTTTCGATTTTCAAGGACTTCAAGATTCCCTGGTTTGGTAAAGGCGCGAATTCGCTGGGGGCTGAATCGGCGAACCTCCAATTCCGCGCCGAATTCTTCAACCTCTTCAACCACACGCAATTCAGCGGCGTGAGCACCTCGTTTGTTCCGCAGGTTGACACCGAGGGTGTCCCCTTGGTCGGCCAGACTGCCGACCCGACTTCCTCCTTCGGGCAAGTCAACGGTGCGTGGGCGGCGAGGGAAATTCAATTTGCGCTGAAGTTCATCTTCTAAACCTTCGGCGAAGCCGCGAGCTCCGGGTGGGAGTGCTGACGGTCTGGCACTCCCGCCCATTCTTTTTGGTACGATGGCGCCGAGCGCTGCGGGCGCTCAAGGCCGAGGCAGGAGCATGCGTGTCATAGGCAGCGAGGACGATTCAGCTCGGACCTCCCGGCCTCAGATTCCTCTTCTCCCGGCGCTGTGCGCTGCCCTTCTGGTTTTCCTGCCGGCAGCGCGTCCACAGACTCCAGCCAAGCCGCCCGCGCATCCCGCCGCGCAGAATGATGAGGTGACCACTTCCCGCCTCAAGGCCGAAATCGTTCGCCTTCACAACCTGCGCGCCGGAGTGTTTCGAAAGGAAGGGCATTGGGAAAAACTCCGGACGGAACTCGAGAATGCCTGGAAGCTTGACCCCCAATCGCCCGCTCTCCAAGCCGACTTGGCCGATGCCAGGTTCCACGCTGCAGATTACAACGGCGCAATCGATTTGCTCGAGCCGCTGGTGCGTGCGACGCCAAACAACACCAATCTGAGGAGGCTGCTAGGCGAAGCGGACTATTGCGCGGGAAGACCGGATGCGGAAAGAAGCGAGCTCAAAGGATTGGCGACCCCGAGGCAGCCCTGCAAGCCCCGCGAGCCTTCTTCTCGAGCCGCGCTGAACGCAGAAGAACTTGGCAAGCTCGCCGCATCCCAGAAAACACTGGCTGAAGCTTACCGCAAGCTCGCAGAAATCCAAGCGCACCTCAAGGAATTCAACAAAGCGGTCGACAGCCTTGAGGTCGTCGAAGCGCTTGCGCCCCCAAGCGCCGACCTCGAGTCAAACCTCGGGGTGGCTTTGTATCACGCGGAACGATACCCCGGAGCCGTCGAACGCCTGGAACGCGCTCTCGAGGTGAAACCCACAGATGCGATCGCCAAAGAATATCTAGGTCTCACTTACTCCGAGTTGGGTGAGTACGCGAAGGCCGTGCCGCTGTTTGAAGAGGTGCGGCAGTCGCGGCCGGATGACGAACAAGTGCTGCTGGGGCTCGCGTACGCCTTGGCACTCTCCGGGCGGCCCGACGAGGCGCAGCGCGTGATCCAGGATCTGCTGAGGACCCACCCGGATTCAGCCCCCCTGCACATTCTGTGGGGTAGAGCCTACGCGAGCCAGGGCCAGCTTGACGAAGCGCGCCAGGAGTTCCAGCGGGCGCTCGAGCTTGACCCCAAGATTCCCGAGGCGCATTTCTACTTGGGCGTCATGGCCTTCCAGCTCGCCAAGCTGGACGACGCGGCACGCGAGTTCCAGGCCGAGCTGGCCTCGCACCCTGAGGACGTGCGCTCCCGCTACCATCTGGCCGTCACGCTGCTGCGCGAGCGCCGTTCTGAGGAAGGCATCGCCTTGCTTCACCAGGTCATCGAAGCGCGCCCCGACCATGCGGCGGCACATTACGCCCTGGGCAAGGCGTTGCTCGAGCAAGGGAAACTTGGGGAAGCGACGCGCGAGCTGGAGACTTCTGTCAAGCTCGACCCTGATGCCGCTTACAGCCATTACCAGCTCGGCCGCGCCTACACGCTCGCGGGCCGCGGGCAGGATGCCGAGCGCGAGTTTCAGCTCACAGAGGAACTGAAGAAGAAAGCCAGGAAGGCTTTCCCTCCTCCCCTTCAGCAATAGTCTGCCGGCCTGCAGAAATCCCCAGTCGACTTTCGGATTCGTCGTCAGATCATCCGGCTGTTTTGTGAAATCCTGGTGCACGCACAAACGGCGCGCCAGCGTTGCCAGAGGAAGGAATCCAGTGGAAGCGTTTTAACTTCGGAATCGGGGTGAATAGAGCAACCATATCCAGAGACGCTGCGACTCGCAATTCGCTCGGGTTTGGCGCCCACCGGTCACCCTAGGCGCCAAACCCCAGTGCCTGGAGGAATCAGCATTGACGAATACCGTCAGCCTTTACGGTCGCAGACGCCGGATGATGGCGTCGCGCGCGACACCGAGCGCGGAGCGAATAGCACCGTAAGTCTGCGCCTTGTCCTCAAGCGAACTCAGCTGGATCGGTGGCGGGGTCGGTTGGATACGGTGAACCACTTTCTCCACAATCGAGAGCATGAACTCGGGAGCGCCCTTGGCAATTCCGCCGCCCAACACAATGAGGTCCGGGTCGAGAATCCCCACAACATTCGCGATGCCCACTCCCAACATGACAAAAATCTTCTCGACTGACACCGGAACTGACACCAAGTATGGGCGTGATCCGTCCCTCTAAACGCTTTTCCAGAGGAAACCTCGGGTAGGGTTTGGACGGGAGGCCGCATCTACGTGGCACCAAAGTCAACGGCGGGGCATTCTACGTGAGAGTACAGCGCGGCATTATGCAGGCGGCCAGTTGGAAGACCGTACGGCGGGTGGTGGCGAAGGTGGAGCATTATGCGGGGGAATTGTTCCCTTGAGTCGGATTCATCGTGACCAACCTGAGCCTGCCGAGCCGGGCGGTGGTGCGATTCTACAACATCTCTAACGACGCCGGGCGTGTCAAGAGATTCTTCGTTCGTTTTGTTCTTCCTCCCGCTACACCCATACATTAGCGCAAACCTGCCCTCCAGTCGGCGAGTGATTCGCCGCAACCGTCGGTCTATCTCAATCCATGTCCAACCTGGGCGCTCGGCCCGTTCTGATTCATCGTCTCGGTGTTGCCCACCAGACATCTCTCCGATCACTGCGGACCACGATGACCTCTGCGAACTCCCTGATTCCGGGAGGCGGGTAGCCTATTCAAGCGGCCGGTTACTGCAACGCAGAACCATTGTTGTAGGCGGGCATCCCCGCACGGGCAGCACCGCTTTTCTGCCGCAGCTGTACGCGACGGCAGAACTCCCTGTAATCGATCTGGTCGCGTAACATGATCCAGAGCCGAGTCCCCAGTTTGCGAGCCGCGGCGATTCTGGCCTTTCCCAGTCCTTTCTGCACCAGTTTGCGGCGATAGAAGCGTTTCAGTTCCCGATCTCGTCGTACGGCCTGCATCGCCGCCTCGCACCACAGAAATCGCAGCAGAGCGTTGCCTTGCTTGCTGAGTGCGCCGAGCCGTCGCCGGCCACCGCTGGAATGTTCGCTGGGAATCATCCCGATGTAGCTGGCCACCGCTTTGCCATCGGCGAACCGCCTCGGATCGCCCAAGAACACTTCGGTGGCCAAGGCGGTGAGGGGCCCGACTCCTGGGTGCGTCGTCAACCGTCGTGCCTGGGGACGTTGCCGGGCTTGCTCCCCCACCTGCTGGTCGAGATCGTCGATCGCTTTCTGCAACCGCGGGTACAACCTCAGCAGGGCGGCGCGTCGCTGGGCGGTATACGGAGCGAGTGGCAACGCCTCGAGCGCCTGCTGCCCGGCCTGGCTCCACAGACCGTGTCCCCGGCGCAGACCGTGACTGAGCGCCAGGGCTTGCAGCGTGTTCTGCAGTCGCGTCCGCATTCCTACCCACTGATGACGGTGCCGGAGCAACGTGCGCAGATCGCGTTGCTCCGTCGAGGGCATCCAAATCGAGGGAAAGCGATTTTCCGCTAGTAACTTCAGCAGCAATCGCGCGTCCCGCCGATCGTGCTTCTGTTGGCGTGTCTCGGCCTTGCGGATCTTCGCCGGATGACCCACCTGGCAGTCGATCTTCAGCTCTTCCACGAGCTTCAGAAACCACGGCATCGATCCGGTGGCTTCGATCCCCACCGGGACGGGCCCTGGGAGTGCGGAATAGAATTCCCGCACCTTCTCGCCTTGGTGCTCGAGGGTCTTCTCCACCAACTCCCCTGTCTCGGTATCCAACATTGCAATCGTTTGTTGTCGACCATGTAAGTCGACGCCTATGATTTCCATCTCGGCCTCCTTCGATCCGAGCGCTGTTAGGTTGGACACCCCACAGTTTACTCGGATCGTCGCGAGGCCGACGTCGTTATGTCATCAAGCGAGGGACTGCCGAGCAGTGGATCAAGGAGGGCAAGCAGGCGATCAAGATAAACCGGCTGTCTTGCCATCGGTTCCGTTCCAACGAAGTGCGGCTGTGGCTGAGCGTGCTCGCGTACAACCTGGGGAACCTGTGGCGACGGTTGGTACTGCCGAAGAAGATCGAGAAGTGGTCGTTGACGAGCTTGCAGCAGCGGTTGGTGAAGACCGGCGGGCGGCTGGTGAAACATGCACGGTATTATTGGCTGCTCTTGGCGGAAAGTCATCTGACGAGGCGGTTGTTTACGGCGATGGTGCGGCGGATTGACTTGCTGCCCTTGCCAGCGGGGTAGGCGAGCCGCCGACCGAGCGGATTTCAGTGACCAGGGAGGCAGAGGCAGGAAGAGTGTCGGAGGCACGGGGCGAAAGGGGGGCAGTTGAGATCTTTGGGGTTCTCAGGAGAGGCCAAAATGACCCCTTGCGCGGCCCGTGGAAGCACCCGGCACTGCAAACCCGACTGACAATTGCGTTCGGTGGCGGTCAGGAGGATATCTTGGGTCGGCGGGAAGTGGATAATGGAAATTCCCGGTAAAGCCGAAAGTCGTCCCGGTGTAGACGCCGCTGGTGAAATGGCGGGTCATCGATGTGGAAACGGCCCAGGCGTCCTTGAAGCAAAAAACCTTCTTCTGCTTCAGGTTTTCCCGCCCACCCTTGCAGGTGAACTCGGCGACACCTTCTGTGCCGACGAAGTTACAGGAATGTTTGAATCCCGTCACGCCCCAGGCAATGAGCGCGGCGGGGAGGGCGATAACGATAGCCCAAACCGGGGTGTGAATGCCGGTCAGGAAATCCAGCCCCAGGCCCGCGCCGATGCCCGCGCCGGCAGAGACGGCCACGATCGCCAAGCGCACCTGGGGGGACTTCGGCTCGACTTCCCTTTTGAGCGAAGTGTAGGCCCGTACGACTTCTCCGATTTCGCGAGGCGGCACTACGAAGAAGTCGCGGTCCTGGGGGAGCGCACATCCCAGATGATCCGTCACCGAAGATGGAGGCGACCAGGCGTTCGCCCCGGTTTGCACTTGAATGTCGTTGAGAACTTGAGTGGCCATTGGGCCCTCCGCAAATCGCCAACGCTGTGGGGAACTAAAACCGAATCTCTGGCCTAAGAAAACAACTATTATTCCGAAGGGTTGAGCCGCGGGGGGCATTCTAGCGCGTTCTCGATTCGCAATGGTAGCGCTGCGCAGCCTTTGCGCGCTGGTCTTTCCGGCGTCTCCGGATATCGCGATCACCCATCGCCGTGCGGGGTCATTGCACGCGCATGGGGTCGGGTATACATTACAGATCCGATGCCGGCGGGATTGAATTACGCCAGAATAAGAATTGAGGAAGGACTGCTGACCCGCACGAAGGAGAGGCCCGAATGAATGCCATCAACCCCACCAGCGCTGAGCATCGTCAAGACATGGAACGAGTACTGCGCATCCTCGAGGACACGCCGCGGATTGACCGAACCCTGGCGGTGCCCAAGGAGGAATTCCAGGCCCGTGCGAAAAACATCAACGCGGCGCTCCAGCGGCACGGGCACAAGGTGGGGATTGTGTTTTCCGATGAGCACTACTGTGGCGACGTTCCCTACCTGGGCGGCAACATCAACGTCTCCATCGAGCAGGTGGCTGGCGTCGTCGGACCGACAGGGTTTCACATTGTTGCTGGCCTCGAGGGCGGCTACGTTGCCGAGCAACTTGCCGGGCGCGCGGGCGCCACAGTGCACAAGGTGGAGTTGTTACAGTTGGCCGACGAGAAGTATCCCATCGCTGCGGAACGTCTCGAGGACGTGATCATCCAGGCAGCGGGCGGCCAAGTCGACCATGTTGCTCTGCTGACGCCGCGCCAGGTTATCCCCGCCGGAGTGGTGAGTTATCTCGAAAAGCTCTTTGGGCCTGAGGGCGTTGTGGATGCGCAGGAACTTTATTTCCGGGTCAAATACGAGAAGAGCGAACTGGAGATGCGCCTGATCGCCGATGCCGCCCGCGTCGGCGATGCGATGCTGCACGCCATGCTCGCCGTGTTGCGTCCCGGCCGCCTGGAGAGCGAAGTGGCGGCGTGGGGCGCCTGGACGGGCCGCATGCTCGGCTCGGAGGATGACGGCTTCAAAATCATGGTGGGCGCCAACCAAGCCAACCGGACGCTGATTGGCCCGGCGCTCAATCGTCCCATCGGCGAGGGCGAGTGGGTGCATCTCGGCGTCGCCCCGAAGCGCGATGGGCTGACGGCGTGTGTTCGCCGCTCGGTGATTGCTGTCGATCACCCTTCCAAGGTGACCGGCGACCAGCAATACTGGTTCAAACTCGTGGAGGGCGGCTACAAGGTTGGGGAGCAGTGGTACCGAAAAGTGGCCGCGGAGAATCTTCCCGCGCGTCTTCAGGAGCAGGCTCTGGTGGACTACTTTCGCGCCCACTCCGACGAAGTCTCGAAGCGCATCGGGAAGAAGATCGACCTTGCCGCGCTGAAGCCCTATACGGGAACGCACAACTCCGGTTACACCGAATGCCAGGAATTTTTTGGCGCCATCACGCTGGATAGTCACGAGCCGCTGGGGTCGCGGATTGTGACCATGCTGGACGTCGCCCTGCGCGGCATCGGCAATCACTGGAATGAGGTGGTCATTCCCGGCTTTGACTACTGCGTGGTGGAAAACACGCTCGGTAAGTTTGGGACGCGCGTCGAGCAGCTCTCGAAACTGCCGGTAAACGTTCAGGAGATGGTGCTCGCGTAGTCGCCGCGTCGGTGAAGGTCAAGTCGACGGTCCCCGGGGGTCCGAGAAGGTATCAACTGGACCACGCCGGATATGGAGAAATGGCCAATGATTCGCTTTCAGAAATCCTCGATCTTTTTCCTCATGATTTGCCTGATGGCTTCTGCCATCGCTGTGGCCAATCCGCCGGAGGGCACGGGCTCTCCGTCGATCCTGCTTCGCCAGGGTTGGGCCATCCAATCTTCGGCCGACGTGCATGAAACGGGCGACGTGATATCCACTCCCGGCTTCAAGGGGCAGGATTGGTATCCGGCAACGCTTCCGTCCACCGTGCTGAGCGCGCTCGTGAAGAATCAGGTCTATCCGGATCCCTACACGGGCACGAATTTGCGATCCATTCCCGGAACCACCTATCCCATCTTCCGCGACTTCTCGGAATTAATGATGCCGCCCGGCAGCCCGTTCCTGCACTCCTGGTGGTTTCGCACCGAGTTCCAGCTTCCTGCCAAATACCGAGGCAAAACGCTGTGGCTCAATTTCGACGGCATCAACTACCGCGCTAACGTCTGGATGAACGGACGCCGGATCGCCTCCGCCGACAAACTGGTGGGCACCTGGTGCCTGTTTGATTTCGATGTCACCGCCGCTGCCCGGCCCGGTGAGACGAACTCGATCGCCGTCGAGGTTTTTCCACCCCAGCCGCACGACCTCGCCATTACCCTGGTGGACTGGGCCCCAATGCCCCCCGACAAGGAAATGGGCATCTGGCGCGACGTCCACATCACGGCGACGGGTCCGGTGGCCCTGCGTTATCCGGCCGTATTCACCAGGCTCAATCTGCCTTCCACCGACCAAGCCGAACTGACGGTCAGGGTGGAACTCCAAAACTCCGCCAGCCACGCCATCGAAGGGACACTGAAGGGAAAGATTGAGAACATCGAGTTCTCACAGCCCGTGCAGCTCGGCCCGAATCAGACCAAGGTGGTCCGCTTCACGCCGGAGAAATTCGAGCAACTCAAACTGGCGAACCCGCGTCTCTGGTGGCCTGCTCAAGTGGGCCCGCAAAACCTCTATCCGCTCGACCTGCAATTCGAGGCCGGCGGGCAGGTCTCGGACACCAGTCACATTCGCTTTGGCGTCCGCCAAGTGACCTCCGAGATTGACGAGAAGGGGCACCGGCTGTACCACATCAACGGGCGGAACATCCTCATCCGGGGGGCCGGCTACAGCTTCGACCTGCTCTTGCGCTCATCGCCGGAGCGGCAGGAGGCCCAGTTGAATTACGTTCGCGACCTGAACCTGAACGCCATACGGCTGGAAGGTAAGCTGGAGGACGATCATTTTCTCGAGCTCTGCGATCAACTCGGAATCCTGGTGATGCCGGGATGGTGCTGCTGCGACCAGTGGGAGAAATGGGGCGACTGGGATACCGAAAACGAGTTGGTCGCCGCGGCATCGCTGCGCGACCAGATTCGCCGCATCGAGCGCCATCCCGCCGTCTTCACCTGGCTGAATGGCAGCGACTTCCCACCTCCGCCCAAAGTGGAAAGCATGTATCTCCAGATTTTGAAGGACAGCGATTGGCCCAACCCTACAGTGTCCTCGGCGTCAGGGAAGTCAACGACCGTCGGGCAGAGCGGCGTGAAAATGACCGGCCCATACGAATACGTCGCGCCATCGTTCTGGTATCTCGATACGAAATACGGCGGGGCGTACGGTTTCAATACTGAGACCAGTCCCGGCCCGGCGATCCCGCCCATCGAAAGTCTGAGACTTATGCTTCCGGAAGACCATCTCTGGCCGATTGACTCCGTGTGGGAATACCACGCCGGCGGAATGTCGGACACTCTCAGTGTATTCACGGAGGCTCTCGATAAGCGTTATGGTCCCTCGACCTCGGTCGAAGAGTTCTCCCGCAAAGCTCAGATTCAGGCCTACGAGGCCCACCGCGCCATGATGGAAGCGTACGGCCGCAACAAATACACCTCCACGGGCGTGATCCAGTGGATGCTGAACAACGCCTGGCCCGGCATGATCTGGCACTTGTACGATTGGTATCTTCGTCCCGGCGGCTCTTACTTTGGCGTCAAGCGCGCCTGCGAGCCGCTGCACGTCCAGTATTCGTATGACGACCGCTCCATCGTGGTTGTGAATTCATATTACAAATCTTTTCCGGGCCTCAAAGTCACGGCGAAGGTATACGACCTCGACATGACGGAGAAGTTTTCCCACGAGGCCACGGTGGACGTCGGTCCCGACAGCAGCACGCGCGTGTTCACCTTGCCGGAGCTGGACGGTCTCAGTCCCACCTAATTTCGTGAGCCTGAGGCTCGAGTCCTCAGGGAATCTGTTCAGCAGAAACTTCTACTGGCTTTCCACGCGGGCGGAGACGCTCGACTGGGAACGGTCGGACCGGGATGAGAGTGGCCAATACCAAATCTCGACCTGGACTCCCACGAAAACATTTGCCGACTACACGGCGTTGAACACGCTGCCTCAGGTGGATCTGGTCGTGGCGGCGCAGTCCGTGCGCGGCGAATCCGAGAGTTCCACCACGGTAACCCTGCGCAATCCCAGCCGCACGCTCGCCTTCGGAATCCGGCTAAAGGTCAACCGCGCGACGAGTGGGCGCGTCAGCCGGTACGTTCCCAGGGACGACGAGGTGCTGCCCGTGTTGTGGCAGGATAACTATTTCCCGCTGCTGCCGGGCGAAAGCCGCCAAGTCACTGCAACCTACAAATCGGAAGATCTTGGCCGCTCCTCGCCAGCCGTCGAGGTGGAGGGCTGGAACGTGAAGACGAAACTGGTCCAGCCCTAAGGGGTTCTGAGTCGAAACCGACTTTAGCGGAACGAAGATCTGATTCCTGCGGGTCCATGGCGCGACGGGCGGTACGGCCGGGTTTCCGGCGCACGGCTGACTTCACAACGCCTGCGACAGTAGTGGAACATTCACTTCAAAAAGTAGTTTATGAATATATAGAATGCTACATATTCGAAATATATAAACCCAGGATGCTCGCTATGAAAGCGCTCCACCTAAGTTCGTTAAACACTCTGTTTTTGGTCTTGTGTTTCTCTGGCCTCGCTTTAGCTCAGAATAAGCACATGCAACTGCTGGCGCCTGACGTGGGCTGGTCGCTGGGCGCAAGTATTATGTGGAATTCGAGGTCAAGTAATATCAATGACTTAGGACGCGGTTTCAGAAGTACGCTCACTTATTGGCTTGCCTCGGAATACTTTGAGGTTCAGCCGAATCCCGCGCAAGCCCGAGCGGCAGCCGGCAAGCTCCACGCGCTCGGGCGGATTCGGCAACCCGAAGAGGTCGGTCGCCTTGCAGTGTTCCTGGCCAGCGAGGAGGCAGCATTCATGACAGGTGCGGCCGTAGTCGTGAGTGGTGGTTTCGGGATTGGGCTGCCTCCCACCGCAGGAGCGTTCTTTCCCCATTAGGCGACACATCGGCGACGGACCACTGGAAGGCTGCCAAATGCGACGGGCAAGAAAATGATGGTGCATTTCCATTACCAACCCTTCTAGAATCCGAGCCGCCTTGAAGTTCGAATTTGGAAAAAACCGGTGACTGAACCTTCGACCCAAGTTCGACTGAACTCAGCGGGGCCCGTGCCGGGCCTGCGCCGAGTCCTAACACTGTGGGATCTGATCTTCTACGGCATCGTCCTGATCATGCCCATCGCGCCAGTCCCGATGTTCGGCGTCGCACAGGTGCTTTCCCAAGGCCACTTCGTCACCACGATTCTGATTGCCATGATCGCTATGATGCTCACGGCCGTCAGCTATGGACGGATGGCGACACTCTACCCCACAGCGGGCTCCGCTTACACTTACGTCGGGCGCGGCCTCAACCCCCACTTGGGCTTCCTCGCGGGCTGGGCCATGTTTCTTGATTACCTGATCCAGCCACTCCTGAACGGCATTTATGGAGCGCTGACCATCCAGCGTTTTTTCCCTTTCGTTCCTTACGCAGCCCTGGCGGCGCTTTTCGTAGGAACCATGACCTTGTTGAATTTGCGCGGCATCCGCGCTACGGCACGCGCCAATATCGTTCTCCTCATCATCATGTGCACGGTGATTGGAGTCTTTATGCTGCTAGCGGTTCGCTACCTTTTTCATTTCCAGGGGTGGCGCGGGGTTTTTTCCACACAGCCTTTCTACGACCCCAAGACTTTCAACCCTCGGATGATCTGGACGGCCACCTCTTATGCCGCGCTGACCTATATCGGATTCGACGGCGTCACGACACTCGCCGAAGACGTGGAGAACCCCAAACGCAATGTCATGCTGGCCACCGTGTCGGTTTGCTTGTTCACCGGCATCGTTGGGGGGCTCGAAATTTACCTCGGGCAGCGCGTTTGGCCGGATTTCAGGACTTTCATCAACGCCGAAACGGCCTTCATGGACGTCACGCGGCGGGTCGGCGGGCCGCTGCTTTTCCAGGCCTTAGGGATCGTTCTGATTCTTGCCTGCGTGGGAGCGGGCCTGACCGGGCAAGTGGGAGCTGCCCGTTTGCTCTTTGGCATGGGGCGGGATAACGTTGTCCCGCGGAAACTCTTCGCCTACCTCGATCCCAAACGCAACACTCCCACCCGGAATATCTGGTTGATCGGAATTGTGGCGTACATCGGGACCCTGTTCATCAGTTACGAACAGGCTGGCGAGATTCTAAATTTCGGAGCATTTCTCGCCTTCATTGGGGTGAACTTGGCCACCTTCTGGCAATTCAATGTGGTGCGGCGCCCGAGCCGCAAGCGTCGATGGCTTGCTGACGTTGTGGTACCTCTCCTTGGCTTCGTGTTTTGTCTGTGGATATGGTTGGGACTTAAATTGCCCGCCAAAATCGTAGGTGGGGTCTGGTTTATTGCGGGATTCATTTACTGCGCCATCAAGACTCGCGGGTTCCGCGATCGGCCGATTATGATCGATTTTAGTGAGTCCCAGAAAGGGCAGAAACTTTGACGGCATTCATACACGGGTCATCTGCCGGAAATGCGGCTCGCAACTGTGTTCGTGGAAAACTGAAATTCGCTGTGCAACGAACTCGGACAACAGCCGCTGTGAATTCCAGAAGCCGTTTTGGCATTAGAACACTTGCAGACGGCAGAAACGTGAAATTCAGTCACGACGAAGTGATGGACGCCACGTTTATCACCGCTCAGATCGAAGGTAACGAAGTCGTGTATTCGGTCCTGTTGAACAAAGCAGAAATTAAGCTGAGTCGTGAAGAGGTCGAAGGGCGTTTCGAACGCGAGCTTTCGAAGAAGTAGCTGCGGCGACTAACGGTTATGACGCGGCCACTGCGGGTCTTGTCTGGTTCACGCCCCCTTTCTCGCAGACTTGGCGATGCGGGGCTGCGCCATTTCTTTCTTGATGCGGGAGAGTGTCGCTCTGTTAGATTCGCTCCTAGGTTCCCTTATGGTTGACCTGCCCCCGTTTTCTGTACCAATCATAATGCGAGTTCCAGCGTTGACTGAGTGGTCTGGGGTTTTTGTACCACTTTCAGAGTGCGTTTTCGGCCCCTTCGAGGCCAGTCAGGTCGCGGCTAGCCGCGACCTGACTGGCGAATTCGTTCGGCGTCTGCTCTCCGAGAGCCCGGTGAGGACGGCTCTCATTGTACTCCCGCCGCCAGGCCTCGATGATCTCTTTGGCCTCACTCAGCGTCATGAACCAATGGGCATTCAAGCACTCTTGTCGAAAGGTCCCGTAGAACGATTCCACGTAGGCATTGTCGGTGGGCTTGCCGGGCCGAGAGAAGTCGATCCGCACGCCGTTCTGATAAGGCCACAAGTCCATCGCCTGACTGGAAAATTCACTGCCCTTATCGCAGAACAACATCTTCGGCGCTCCCCGCTGCCCCTTGATCCTGTTCAACACCCTCACGACGTCCTCTCCTTTCAAGCTCTGCCCCACCTCGATCGCCAGGCTCTCT